>MDTG01327452.1_pt1 | contig 45680 bp, 48 predicted proteins | sample 811421 | NCBI WGS metagenome assembly MDTG01 (sample SAMN05326645, study PRJNA326480) | marine metagenome | isolation source: seawater | place: Pacific Ocean: South East | collected 2011 | reverse complement strand
CGGTCTCCTGCGGCCGGGCAGGGTGAGTCTTGGCGGATTGGCCCTGACCGGCCTTGGTCTGTTGAGCGTGCCTTCGGGCCTGGGGGACCGTCCCTCAGGTCCGTCGCCACGTACGGTTGTCCTCCTGCTCTCTTCAGTGGTACCGCCACGTGGGACCGCGACACGTTTGGACCGAACGGCGACAGCGGTCCGGACAGCCCGCGCGCCCTCAGGACGCGTTCGGTCCGAAGGCGGGTCCTGTCCCACGAGTACCGATGCTCGGGGTATGGCCCCAAAGGAGGAGGATCTCGCCCCCCGGCTCCAGGTCCGGTTCAGCCCCTACGACGCCCAAGCGGCGGACGAGGCGCTCGAGGCCCTGGCCGAGTTCCTGGTAGCGGTCTGGCTCCGGCGCCAGGAGGGCCGTCAGAGGCCCGCAAACCCAGGAGAGGAGCGCGTTGCCGGGTGATGAGGGCCTTGGTAGGGTCTGAGATGCAAGCGGACCGACCCGGTGTTGGTACCACCGAGTCGGTCCTAACCTCAGCGACCTGTTGTGGAGGTCCCCGTGGCTGACCCGAACCCTACCATCACCTGTACATCCCCCCTACCGGCCGTCGGGCTCGTGCGCTGCTCGACCGAGAGCCAGGAGCACTCGACCAAGGACCAGGAGGCCGAGATCCGCGCATGGGCTAAGGAGTCGGGTCACACCCTGCTGAAGGTCTTCGGCGACGAGGGGGTGTCTGGGAGCGAGCTCGACCGGCCCGGGATCCGGGCCCTGCTGAGCTACCTCGAGTCCTCGGACGAGAAGGGCACGCTCGTGTGCTGGAAGCGCAACCGCCTGGCCCGTCCTGGCGATCCGCGCGACGGCCTCCTGCTGGAGCGCCAGATCGAGCGGACCGGCTGGCGAATCCACTTCCTGCACGGCGCCAGCGCCTCGGGGAACACGCTGGTCGACACCCTGATGGGAGTGATCGAGCACCACCAGGGCGGCGAGTTCCTCAGGAACCTGAGCGTCGACGTGATCCGGGGCCAGGTCCGCCGGATCCTGGCGGGGGACGTGCCCGGCGGCCCGCCGCCCTACGGCTTCGCCAAGGTGATCGTGGGGACCGACGGGACGGAGCGGCACGTCCGCCGGACCGTCCGCCACCGCAAGATGCAAGAGGAGGAGGCCCGCTGGGTTGCGGGCGACCCGGGCGAGGTCGAGACGGTGCAGCGGATCTTCCGCCGCTACGCGAGCGGGGAGGTCGGCCTCCGCAGCCTGGCGGTCGAGCTGAACGAGGACGAGATCCCAGCCCCGCAGGGCGGGCAGTGGAACGACACGACGGTGCGGTTGGTCCTCAGGAACCGCTCCTACTTGGGCGAGCTGGTCTGGAACAAGAGCACCTGCGGGAAGTTCTTCCGGGTGTCCAAGGGCAAGGCGGTGGCGAAGCGCTCCCGCGGCCAGCGCCGGAACGACCCCGACGACTGGGTCCGAGTCCCTGACCACCACGAGGCGCTCGTCGAGCGGAGGTTGTTCGACAAGGCCAACCGGCTCCTCTCCTCCCGGGCCAAGAAGAGCGGCTCGGCCAGGAAGGTCAAGAAGCGCTATCCACTCTCGGGCCTCGTCTTCTGCACGGTCTGCGGCTCGGGCATGCACGGCTTCTCCCAGGTGTTCAAGCGGAGCGCCCGCTACCACTACGAGCGCTACAAGTGCGGGGGCTACTCCCACCGCCAGTCCTGCGAGCCCTACCAGGTGGACCGCCGGGGCCTCGAGCGGGCGATCCTGACCCGCCTCCAAGAGGCCTACGCCGTCGACCCGGAGCTCCTCCCCGCGCTGCGGCGCAAGGTGCCCCGGATCCTGCGCCGGGAGCGCTCAGACGCCTCACCCACCGTGGACGTCCAGCGCCTGGAGAAGGAGCGGGGCCGCCTCCAGTCCAAGATCGAGCAGGCCGTCCAGAACATGGGCCACGTCTCGCCCAAGGTCGCGGGCCGGATCAGCGAGCAGATCGACGCCTGGGACGCCCGCTGCGAGGAGATCACCCGCGAGCTGGCGGAGGCCGGCGAGCAGCCGACTGGCGCTCATGACGTCGAGCAGGAGGCCGAGGAGGTGCTCGCCCTCCTGGAGGATCTGGCCAGCGCATCCGAGGACGCCACCCCCGAGGAGCTGCGGCTGCTGTTCCAGAGGGTCGTGCACCGGGTCGAGCTGACCTTCGAGACCGAGCCCCCGGCCAAGGGGCGCAAGCGCAAGCGCCACCGGTTCCTGTTCGGGGACGTGGAGGGCACGGCGCTCCTGGAGTCGCTCCAGCTTGTTGTGCGTAGTGTGCAGGGGGATAGGAATCCGTGCGCGTAGAAGAAGCGGGCGTCGACCAGGCGGGCGCGGACGACAGCGATCGTGCCGTCCGCGTTGCGCTTGACCGTCTCGAGCGACACGCAGAACAGCGGATCGACGACCGCCAGGTACTGATTGCCCTCGCGGTCGACCTCAGCCATGACCAGGTTTCCGGCGAAGTTGAGCCGCCGCTGCTTGGGTAGCGCGCGCGGGCGGCGCTGCTGGTTGCCGCGGATCGCGCTCAGGTCGGGCTGGCCCTGCGTGCGCATCCTCAGCCGGTTCAGGTCGCCGGGCGACGGGGTCACGAACTGAAAGCCGTGGGGGAAGTCGGCGGCGAAGAGCAGCACCGAGGTGGTGTCCGCGCGCCAGCCGCGGGTGCGCCGGAAGCGGACGTCTCGGCAGGGGAAGCCCTGGTAGGTCGCGACGGTGCCGCTCATAGCTCGAGGTCGGTCAGGAGGTCAGCGGTCGTCTTCTGGATCCGCTTCCCGAGCACGGCCTCCTCGCGCAGGGTCTGCTGCAGGGCTTGCTTGGCCTGCTCGCGGGCGAAGGCCGGGTCCTCCTCCAGGCGCCGGCTGTAGTCGCGGCGGAACCGCTCCTCCTCCAGCCGGGCGGTGAACAGCGCCTCCTGCTTGGCGAGCTCCTGCTGGAGGCGCTCCTCGAGGTAGCCGAGGAGCTTCTCGGTGAGCGGGGCGAGGAGGGTCATGAAGGGGCCGAGCCCCGGAATGAACTGACCCACGCCGCTGATGAGCGACGGCAAGGCCTGGGTCATGTCCTGTCCGCCGAACAGGATGTTGGCGAAGGATTCGCCCTTCTCGCGCGCCTCACCCACGGTCCCGAGCAGCTCGCCGAAGCCCTTGCGCTGGCCCGCCAGGAGGTCGCGCCCGGACGCAGCGGCGCCCCGCCGACCGAGGCCAGCGCCGCGCTTGCGCAGCTCTGCCGCCTTCTGGGTCTGCTGGAGGCTCTCCTTCAGCTCACCGCCGAGGTCCTTGGCGGTCGCCAGCGTCTTCTTGGCGCGCTCGGCGATCCGCTCGGCCACCTTCTTGGCGCGCTCGTAGTTCTTGGTCCGGAAGCGGAGCAGGATCTCCCTAGCCACGCCGCACCTTCCTCGCGACGCGCTTCAGTTCGCGGTCTGCCCGCTCGAGGTCCCGCAGCACCTCGCGCGCGAGCTTCTCGGCCCTCGCGCGCTCGCGGAGCAGGCGCCGCAGGCGGCGCTCTTGGCGTCGGATTCCCAGGACCACGACGCGGACGTCAGGCTCAGGGCCCGTCACAGGTAGTAGCTCGCGACGGGCTGGGAAGCGCGCAGCTGCTTGGCGGGGGACTCGCTCGGCTTCTCCTTCGCCCAATAGACGAGGTTGGCCTCCCGGGCCCACAGGTGGGAGTCGGCGTCGGTCCCGAACTCGGCGACGAAGGGGTCCTTCTCGCGGGAGCTGTTTCGGTCGAGGAGCCAGGGCGCCGGGAGGACGCCGGGCAGCTTCAGCTCCTCGGGCTTGCCCTCGCCGCCCCGCTTGCGCCCCTTGATCGCAACGCTCAGGCGCCAGGGCAGGATCGCGCCCTCGAACAGCACCGGCTCGAAGCCGCCGACCACCGGCTCGAAGTCGAAGTCGACGTGGCCGCCCGAGATCTCGGTCTGGATCTGCCAACGCACGCCCTCTGGCTTGTCCGGCTCGTCCGGGGCGGGCTCCTTCACGACCCACGTGCCCTCGACGTAGCGGATCGCCTCCTCGTGGAACAGCTCGGACGTCTCGATCGGCCCGCCGGGGCGTCGCCCCTCGACCCAGGTGAGCGCACCAGGGCCGCGCGCCGAGGCGCGGTAGGTGGTCGAGCGCTCGTCCTTCTCGATCCGGGTGCGGACGGAGTAGCCGACCTCCGTGGGGCTGCTGCCCGGGGAGGTGGTCCCGACGTGGACGCCCCACTGCTTGATCCGCGAGACCACCGTGCAGGCGGTCGGGGTGCGACGGTTCTGCTCGTCGGCGTCAGTGGCGACGACCTCCACGCCGTCCGGTCCGTTGGTCGCGTAGGAGTAGCTGCCGCCGAAGGGGGTGATGTCGATGCGCCCGAAGCGCCGCGCCTTGTCCACGGCGTCGACGCCCTCCCGCGTGGTGAGGGCGGTGCGCCACTCCAAGACGTGCAGCCCGCCGGGGTCGAAGGATGAGCTGACCTCCTGGTCCCACCCGACGATCCCGTTGGGGTCGGCGAAGCGCTGGACGGCGGAGACGACGAGGGTCACCGGGACCAGCACCTGCCAGGTCGCCGTGGGGGCGAGCTCGTCGCTGCCCGCCGACAGCTCCTCGATCTTGAAGTGCTCGTAGTCGGGCGGGCCGAGCGTCCAGACAACCTGGGCCGCGCCCGCGGGGTCGCGGATCAGGCGGACCCAGAGGGGGAAGCCTTGGCCCCGGACGCGCAGGCGGGCCAGGAACGCCTTCCACTCGCGCCAGAACGTCGCGGGGCTCCCGTCGGACGAGACGAGGCGCGCGCCCGGGATCTCCCACACCTCCCGGATCTCGATGACCTGAGGCGGGTTGGCAGCCTCCTTCCACACGGGCTCGAGGCGCGGTTCGAGGGGACCTGGGACGTCGAAGCGGAAGTGGCTCTGGTCCCCCTGGATCTCCAACTGCAGGGGCGGGGCTGCCACGGGTCAGCTCCCGTCATGGGGAGGGGGTGAGCCTCGCTGCTTTTCCGAGTGCCGGGGCTTCTTCTTCCGCCCGGCGGGGGCAGGCTCAACGGGTGGGGGTGGCGGGCCCGCCTCAGGCGGTGCAGGCGGCTCCTGCACTGCCGCGAAGATTCCGTCGATCCTCGCCCGCAGGCGGATGAGTTCGTCGACTTCGGCGCCTTGAACCCACGCGCGAGGGACGAGCACGTCGCGGATGAAGGCGAGTTCGCGGAGGGTGATTCCTGGGAGGAGCATGTGGGTGAGGATGCACGGACCTGGGACCACCTGCCCCATCGCCACGAGTCCGAGACAGCCACCACAAAACAGCCGAAAATAGGCACTTACGCGCCCGCCAGAACAAACACGCCTGACAGGCCGCTAGATGTCAGACCTCGTCCTCATCTTCGGCGGGTTACCGATCCCTACAAGGGAAGGCCGTCTGCCCGTGCGAACCAGGACTCCCAGAAACCGCCCCTCGAGGGGCCAAGCTGCAAAGGCACCGCCGTACACGGACCTCGTCTTGAACTTCGCTCCCGTCTCCTGCGCAGACGCGGAGATTGAAGTCGGCGTCTTGGACTACCAAGGGAAGGACCACCTGCAGGGACTTCGTGACCTGCACGATCTCTCTTATGTGCTCCGCCGCGAGGGGGACAGCATCATCACGATCCCGGTGGCCCGAGAGCTGCGCTCACTCGGGAACGAGACTGAGACCCGTCTCCTCTCCGCACACCCCGAGTTGGTGCTCGCGCTCGTCCAGCACGGCCTGTTTCGCTACTTCCGCTCCCACGAGCGGGTGATTCGCCGGGTTCGACCGCTTTGCGTGCTGGTGGAGCAAGCGAAGGATCTCCTTCACAAGGCAGCAGCCCCAGCCGGTCTGCCTGACTGGCTCGCCTTTCGTGTCCAACATGAATTGACGACCCGCTCGATTCAAGTCGACTCCGGGGAGACGATCAACGGAATCCTGTTCGACTTTTTCTTGAAGGTCGGCATCGACGCTACGTGCGCTGAGCTACTGCGCATCGGCGTCCCCCTCATTGACCGCTATGTCGGGAAGCTCGCGAGCAGGGGGCCACACTTGGCTCCGAGATTCGATGCTCTTGGTCGGGTGGCTGGCGTTCGAGGCTCCACGCTTGAGCTGGAAGACTGTCAGGACGAGGGCGTCCGCAGCATCCCAGCGAGCGACTGCTTTCTGGAGCCGCGCCGTGAGGCCCTCGATGCGTGCGTCCGAGCCATCCTCCCGAAGAAACACGGAGAGGTGTTCAGGCGGCTGTCGCGACTTCAGGCCGAACTTCAGGCCGGTCCAGGACGGCTTGAGCAGATTGAGGCGGTTCGAGCACATCTCGCTACTGCTCAACTCGAGGTCATGCCCGGGCTGCGTGTAGATGTGGGGCAGTTCGTCGCCGGTACCCGACTCCAGCCGAAGAAGGCCCCCAGCGTCCTCTACACGTTCGATCACACTCGAGAGCGTGTGCACCGGTCTGCCGACAAGGGCCTCGACCGACATGGACCGCTCACGAGAGAGTCGTTCACTCCGCGTCGTCCGAGAGTTTGCGTGATCTGCCAGGCCCGTCGGCGGGGTGATGTCGAGCTGTTCCTACGCCGGCTCCGTGACGGCATCCCGAGCCGATCTCGGCAGCCTCAGGTCTTCGAGAACGGGTTCCTCCGCAAGTACGACGTTGAAGGTCTCGACCTCGAGTTCTTCGAGACCCAGACTCCGGCGGCTGCCGACTACCGGGCCGCGGCCCTCCAGGCCATCGAGTCGACGTCTGGCAATTGGGATTTCGCCTTCGTGCAGACCGACGAGGTATTCCACAAGCTTCACGGCGAGCGCAACCCATATCTCGTCACGAAGGCCACCTTCTTCCAGCACGGCATTCCGGTTCAGGAGTTTGAGTACGAGACGACGCAGATGCCGGAGTACAACCTCCGGTACACGCTCAACAACATCTCGCTCGCTACTTACTCGAAGCTCGGCGGAATCCCCTGGCTATTGCCCGTCAGCTCCACGATCACCCATGAGCTCGTGATCGGGCTCAGCACCGCGCTGGTCGGCCAGGGACGCTTCGGTGACAGACGGCGCTATCTGGGCGTGACGACCGTGTTCACTGGTGACGGCAGCTACTGGCTGGCGAACACATCCAACTGCGTCCCATACTCCGAGTTCAAGGCCGAGTTGGTTCGCACGCTCAAGGCTGCCATTCAACGAGTGAAGGCCCAGCTCAACTGGCGGCCAGGCGACGCGATCCGCATCGTGTTCCATTGCTTCAAGCCGGTGAAGTACACCGAGGCGGACGCGGTTGAGCAGGTCGTCCAGGCGCTCACTGGTTACGACCTCGACTACGCATTCCTGCATGTAGCGGGGCGGCATGACTGCGTCATCTTCGATCCGAATCAGCGCGGTTCAGGCAGATCCGTCAAGGGCGTTTTCGCGCCCGAGCGAAGGACGTACACCCATCTGTCTCCCAACGAGACGCTTCTGGTCCTCACAGGCCCCAAGGACGTGAAGCTCCCTACACAAGGCCTACCTCGACCCATCAAGCTCAACCTGCACCCTCGCTCGACCTTCCAAGACATGGACTACCTGACCAAGCAGGTCGCCATGTTCGCCGCACACTCATGGCGGGACTTCTTCCCCGCATCGATGCCCGTGACGATCGGCTACTCCAACTTGATCGCGGGACTCCTGGGCAACCTGAGCACGCTCCCGGGCTTTGATCCGAGTGTGCTGCGCGGCAAGCTGGCGACGAAGGGCTGGTTCCTGTGAGCGCGGAGCGCGCGGAGGCCCAGCGGCTTCTCCTCAACCGAGCGGCGCAGCACCTCGAACTCGCCGTAAAGGAGCTTCCGGATCGGCCGACCATCCACTTGTTCGCGCTATGGGCCCTTCGCACGACCCCCGAGGATGGTGTCGTAGAGGGCATCCTGGCGCAGGAGAAGCACGTCAGGAGCTACACGAGAGTCGCTGCTCTTGGGTATGCCGTTGCCCTCGGCGAGCTGTCTCTCTCGGCGGTGATGCGCGAGGAGTTGCTCTGGCTTCTGGAGCGCCCCCTCAGGATCGAAGGGTCTCCGGCTGGCTTCTGCGTGGATCCCGTCGCCCTGCTCGGGATCTTTCTCGCATGCCTGGCCCTCCAAGACGAGGTTGACCTTGATCTCGCCAAGTGGAGCGGGCAGGTACTCAGCGTAAGCCAGCAGTCACAGGCCAGCGACTGGTGGAGCGAGCTCTTAGCGCACGTAGCTCGTGGCCTCGGTGAACCGATTGACCTGCGCGAAGAGGCGTCGAACGCCGATGTCCGACTCGCGTTGCACGACCGTGACCTCGTGCGAAGGACGCCTGTTCAGCGAGCAACAGACGAGGTAACCGTAGTCGCTCAGCTCTGCGCGAATCCGGTAGAGGAGCTCGGGCCTGTTCGCGGACTCCTGCGTCTCGGCGTGATCCGGGCCGTAGAGGCTGATGGCGCGCCACCTTCGCTGACAGCGGATGAAACGGAGGAGGCTGGATCAATGGACGACAGATGTGACACAGCGATCATCATCGCGTTGCGCGAGGAGTTTCAAGAACTTCGGGAGCAGATCCAGCAAGACGCCCGCTCCGAGTTCGACCCCCGCACGAGCCAGTACTACTACCGCTTCTCCCGGCCATGTGCAAAGGCCCGTGACTACGACTGCGTCGCCACGTTCGTCGGCGCGATGGGGCCAACCAACGCCGCATACGTCGCCGGTGAGATGATCCGCCGCTACCAGCCGGCGGCGATCATCAACGTCGGCATCGCCGGGGGCGTGAGCGGTGATGTCCGCGTGGGTGACGTGGTCGTCGCCGACCAAATCGATGAGTACCTCGCCGGCTCGAAAGCGACCCGCTCTGGCGCCAGCCAAGAGCTGCAACTCAGCGGAACGGTCCACCGGGCGTGCCCACAGCACCTCTCTCACATTCGGAACCTTGAGTTCGCTCACTCGCACCAGAAGCAGGCCTGGGAGAGCAGCTGCGTGAGTTCGCTGGAGCGGCTTGTCGACCAGGCGACTGCGCTGGACCTCGTTAAGCGCGGCCTGATTTCCAAGGTCCCGGCATACGAGGTGGGTCATCTCGCCTCAGGGCCAGTGGTCGCTGGGACGGTGGACTTTGTCGCTTGGCTGAAGAAGCGGGACAGGAAGTACCTTGCGATCGAGATGGAGGCCGCCGGCGTTGTGCTCGCAGGCTTCTCAACCGGCACTCCCACCGTCGTTCTTCGAGGAATCTCGGATCTGGCAGACTCGCGTAAGGCCGACCTGGATGCCGTCGGCGGCGGCGCCCTCCGGCGCTATGCGATGCGGAACGCGCTTCACCTCCTCTGGGGGTTGATGTCTTCTGGCATCGTGGCGCGTCCAGAAGCCAGACCGGCGGTTGAATCCCGCACTTAACTGTCTAAGAGTCGAGAAGGGCGACCAGGTTGCCTGCCAGGACGAAGGCATCAGGGATCGTCTCCTGGCCCGCCGGCTTGCTGTTGAGGTGCCCGCCGAGTTGCTCAGCTAGGAGCTTTTGGATCAGGCCCTCGCTCGCCACCGCGGTCTCGACCACGAACTCGTCCGGCACACCGGCCTGGTTCTCGACCCGGAAGAAGTTGCAGTCGAGCGTCCCGGTGGCGCCGTCCTCGGGCTGAACCCCGGACGACCAGTTGACCGTCAGCCCGGAGGCGTTGCGCTCGGTCGCCTGGAACGGCGTGCGGATCGAGACGCCCTCGGCGCGGGCGACGAGGTCTCCCTGGCCCCGGCTGGCCGAGCGGTAAAACGAGATCTCGAAGCCAGCCCCGCGGTCGCGGACCTCCCAGTGGAGGATCCCAGCCTCGGTGTTCCCGCTGCGCTCGCCGCTCGTCGTGACCTGGGTGTCCTGGAGGAAGTTGCGGTGGTTGGGGTCGCCGTCCTTGGTGTAGATCCGCTCCAGGACGAAGGGACCGATCCCGTCAGGACCCGAGAAGGACTGCTTGATGCGGACTCCCCCGAAGGTGAACTGCCGGTCCTCGTCCAGGACCTTGACGGTGCACTCGAACTCCTCAGCCCCGCCGTAGCCGGTGTCCTGCCCGCGCGAGCACTTGAAGGTCCAGCGGGCGGGCGGACAGAACTCGCGGGGGGCGTGGGCGCCGACCTTGCCCTTCCCCCGGTTGCCCGGTGCGAAGACGGCGGCCTGGGCCTTGACCACACGCCGCGCGATCGACTGCTCGCCCGCGACGCTCTCAGCCTTCATGGCGCGCGAGAGGTCAGCCAGGAAGCCGACCCGGCGCCGGCTGACCGAGCCGCTGCCGTCGCGAAGGGGCGAGTCAGTGACGAGCGAGGTGCTCGTGGCGCGGAGGAAGTCGGCCCCGCGGTTGCCCAGGCGGATCGCGAAGGCTGTGAAGGCCTCCAACATGATGAGGCGCGCGTCGCGGAGCTGCGCGGCGACGGACTCCATGGCGGCCAGGAACTCGTCCTGGGAGCGGACGTCCTTCTCGACGGTGCCGTCCCAGACCCGCTTGAGGCGCACGGGCCAGTCGGGGACGGGGAACACGCGCAGCAGGTCAGTCGTGTCCTCGGTGACGTTGGCCGGCAGCTCCCAGGCGCCGCTCAGCCCGCTCCGGTTCTGCTCGGCGAGGGCGAGCATGGTCCCGGCGTCCCCCTGCCCGCGCGCGACCAGGTCTTGCGCCGCGCCCCCTGGCGCGCGATAGACACTCACGGTGCGGGGATCGGCGGCGCCGGTGACACGCACGAAGGCGAAGCCTTCCTGGGAGGTGTTCACGCCGAGGTCGACGCCCTCCAACTTCACCCCGCCCGGGACGTGGTTCCCCTGGACGTCGTTGAGGACGAGGAGCGGCGTGCGCTGGCGGGAGTAGCGCTCCTCCATGGCCTGCAGCTCATAGATCGCGGCCAGGAACATGCCCGCGACTTCGCGACCGAGGAAGCGGGCCCACTCGGGCTGGGTCTTGCGGAGGTCAGCCACTCGGGTCCTCCGGAGTCCAGGCGCCTGCGAGCACGGCTTGGACCCAGGCCAGGGCCTCCGCCTCCGAGACCATGCCGCCGTCGAGGTTGCGGTAGTTCGCGAGGGTCCGCGCGATCACCTGGGGGAAGAGCGGGCGTCCGGCGGCCTGGAGGCGCTTGAGCTGGAGGAACCAGCCGACCTGCTCCTCGCGCCACATGAAGGCCCGGTCGTTGAGATAGCGCGCGAGCCAAGGGCCGAGGCCTGCGTCCAGTTGGCGGACGGCGTGCTCGCGCTCGTGGAGGAGGAGCGCCTCCTGCTCCGCGCTGCCTGGCGGGAAGCGCTCGAGGAAGGCGTCCAGGTCCGCGACGTAGACCCGGGTCCCGAGCGTGGTGGCGGTCGTGTCGGACACCAGCAGGTCGGGGCGCTCCACGACCTCGACGAGCGGCCGCCAGCGCTCGTCGAGCGCGTGCGGGCTGGCGCAGCCGGCGAGCAGGAGCAGGGACGCGGCCAGGAGGGGTCGGGTCACTCGCGCTTCCCCCCACCCCGGACCAGTTCGACCTGGACTGTGAGGTCGGGCTGGTCGGGCGTCACCACGCGGCCGGCGGCCTTCTGCTCGCCGCGGGCCAGGAGGGCCTGGAGGGAGGGGCTGGGCCGGACCCGGAGGGCCATGCGCCCGCGGCCGAGGAGGCGCACGTCAGCGGCCGGGACCGCGGCGGTCCCCAGGAGGACCGAGCTCTGGGGCGAGAAGGAGGGGCCGTCAGGACCCGAAGCGAGGAGGACGTCGGTCGTGACGCTGGGGTCGACCCGCACCGTGCGCGTCCGGGCGCTGGGGGCAGGAGCCGGGCACCGGACGTCGAAGGTCTCCAGGGGACGGCGGCCCCGGCGCAGCGCGCGGGCCATGTCCACGTCCTCCTCGGCGACCAGGCGGCCGTCGCAGAAGACGCTCACCTCCAGCTCGACCGGCGCTTGGTCGGTGACGTCGTGGAACACGAGCAGGGCCTGGCAGGTGCGGGGCCCAGGCTGGAGCTCATAGGCGATGTCGTAGTTGGCGCCGAACCAGCGCGCAGGGTTCAGCGCGCTGCGCTCGTGCAGGCGGCGGCGGGGCCCGAAGGCGAATGCGAACCGCCTCCCTCCGCCGGCCGGCTCGCGCGAGTCGTAGACGGCGAACTGGAGCGGCGTCTCCAGGAGGGCCTCGAAGTCCTCACGGGTCTGGCTGCTGGCCCCCCGGCTGCCTGTCACCCCGATCCCGCCCCAGGACCCCAGCACCTGCCCCGCGTACTCGCTCACCAGCCGGGTGAGCGCCCGCTCCTGGCTGACCATGCTCGAGTACTCGGGGCTGAGCAGGTAGACGCTGAACCGCGGCGTCCCCGCCCGTTTCCCCTTCACCACGAACTCGACGACCGCGAACCGCCGACGCCCGCCGAGGTCGACGTAGTTGTTGAAGGAGAGGTCGAAGCGGAGGAGGGCGGCGCGGCTCCCCCGGTCGAGGAGCCGGGTGTCCCCGAGGAACAGGAGCTCGTACGAGGAGAGCAGCTGAGCGCCGCCGACCCGCTGGCGCAGCTGCTCGGCGAACGTGAGCCCAGGCTGGAGCGGCCTGGGGTAGGGCGGGTAGGGGTAGTAGATCGACGCGAGGCCGCGTCTGCCGCGCGCCCACCCCCGCGGCTGAGCGCCCTGGAGCGGCGGCGGCTCGGGCAGAGGGGCGTCCGGGTCCGCCAGGTTGATGCCGAGGGTGGTCCGGGTGCGCTCGTCCGTCCGGAAGCCAAAGGCCTCCTGATAGTCGCCCGGTCGGATCCCCTCCGCGAGCGGGCCGAGCCGGGCGCGCAGCGTGGCGAGGGTGCGCAGCACCTGGTCGTCGCCGTAGACTTTCGGCTCCGAGACCGTCACGTCTACGAGGGGCGCGGCGCAACCGGCGAGCGCGAGGACCAGGAGCAAGTGGAGGCGGCGAAGCGTCACGTCAGCGCTCCAGGACGCGGAGGATCAGCGTCCCGTCCAGGAGGTCGTCCTCGTCGGGGTCCTCGTCGACGCTCCCCTCCTCGACCTGCACGGCCAGGAGGTCGGGGAGCGCTGCGGCGAAGGGGCGGGCGCCGTCGTAGCGGGCGCGGAGCAGCTCCAGGACCGCCCGCACCTCGTCAAGCTGGTCGACGCCCGTATGGCTCTGCTCGCGGCGGGCCTTGAGGCGCACGTGGACCTCGTAGGGATGGACCTTGGCCTGATCGCCGCCCCCGCGGCCGTGCGGCTCGGTCTCCTGGGGGCGGATCCAGACCTCGAGCCCCGTGCGCGTCACCTTCTGAGGCTGGCGACCGCCGTAGACCGCGGCGGCCGGGAGCCTCAGGGCGCTGGCCACGTCGGCGCGGAGCTGGAGGACGAGGTCGTCGTGGAAGCTCATCGCGCCGACCTCCGGTCCTCGGCCTCGATCTGCCGGGCGAGCTCGCGCTCGAGCTCCCGGGCGAGGCGGTCCGTGTCGACGGAGACGTCCCGCCCACGCGCCCGCTGGCGGCGGGAACCACGCCACCAGAGGACGAACCTCCGGCCGATCCGGCTGGGGCTGAAGACGAAGCCCCAGCGCTCGAAGCGCACGAGGTCTGGGCGCTGGACCTCCTGCGCGAGCGTCCCGCCGACCGGGCCGCGGTTGCCCTCGTGGGGGACGCGGGGCGCGCCGCTGCGGATCACGCGCGCGTAGCCGCGCTGGAGGGCGCGCGCGAAGGGCGTCATGACCTTCCTCAGCCTGAACCTCACGCGTCCCTCCCGTAGGCGCGGCTGAACGGGGGCTCGGTCGCGTTCTCGACGGCCGGGACCCCCTCGGCCGCAGTGCGGGGCTCGTCGCCTGCGGCGAGCCGAGGGCGGACGTCCTCGAAGTAGCGGTCAGAGCGGGCGAAGAGGGCGTCGGGGTCCTCGCCGCCCGTGCTCTCGGCGAGCACGCCCAGGAACTGCCATGCGACCGCGTTCTGGTAGACCTCGGCGTTCGTGACCTCCTCGGGCCGAACGCCCCGGGCCTGCAGCTTGTCGTGGACCGTCGCGCTCGCCGAGCGGAGCAGGTCCTCCAGGTTGAGCTCGCCCGATGCCTCCAGGTTGCGGAGGTCGGTGCGGCCGGTGAGCTGGACGACTCGCTCCACGGTGGCGACCAGCGGCACGTCGCGGCGGAAGGCCATGCGTCAGCCTCCTTACGGCGCCGGGGCGGGCGCGGGGGCCGGGGCGGCGCCGGCGGTCGTGTCGTAGACCATGACGGCGTTCGGGTTGAGGATCACGGGCAGCCCGTGCCAGCCGGCGTAGATCCGCACGCCCATAGGGTCGGTGCGCAGCTCGGCGTAGGCGTACGTCCCCCGCAGCTCGCGGATCATGCCGAGGGCGCTGCCGGCGTCGGCGTAGACCGGGCCCGCCGGGACGTGGACCTTGCCCTCGGCCCAGCCGAGGACCGTCCCCATGCGCGCCTCCGCCGGGAGGACCAGCAGGCGGCCCTCCGGGAAGTAGCGCGTGACCTGCCCGCCCTCTGGCTTGTAGGTGCCGTCGGTGAACCGGAGCTGGAGCCCGCCGAGCGTCTCCCACTGCGGGTTGACCCCCTGCAGGTTCATGAAGCGGACGATCTGGATGCCCAGCACCTCCTTGGCGAACTCGCGCACCTCCTCGTTCTTGACGAGGGAGCCCTCGACGCCGGGCTCGGTGATGCCGATCGCGGCGTTGATCCCCGAGCGGTCCTTGTAGAGCCGCTGGAGCCGGATCAGCTCCTCGCTGCGGATCTTGGTCGTCGGGTCGGACCAGGCGTCGTTCGCCGGCACCTGGTAGTTGCCGAACTCGACGGAGAAGTTGAGGTCGCTCCCAGGGACGGTCTGGGGGTTGACGTCGATCTTCCCGAGGAGCGCGCCGCAGGCGAGGAACTCCTTCGTGTTGGCGATCAGGTTGGCCAGGTCCTCCAGCTCGATCGCGAGCACCGCCTCGGCGTCCGCCATGTCGGAGCCAGGGGCCCGGTTGAGGAACAGGTGGCTGCTCGGCAGGTCCTTGTAGGCCTTCACGTAGGCCATGGCGCTCGAGCGCTTGCGGGTCGTGGTCCGCTTGGCCCGCGTGTGCGGGCTCTCGGGGCCCGAGACCGGCGCCATGTGGCGCGAGTACTCGACCTCGTCCCAGCTCGCCGCGTCGCCGAGCGGGAGCAGGGGTCGGGCCTGCTGGGAGAAGAGCGCCGTGCAGCTGCGGTTGTCGCTCTGCTCCGAGAAGATCTTGATCATCCCGGTGAGCGTGTCGACCGAGAGCAGGTCGTCGAGGGGGGTGATGGCCATGGCTAGCTCCTGAACACCGAGCCGCGGCGCGCGAAGACGACGCGGGCTTCTGGGGTGAGGTGGAGGAGGTGCCGTTCGTGGAAGTGGCCGGCCACGAGCGTGGCGACGCTGGCGTGGATCCGCGAGCCCTTGAGGTCGCGGAGCTCGCCGAGCGAATCGGTCACGCGGTAGTCGGCGTCGAGGCCGTGGGCGGCCGTGCCCGCCGCGCCGAACGCCGCGTCCAGCGAGGACTGGACGTGGAGGTAGGCGTGCGCGCCCGCCGCGCGGGTGCGGACCCGGACGAGGCCCGCTTGGTCCTCGTCCGCGAGGAACAGGTTGGCGAAGGCCGGGCTCTGGTTGAGCGCGTCGATCGCCGTCGCGTTGTCGTTGACCGCGGCGGCGAGGGGGATGGCGAAGCCGAGCCCGCCCGCCAGGCTGACCGTCACGACGGTCCCGCCCCAGGCGGCGTCAGCGGGCGCCTGCGACGACACCGCCGCCGGCTGGTTGCGCTCGCCGCGGTCACTGGCCGCGTCGACGAACCGCTCCGACCCCTGCTGCTTGACGATCACGGTCCCCGGGAGGACTCGGTGGGCCGGGGTGATCGGGCTGCTCGAGCGGTAGTCGAGGACGACGTCCTGCCCGCGGACGAGCCCCTGGTCGTTGACCAGGTAGAGGCGGTCCTCGTACTCCTGCGTGTAGACGCCGGGGAGCTTGCTCACGCGTCACCTCCGCGCCGCGGCGCGGCGTCCTGGATCGCGGTCCCGTCGGGGGAGACCTCGACCTTCCAGCCCCGCTTGCGGAGCATGCGCCGCTGCGCGGCGACGGACTCCTTGGCGTGGGCGGGGTCTCGTTGCTGGTCGAGGGAGAAGACCCCTCCCCGCAGGAAGGGCGACTGGCGCGCAGCGCGGCTCCGGTCGAGGAACGCCGCGGCTACGGTCTTGGCGGCGTCGAGGTCCCCCTCCTCCAGGAGGCGCCGGACCTTCGCCAGGTCGGCGGCCGGGATCGGCGCGTTGAGCGCCGTCGCCCGCGCCTGCAGGTTGCGCAGGTAGACGTCGACCCGCGCGTCGCCCCGCTGGCCCTGGCCGCCGTGTTCGACGCGCTGGCGGAGCCTGAGGTCCCGCAGCTCCTCCTCGAGGGCGTCGACCCGCGCCCGAAGCGCACCGGACGCTGACTTGGGCGAACCATGCTCGGCTGCTTCGGCTGGCACCTCCTCTCCAAAAGAGTCGCCGAAGTAGCGCGCCAGGAACGCCAGGGCGCGGGTCTTCGCTTGTTCCTTTCCGACGCGAGCCACGATCCGGTCGAGCGCATCGACGGCGCCCTCGGTCAGCTCGCTGGGCGTGTGCGTGCCGGCGTGGAGGCCGACCGGGTTCGCCGCGGGGTCTGCGACCCAGTCACCCCGGAGGAGGTCGCCGCGGGCCGCGATCCGCGCAAGGCGGGCGGGCTCATCCCCCTCGAAGGCCGGCTCCTCCTCGAAGTCGAAGCGGGCGACGACCGAGATCCCCAGGCTCCGGGGGTCCTCCTCCGCGCGGTCCATGAGGTAGACCGGGGCGGGGACGTCGAGGCCGTCAGGCCGGATCTTGTAGGCGCTGCGGTCGAAGGCGAAGTCACCCACCGCGCGCCACTCGGTGCTGACGGGCTGGTGGCACGCCCGGCAGACCGCGCCCTCCGCCTCGACGCCGCAGGCGCGGCAGAGCCAGAAGGGCTCGGGGCGGACGTTCTCCCAGCGGCCGAGGTGCCGGCCGAGGCCGTCAGAGCTCAGGTCGCCGTGGGTCCAGCGGCCGCGCAGCCCCTCGGCGTGCTCGGTCACCTGGTCGACAGTCCGAGCGTCGACCTCGAAGCCGTGCCCTTCGGCCGGCCCGGTCGTGATCAGAGAAATGCCTGAGATCCGGCCGGGGTAGGAGCGGTCGACCCGCAGGCGGGAGGCGCGCTGGGGCTGCGCCTCCAGCCGGACGGGCTTCTTGTCGTGGTCGCGGTCAGCCATGGTTAGAACGCGTAGTGGAGGGCGAGGGCGAACGTGTCCTGGCCGCTCCGGCTGGGGCGGCCCCGGTGGCCGAGGAAGGCGTCGTCGGCCGACGAGAAGTCGCGGCGGTACTCGACGCGCAGCGAGGCGTTCTTGGTGAAGTTCAGGGCGAGGGTCGTGGTCAGCTCGCCCAGCGCATGGTCGATCCCGGTCCGCGAGCCGCCCTGGTCGCGCAGGTAGCTGCCGCGGAGCGAGGCGGTCAGGCGGTGGAAGCCCTCGCCCCCGACCTCGAACAGGCCCTGGCTGACGAGGACCGAGAACCCGCCGAACTTGTCGCTGCCGTCCTGGCCGTAGAGCAGGCTGGCGCGCAGCTCGGTGCTGAGGGTCGGCTGGTAGCGCGCGCCCAGCTCGAGGGCCCAGCGCTGCCTTTCCTCCGAGTGCGAGTAGCTGCCCGCGCTGGTCGTGCGCTCCTCGCCGACGATCCAGTTCAGGGAGAGCGCCAGGTCCTTGGCCTTCCACGTGAGCTGTCCGCCGAAGGTCTTGGCGTCGTTGTCGTCCTCGACGCGGTCCCACCCCTGGACGAGGTACTGCGTGTAGCGGAGCCCGCCGCCCAGGTCCATGCCGGCGCTGAGCCCGGTCACCGTCTTCGGCATGGCCAGAGCGAGCGGCGACAGGGAGAAGTTGGGGTTCTTGTAGAGGTCCAGGCTCTCGACGCCGAACCAGGAGTGCTGGCGGCCGAGCCGCACCTGGAGCGGGTTGTATGGGGTCGGGAGCTGCAGGTCGACGTAGGCCTGGGGGACCGTGATCCCCCCGTCGCCCAGGGTCGGGTCCTCGAACACGTCCTCGACCATGCGCCCGGCGGCCACCTCGAAGCGGAAGCCGGCGTCGAGCTCGTTCCGGCCGCTCAGCGCGCGGCCCAGTCCGACCTTGGCGTAGGGGACGCCGAAGGCGTTGTGGTCGGGGTCGCTCAGCCGGAGGCGGTTGGCGCCCTTGCGCTGGTCGGGGTCAGCGAGGTTGTAGGTGAAGCTGGTCTGGACGTGGCCGTAGAGCCGGATCGAGCTGCCGAGGTCGACCCCGCGCTCGGCTCGGGAGCCGGTGACGACCACCTCCTCGATGTCACCCAGGGACTCCTGGGCGAACGCCGGGGGGCTGGCCGCCGAGGCCAGGACCAGCAGCCCCAGCGCCGCGGGGAGCCGCGCAGGGAATGGGTTGATGCGGACGGGCTTTAGGACAGGGGGGTTGGAGTTCTTCATGCCCCGAGCATTCGTGGGCTCGGGACGCGACAACCTTCGGTTCAACTCCCGGAGGGAGCAATTGCATTACTCGGTCGTCGACAAAAACACCAAGACGCCATAGCGGCCTATAGGGATTAGCTCTTCATAGAGATCGAGCTTCTCACCTGCGTATCGATACCACGTCTCTGCCGGAACGAGCCTCCCTTCAACGGGGTCACTGCCAGCACAGGCCCGTTCGAAGCGCCTCGCGAACTCAACACCTTCGGGCAGGTCGTCGCGAACAGTGCGGTAGACCCAATCCGCAAGAGTATCGCTGGTCCAACTCCACACTCGGGACCCGTCTCGGCCCATTCGAATCACGGCGCAGCCGCAGTAATTGGCTTGCACGTAGCGGACTGCAGCAGCCGTTCGTGAGACGTTGAACCTCTCCGCGATGCCCAGTATCAGCTTCACGTCAGGTTCTCTGCGAAACGCGAACTCTCTGAGCCGATGCGGTGGGACGAGGAGGTAGGAAGCGAAAGTGTCGGCCTCGCGCTCTACCGGATTCCTTGAGGTGAATCCGGTGAAGCTCTTGTGGGGGTCGACTCCGGCTTCAAAGCACTCGCGGTGTTCATCTAGGTACCAGTGGCCGATCTCGTGGGCAATTGTGAAGCGCACTCGGGGCTGATCAGGCCCTCCGAGGCGGGTGTCGTAATACATGTAGAAGCGCCCATTGCGCCACTCCAGGAGTCCGTCGAAAGCGCCTTGGTACTCGCCTGGTAGCACTGGCAGTTCCAGCGCGTCTGCGACCTGGAAGGGATCGACCACCACGTCCCGCGGACTGTGGATTTGGACCGCTTGCTCCGCGATCTTTGCGATCTCCTTCACGCGGCGCGAACTAGGAATCTGCAGGGTCTTCGCCAACGTCTTCCTCAGGAGCGGCCTCAAGGCCTTGGCGCTGCCTACGCATCTCTTCTTCGACATCGGTGGGAATGACGCCACCTTCGCGGGCCGCTCGTGCGAGGCCTTCGAGGATGGCGCCTGGTCGAGATGGCCTTGGGGCTGGCGCAGGACTTCTGCGTTCAAGTGGCCGCGAAGTGTGCGTCAACACGGTCATAGGATCCTGAAGTGCGGACGGCAATGGCAGCAAACTTCCGGCCTCGCGCTCAGCTGCTGCTAGCTCCTCGTCGGTCGCGGGCAAGAGCTTGCTGCCCAATCTGAGCGCAGCGTAAGCCATAGCCTCGACTTGGTCGTCGTTCAACTCGTGGGTCACCGCACCCCCTCTAGCATTGGCTTGATCCCGCCGCGCAAGAGCCTCGCTTTGAGCTTCCGCAGCGCGCGCTGTTTGACCTTCTCCATGTTCTGAGCGTCAGTGCTGTATCGCTTTGCGAGTTGCTGCATGTCTCCCCGCTGGATGCGCTTGGGGTAGTAGAACGCGTACAGGAGCAGAACGTCACGGTCTCGCTCTGGTAGTGCTTCGAACTCTTGCCTCACCAGGGCGAGAACCTCAGAGCCGAAATGCAGGGGATCTGGTCCCGGAGCGATCGCCTCCCAAAACTCCTGTGGATCCATGGGAACGGGTTGAAACGCGCCCTTCGAGTATGCATCGCGAAGTAGATTGCGCGCGATCCCGAACAGCCAGGTCCGCACCCGGCGCTCAGGGTTCGAGCCCTGAGCGCGCTCGGGGCTGTAGGTAGCTGCATGCAAGTGTGCGCGACGCATCGTCTCTGCCGTCATGTCTTCGATCGTGTGTTCACCGAACTCCTCGCCGTACTGGTTCTTCAACACTGTGTAGAGGAACCCAGCGTGCCGGTTGTAGAAGTCGCTCCATGCATCTTCGGCGCCACCAGAGTCCTCATCCCGGAGGCCGATCAGATACAGGAGGTCTTCGCTGGAGTCGTCCGACACTAGGCCTCAGGGAGGAGATCCACCATGGCTTCGATGCGCTCACCGGCGTCATTCAAGAACTCGGCCACGAGCGAGCGGTGACACGCTTGGGGTTGCTTCTCCACGCAGAAGAGCACCGCGGTTTGGCAATCGTCCCCCACAGCTGCGAAGAACTGGTCAGCCGTGTAGCTGCTCAAGCACTGCGCGTGGTATGCCGCCTTGAAAGCGGTGGACAACTCGACCCGGGCCCGCTTGGCGGTACCAGTCACGGCGTCAGCAGACTTCTGCTTGGCGCGCGTCTCCTTGCTCGGGGCAAGCTCCTTGATATGCACGTAGCGGATGTTGCGCTCGCGCAAAGACTCTTGGAGTTTCGTGCTGTTGACGAAGGCATAGGTGCTCCCACGCATGCCTCGGCGCAAACGGAGGTCCACGAAGGTGTCAACGCCCGCCTCCTCGATCGCCTGAAAGAAGGCGCTCTCAGTGAAGCCGTAGACCCCGATAGTGACGATTTTCACACCCACCCCCCAAGCGGCGGTCGTGTTGGAGTCAGAAGCGTTCTTGTGCGCCTTCGAGCGTAAAGCTCTCTCGGCTTGGGTGCGGGTTCTCGAGCGTGAACGCCTCGCGTGGCGCTTCCAGGTACTTCTTTCGTGACCGGAGCCCAGTGCCAAAGAGATTGGTCTGTCCCTGTGTCACCTCTTGAATCACCTCGCTCTGAGACGCCGAGCAGCCATCCGCCATGATGTGGGTGACGGGAATCCCTGCCATGCTGAGAGCGACACCTATGAGCTTGGAGCGGTGGCACTCGGTTGGGCGGCCTTCGCTGCAAAACAATGCTACGCGGTAACCCTTCGCATAGGCCTGCTTCAGCCGCTCCAACCCCGTGAGGAATTCGGGAGACTCCCGGCACTTGTCGTAGTCGACGTGGCCATCGGTGTAGCAGTTTGAATCCTTGGGGCGACCGCCGAGTTGGTCGCCCAAGAAGCCATAGCGCACCCCCACCCCCAGCAGGAGCTGTGCAAGTGGTCCACGCGAGAAGCTGCGGTTGTAGCCCGAGTATGGTTTCGAGCGGACGTCGAGCAAGAACTCGATCTGATGCTCCTGCAGGAGCTTGATGAGCTCGTGGGGTAGGCGCTGGCCTTGCCCAACGGTGAAGATCGCACCGACACTCACAAATCGCCTCCGACCCCATGATACGTGAGGGGTCGGACACGACGAGCGAGGCGTAACGAGCTACCACGTAACGCGTTCCGTCGCCTACGCTCATGGCCTAGCTCAGGAAAGCGCGCATCTCCGCATTGACCGAGCGAACGTCGACGTGCACCTCGGCAACGAGTCGTCCATAGACGTCACGCGCCTGGCCCGCGACTTGCACCCACCTGCGATCGACAAGTGACGCCAGCTTACGCTTCGCAGCCGCGCCTCCGGGCTCGCCAATCTCGGAGGCGTCCGCGTTTTGGAGACGGATCCGGTCGGATTGGGTGTGGAAGGGGTCACCGTCGACCACCTGGGTGACATACATGTTTGTAACCGTGTTCTTCATGTCCTACTCCTGTGATTGTGGGCACTTCTGGTGGCGACAGGGAATACTCGCTACTGGGACAGGAATTCTGCGGCGCTGGGTTGTCCTAGTACGGCGTAACCCCTTCCGCCAATGGAATAGGAAGAATTCTGCGGCGCTGGGTGTCCTAGTACGGCGTAATCCCTTCCGGCAAGGAAACAGGTGAACATGAAGGTCCTTATCGTATCCAAGACTCGCCTCTACAACGAGCGCTGCGTCGGGGGGCTTCGCGAAGACGGCCAGAGCGTGCGGTTGCTCACGCCGCAGGGCAACAACCAGCCCCTCAACACGCAGTTTGACGTGGGGGACGTGTGGGAACTAGACATGACCCCGCGCCCCAACTGCGTTCCACCACATGTTGAAGATGTGCTCGTGACTGGCCAGGAGTACGTGGACGAGTGTGAAAACCTCACCGAGGAGTTGCTCCAGAGGGTGGCCCCATGGGAAGGGGGGCCCGATAGCTTGTTCGACGGGCACCTGAGGGTAACGGGCAACGACCACATGTACATTCGCAAGCCTTGGGTGCCCGACAGGAGCACCTGGTTCTGGCTTCCGGACCGCGACCTGACATTGGTGAAGAACGGAAACAAGTGTTACTACGCCTACCCAGGAGGGGAGGAGATCAAGTACGTCGGGTTGATGCAGCCGATTGACTCGATCCCTGCGAAGACGTTGGTCCGCCTTTCCTTGGCGCGCTGGTGGAAGCAGGAAGGAGCAGACGACACGCTCGAAGAGCGCTGCTACCTTCAGCTCTCCGGTTGGTACTCCTAGGGCTCGAGGCCCCTGTCTGAGTTTGGGGTTGTGCGGTGGGGGTCGTCAGGGTCACGGGACCTTTCCCGTCGCTCCTCTCGATCTCCGGTCATGTCGGGGGGGCGACCGGGAAGTCCCTGAATTGGCCGTGCGTCCCGATTGTCCGAGGCGGGCGCTGCCCTAAGCGGGACGCCGAGCTGGTCGAGGAGTGCGGGCACGTCAACCCAATCGGCCGGCGCCTCTCCGCTCTGGGCGGCCCCGAGGAGGCGCAGCACCTCCAGGTAGAGCTTTCGGACTGCGGCGGGCACCTCATACGCCATGATCTCCGGGGCGGGGACCTTCGCAGGGTCGTGGTTCTTCGCGTGGACGATCGCGACGAGCTCCGTCAGGTTGTTCGCGGCGAAGACGGCGAGGTCCTGGATGAACTCGCGGAGCATGCCGTCGAGGATCCGCGCCCCGGCCGCGGCGAGGTCCTCGATCCCCGCGAGGCTGGGCGGGACGAGGTAGGCCTTGAGGATCCCGCCGTCGTAGCGGTTGAGGGCCTGGTGCCAGACGTCCTTGCGATCGGGGAGGTCGAGGATGTCCAACTCGTAGCGCTTGTTCCCTGCGGCGTCACGGGTGCTGGGGAAGGTGACCGCGCCCGAGCCCCGCAGGGCCATGAGGAGTTGGTTGACGTGGCGGATGTTGGGGACCTCCTCGCCGTCCACGGTCTGGGTTCCGGGAGGCGCCCAGGCGACCCGCGGGGAGTCGACGCTCCGCTCGAGGTAGCGGCTCTGCAGCAGGCTCACGACGAGGCTCTTGCAGTAGTCGCGCCACGCTCGCCGCCTGGCGCTCTGGCCGGCCCACGAGCCGAACTCCGGGTCCCAGCGGAAGACGTGGGCCCGGTCCGCGCCGTAGCGCCGCCCCTCGAAGCGGACCGCCTGGAGCGCGTCGTTCTCCACCTCGACCTCGACCGCGCCCGGCCACACCTCGTGCGCCGAGACGTAGTGGACGTGTTCCTTGAGGGTCCGGTTGCGGACGCCAGGCTCCGCGTCGCGGGGGATCTGGACGCGCAGGTCTTCGACGCCCCAGTTGAAGATCACCGGGACTGAGCCGTAGGCGAACGCGCGGGCGGCGACGCTGAGGACCGCTGGGAGCAAAGGCCACAGCCACTCCTCGGTCTCCTTCACCACCCGCTTGTCGGGGTGGCTCACGTAGTAGAGGTTCGGCCTGCGGATCAGGCCGGTGATCGTCTGCTCGGCGAGGTAGACGACCGGGTGCGACCCCATGGCCTGCAGCGCCCGCAGCGGGACAGCGTCCGGGTGCGTCGCCTGGCGGAGCTGGTCATGAACCCAGTGCTCGAGCGCGGCGGTGAACTGGCGGGTGAGCCCCGTGTTTCCCTCGCTGGCGCGGACGAAGGGCGTGAGGTCGGGCTCGCGCTCCTCGCGCTCAGGTGGCATAGCCGGGCCCCGAGGGGAAGTAGTAGCCGCCGCCGCCAGGCTGGTTCAGCCAGCCGGTGCGGCGCTTGAGCACCTCTGTCGCTTTGACGTATTCGGAGAGGTCTTCGACCTCGTCCTGCGGGCCCTCCCAGCCGTGGAGACGGCCCCAGTTGGCGAGCGCCAGGCTGACTACGCAGTCGTCGTGGTCGTCCTCGCCGTCGCCCTGGGGGCCGTGGTAGCGCATGCGCTCCACGCCGCCCACGACCTCGCGGTGGGACTCGAAGAAGGTCAGCTCGTGGCGAAGGTGCGGTGTGAAGTCGCCGCGCTCGACCTGGAGGCGGCGGTTCTCGACGTCGGCGATCAGGGCCTCGCAGAGCTGCGCCTTGACCCCGATGTTGCCGGTGCGGACGCCGAGGAGCCGGCCGCGCCCGAGGGAGCGCTCGAGGTAGTCGTACATGGCGCCCCCGTAGCCGCCGCCGTGGCCGAGGTCGAGGACGATCAGCGCGTCGTGCTCCTGGGCGAACTCGGTGATCTTCCGCTCGGTGTCGGGCCAGGCCGTGTGCTGCCAGCGGCCGAGGACCCACGCCTCGCCGAACTCGTTCATGAGGGTGCAGACCGTGAAGTCGCGCTCCTTGGCGAGGTCGACCCCGAGCGAGCGCTGCTCACCGCGGACCGAGAGGGAGCCCGCGAACAGGGCCTGGATGTCCTCGTGCGCGAAGGCCGCGCCGGCGTCGCCGAGGAACTCCGCGTTCAGCTCCTGCATGGCCTTCTTGAGCCCGAGCTTCTTCTTCATGTCCTCGACGAACTCGGGGTTGCAGTAGGGCGAGTCGAGCGAGCGGAAGCGGAAGGACTCGTTGAGGGGGTTGCGGTCGGGGCCGGGCTGGCCGGCGTGCCACTCCTCCCAGAGCCAGTTCCGGCCGCAGGGGGTGCCCGTGACGATCACGAGCGGCTCGGCGACCGCGACCTGGGTGAAGCGCGCCGCCTCCCAAGCCGAGCGAGCGACGTAGGCCGCCTCGTCGACCCAGAGCACACCGTCGAGGGTCAGGCCGCGGGTCGGGACGCCCTCCTTGTCCTCGCCGGTGCGCACGTAAAGGACGGCCCGGTTGGAGAACACGAAGCACTTGTCGACCTCCTTCCAGCGCACGCGGCGGCCGAGCGGCGCGACCGCGCGGCGCAGGTGGCGGAGCGCCGCCTTGGTCGACTTGTAGGTCGGCATGAGCAGGCAGCTCTCGGTGCCGGGGCGGGAGAGCACGATCCCCACGACCTCCTCGGCGGCCGAGTGGGTCTTCCCCGATTGTCGGCCAGCGACGATGCACCGGATCGCCGCGCGGCTGCGGTGGAATCTCCGCTGCATGAACCAGGGCTGGTAGGGGCGGTCGAGCCCCACGCCGTCCAGCTCGCGCGCGACCGGGAAGCCCACTACAGGTCTCGCCGGGTCGGCCAGTGCCGGAAGGGGTGCGCGCGGGGGTTGGCGACCGAGGGCCCGTCGTCGTCGGCGTCCGTTCGGATCGTCTCGCTCGGGAGCCAGGCCGGGAGGCGGACCTCGCTCATGATCCGCGCCAGCTCGTGGACCTTCTCGCGCGGGACGCGGTGCGTGTTGCGGCGCCAGCAGGCGTCCGGGTCTGCCAAGAACGTGACCACCCGGATCTCGTAGCCAGCCTTGCGGGCTGCCACGGCGTAGGGCTCGACCGCCCGCCATGTGAGGTTGCACTTGTCCACGACGATCGGCGTCTGGCCTGCCGCGAGAGCCGCGTGGAACTGCCGCAGGCAGGCCTCGTGCGCTTCGCCGAGCCTGGCGCGGTCGAAGCGGTAGGAGCCGTCAGGCCGCAGGAAGAAGCGGTCGGTGCTGAGAGTCAGCGCGTTCGGGTAGCGCTGCGCGGCGTAGGTCGACTTCCCGGCGCCGGGGACCCCGCGCAGGAGCAGGAGCAGGCCAGCGGGCTCCGCGTCCCGGGAGCGGGCCCACTTCGGCGGGGGCGGGGCCTCCGCCTTGCGCGCCCCGCGCCCGCAGTTGTGGGCTCGGCAGAGCCAGCGGAGGTTGAGGTGGTGGTTGTCGCCCCCCGCGCTGAGGGGTTGCAAGTGGTCGATCTGGAGCGGCTCGTCGGGCGGCGTTTCCACGCCGAGCTCGCGGCACATGCTGCAGTAGCGGCCGCCCTGGCGCTCGTCCACGAGCGCCAGGACGGCCGGCGGGATGTCCCGCGTGGCCAGGCGGCGGCCGTCGCCGCGTCCCCACTGGCGGGGGTTCACGAGGCGACCTCGGAAGCGGACGGACGGGGTCGCACCGCCTCACCGAGTTGGTGCTCGGCTCCCTCTGTCAGGGCGTCCGCGGGTTGGGGGTAGGGCTTGGCGATCTTCAGCACCTGCTTGCGCATGCGCCGGTCGAGCGGCATGACGTAGCGGTGCTTGCCGGGGATGGGGATCCACACGGAGCCGCGGGGCGGCTTCGCCTTGGGGTTGTCGAAGGTGCTCCCCGTGTAGTGGCGGCGGTGGAGCTTCTTCCCCTGGTGGACGAGCATGCGCGCGGGGGCGCTCGTCCCCGTGTAGATCCAGTTCCCGGCCTGATAGATCCGCCCCAGGTGACCTTCGGCGGGGTCGGCGAAGCTAACGACGAGGCGGAGCCTCGGGCAGCGCTCCCTGAGCTTCTTGAGCGCGCGGGAGACGACGGCCGTGACGTGAAACCCCTCGTGGCCGTCGAGCGCCACCCGGCCCAGTTCGCACACCTCCTCGGGGCGCAGCCCGAACATGAGGTGCTGGTTGCGGCAGGGGCGGGAGAAGATCACCGCGCCCTTGAACTGGTCGTCCCACCAGACCCCGAGGCGCACCGTCTTGACCACGGGCATGGTCCGGCTGTAGTGCCAGCGCTTGACCGCGTAGGTCGCCGCCTCGTTGGAGCACCAATCAACTCGCAGGCGGCTCACGGATGTCCTTCCCGCAGTGAGGGCAGAGCTTGGGGGCGAGCTGGTCGAGGTCGTGCTGGTCGTCGGCCGACGTCGGCTGAAAGGCAGGGACCGAGCCGAGCAGCTGCGCCAGCTCGTCGTCGCTCCAGCCGAGGGCTTCCAGGTCGAGGTCCTCGGCCTGCAGCTCTGAGAGCAGGCTGGCCAGGGCCGCCTCGTCCCACACGGCCAGCTCGGCGGTGCGGTTGTCGGCGATCGCGTAGCCGGTGGCGGTGAGCGGGTCGTCGTCGACCAGCACCGCGGCGATGTGCGTCCAACCGAGCGCCTTGGCCGCCTCGAGCGTGCCGTTGCCGGCCTCGACCACGAGCCCCTCGCGGCGGACGACGAGCGGCTTGCGCTGGCCATAGAGCCGGAGGCTGGCCTTAATCGCCTCCAGGTTGCGGCCGGGGTGCCGCCGGGCGTTGGCCGGGTCAGGGGTCAGGTCGGAGACCCGGATGGCCAAGGGCTGGAGCTGCTCGGCGATGTGGTGGAGGGGCGCGTCGGTCATGTCACGCAAGATGCAGAGACGCGGGACGCGACCACCTACCAGGCGAAGACCAGGCTGAGGGAGCCGAACTGGTCGCCCTGCCGCTGGCCGGAGAACTGCGGTGTGCGGTAGGTGTGGAGGTAGGTGAAGGTCACGCGGTCGGACAGGACGACCGTCAACCCCGCTGAGAGCTCAGCGACCAGCGGGCGCCGCTCGACGCGGTGTCCCCCGGAGCGGAGCAAGTTGCCGTCGAGGAAGATGTCGTAGGCCACGGCGCGGGCCCGCGCGCTGGCTGTCAGGTAGCAGCGGAAGGGCGCGGGGGTCGCGTCCGCGTACTCGTCAGGCACCCCGAGGCCGAGCCGGAGCGTCGCGCTGGCCTCCGCGTGCGTGGTCGCGTTGCCCAGGGCGACCACCGCCTCCGCTGTCACGTCGGCGTCGATACCCGCGACCCGGGCGCGGACGAGCCTTCGTGAGAGGGCGTAGCTGAGCCCGAGGGTCGGCTCGTCCCGGAGCTGGTGCGTCCAGCCGTTGGCCGGCTTCGCGTGGACGACGTCGTGCGCGAGGCGGTGGGCGGCCTCGCCGCCCGACGTCGGACCGACGATCCCGAGGGTGAGGGTGATGCGGTCCTGGAGGGAGAGCGCGCGGCTGCGCCGCGTCGTCCCGAAGCGCAGGAAGGTGAAGCCCGCGTAGGGCCTGTCCTCGCGGACGAGGGCGCGGGCAGACGTGTCCTCAGGGGTGTAGAGCTGCTGCGCGAGGGTCAGCTCCCACTCGCTGTCGTCGATGTCGAACGCCGCAGGGAGCGCGCTCCTGCGCAGCCGGCCAGACAGCGCGATGGCGGCCCCGTTGGTGTAGTGCCCGTCGCTGCCGGCGAGGAGGTCGTTCTCCCAGGTCAGGCGGATGCGCTCCAACCCGCCGTCCTGACCCCACGAGGGGAGCCCAGAGCAGAGCAGGAGCACGAGCGCGGCGACGGCGGACCTCACGCCCTGCAGGGTTCAGAGACCCGGGAATGCGCCCCCTTCGGAACCCGCGATTCAGGGCGGGATCCGCGTTGCCGAACACATGACGAACCTCATAGAGTCCTCGCCGCTCCGGGGCAGACGACCCCAACAACGTCAGGAGGACGACATGGCGAAGCGGAAGACGAAGACCAAGACCAAGGCCAAGCGGACCACAGCCAAGCAGAACGCGAAGGCCAGGGCCGACTCGGGGGAGCACCCGCGGCTGCCGCTGGTGGGCACCCAACGGGAGGCGCTCAAGGCGTTCGCCACCAAGCGCGACCTGGCCGCGGTGGCGGTCAAGCTCGCGAGTCAGCACGGGACGACCGAGCAGCAGGCGCTGAAGCGCGCGGAGGTCGAGGGCCGGAAGCGCGACGAGATCGAGGCCCTCGTCGAGGACCTCGCGGGTCGCGCGCAGCAGCGGAGGCGGGTCCACCTGAGCGAGCTGGGCGGGTGGCCGGTGTGCTGGACTGAGGAGCGCCGCGGGGCCGTGAAGGCGCCTGAGCTGCTCACGACCCCGATCACCGTCAACGCTGACGCTGTCTCGTGCACGCGCTGCAAGCGGGCTGCAGAGCTCCCTTCCCCTGAAGACACGGCCGCGCTCAAGCGCGCTGAGGCTGAGGCCGAGCAGCCGGCGAAGGCCAAGCGCGTGAAGAAGGGTGAGACGAAGTCGGGCCGGGCCAAGCGCCAGCTCAAGCTGAAGAAGAACCTCCCGGTCCGCCTGAAGCTCAAGGACCTGGAGGTGAAGGGCGTCCTCCGCCCGGACGGCACCATGAGCGTGAAGGGCACCTCCTACGCCAGCCCCCACGCCGCCGCCAACGAGCTGGCCGGGGAGCTGGTCTCCTACCGGATCGACGGCTTCCAGGCGTGGCGCTACCAGGACGACGATGGCAAGTGGCGCATGCTGCGGGACCACGGCTAGCCATGGCGGCCGACGCCGACGAGCCGCGCCCTGACGTCTTGAGGGCCCTCCGGGCAGCGCTGCTTCGCCTGCCCGGGGGGCGCTCGCCCCACCTGCAACGCGACGTGGGTGAGCTGAGCGCAGAAGGCGCGAGGTCCCTCCTGGGCGTGATCCGCCACCTCCAAGCCGCTGCGGACTCCGAGCGGCAGAAGCGGCGGCGCGGCCAGTTCTGGTAGCGCCGCGAGGCACCTAGCCCGCGCTCTGGGGTTCGTCCCCGCCTGACCCTGGCGCCTCAGGCTCGGTCTCGTCCGAGCTCCCCTGGGCCGCCCGGGTCAGGTCCACGTTGGGGAACTCCTCGAGGTCAACCTCAGCCTCGCCGAAGACGTGCTCGAGGATCGCCTCGCGCCGCTCGTCAGAGACGATCCCCTCGAAGGCGCGGACCAAGGCGCCGCCCTCCTTGGTGAGCAGGATCAGGCGCTCGGGCTCCTCGTCACCTTCGGCCTCCAGGTGCGCCCGCGTGTTCTGCCTCGCGTCGGCGATCACGGCCTGGATCGCCCGCGCCCGCGGCGGGCTGAGGGCCCCGCGAGCCAGGAGCGCGCCGATCTCCAGGTCAATCGACACATAGTCCTCGTAGGACTTGGCCGCGAGGATCTTCGCGTCGAGGCCCAGGTCTTTCAGCTCGAGCTCGGCGGCCAGTTCGAGCTCGCTCCGCTTGGCCTGCGTGACCTTCCGCACCAGGTCTGCCCGCGCGAAGGTCGCCCGCGACTCAGGCGGTGGCGTCCCACCTCCCATGCCTGCGTCGGTCCCGCCGCCCTCACGCCAGGCGCGCACCTCCCCCGGGTCGAAGCGCGGGCGGCCTCGGTCGTCCCGCGAGTGAGGGCAGCCTTGCTCCAGCCAGCGGTTCACGGTGCGCGGCTGGACGCCGAAGACCGCCGCGATGTCGCGCTTGGTCGCTCGTCTGTTCGGGTGCTCTTGCGGCTCCGCCATGCCCCCAAGAGTGCCTGCACCCGGGACGCGGCCAGGGTGCGCGCTTGATGTCACGGTGACATCCCTGGTGTCATGCCCGTTTGCGGCCCAAACTCTTGCATGACAAGCGGATCGGGGACCTTGATGTCAATGACACGTCGGAACGCCCCGGCGCTGATCTCGCCCCTGCACGCGCGCGGAGGGTGCGCGGCAGTTGGGAGCCCCCCCATGGGCAAAGTGTCGGAACGCCCCGGCGCTGATCTCGCCCCTGCACGCGCGCGGAGGGTGCGCGGCAGTTGGGAGCCCCCCTGTAGCGGGGCGGGCCACGGGACGCGCCTGCACCACTCACGTCGTCTCGGCGAGGCAGTGCCCTCCCTGACGGCTGGCACGGGAGGAAGCCTAGGCGCGCTGGGGCTTTGCGCGAGCGGCCCCCCAACCACTCCCCGCGCTGGGGTGCGTCCCTTTGGGTGGCCGTCCCCGCGTCCCATTGACCGGCCGCTGACCCCCGCCCCCGACCCGCAGAGGGACGCATATGGCACGCCCACGGGTTGAGGCGCACCGCCTTCAGGAACTGGTCCGGTTGCGGCGCGCGGGGGCCAGCGCTCGGCAGGTGGTGCGCCTGCTGCACATGAGCCCCAAGACTGAGCGTCGCTACAGGGCCGCGCTGGGCCAGGCCGGCATGCTGGAGGGCGAGCCAGAAGAGCTGCCGACCCTGGACGAGATCGCGGGGGTGATTCGCCAGGCGTTGCCATCGCCAGGCGGCAAGCGCTCCACGGTGGAGCCTTGGCGCGGCGAGGTCGAGGAGCTCATGGACAAGGGCCTGAGCGCGCAGGCGATCCACGACAGGCTCCGGCTGGAGACCCGCGGGTCAGCCAGGCCGTTCCGGGTCAGCTACTCGGCGGTGAAGCGATTCGTGCGGCGGGTCAAGCGTGTGCGCGGGCTGCACGCGGGCGAGGTGGCCGTCCCCGTGGACACGGCGCCGGGTGAGGAGGCTCAGGTCGACTTCGGCTACGCGGGCCGGCTCTACGACCCAAAGACCGGGGTGGTGAGGCGGGCGTGGGTGTTCGTCATGCTCCTGTGCCATAGCCGCCTGATGTTCGTGCGGCTGGTCTTTGACCAGCGCACCGAGACATGGCTCGACCTCCACGAGCAGGCGTTCCGCCACTTCGGCGGGGTCGTGGGGACCGTAGTACCCGACAACACCAAGCGCGCCGTTCTCCGGGCCGCGTTCGGAGTCGACGGGTCCAGCGAACTCGAGCGCAGCTACCGCGAGTTCGCGCGGGCGTGGGGCTTCAAGATCGACCCCGCCCCACCCGGCGATCCCCGCAAGCGCGGGAAGGTCGAGTCAGCGGTCAAATACCTGCGCGGGAACCCGCTCAAGGGCCGCGACGGCGAGCCCATGGACGAGGTCCAGGGCTCCCTCCAGCTGTGGAACGCCGAGGTCGCCAGCGTGCGCGTCCACGGCTCCACGGGGCGCCGTCCGCTCGACGTGTTCAACGCGGAGGAGCGATCCACGCTCCGCCCGCTCCCAGCGGCGCCTCCCGAGCGCGCGATCTGGAAGCAGGCCAAGGTCCACCCCGACTCCCACGTCACCTGCCGCGGCCGTCTGTTCTCCGTCCCCTGGCGACTGATCCAGGAGCAGGTGTGGGTCCGCGCCTGCGGGCGAGTCGTGGAGGTGTTCCACCTCGACGACCGCGTGGCGATCCACGAGGACAGGGGGCTGCGCCGGACCACCATGGACGAGCACCTCCCCACGGACAGGCGGCTCCTGCGTCACCGCGGCCGGGCCTTCTGGGAGTCGCGCGCGCGGAAGGTCGGCCCTGAGACGCTGGCCTTGGTCGTCGCGGTCTTCGACCAGGACGAGGTGCTGAGTCACCTGCGCGCGGTCCAGGCGATCGTCCAACACCTCGAGCAGTTTCCCTGGATCCGCGCAGAGGCCGCCAGCCGAAGCGCACGGGAGGTCGGGGACCTCACCTATCGGGGCGTGAAGCGGATCCTCAGCGAGGGGCGCGACCTCGCGGCAGCGCCGGTCGTCGAGCGCCGCGAGGTTGACGCGCGACCGAGATGCCGTTCATGCGGCTCGACCACGCCCACGCCGCGCCCTGCCTCGCAGGCGGATTTGCGGCGAACGGGGAGTTGACGAATGGGTGCCCCCGTGCAGCCTCTCAGACCTCGCGAACGGGAGGCGAATGTGACCGACACAGACGACAGGAGCGACGTCCCGAGGATCTACGTCGCCTGCTTGCATTGCTACAACTGCGGGCGATTGCACGGCCGCTGGTTCGACGTGGGCACAGACCCTGATGAGCTCCATCACGAGATCCTCGGCTTCTTCGCGACGGGCTGCGAGACCTGCGGCGACTACGAGGCCGAGTGCCCTGAGTGCCGAGCGTTCGCGAGCCTCTTCCCCTGCGGTGGGGAGGAGTTGGCCGTCCACGACCACGAGGGGGTGGGTCCAGCGGGCGAGGCGTATGACCTCCCCCACCTGTGCGCGGTCGCCGACCTCCTGGAGGAGTTCTCAGACCGGCCGGTGCTCGCGTATCTGTCCCACGTGGACCGGGACATCGATCAAGCGCGCGAGGGACTCCGCGACAGCTACGCCGGGAGTTGGAGGAGCGCCGCCGAGTGGGCGGAGTCGTGGGCTGAGGATGCGGAGCTGGGGGTGCAGCAGCTCTGGCCGTACGTGGACTGGGAGCGCTACGCGCGCGACCTCGAGCTGAGCGGCGCCGTCCAGACCCTGGAGGTGGACGGGGTCGTGCACGTGTTCTGGGGGTGAGGCCTCAGTTTCGCGAGGCCTGGTCGGCGCGGGCCTCGTCCAGCAGCTCCTTCAGCATGACGTAGCCGACCGCGACGTCCAGCCAGTCTCGCTCCGCGAGCCCGTCCTCCAAGAGCGCCAAAGCAGTCCTGAACCTGACGGGGAGGGAGAACGTCAGCCCGAGCATGGCCTCGACCTCGCGCATGCGGTGGCGGACTCGCCTCGCGAGGTCCATGAACTCCTCGAAGAACTCGCTCCTCGGACCGCTCACAGCTCCACCAACGCCTCGACGGGGGCGTGGTCGCTGTCGGTGGCCTTCCCTGACCCGGCAGCGAAGTCCACGAGGTCGGAGCGGACCCTTCCCGATCCGTCTACGAGCCGCGGTAGTCCAGCGCCGCGCGCGAGCGGGCGCGTAGAGAGGATGTGGTCGAGCTGCGGCGCGCCCCAGGAGGGCGGCGTCGTCGGGACCCCCACCCCGTCCGAGAGGTCGAGGGCGCTGTAGAGCAGGCTGTCGGGGTCGAGGACGCTGCCGAGATGCGACTCGATGCCGCTGCGGAGGATCCGCGCCTCCACGTCGTCGAAGCCGGGGCCGTCGTTGATGTCCCCCATGACCAAGAAGCGGTAGTAGGGCGGGCCCAAGGAGGCGGCGAGTCCGTACAGGATCGCCCGTAGGCGCCGGCCCTCAGCCACGATCCGCTTGCGGTTGCGGAGGGCCTCCCGCCGGCGCGCGTCGGGGTCGGGGCTGTAGGTCTTTTTCGACTTGGGGTGGACGACCGCGACGATCAGCTCGGCGCCGCTCTGCCGATGCCGGACGTGCGCGATCAGAGGCGTCCGCGCGAAGCGGTATCGCGTGGGCCCCGGGTCGTCGCCGAGCTGGTCCTGCCAGGGAGCGCTCGCGAAGGGGACGCGGGTCACCTCCACCTCGGGGGCCCAGTAGAGCAGGCCCAGGTTGAGTCGGGAGGCGTCGCCCTCCACGAGGAGCTCGTACCCGGGGTCCATGAAGGCGTCGCGAAAGTACTCGAGCTTCGACCTGGGCATGCACTCGACGATGCCAAGCAGGTGAGGGTCGATCTCGTAGATGACCTTCGCGACGTTGTCTGCGCGGGACGGCTGGGCGACGTCGTGGTGGCCGGCGTCGCCGCCGATCAGGTTGTGGGAGAAGTAGACGTTCCAGCAGGCGATCTTGAGGTTCGGCACGACCCTGACGATGCGCAGACGTGGGAGGTGACGAGCTTCATGCCTGGGTCAGGGGAGCAGCCAAGAGACCGAGAACAAGAACGACGGGCCCTGCTCGAAGGTGTCACCTTCAGCCGACAAGGTCCTCTGGTAGAGCGGGTAGCGGGCGCCGAGGTTGATGGAGAAGCCGCCGCATGGGCGCACGGTGAACCCGACGGCGCCCAGGAGGCTGACCAGCCCCGAATTCTCGTCGCGGTGGCCGTCCCAGTACGCGAAGGACTGCCAGAAGGTCGTGAAGTCGGCGGTGATGGCCAACCACTCCGTGACGGCGTAGCCCAGGCGGATGTTTCCCGTGACCTCAACGGGGCCGCGGTAGGTCTTGGGGTTCTCGTAGAACGGGAACCGGCCGGTCGCGCTGACGCTCAGCGACATGTCAGCAGGAAGCGGGACCTGGTAGTAGAGCTCGAGGAGTGGATCTACGGTGCCCGTTCCGAACTGGATGTGCAGGTGCTCCTCTCCCTGGTCGCCGGCTTCGAATGGATCGCGCTCTGTCTGTCCGGTGGGGACCGTGAAGCCGGCAGCCACGGTCAGGGAGTCCCCTCCGAACAGGAGGTCGCTCCAACGACGCGCCACCAGCAGCATGAGATCGCTCAGGCCCGTGTAGGTCTCGGTGCGGTGGTGGAGGTCGGTGTGGCGCTTCTGCGCCACGATCTGGTCGAACGTGGCCGGCTCGACCTGCCGAAAGGAGACCCTCTGCGCCTTGACCTCGTACGGGATTCGTAGCCAAACGTCCCAGCCGTCGAGGAACGTGTATTCGACTCCCAGCTCCGTGCGAACGAAGTCCAGCGAGACCTCATGCCGGTAGAGCGGGACGTCGATGACCTGTCCGGATGGGGACACCCCATGGTCCTCGCGGTGCCCTCCCTCGAATTCAACGCCCCAAAGGACGTTGAGGGTGAGGCGTATCGCTCCTTGTTCTTTCGGGACCGACCCGGGCCCCATGTCCCCGCCTCGTGGAATGGCGGGGTTGCTTCAGGCAGGTCAGCCCTGGGCATAGACCGGCGTGGTCAGGGCCAGCGCGAGGACCGCGAGGAGTTGGGGGGCAGTGACCTTCAATCTGCAGCCCTGGGCAAGAGCGCCCGGATCTTCTCGATGTCGTTCCCAGGGACAGCCCCGAGGAACTGCCCGCGAGGGCCGTAGACACGCACGTAGGGGATCCCCTTCAGCTTGAACTCGCGCGTGGCTTGCCGCGCAGCTTCAGACTGCCAGGTCACGATGTCGATCTTCCTGACGGCCACGTCGGACCGGGCGACCATGAGCTGTTCGAGGTCACGAGCCAGCAGGAGGCACGGCCCGCACCAGTCGGCGTAGTAGTCGAAGATGGTCACCTTCCCGGTGACGAGGTGCTCCTCGAGATCCACGGCGTCGCCGCGCGTGATCGTGCGGATGTCGAGCTTCGCCCGCTCCGCGTCGCTGAGGCGGCTCTGCTCGGGCGGGGGCGTGGACGGGGGTGTCAGGCTGGGGGTGAACCCTCGAGCCTTGACCGTGTTCAGGATGGTGTCGAGTGACACAGCCTTCGGGTCATAGGTGACCTCGAACTCGCGCTCGTCGAAGCGCATGTCTACCGACTTGACTCCGTCAAGCCCTTCCAGGGCTTGTGAGGTAGGCGAACCTCAGCCGGACGGTCACGTCATTCCTTCGACGTAGACGAGGGTCGTCCTCATGCTCGCCTCCGCCGCGATCGGATCTGGAGCCGTCCCGCCGCTGGTGGTGCAGCCAACGGCTCCGAGCAACAAGAGGCCCAGGCAAGCTCTCATTCGGTTCATGTTCACACTCCTGCGCGGCCTCGGTCCCCCCTGGTCGAAGGGACCTTGGCCGCATGGTTCAGTCTTCCTCGTTGATCTCGGGGCAACAGCACGGGGGGATCTTCTTGCCCGTAATCGGGCAGTCGATCAACTCCATGGTCTGCACCACCGGCGGCTTCTCTGGCGCCGGGCCTTCGCCCTGAGCGTTGGCCTGGATCGCACCTGTAGTGCCGAGGGCCGCAGCGACTCCTGCAGCGGCGATAGCCTTCTTCTTGTTCACGTCTTTCCTCTCTTTCGTTGTGCGCCTTCGTCCGGCGCGGTGTTGTTCGACGCAGTCTCGATCGCGTCGAGGATCGGGCAGTCGCTCGCAGGGCCTGACCCCGAGCACTGCGAGACGAGCTGTTCGAGCGCGGCCTCGAAGGACCGTAGGACCCTGACCTTCTCCTGGATATCGAGGATCTTGCCCTGGGCTTTCGCTCGGACGTCCGCGCAGGTCGTCGTCGGCGAGACCCGGATCGCCAGCAGGTCTGCGATCTCCTTGAGCGTGAACCCGAGCGTCTGCGCCTGCTTGATGAACTTGACGCGGCGGACGACCGCGGCCGCGTAGTCGCGGTAGCCGACCCCGTTCTGGCGGGGATCCGCGATGAGCCCGCTTCGCTCGTAGAAGCGGATCGTCTCGACCCCCACCCCGCATGCCTTCGCCAGTTCGCCAATCGTCATGCGAGGAGTGTAGGGCCCGTACCTGTGTACGGGGTCAAGGGACAAAATCGTGATCGCTCGGTTGCTCTCGGCTAAGTCCAGGAGTGCGCTGAGGTTTGGGAGACTCCGCAGGTTTGCTGAGCGGGGGGTGACACTGTTGAACCCTCAACAGTGTCACCCCCCGCTCAGGGACTCAGCGCCGCTTTCTCCATGAGGCGCCAGAGCACGGACTCGACGATCCCGTGAGCGGCGCCGGCCATCTCCCTGAGCTCCGGCTCCTCCAGTTGCTCGCGGAGTTGCTCGAGGCAGCTCAGCGCGGCCTCCAGGCACGTCTCCAAAGGGTCGGCCTCCGGGTCCACGCCCTGCCAGGACGTCTCCCCGAGCCGCACCTCCTGGACCACGATCCCGAACCCCTGAGGCTCCTCAGGCCCTGTGGGCTGGGTCGGCTCGCGGAGGCCCAGCGCGCTGATGTCGCGCTGGATCGTCCGGGCAGAGACCCCGAGGGCCTCCGCGATCTCGGTGACGGTCTTCTCCTCGGCCACCAGCCCCGCGACGCGTTGGCGTCGCGCCTCGGCCTCTCCCTGGGTGGGCTTGCTCGCGGGTTGGACGCGGCCGTCGCTCCCCTGGACCTCAACGTCGGGATCCACGGCGGATGCGGCCAGGTCGTTGCGGATCGTCGTGTAGTCGACCCCCTCAGCCGCGGCGATCTGGCGCAGGCTCTTGCCCGCCTTGCGCTGGACCTCGACGCGAGCCCGTCGCTGCCGCCTGAGCTCGGCGAGCTGCTGCTTGGTGAACTGCCGCCGGCACGCGTTCAGGTCCTCGGCGAGGCGGTGGAGCATCTCCTCGTCCCCATCCAGGACGTTCACAGGGATGTCCTCGAGCCCCAGCTCATCCGCGATCAGCAGCCGGTGCTTCCCGTCCACGACGTTGCCCTGGGGGTCGACGACGATGGCGACCTCGATCCGGCCTTCTTCCAGGATCGACGCTCGCAGCGCGGCGTACTCGCGGTCCGTCAGGGGGCGGACCGCGCGGCCGTAGACCTTGAGGTAAAAGGTCTGGCCGGTGATGGTCACCTGGTCTGGGTCGCGCCGCTCCACCTTCCCGCGGTTGAGGACGGCCTGTGCCTTGGCCCGCAGCGCCTCAGCGACCTCGACCGCGTTGGGGAGGAGGATCACGTGGTCCTCTCGCCCCTCCTTGACCCGCTCGCAGAGGCCGTGCCGCTCGAGGGCCTCCTTCCAGCCCCGCCACTGCTTGCGCGCGGCCTCGTGGTTCTTGCCGCGCGCGAACATGTTCTGCCAGGTCTCCTGGCTGATCTCGTTGGCCGTGCCTGTGTGGAGGCAGTGCGCGAGGTCGATGATGTTGAGGGCGACGTCGTTCAACCGCTGGGCTTCCTTCTTGTTCATGGATCGGTGACCTCCCATTCGAACTCAGCTGCTCCTTGCCCCCTGTCTCTCCGCGCGACCTCCTGGGCCGCGTCTACGAGCTCGGCGAGGCCCGCTGACAGCTCCTGCACCTCCCGCGTGACCTGCTCGCTGCCCTGCTTCGCCTGCATGAGCTGGAGGAGCGCTTCATGCGCGCGGTTGAGCAGGACGAAGGTGTCCTCAGCGAGGGTCCGCACCTCCTCCGGCGACTCGTTGACCCGCTCGAAGTAGCGGACCTCGCCGGCGTACGGCCCCTTCTCCGCCGGGCCCCGCTCCGGCGTCAGCTTGCGGAAGAGCGCGTCGATGACCCGGTGCATCTCCTCGCTCGGGTCCTTCTGCGCGTTCGTGAGGACGGCCCGTACGATCGGCGGGACCGGGACGAGGAGCCGGATCGGACGATCACCGCTCGCCCTGCTGGCGCGGGCGGCTCGCGCGACCTCGGGGTCGCCGGGGGCGTCGTCTTGGCGCTGCGGGGGTTGCGCCATGGGGTCCTGACCTCACCCGAGGCGCCTTCCCGCGTCCTTCACTCCGCCTGGGCGGCGTGATAGACCTGAAGATGCGCGCCACGGTTCTGCGGTCGAGCAGGCCGATCCTGCTAGAGAGTCCTGCTCGACCTATGACTTGTCGTTGCCACGGGCCTGAGGGTGTCAGCCCTCAGGCTCGTGCTACGTACGATGCGTTCCTCCTCGGCTCCGTTCAGGTATCCCCACATGTGGGACCCGACGGCGTCCGGACATAACGGGGCCCCCCGTGCGCCAGGCACGGGGGGCCCTTACTTCGATAGCGCTGTGATGAATGAGGTGGGGGAGCGGTGGGCGGTCAGGCGCCGGGCGGCCAGGACCCATACATCCGGACATGCTGCACTCGCTCTGCTCCCCCCTCCCTGTTGACGGGACTTGTGGCTCCGAAGGTCATCGGCAAACCTCGCTCTACGTTTGAGTTAGACGTGAGCGTGTCGTTCGTCAAGGCACGGCCTGCGGCTTGCTCCGCGATGGCTCCGGGACACAAAGACTTACGCAGCGGGTTGCTCGTACAGAAGGGCACTCTCACGGGACTGTTTAGACGCGTTCGGTCCCAATCCCTCACGCAGCGCGGCATGCAGCCGGGTCACGCCCCGAGGAGGTGCCCCTCCTCCTCGGGCTCGAGCGCCTCGATCTGGTCAGGGTCCGCGGAGGTGCCCGCCATGATGAGCGACGCGAGCCCGCGGCGGCGCGCGGGGTCCTGCGGGAGGTTGCTGAATACCACCTGCTCGAAGTCTGGGTCTGCAGGTGCGCGGCTGCCGTAGGCCTCGCTCAGGTGCCAGACCATGTACTCCCCGGTGAACGGCCCGACGTCGCTGACGGTGCCATCCGGCAGCAGGCACTCCGCTCGCACTGCAGAGTCCACGACGCCGAGACGGGTGCGGGTCCGCTGGACGCGGACGACCTGGCCTGGGCTGAACTCGCTCGGCGGGACGCCGCAGTCCGGACAGCGCGACGGGTCAGCAGGAAACTCACCCAGCACCGCGAGGACCTCCCATGCCCGCGCGCAGGTCGGGCAAGTCCAGGTCCGGGTCTCCTGCGGCTCTAGGCGACTGGAGTCCGGGCTGGAGCCCTCGCGCGTCGGCATGCGGTGGCGCTCGGAGTCGGCCAGCGAGTAGACGAGCAGTCGTTCGTCTCCCTCCGACTCGATCGGCCTCGCGCTGCGGCGCAGCTTGCCGATGAAGAACTCGCCTTCAAGGTCGCGGCTGAGCGAGGCCTTCCCCCTGGAGGCCAGGAGGGCGTCGCCCGCGAGGGCCTTCTGCAACGCCGCGGCGCGATCGGCGTACCGGTCGCCCAGATGGACGTCGAAGCTCTCAAGGGACTCGACGACGACCCATCCTTCGACCTGCAGTTGCTCCCTGATCCACCCAGGGATCTCGCCCACTGGCTCCTCCTGGCGGTCGGAGATTCTAAGCCCCTGGGCAGCCGAGTCCCAGGGGACCCTGGCCAGTCACGGCGTCGCAGGCCCGCGCCGTCCCGGGTATCAGCCACCCTCCCTACATGAGCAAGAAGCGCGCCAGGGGCGAGAGCCCCGATACGTACCTCTCGATCAACCAGACTTGCGAGCGCTTCGGGATCTCGCGCCGGACCTTCTACCGGCTGCTCGCCAATGAGCCTGGCATCGCCGCGCTCGTGATCCGGATCCCGCCGGGCAGCGGGCGCATTCGCGTCCCGGTTAACCGCTTTGAGCGCTGGCTCTTGGAGCGCCAGTGACCGCGGTTTCCGCGTGGAACCTCTCCCAGACCCTTGGGAGAGTCGAGCGGGCCGGAGAGGTGTTGGCCCACCTCGCCGGCCCTAACCAACCGGAACCTGAATAGGAGGTCCAAGTGGCTGGACGCCAGAATACCCCTGTACCGAAGACGAAGCGGAAGCGCCGCCGAGGCCGGCGCGAGAAGTCCCTCCAAGGGACGGGCCTGTTCCGCGAGGTCCGCACCGACAAGCTGGTGTGGCGGCGGACGCACCCGATCACCAAGCGACGCATGACCCGCTCCACCGGGACCGACGTCCTGGAGTACGCGCTCATCAAGGCGAAGGAGTTCGACGACGAGCTTGAGCGCGAGGTCGCCGGCCTCAAGAGCTACGACGGCTGGACGCGCGAGCTGGGCCCGCTGGTCGACGAGTGGTTCGCGGACCAGCGCAACCAGGACAACCCGCCCCAGGAGGTGTGGCTCAAGCAGAAGGAGCGGCTCGTCCACCGAGCGTTGAAGGCGCTCCGGCTCGACCGCGCGGCCGACCTGACCGACGTGGGGAAGATCGACATGAAGCTCAAGGCGCTGGGCAAGCCTGACGCGACGCTGCGCCGCCGCTACCAGGATCCGCTCAAGCAGTTCAGCGCGTGGCTCGCGGAGAACGGCCGGTACCTGGAGCGCGACCCCCTCCTCGTCTGGAAGACGATCAGCTACGAGGCCGAAGACAAGCACCGCGCCTTCGGCCCCGACGAGTTCGCGCGGGCCATGACCGCGGCTGACTGGCTCGACCGGCTCCACGACCGGGAGCAGCCGCTCCGCCCCGTGTTCACCCTGCTGCTCATCACCGCCCCCCGGATCGCCGCCTTCGCATCGCGAAACGTCGAGCACTACCTCGCCGATGACCCGCGGATCGACTACGGCGAGGGCCGGGGCAAGAAGGGCCGGGGCCAGGGCAAGCTGGACCCGAAGACCGACGCCGAGCTACGCGCCTACCTCGGTGACCGGACCGAGGGGCCGCTCGCCGTGAGCCCGCGGGGCAACCGCATCGACAAGCGCAACATGCTCCGCTGGTGGCGGGAGGCGTTCAGCCTCGGCCTCGTCTGGGAGCTGTGGCCCGAGGACGTGTGGGACGTCGACCTCGCCCACCTGGTGAACCAGACCCTGCTCGCCGGCTCGGTGCGGATCCGCGCCTCGGGGAACCCCACACTCCTCCGGGACGACACGAGGAAGGCGCGCAAGAAGCTCCGGGGGCGGGTGGCCGGGATCGCCGAGGAGCTGCGCGAGGATTGGGAGGAGCGGATGGACCGGGTCACCCTGCACGCATTCCGCCACACCCACGAGACCTGGGCGCGCGCGCTCGGCGTGGACCAGGTGCTCATCAACCTCCAGGTCGGCTGGCGTGTCTCTGGCCGCGCCAACGACGGCTTCGACGTGATGCGGATCGCGAGCACGACCGGATTGTCCCGCTACCTCGACGCGAAGTCGAAGCTCCTCGACGCCCGCAAGTCGGCGGTCACTGTGCGTCAGCTGTTGGACGAGGCGCAGGAGCGTATCGACTGCGAACTGCTGAACAGTGCCCGGAGCGCGTAGTTCTCTCAGGAGGTGCCTCGCGAAAGTTGGACCGCGTAACTCGTTTGATTGCGGACGCATGTGCACGGCCTGAGCGAGGTCGGTAGGGTGCGAGAGCGGAGGCGAACATGGGAGAGGCGCGACGTCGAAGAGAGGCTGCGGATAGGCAAAGGCTCGCTCGCGCGAGACTCGCTAGGCGTGTAGGTATCCCTGCGTTCGTCGCTCTCCTAGCGGTGGGCGCCGTCGCAACGAATCAGCTGACCGCCCACGCAGGTGACTCATCCTCCCAGGCAGAGCAAGCGCGGCAGCCGCGCGATCCGAACGCGGAGAACCATTGGGAGCCGCGCCCTGAGGACTACGTCAGCGCGTACGTCGGTGGACGCCAGGAGTGGAAGCGCGTCCCTCTGCGCGAGGTCGAAGACGGGCAAGAGTTCACGCGCGCTGGAAACCTCTACTACCGAAACAGCGCGGGGGTGGTGGCGTGGGTCCGCGGCGTTCAGGCTGACCAACTCAATACGACGCTGGCCCCCCATGATCGTCGGACGCACCGCTCACCAGAAGCTGACGACGTCGTCGAGATCCTCGACACGGACCGGTCACACGATCGCTTCGCGTTGTTGAGGGACGTCCCACCGGACAGCCACGTCATGTTCATGGGCGCCGTCTATCACGCAGCGGAGATCGACGGGTACCTCGCGATCAAGCCCACAGGCGACGTGCTCAAGCGAGTCGTCCGCACATTCAAGCGCCCTCACACTCAGATCGTTGACCTCTCGGTCCAGGAGGCCGGAGGCAGCCCCTTCACGATCTCAGGTACACCAGAACACCCGTTCTACGTGCCTGCTCGCGGTGAGTATGTCGCCATGGGTGAGCTGCGCGAGGGCGTGCAGCTGCACACCGCGGAAGGCACCACGGCGACGGTCGTCGAGAGTACCCGCAGGACCGGCAGCTTCACCGTCTACAACTTCGAGGTCGAGGACACCCACAACTACTATGTCCGCTCAGCAGACGGTGGGCCCAGCGTTCTGGTCCACAACACATGCAAGCCCCCTACCCGTGCAGAGCTACTTGAGCAGCTCCCGGAGAGGGTCTACGCAGGCCGGGTGGTTGATCCTCGATTCAACGCGGTCAAGGCCACGCCGGCGGACTTCAATCCTCGCGCCTACACGGTGAAAGCAGGCGACATCGGAGGGATGATCACTTCCCGCAAGCACGGGATCAGCCCGGATCAAGCCGCGTCCGTGAGGCAGCTGTCCAACGAGGACTTGGTCAAGTTCCGATTTGAAGATCCGATCAGCTCGCACGGGATCCAACAAGGGATTCAGCTCACGGGTGGCCACCACCGGACCGCCGAGATCATTCGACGGGTCCAGGCGGGTGAGCTGCCTGCGGACACAAAGGTCCACCTGCTGCTCCATGACTAGCCTCCTCACGATCGTCGAGGACTTGGCTCGCACGTCTGCTGCTGAAGACCCGTGGCGCGACCTCATGGGGCGAACGGAGGAGGTTGGGGCTGCGGTCGCGGAGGCGCTCAAGGCCCTCCTGCAGGGGACGGAAGGGCCGGACTCCGAGCACAGCTACGAGGAGATCGTCGGACTGGCTGCCGGACTCATGCTGAAGTTCCGCGTCCACGCTGAACCTGTCTGGTCTAGCCGCGCGCTCGAACAGCACATGGAGCGGTTCTTTCAGATCCCTGGCGCGACAGAGCGGGCGCTGTGGGAAGGCATGGCGAGGGTCCTACCCAGTGAACTCTCGGAAGTGGCTGCCAACCTCTGTGACACATTGAATCGCTTGCTCCGCTTCGAGCGGTCCGAGCCGATCACGCAAGCGGACATAGCTCACCTGGTGCCCTTCGCGCGCGAGCGCAGAAGCTTTTGGTACCCGTTGCTCTGGTTGTCGACGCGAGCTGACGCTACGACTCCCGAACTCATGGCTGAAGCGCTCGTCGGGCTGGGCGCTGGAGTGCCCCGAGAGCGCTGCCTCCAGGGTCTACGAGACCGGCTGGCTCAACCCGAGTACAGGTCAGCGTGCTTGGCCCACGCGAAGACGCTGCCTACTGGCTCTGCGGATGAACTCGAGAGCGCGCTTGGGGAGATCACTGCGCCGTAGCTCGGCTGCCGAACCAGTCCCCCCTTCCCATGCGTTGAACCCTGCCCCAGCCATGTGCGCGCCCTTGGTTTGAGGCCCACAGCGGGCCTCCCAGCGCCCTTGTGGGGGCCACCATGGGGGACGTCTGCGTCACCCAAGGCCATGGTGTGCCTGGATATACCCGTGGAATGGCATGAAAAATGGCATGAACGGGGCGCGGGCACCGAGTACGTGGAAACGCCGCCCAACACAAGCTCATGTGTTGGGCGGCGTTACCAGCAAGCGGGCAATGGGACTCGAACCCACAACCCTCAGCTTGGGAACCCAGCCGCGGGGTTGGGCCAGCCTGGGGCCAGACGGGCCCAAGTGGTTCCAAGTCCAAGCGTTAGGCCAGTCGCGAGCTGTGGTCATGTGACTCACAGGGACGGGCTGGGCCAGGAGAATGGCCTGCATTTTGGCCTCCACTCTTGCCACCTGGCCCGCCTCCGGTGGCTACAGGTCCACAGCACAACGCCATATGCAATGCTAACGCTTCCCCGTCTGAAACTCCCACTCCACAACCCCGAGGGAACCGCCGAATTCGAAGCGCGCGCGATATCGCGTCTTCGGCGCTAGCGGTGCCTTCGGCAGAAAGAGCGCGAGTCCAGAGTTCGTGGGCCAGGCTGGGTTGGCCGGGCTACTCGGGGAAGAAGCAACGCCCGGAACGGTCTTCTGACCCTTCCCTGACCTTGAAACTGGAGTCAGGGTTGCAGAGACAAGTCTAGTATTCTGCTCACTTGGCGGCAGAAGAATGAACACTGGGAAGCCGCACCCCATTCCATTCTTCGTTCCCGGCATTGGATTCGGGATCTCCCCCCGACTCCCAAAACTGGTTGGGATACGGGTGGCTCCGGACGCAGGATGTAGGAAAGGTGCCTTCACGCTGGCTCTATCCAGAGGATAGAGCATCGAGATATCGTTCTTCCACATGACACCAATCTTCGCGACGGTCGGATCCACGAGGGGTACACCATGCCACGGGGTGGCAGACCAGTTCATGATGGCGTCTTCAATCCCAGGCGAGGCGGGGAAGAGACAAGACATTTGTCCTGCCTTCGCACCTTCGGCTGTGTATCCTGCCCTCCCCTTCATCTCTGAGTGCATGCCCATACCTGACGTAACCCGGTTGACTGTCAGGTAGTCGATGTGCGATTCGCAGTCCTCGCAGGCTGCGGGGTCGATGGCCACGAGTTTCACCCCGGCTCGGAAGCGAAGCCGATTCACGAGTGCAGCCCCCCGGAGGAGTTTGGCGCTCACCTTCTTACCTTCGGGCACCTTCAGGAGCAGATGCCCATTCTTCGAGAAATCAAGCTCCCACTGTCCTTTGCGGGCCAGCAAGAGGCTAGGAATGGGCACAAGAAACGGGTATCCACGGAGCGCGATTCCGTCGCTCCGAGGCGTCAAGCCCGGCTGGTTGTCCAAGTCAGCGAAGAAGTAGGTTTCGCCGTCAATCTTCGCTGAGAATCCTCTCTTGGGGACTTCACCCCTTAGGTCCCTTCCCAAGCGAAGCTCTTGCTTCTCTAGGTTCGCAGTCCTCAGTTTCACAGGTTTCGGCTTCTTCACGCTTTGTCCAGCGGAAGGGAGCCCGAACGCCAGTATGAGGCAGAGAGACGAGAGTGGTCGCTTCATGTCTTCACCAAACGCCGAATAGTCGCATTGTCAGCTCTTCTTAGTTAGTGGCCTTCTTCTTGGTGGCCTTCTTCTTGGTGGCCTTCTTCTTGGTGGCCTTCTTCTTGGTGGCCTTCTTCTTGG
>MDTG01031323.1_pt1 | contig 45705 bp, 47 predicted proteins | sample 811421 | NCBI WGS metagenome assembly MDTG01 (sample SAMN05326645, study PRJNA326480) | marine metagenome | isolation source: seawater | place: Pacific Ocean: South East | collected 2011 | reverse complement strand
ATTTTGAGTAATTGAATCTAATTTTTCCTCAACCATCTTTTTAGTTATTACCACTTTTGCATTTGGACCAATCTTTTCAGGGATATCAAATAAAATTTCATTTAATAATTTACTCATAACTGTATGTAATCTTCTTGCTCCTATATTCTCAATTTCTGAATTAATTATAAATGCTTTATGAGATATTTCTTCTAAGGCATCATTATTAAAAATTATTTCAACATTTTCTGATTTTATTAAAGCTTTATATTGTTTAGTTAATGAGTTTTTAGGTTCACATAAAATTTTAAGAAAATCATCTTGAGTTAAATTATCTAGTTCAACCCTAATTGGGAACCTACCTTGTAATTCTGGAATTAAATCTGATGGTTTTGATAGGTGAAATGCACCTGCTGCAATAAATAATATGTGATCTGTTTTAATAACCCCATATTTAGTTGTAACTGAAGTTCCCTCTACAATTGGTAATAAATCTCTCTGAACTCCCTCTCTACTAACATCAGGACCACTACCTTTATTAGAATTTCCGCTTATTTTGTCAATTTCATCAATAAAAATAATTCCAGTATTTTCAGCTTTTTGAATTGCTTCTTCTTTTACTTCATCCATATCTATTAATTTAGATACTTCAGATTCTAAAAGAATTTTTTTTGCTTCCCCAATAGAAACTTTTCTTTTTTTATTTCTTTTAGGCATCATATTACTTATCATATCCTGAAGATTAATCATTGATGATTCATCCATCATTCCTCCACCAACCATTCCAATCCCAGAATTTGAAGGTTTTTGAACTACTATTTCAATTTTTCTTTCATCTAATTCACCACTATTAATTTTTTCTTTAAATTTTTCTCTAGTTTTTTCATTTATTTCTTTGTCTTTAGTGTCACTATTTTTTTCTAAACTTAAGTTGATATTTGACTGAACTTTATTAATTGGAGGTATTAGAATATCAAGAATCAAATTATTTACACTTTCCTGAGCTTTTAATTTAAATTCTTCTTTTTTAATTGTTTTTACGAGATTAACAGACTGTTCAACAAGATCTCTTACCATACTTTCAACATCTCTACCAACATAACCAACTTCTGTAAATTTAGATGCTTCAACTTTAGTAAATGGAGCATCTGAAAGTTTTGCTAACCTTCTAGCAATTTCTGTTTTACCAACACCAGTAGCACCAATCATTAAAATATTATTGGGAATAATTTCATTTTTTATATCATCCTCAACATTCATTCTCCTCCATCTATTTCTTAATGCAATTGCTACGTTTCTTTTTGCCTCGGCTTGACCAATTATATATTTATCTAATTCAGAAACAATTTCCTGTGGAGTCATATTTTTAATTTTTCCCATATTTAAAATTTATTTTCTTTTAAGTTTATAGTTTATGGATATATTATTTGTATTTGTAATTGAATTCAAAATTAATCTAGAATAGTTTAAATTAAACCTTTTTAGGATTAATTCTAAACCATAAGAGAATCCATTAAATTTATCTGAATTATTAATTTTAAATCCTTTTTCAATTTTACGATTATATCCGAGCATAATATTAAAGTATCTAGATAGTAAAACTTCTATTCCCAATGAAATGTTTTGATAATCAATTTCTTTTTTGAGATAAGAAATAGAGAATCTAAAAGGCATATATTTTGGTTTAAAAGATGATCCAATTTTTAAATCAGATTTTATTTTTTCAATATTTTTGTTGACTGTAAAACCTACATTTGAAATTACAATTCCAATTGTTAAATCTCTATCTCTATGTGGTTTGAAAAGACCACCTATATCAACTAAAAATGCAGAATTAGAATCTTCATAAAATTTTGAATAATGATATTTAAGATTTGTCCCTATTCTAAATTTTGAAAAGGAATAAGATTTACTAAAATTTAAAATATATTCTTTTGGATAAAAGTCTCCATTATAGTTTCCATTAATGTCATAATTTTTAAATTTTCCATGAGATAGATATTTTATTGCTAATCCATAGTTTCCTAAAAATTTAGTACTATCTGAAAAAAGTAAACTTGAGGAGCTAATATCAACTATATAATTAAAATAATTTAATGTTAATAAATTATGTTTAATTAATGCTGGGTTTAATATAAAATAACCATGTTCAGAAGAAATATTATTTCCTCCCAAAGAATTTACTTTAGCATTGTCATTTAAATCTGAAAAATAAAAATTGTGATTTTGAGATAATGTTTCAGTAAAATAGAATTGGAAATAAATTAATTGAACAAAAAAATAATATTTCAAATTTTTAAATAAATAATTTGTAAATGTCATTTAAAATAACATAACTCATTAAACCTAATAATATTATAACTCCAAATTTTGTTGAATATTCCAAAAATTTCTCAGTAGGTTTTTTGCCTGAAATGATTTCATACAAAATAAATGTAGCATGACCACCATCTAATGCAGGAATTGGTAAAAGATTCATAAAAGCTAATACCATAGATAAAAGTCCAATTATTCTCCAAAAATTTCCCCAATCCCACTCATTACCAAATATTTGAGCTATTCCAATTGGCCCACTTAAATTTTTAGATGGGTCAATATCTCCTGAAAACATTTTTCCAAATGCTTTAATATTAAGAAAGACAACTCCAAAAGCTTTTTGTGTACCAATTATAAAAGATTGGGATAAATTGTAATCTTTTTTTGAAAAAATTAAAGGCTTTTGTAAAGCTTTAATTCCAATAGTTCCCTCTTTTGTTATCTCTACAACTTTATCAATTAAATCTCCATTTCTATCAATTGTTATTTGAGCTATTGAGCTTTTATTTTTTTCTAAAATATTTCTTAATTCATATAGATCAATTATAAACTTTTCATCAACTTTTACAATTTTATCGCCTTTAATTAAACCTGCTTTTTGAGCATTGCTATAGACACTATCAATTAAAAAAGGAGTTCTTGCTTTCAGAAATGATGACATCGCTTCTCTACTATTCATTCTATTGATGAAATTATCTGGAATATTAATATTGACCTGTTGATTTTCTCTTAATACTGTAAAAGTTGTATTATCCTCAAAAAATAAATAAGGATCAAAGAGCTGGGCATCTCTTTCCCAGTCACTTCCATTTATCAATAAAATTTTATCTCCAGTCTCAAATCCAGCCTCCATACCTAATTCTAAAGCTAAAACACCATTTTTATTTATCTCATCCTTAGATAAATAGGTTTCACCATTATTAAATGTGATCATTGTAAATATTATTAATCCTGTAATCACATTAAAAATTATTCCACCTAACATAACAACTAATCTTTGCCAAGGAGGTTTTGATCTAAATTCCCAAGGTTCAGGATCTTTATTAATATGAGATGTATCCATAGACTCATCAATTATTCCAGATATTTTTACAAAACCTCCTAATGGAATTGAACCAAATCCATATTCAGTTCCCTTATAAATGAAACTCCAAATCCTGGGTGGAAATCCAATAAAATATTGTTCTACTCTCATTCCAAAGATTTTTGCTGTTAAAAGATGTCCGAACTCATGAATGCCAACAATTATAGAAAGTGCTAGAATCATTTGAGCTGCCATTATTAATGCATCCATTATATATTTTTTATTTTATCTTTAGAATATTCTCTAGTCTTTAAATCAGTTTCTATTAATTGATCTAAATTTGGAGATGCAATATATGATATTTTATTTAAAGATTCTTCAATAATTTTTGTCATATCTAAGTAAGCTATTTTTTCATTTAAAAATGCATCTACAGCAATTTCATTAGAAGCATTTAAAATACATGGCATATTCCCACCTTGTTTACCAGCTTCAAATGCTAAGTGAAGATTTTTAAATGTTTTTATACATGGTTCTTCAAATGTCAGCTTATTATTTTTTGAAAAGTTAAATCTTTTATAGTTGTTTTTTATTCTTTCTGAAAATCCTAGAGCATATTGAATAGGTAACTTCATATCTGGTTCACCCAATTGAGCTTTAATTGATCCATCATTAAATTCAACCATAGAATGAATTATTGATTCAGGATGTATAACAACTTCAATTGTATCAATAGTAACATTAAACAGAAATTGAGCCTCAATTACTTCTAAACCTTTATTCATTAAAGTTGAGGAATCAATAGTTATTTTATCACCCATACTCCAATTTGGATGGTTTAATGCTTCTTTTTTTGTTATTTTTTTTAAGTCATTTAATTTTTTATTTCTGAAAGGACCTCCAGAAGCCGTTAAAATTATTTTTTCAATTGTTTCATGTTTTTCTCCAACAAGACATTGATAAATCGCAGAATGTTCAGAATCAACAGGATAGATATTTACATTATGTTTTTTACATAGTTTCATTATAATTTCACCTGCTACTACAAGAGTTTCCTTATTTGCTAATGCTATGTCAATGTTATTTTTTATTGCATTTATTGTTGGAATTAATCCTGATTTTCCTACTAAAGCAGTTAAAACTAGACTTGGATTACAAAATTCTGTAAAATTATTAAGAGCTTTCTCTCCATAATATATATTGATTTTTTCGTGTTTTAAACCTTTTTCTAAATTTCTCTTGTAATTTATATCTCCAAAAATTATAGTTTGAGGTTTATACTTTATTGCTTGCTTAATCAATAATTTATAATTTTTATTAGCAGATAGTAAATCAATTTTAAACTTATTTTTATTTTCAGAAATAACTTCAAGAGTTTGTGTTCCTATTGAACCAGTTGAACCTAAAATTGCAATATTTTTCAAACCTAATTTAATTTTAAAATTTTACTAATTAATTTATCATTATTAGATAATCTTGGAACTTTATTTTGCCCTCCTAATTTACCTATTGATTTCATAAAATTAATAAATGATTCTCTTTTTAATACTTTTATTTTTAATGTGCTCAATACATTGTCTTGAATTAAATCTTTATAATAAGAATTTAGTTCTTGTAAATTTTTATCTATTTCATTTTCAAATAATGAAAGGTTATTTGGCTTATTTTTAAACTCAATTAACCATATATGATGAGATTTTCCTTTTTTGTTAATAATTTTTGGACCTACAGTATATTCAACAATTTTAACCTCCTTAAATTTTTCACATGCTTTTTTTAATGATAAATCAACTTCTTCTACTATGACATGTTCTCCAAATGCGGAAATAAATTGTTTAGTCCTTCCTGTTACTTTAATCTTTAATGGATTAAGCGATGTAAACTTTATTGTATCTCCAATCATATAAGACCATAATCCAGCATTCGTCGTAATAATTAATGCATAATTTGTATCTAACCTTACCTCTCCAACTGTGATTCTTTTTGGGTATTTATTTCCTAATTCTTTAGTATCAATAAATTCATAAAAAATTCCTGAATTAATTTGAAGCAGTAGATCTTCATCTTTCACCAAATTTTGATAAGCAAAAAAGCCCTCTGATGCTGGAAAAGTTTCTAATGTATCTATTCTTTTTCCTATACTATTGAAAAGATTTTCTTTATATGGTTCGAAATTCACTCCTCCATGACATAGTAATATGAGATTTGGAAAAATTTCCTTAATTTTTTTTCCGGTTTTTTTAGTCAAAATATCAAAATACATTTGAACCCATGGTGGTATTCCTCCTAATATTCTTAAATCTTTACCAATTGTTTCATCGGCAATTTTTTCAATCTTTTTTTCCCAATCCTCTATTTTATTAACTTCTTTAGAGGGGAGTATCATATGTTTTAAATATTTTGGTTGATGATAATTTACTATTCCAGAAAGTCTACCAATTTTTATTCCATTTTCTTCAATTAAATTGGGTGAGCCAGAAATAAACATTACCTTCCCATTAATTGATTTTAATGACTTTTTATCAATTAAATAACTAATTAAAAGATGTGTTGCAGAATTGATTTGATTTTTTAATGAATCTTTAGTGATAGGTATAAATTTTGCTCCTGAGGTTGTTCCTGAAGTTTTAGCAAAATATTTTGGTTTACCTGGCCAGAGAATATTTTTTTTTCCATTTTTTATTTTTTCTATATAAATTTTAATATCCTCATAATCTCTAATTGGTACATTTCTTATATAATCTTTATAATTTCTTATTTTTTTAAAATTATGATCAATTCCAAATTCAGTTGTTTTTGATTTTTTAATAAATTTTTCTAATATTTTCTTTTGAATAGTATCTGCTTCATTATGAGTTTTATCTTGAATAGAATATGAAGAATCTAGAATGCCGTAAAATTTTTGAAAAAAAGGTAATAATTTATATATCATTATACATACAGTATTTAATTATGTATGATAAAATTAATATCTAAAAAATAAAATTATTAACCTATTAATATTCTTCTGTTAATTTCTTCAATACTTTTTTTGAAAAAATTATCAGTATCAATCATGTCATTTACAGATTGAACTGCATGTATTACTGTGCTATGATCTCTTCCTCCAAAATGAAATCCTATTGATTTTAAAGAATTATTTGTAAAGTCTTTTGAAAAATACATTGCAACTTGTCTTGCAATAACTATTTCTTTTTTTCTTGCTTTATCTTTCATGTCTTCAATACTAATATGAAAGTATTTTGAAACTATCTCTTGAATATATTTAATATCAATCTCTCTATTAGTATCTTTTACAATTTTAGAAATAATTGACTTGGTTAATTCAATGGAAATTTCATCTTTAGTTATTGTTGAATGAGCAAGTAGAGAAACTAAAACACCTTCTAGTTCTCTTATATTAGTATCAACTTGAAAAGCTATATATTCAATAATTTCTGGATCAATTTTTATATTTTCTTTGTCTATTTTATATTCAAGAATATTTAGTCTTGTCTTATAATCAGGTTTTTCAAGCTCAACAGTTAATCCTGATTTAAATCTACTTACTAATCTTTTTTCAAGACCATTTAATTGAGCTGGAGATTTGTCTGCAGCTAGAATAATTTGTTTATTTTTTAGATTCAATTGATTGAAAATATGGAAAAATACTTCTTGAGTTTTTTCTTTTCCTTTGAAAAATTGAATATCATCAATTATTAGGCAATCAACATTTACATAAAAGTGGATTAAATCTTTTAATCTATTTTCTTTAAGGGAATCTATAAACTGATTTGCAAATTTTTCAGATGTTACGTAATAGACGGAAGATTTTAGTTTTTTAGAAATTTTATTTCCTATTGATTGAATTAAATGAGTTTTCCCTAGTCCAACTCCTCCATATACCATTAATGGATTAAATGGATTTTTTCCAGGGTTTTCAGAAATTCTTTTTCCAGCTGTTTTTGCTACGCTGTTGCATTTACCTGATATGAAACTTTTAAAGCGATAATTCTTATTTAAGTTATTGAAAACTCTTTTTTGTTTTGTTTCTAAAATTTCTTTTTTATCAATTTTTTCTTCTTTTTTATTCCTTTTAATATTGGAAATTTCATATTCAATTTTTCCATTTTTCCCAAGAACTTTAATAATAACTTCATTTAATAATTCTAGGTAATGATTTTCCAACCATTCATAAAAAAATTTATTAGGTACTATTAATGTTAATGTTTTGTCTTTATAACATTTTGGTTTTATTGGTTTAAACCAAGTAATAAAGCTTTGTGAATTAATATTACTTTTAATAATGGACAAACAGTCTTCCCAATGCTTTCTGTGCATTTATATAAGTTAAGTGGTTTAAAAAATTTGCTATTATTTCAAATAGGAAGTCAAATATTAATGATTTTCTTTAATTAAAAAAATATTTTTATCTATTGATTTTTTAAAACCTTCATTATTCATCAAATTACTAGATTATTTTTTTTAAATTCTTTGAAAAGTACAATAAGTTTTTTTTTAAATTATAAGAGTTTAAATTTGGCCTTTCAAAAATTAGTATGTGGATTCAGTCAACTCTTCTTAAAATAAAAAAAGAAACGGATCAGACTTGGAGATTTTTTATAAAATCAAATGAAGATTTTGATTTTGTAGCAGGTCAATTTGTACGTATAAAAATTAATGACTTAGTAAGAAGTTATTCTATAGCATCCTTCAATTCATCTAATAACATTTTTGAATTATTAATTGTAAGATTAGATGGAGGTAAAATGACAAATCTTCTTTTTAATAAAATTAAAGAAGGAGACAAACTTGAAATAAAAGGTCCACTGGGTAGGTTTACTTTACCTGAAAATATTGATGGAGATTTGCTTTTTATTTGTACTGGTACAGGGCTTGCTCCATTTAGAAGTATTCTTCAAAGTATACCACTTACAGGTATTAAACATAATAATATATATTTAATTTTTGGAACAAGGACATCTAGTGATTTATTATGTTTTGATGAAATGATAGATTTTCAAAAAAAAATTGATCGATTTAAATTTATTCCTGTTTTATCTAGAGAAAAATGGTCTGGAAAGTCAGGATATGTTCATGATCAATACCTTGACCTTATCAAATCTGGTGTCCTTAAAAATCCTATTTTTTATTTATGTGGATGGAGAGATATGATAAAAGAAGCTAGAATGAATTTAAAAGAGTTAGGATTTGATTCTAAAAAGATTAAACTAGAAATTTACGGATGAAACAAAAAATAAAGCACGAGTGTGGTATTGCTTTTTTAAGGTTAAGAAAACCTGTCCAATATTATCTGGATAAATATAAAACACCTTCATATCCTGTTAATAAAATGTTTTTGATGATGCATAAACAAAGAAATAGAGGTCAAGATGGATCTGGTATTGCTTCATTAAAAGTAAATACTGCTCCAGGCAATAAGTATATTAGTAGATATAGATCGGTTAAAAAAGATTCTATTCAGGATATTTTTAATAAAATCAATAAAAAATTCACTATTGCAAAACAAAAATTAGATTATAAATTAGATGAATCTTGGATTAAAGATAACATACCTTTTACAGGAGAATCTTGGTTAGGACATTTAAGGTATGGAACCTTTGGAGGTAATTCTATTGAAAATTGTGCGCCAACTCTAAGGCAAAATAATTGGAGATCTAAAAATCTAATTTTTGCAGGAAATTTTAATATGACTAATTTAGATGAACTATTTAATGTTCTTGTTGATTTAGGTCAAAGTCCAAAAGAGAAATCAGATACTGTTACTATTTTAGAAAAAGTCGGACATTTTCTTGATGAAGAAAATAATAGAATTTATAATAAGTATTCTTCGAATGTAGAAAAAAAAGAAATTTCATTAAAAATAGAGGATGAACTAAATGTATGTAATATTCTTAAAAACTCATTTAAAGATTTTGATGGCGGTTATGCATTAGCAGGAATGATTGGACATGGTTCTTCTTTTGTTGCAAGGGATCCAAATGGAATACGCCCATTATATTATTATATTAATGATGAAGTTATTGCTGCCACTAGTGAAAGACCACCAATTAGAACAGCATTTAATTGTGATTTTAATGATATAAGTGAATTAGAAAGAGGAAATGCTCTAATAATTAAAAAGGATGGAAGTTACTCAATTGAAAAATTTATTGAACCAAGAGAAAATAAAGCATGTTCATTTGAAAGGATATATTTTTCAAGAGGAAATGATCCTCAAATTTATAATGAAAGGAAAAAACTTGGCGAACTACTTATTCCTCAAGTTTTTGATGCTATTAATAATGATCTGAAGAACACAATTTTTTCTTACATACCAAATACATCTGAAACTTGTTTTTATGGAATGATCGATGGAATAAAAAGTTATCTTACTTCAAAAAAGAAGGAGATATTTATTGATAATAAATCTTATAATGGTTCCAAAGAAGATTTAATTTATTTAAAAACAAGAATAGAAAAATTAGTTAGTAAGGATGTTAAGATGAGAACATTTATAACTGATGATAATAGTAGAAATGAATTAGTTTCAAACGTTTACGATACAACTTATGGTATAGTAAGAAAGAATAAAGACTCTTTGGTGATCATTGATGATTCAATAGTGAGAGGAACAACACTTGAAAAAAGTATTTTAACTTTATTATCATCTCTTGAAGCTAAAAAAGTAATTTTTGTTTCATCTTCACCACAAATAAGATATCCTGATTGCTATGGTATTGATATGAGTAAAATGGACCAGTTTGTCGCTTTTAGAGGATTAATAAGATTAATTAAACTTAATAATAAAGATCATTTAATTGAAGAAATTTATAATAAGTGTAAGAAATCATTATCTGAAATTAATCCAAAAAATCATGTAAAGGAGTTATATGATTTATTTTCATATGAGGAAATTTCTAATTCAATATCTGACTTAGTAAAACCTAAAGGTTTTAAGTCTGACCTTCAAATTATTTATCAAAAAATAGAAAATTTAAATTTAGCTTGTCCAAAAAATCTAGGTGATTGGTACTTTACAGGTAATTATCCTACTCCAGGAGGTAACAAAGTTGCAAATAGATCATTTATGAATTATTGTGAGGGTATTAGTGAGAGAGCATATTAAACTGAAAAACTTTCTCCACACCCACATGTTCTGGTTGCATTGGGATTTTTAAATTGAAATCCTTTGCCATTTAATCCATCACTAAAATCTAGTTCAGTGCCTAAAACATAAAAAAGGCTTTTTTTATCAACTATAATTTTTACACCTTTATCTTCAAAAAACTCGTCTGTATCTGTAAAAAGTTTATCAAAATTTAAATCATATAAAAGACCTGAACACCCTCCTCCTTTAACTTTAACTCTCACATTATGATCTTTTGAGTAATTTTCTGATTTTCTTAATTCTTTAAGTTTTTTTGCCGCCTTATCAGTAATTTTTATCATCTTACTTTATCTATTACAAAAATATATATTAAAACCTATTTTTAAAATAATTTAGTTGTGAAAAGAACTGAAATAAATGAATTAGGAGAATTTGGAATTATTAATCGAATAAATTCAAAATTTCGAAAAAATCAAAAAACAACAATATTAGGTATTGGTGATGATGCTGCTATTACAAATACAGATAAAGAATTGATTTTAACATCATCAGATATGTTAATTGAGGGCATTCATTTTGACCTATCTTATACACCTTTAAAACATCTTGGATATAAGTTAGTTATTGTCAATCTTTCTGATATTTTTTCAATGAATTGTTACCCAAATCATATATTAATTAATCTTGCAATAAGTAATAAATTTTCAGTTGAAGCAATTGATGAGATTTATGATGGAATTAAGTATGCTTGTGACGAATATAATATAGATTTAGTTGGAGGAGATACATCTTCATCAATGTCGGGCTTAATTATGTCATGTACTGTTATAGGATATGGTGATAAAAAACAAATTTCATATAGAGATAAAGCCAAAGCTGATGATATAATTTGTGTTTCAGGAAATCTAGGGAGAGCTTATTTAGGTTTACTTGTTTTACAAAGAGAAAAAAATAAATTTATAGATGATCCTAAAAATCAACCTGATCTTTCTAAATATAAAAAAATTATTGAAAAACAATTAAGACCTAAAGCTAGAAAAGATATTATAGATTTTTTTAATTCGAACAAAATAATTCCTAATAGTATGATAGATATATCAGATGGTCTTTCATCTGAATTATTACATGTCTCTAATTCATCTGATTTAGGGTTTAAAATTTTTGAAGAAAAATTACCAATAGAATCAGATATTTATTCATTATCAAAGGAATTAAATATTGATTATATGGAAGCAGTTCTGAGTGGTGGAGAAGAATATGAATTATTATTTTCTATGCCATTAGATAAATTTGAAAACTTAAATCTTGATAAAATAGATATTACTCCTATTGGACATTTTACCAAAAATAAAAAAAGAATTCTTGTTCAAAAAGATGGTAAGAATTTAGATCTAAATACTAAAGGATGGATACATTTTTAATTTAAAATTTTTACATAATGATAATCAAATTGAAATTCTTTATCAGGTAAATTATTTTTATCAAATATTCCATAAATACAAGACCCACTTCCAGAAAGGCTTACAAATTTTGCTCCATGGTCGATTAGATTACTTTTTATTTTATTTAAAGTTTTAATTTTTGAAAATACATATTTTTCAAAATCATTTTTAACATAATTATTCCAGTTTTCAATATTTTCGTTTTCTAATACTTCTTTTAGGTTATATTTAGCTTTTGATGGGGATATATTTTTAAAAGCTTTGGATGTATTAATTGATTTATTTGGATTAATAATAATTATCCTTTTTTTAGATAAATCGAGATTTATATTTTCAAATCTATCGCCAGTATTTGTAACATATTTTGTTTTATTTAATATAAAAAAAGGACAATCACTTCCAATTTTATTTGCCTCTAATAATAATTGATCATTATCAAATTTTTTTAATATTTTATTTAAATACTTTAATGTAAAAGCAGCGTCAGATGATCCTCCACCTAATCCTGCTCCAATAGGAATATTTTTATGAAGATGAACATTAAATTTTTTGCTTGATTTAAAAGAATTTAGAGTTTTAAGTATAATATTTTCAGATATTTTACAATCAATTTTAATTCCTGATAAACTTAATTTATTTCTTTCATTTTCATTAATTTCAATTATATCATATAATGATATAGGAAGAAAACAAGATTCAATTTTATGATATCCACTATTTAACTTTGAAGTAATATTAAGACCAATATTGATTTTAGCATTTGGATAAAGAATCATTCCTAACTGAATTGATCAATAATATCTTCAGAAATTCCAGTATTTGAAAATCCTCCATCATGAAATAAATTTTGCATAGTAATTTTTCTACTCAAATCTGAGAATAAAAAAATACAGTAATTTGCACATTCAGATGCATTAGCATTACCAAGTGGAGACATTTTTTCAGCATAATTGAAGAATGCATTAAAACCTTCAATTCCAGATCCTGCAGTAGTTATTGTTGGAGACTGTGAAATAGTATTTACTCTGGTTTTATATGATTTTCCTAATCTATATCCATAACTTCTTGTTATTGACTCAAGTAATGATTTTGCTTCAGCCATGTCTGAGTAGAATGGGAAAGTTCTTTGAGCTGCTATATAAGATAGACCTACAATTGATGACCAATCATTTAATATTTTATTTTTTTCCGCAATTTGCATCATTTTATGAAATGATATAGCTGAAACATCTAAGGTTTTTAGTAACCAATCATAGTTTAAATCTCCATACTCTTTTTTTTTACGAACATTTGGAGACATTCCAACTGAATGAAGTATAAAATCAACTTTTCCATTTAGAAAAACATTAGACTCAGAATATAAGTTTTGAATATCTTCTAATGAAGTTAAATCTGCAGCAATAACTTTTGAAGAACATTTTTCAGCTAGTTCATTAATTTTACCCATTCTTAATGCTATTGGCGCATTTGTTAAAGTAAATTTAGCACCTTCATCTAAACATCTTTCAGCAACTTTCCAAGCAATTGAATTTTCATCAAGTGCACCAGATATAATTCCTTTTTTTCCTTTTAATAACATATCTAAAAATTAAAAATTCCTTTCATAGCAAAGTAAGGAATAATAATGTAAAGTATTGAGTCTCTAACTAAATAATATATAAAAGTTATAGCAAATAATTTCCAGCCAAATTTTTTCATTGTTTTCTTAAATCCATATTCCTGGTAATAAATTATATAATTAAGAAGAAATTTTGGAATCAGCTTTTCTTTAAATGACATTTTATTCTAAAATTTTATTAAATAAGTCACTATTTGATGGTGAAAGTTCATTCAAGATATTAAATGCATCTCTTTTAATATTTAGTGATGCATCTTTAAATATATTGGTAATCTCATTTGCTTTTGAATTTATAAAAATGTTTATTAAAGATGAATTAAAATTTTTGGAATTAACATCATTGATTTTTGATAAATTTTCTAATATAATACTTTGAGATTCTTCAGGTTTTGAATAAAATTTATCCATACCTAATAAATGATAATTATAATAAGCTTCTCTAATATCAATAAATTCAGGATTCAGGAAATTTTCACATATCCAATATCTATTATTTTTTGATCCAAATTGATCCCAGCCCTTATATCCTGAATTTTGAGATTCATTTAATATTTTCCATGCTTTCTTAAAATATTCTTCTCCACCTAATTTTTCAAAACTATCATAATCTATACCAATAATTATATAAGAATAAAATGCTAAAAGAGATGTTAAATTATCATTAAAACCATTATCAGAATATTCTAGATTTTGTGATGGAAAATATTCAAAAGTCCACTCTCTATCACCATGATTAAATAATACAGTTTCATATGATGAGTTATAAATAGGTCTAGAAGAAACTATTTGAACAGTTGCTTCATATATATTTGATGAAGGTTCATTTAAAATGTTAATTATAAAATTACAATTTATCCTTTCTCCAGAGTTATACTGATCTTGAGTCCATATATTATTATTTAAAAATTGTTCAATTGAACTTTGCATTTCATCAAAAATCAGAACCTTTGATGATTGAAGTTTTTCAGTATTTATAATAACTCTTGATAATAACTCTTGAGAAAATAATTGACTAAATGATATAAAATATAAAATTAGAAATTTATTCATAAAAAAAAGAAAGCCTAATCTATGTTAAGATTGTTATCTTCTTCTTTTTCTTCAGGTTTTCTGTAGAATAATTCATCATTAACTAATTCTTCAGAAGCAACAGTTGTTGACTTAGGAAGTCTTTCAAAATATCTAGATATTTCAATTTGTTCTCTATTTTCAAAAACTTCTTCTAGATTATCTACATCTGATGCAAACTCAGCTAATTTTTCATTTAATTCTTCTTTTTGAGCAGCAGATAATTGTCTAGCTCTTTTACCTATGACTCTTACAGATTTATAAATATTTCCAGTTTTAGAAGCTATCTCATCTACATTAAGATGAGTTATTTTAGATTTAATTTTCATGTCCTTTTTTTTATTGAGCAAATTTAGTTAATAAATTTAAACTTTCAACATACATTTCTTCAGCTTGTGGTTGGAAAGAACTTTTTGGATACTTATCTATAAAATTTAAATATAATTCAATTGTTTCTTTAAATCTTTCTTCTTGTAAATCCTCAAAGCTATTAATTGAAATTAGATACTGTGATAATATTTTTAAATATGACCCTTCTTCATTAAAAGAGGAGTCTGGAAAATCATTTTCAAAGTTTTCTAGTGCTATTAAAGCTGATTTATAATTTCTGGTTTTATAATATTGTTTTGCATTTTCAAAATTTTTGGTTTCAAGTTTAATTTGAAGTTCATCTATAATTGTATTTGCATTTTTTGAGTAATCTGAATATGGATATTTATTAATAAAGTTTTGGATAGCGGAAATTGCTTCAAGAGTACTTGATTGATCTAGATTTGAATTTGGAGATACTTTATATAATGACATTGAATATAGATATTCTGCCTCAGCTACTTTTTCACTTCTTGAAAAAAGTTCTATGAATCCTTTAAAATATTTTGCACTTAAATCATATTGTTTTAGATAATAAAGAGAATATGCAAAATAAAAATCAACTGTTTCAGATTCTTCACTACCCTTGACTAAAGGTTTTATATCTTTAAATAGAGTACTTGCTTTAAAATATTCTTCCTCCTCGTAATATTTAATTGCCGCTTCTAATTTTTTTTCATAACCCTCTTCTTTAAGTATTTTTCTGTATTCACTACAAGAAAATAATGTTACTATCAAAAAAATTGAAATTATTAAATATGATGATTTATTCATTTTGCAAATATATCTTATTTCTAAAATAAAAAACGATATCATTAATTTTAGGTTTTTCAGATTCTCTCCACTCAAAAGATTTAATGTATAGGTTTTCTTCTTTTATTTCATGGGGTGGTATCATTTTTGCAATAGGATTATCATAAAAAATAATGTTGTTAATTTCATTATTTTCAAAATTTAGTTTTAGATCGCTACATATTATATAATTTAATCCAATAATTGATTTGTAATCTTCATTTAATCCAAAATATATGGTTTCTCCATTACCTGAGACTTTTATATTTTTTAAAAAATTATTTTCTGAAAAAGTTGCCTCCATATTTCTACCTTTTATTTGATTGAAATTACCTAAAGTATCCTCCGATATTATAAAAGAATTTCTAATCAAATTCATTTTCTCTACCTGATCATTAAATAATATAAAACTAATTGTATCTGATGTTATTTGATTTGAATAATTCCATAAAATAGGATCATTAAACATTTTAATAATAGAATCTGATATGTAAAATATTAATGAGTCTGCCTTACCAATAAAATCTTTTTTATAAAATTTTACATCATTATAAGCGAATAATTGATTTATATCTTGACTATCATCAATTGCTAAAATTGTATCAGAAGAAAGATAAAAAGTATCATTTTCAATATTCTTTTTTAATAGTGAATTTCCAAAAATTTTAGTTAGGTTTTTAGATTTATCATAAATGCCTTCATCTCCATAAACAAAATAATTAGATTCCTTAATATTTAAAATGACATTATTTTTTGCATAATAAACTGAGTTTTCTTCATCAAAATTTATGTAATCTGCTTCAAGGATATAATTACTAGTTTCAATTTTACTTAATTTTAGATTTGAGTTGTTAGATTCTTGTCTAAAAATACCGCCAAGACTTTCTATATATGTACTGTCCTCTGTTATAATTTCTGTATAACCAAAAGTAGTTGCTTCTCTTAAAATTGTATTATATGTCATTGAATCTGATTCTAGAGTATAATTTTCACCAACAAGAATAACTCCACTATAAAAAATTGATAAATCATTATTTCCATAAAAAATTCCAAATTCACTTGATAGAATATTTACATTGTCTTTAAGTTCACCATTATTAAAAAAATATCCCTTTTTTTCATTTATATCATAATCTAAATTATTTGTTTTTATTTGTTCATCACCTTTTGTGTAGATAACATTTTCTCTAAGTTTAGCTATTTTACTTTCACCATTATAAATTAATTTTCGTGCCTTTATAACTGATGAGTCAGGATTTGTAATTACTATATTCCCAAAAGCTTCTAGTATATTTTTCCTATTATAAAAATTAGCAGAATCACATGTAATTTCAGTTTTACCTTGAGTGAATATTACATTATTTATTAATTTTCTTACTGGTTCTTTATTAATTCTTCTGAACTTTAATTCATCTGCTTTATATGATATTTTATCTTTTTTTTGAGCTGATATTTCAGTTAATACCAAACAAAATAAAATTAAATTGAAATAGAAAAATTTCATATTGTAAAAATAGATAGATAATTAATTTTATTTTGCAATTTTCAAATTCTTATTTTTGTATATAAATGGAAAAAGTAGAAAAAAAATTTCAAACATATCTTAATGAATATCAAAAAAGTTTTAATGATAAAAAATATCTTTTAGCCGTAAGTGGAGGAGTAGATTCAATGGTCATGCTTAATCTTTTTTTAAAATTTAAGTTAAAATTTTCTGTATGTTCATGCAATTTTAACTTAAGAGGAATTGATTCTAAAAAGGATATTTTACTTGTTGAGTCATTTTGTAAAAAAAGAAAGATAAACTTTTATTCTAAAAAGTTTGATGCATCTGAACACTCAATAAAAAATAAAATCTCTATACAGATGGCTTCTAGAGATATGAGATATTCTTGGTTTAAAAGTATTTTGAATCAAAATGGCTATAATTATATTGTAACTGCTCATCATGAAGACGATAATATCGAGACGATTCTATTTAATTTTATAAAAACTACAGGATATAAAGGTTTGATAGGCATACCAAAGTCATCAAACAAAATCTTAAGACCATTGATTAATATTAAAAAAAGCGAAATTCTATCTTATGCTAAGAACAATAATATAATTTGGAGAGATGATGAATCTAATTACGATAATAAATATGTAAGAAATAAAATAAGGAATAAACTCATTCCAATTATTTCTCAGATAAACCCATCATTTAATAAATCATTTAATAAATCTATTAATAGACTACAAAAATTAGAGAGCTTTATAGATTATCATGAAAAAAAATTTATATCAAAGTTTGTAGTAGACCACAAAAAACACATAGAAATAAATAAAGATTTTTTAAATAAAAATTATGACCCATTGATTATTATTAATAATCTGTTATCAAAATATGGATATAAGTATGATCAGGTATTAAATATATTATTAGCATTAAGAAAATCAGAAAATAAAAAGTTCCTTTCTGAGGATTATGTATTAATTAATGATAGAAAATCATTTTTTATATTTAAAAAAGAATCATTTAATAAAGAATCAAAAAAAATAAAATCAATTGAGGATATTTCAATTGGGTCAATAAGAATTTCATTATCCAAATATGATATTGAAAAATTTATTTTAAATAAAAATAAAAATAATGCTCAATTAGATTATGATAAAATAACTTTCCCTCTTGTAATAAGGAATTATAATAATGGTGAAAAATTTTCACCTCTTGGAATGAATAATAACAAAAAAATCTCGAGTTATTTATCTGATAAGAAATTATCTATAATTGATAAAATGAATCAATTCATTATCGAAGATTCTTCTAAAAACATTATTTGGTTAGTTGGACTGCAAATTAATGATAAGTTTAAAGTTGACTCAAAGACAAAAAATGTATTAGAATTTGAAATAATTTAATTTAAAATTTAAACTTTATTAGGCATTATCTAATTTTGTAAAAAAATAAATATGAAAGTAACAGTAGTAGGAGCTGGAAATGTAGGTGCAACATGTGCTGATGTCCTAGCTCAAAATGAAGTTTGTAATGAAATTATTTTGGTTGATATAAAGGAAGGGCTATCTGAGGGTAAAGCTTTGGATATTTTTCAAAAATCTCCAATTAACTTATATGATACCAGAACAATTGGTTCTACTAATGATTATACTCTTACTGAAAACTCTGATGTAGTTGTTATAACTTCAGGCTTACCCAGGAAACCTGGCATGTCAAGAGATGATTTAATTGGAACTAATGCTAAAATAGTTGAGTCAGTAACTCAAAATATTGTTAAATATTCTCCTAATTCTATAATAATAATTGTTTCAAATCCTTTGGATGTTATGACTTATCAAGCTCATCTTACATCTAATTTTGAAAGAAATAGAGTAATGGGTATGGCTGGGATTTTAGATACAGCAAGATATAGAGCATTTATAGCAGAAGAATTAAATATTTCTACCAAAGATATTCAGGCTGTTTTACTTGGTGGTCACGGAGATACAATGGTTCCATTACCAAGATATACAACTATATCTGGTATTCCAGTTACAGAATTAATTAAAGAAGATAAGCTTAATGAAATTATTGAAAGAACAAAATTTGGAGGTGGTGAGCTCGTTAAACTAATGGGTACCTCAGCTTGGTATGCACCGGGAGCTGCAGCAGCTCAAATGGTTGAATCAATAGTTAAAAACCAAAAAAGAATTTTTCCAGTTTGTGTAAAGCTTGAAGGTGAATATAATATTGATGATTGCTATTTAGGTGTTCCAGTAATACTTGGTAGTAAAGGAATTGAAAAAGTGATAGAACTTGATTTAAATGCAGATGAGAAAGCATTATTGCAAGAGTCTAGAGAACATGTTAAAGAGGTAATGTCTGTACTTGAAAATCTTTAATGGATTCTAATTCTATAAATCAAAGTAATTTAATTAGTAGGGATTTAAGTTGGCTTAACTTTAATTATAGAGTTTTAGATCAAGCGAAAAATACTTCAAGAGGTATACTTGATAAATTGAAGTTTATATCAATAGTAGCATCTAACTTTGACGAATTCTTTGAAATAAGGGTAGGTAGTTTATATAATTATATTGATAATAATAAAACAAGAATAGATTTTTCTGGTTTAAGAGAAAAACCATTTAGAAATTATCTTTTGGATAAAGCTAAAGTTTTTTTTGAGGATTATAATAATTGTTATACAAATGAAATTCTTAATTCCTTAAAAAGTACAAAAATTATTATTGGTGATATTGATTCTTTAGATGATGAAGGTAGAAAAAAAGTAAAGAAGTATTTTAAAAAGACAATATTTCCAATGTTAACTCCAATGGTTTTTGATAATCTTCATTCATTCCCAATTTTAATGAATAAAGTTTTAATATTTGGAGTAGTAACTAAGTCTAAAAAAGAATCTAGCAAACAAAAAATTTCATTTATTCAAGTTCCATTAAATATTCCTAGATTTTTCGAATATCAAATCGAGGATAAATATTTTTTTATTCCAATAGAAAAAATTATATCAAAGTACATAACTAAATTTTTTAGAAGTGTTTATGTTAAAAGCATAAGCTTATTTAGAATAATAAGAAATGGGGATTTTACTTTGGAGGAATCTGAGGATATAGAAACTAACTTTCTTGAGGAATTAAAACAAAAGTTAAAGGATAGAAAATTTAGTAGGGTAGTAAGAATAGAAATTAGTAATACTTTTGATGATTTTTTATTAGAATCACTAAAAAAGAGGTTCAAATTAGATGATAATAATATTATGAGATTAAGTTCAAAATCAATAATAGACTTGACCTCTCTTAATCAAATTTATGAGTTTGATGAATTTTCAAATAATTCAAATGAATATCCATCTCCAATTATACCTTTTGATATGGAAGAAAATTATAATAAAAATAGTTTTGAAATTTTAACTGAAAAAGATGTCTTCCTTCATCATCCCTATAATTCTTTTGAGCCTGTTATAAAACTATTGTATGAAGCTGCTGAAGACCCAAATGTTCTTTCAATTAAAATAACATTATATAGAACAGCAAAAAATTCAAGAGTGATAGATGCATTATTAAAAGCTGCTGAAAATGGTAAACATGTTTCTGTTCTATTTGAGGTTAAAGCAAGATTTGATGAAGAAAGTAATTTAAAAAATGGATATAAACTTGAAAAAGCTGGATGTTATGTAATTTATGGTATAGGAACTCTTAAAACCCATACTAAATTACTATTAATTGTGAGAAGGGAAGGCAAGAAGGTTAAAAACTATGCACATATGGGTACTGGTAATTATAATGAAACCACATCAAGATTATATACTGATCTTAGTCTCATGACATCAAATCAGAAATATACAAAAGATGCCCTTGAATTTTTTAATGTAATAACTGGGCATTCCATTCCAGATGATTATGAAAATTTGATTACTGCTCCAATATACATGAGAGATAAAATATTAGACTTAATAGAAAAAGAAATTAATAATTCTAAATCGGGCTTAGATGCAAAAATTTGTATCAAAATAAATTCTCTCCAAGATAAGAAAGTTATAAATAAGTTATATGAGGCAAGTAACAAAGGGGTTAAAATTTGTTTAATTGTAAGAGGAATATGTTGTCTAAGACCTGCAAGAAAAAATTTAAGTCAAAATATTGAAGTTTTATCAATAGTAGGTGATTATTTAGAACATAGTAGAATTTATTATTTTCATAATAATGGTAACCCTATAATATATTCAGGTAGTGCTGACATCATGATTAGAAGTTTTAAGAGAAGAATTGAATCCTTATTTAAAATAAATGAAGAATCCATAATAAAGCAGGCAATAACAATTTTAAATTTTAATTTGAAAGATAATTGTAATTCTTATATTCTTAATGAAGATGGAAGTTACTCCAAAAAAGAAATTCAAAAAAATGAAAAATTTGATTTATTTAAAGAGTTTTATTCTCTCAAAAGAAAAAATTTAGATGATTCAATTATTCTGTAATTAAATTACATCATTTAAAATAATAATTTATATTTCTATATGAAAAAACTAAAAATGGGAATGATTGGCGGTGGAGGTGGTTCTTTCATTGGTGCTATACATAGAAATGCAGCTTTGTTAGATAATTGTATAGAATTGGTTTGTGGTTCTTTTAGTTCAGATTTTCAAAACTCTTTAGAAACTGGAAAGAAGTTATATCTCAATGAAGAAAGAATTTATAAATCATATGATGAAATGATTAGTATTGAATCTAAATTAGATTTGAATGAAAGAATGAATATTGTATCAATAGTAACTCCAAATCATCTTCATTTTGATCCTGCTATTAAGGCTCTAGATAATGGTTTTCCAGTAATTATTGATAAGCCTCTATCATTTGATTCTGATCAGGCTAAAAAATTAGTTGAAAAAGTTAATGAGACAAATTTACCATTTGCTGTGACCCATACATATACTGGTTATCCTATGGTAAAGGAAGCAAAAAGCTTAATAGAAAATGGAAAAATTGGTAAAATCAGAAAAGTTGCTGTGGAATACCCTCAAGGTTGGCTAACCACGAATTTAGAAAATACTGATAATAAACAAGCTTCATGGAGAACTGACCCTAAAAAGTCAGGAAAAGCAGGTAGTATGGGAGATATTGGAACACATGCAGCAAATATGGTTGAATATGTCACTGGAAAGAAAATTCTAAATTTATTTTCAAAATTAAATACTGTTGTGAAAGGAAGATTACTTGAAGATGATGGAAATGTTTTAATTTCAATGGAGGATGGGATAGAAGGTAATTTAATGACTAGTCAAATTGCAACTGGAGAGGAAAATGACTTAAAAATACGAGTATGGGGAGAAGAAGGAGGTATTGAATGGAAACATTCAACTCCAAATACATTATTATTAAAACTAAATGGTAACCCTAATCAAATTTTAAGGGCAGGTGTTGATAATTCATATTTATCAGATTTTGCATTATCTCATTGTAGAACACCTTCTGGTCATCCTGAAGGTTTTATTGAAGCATTTGCAAATATTTATAGAAATTTTTCATATGCTGTTAATAATCATCTTAATTCTAAGGACAATGATGAAATATATGACTTTCCAACAGTTGAGGAAGGTTATAGGGGTATGAAATTTATTGATGCCGTTATCGAGTCATCAAAACTTTCAAAATGGATAAATATTTAATATGAATACAATAAAAGGCCCAGCTATTTTTCTTGCTCAATTTATGGATGATAAACCTCCATTTAATTCAATGAAAGAAATATGTAAATGGGCATCAAATTTAGGATATAAAGGTGTCCAAATTCCCACATGGGACCCAAGATGTATTGACTTAGAAAGAGTAGCGAATGATTCGGTATTTGCTAATGAGTTTAAATCTGAGATCGAATCTTATGGTGTTGAGATTACTGAGTTAAGTACTCATTTGCAAGGACAACTTATTGCTGTAAATCCAGCTTATGATGAAATGTTTGATGGTTTTGCTCCTGAGGAGTACAGAAAAAATCCATCGAAAAGAACTGAATGGGCTATTAATCAACTCAATTTAGCTGCAAAGGCAAGTAATAATTTAGGTTTAAGTGCTCATGTAACATTTTCTGGAGCATTTATTTGGCCTTATGTTTATCCATGGCCTCAAAGGCCAAGTGGCTTAGTAGAAACAGGTTTTAAAGAATTAGCAGATAGATGGACTCCTATATTAAATGAATTTGATAAAAATGGTATTGATTTATGCTACGAAATTCATCCCGGAGAAGATTTACACGATGGATTAACATTTGAGAGATTTTTAGAGCAAACGGGAAATCATAATAGAGTGAAAATGCTATATGATCCAAGTCATTATATATTACAACAAATGGATTATTTAACTCATATAGATATCTATCATGATTACATAAAAATGTTTCATGTTAAAGATGCTGAATTTAATCCATCTGGAAAGGCAGGGGTATACGGTGGTTATTGTGATTGGGTAGATAGACCAGGAAGATTTAGATCACTAGGGGACGGTCAAATTGATTTTAAGTCAATTTTTTCTAAGCTTACTCAATATGGATTTGATGGATGGGCTGTACTAGAATGGGAGTGCTGCATAAAAAGTAATGAACAAGGTGCTAGAGAGGGATCTAAGTTTATTAATGATCATATAATTCAAGTAACTGAGAAGACTTTCGATGATTTTGCTGATTCTGGTTCTAATAAGGAAGGTATAAACAAAATTTTAGGAATTTAATAATCTAGATTTTATTTTTTAGCCCCATTAGTTTTTCTTTTATTTTTTCAAGCTGATTTATTATTTTTTTATCAGAGAATATATTTTTTCTAGCTAATTTTTTTTTTGCTCCCTCAATTGTAAATCCATCTATCTTTAATAAATCATGAATCTTTTTAATTATCTCAACATCTTTTAGTCTATACTTTCTTGATCCTTTTTTATTTTTTTTTGGATTTAATATTTCAAATTCTGACTCCCAAAATCTGAGCTGAGATGTGTTTATTTCAAACTTTTGCGCTACTTCTCCTATGGTAAAATATTTTTTTGTTATTTCCTTTTCTTTGTAAGGCATAATTAAAATGTTGATCCAAGAGCTTGATTTTCAACTGAGGCTAATTTTATAACTTCTTCATATTCTCTGGGTGTTAAATCATTAAAGAAAAAGTTAATTGGATTAACTTTTTTACCATTTTTATGTACCTCATAATGTAGATGCGGTGCTGTTGATCTTCCAGAATTACCACTATAAGCGATTAATTCACCCCTTTTTACTCGTTGACCTCTCTTAACATTAAACTTGTCTAAATGAGCATAGACAGTCTTATATCCATTGCCGTGATCTATATAGATATATTTTCCAAAACCACCAAACGATGATTTCATAATACTAATTCTACCATCAGCTGTAGCATAAACTGGAGTTCCTTTGGGTAGAGAAAAGTCTTGTCCATGATGCATCCTTTTAACTTTTAAGAAGGGATCTATTCTAGTTCCAAATCCTGAAGATACTCTTTTCAGATCCTTATTTGAAACAGGCTGAATTGCAGGAATTGATGCAACCAACTCCTCTTTATTGTTAGCCATTTCTAATAATTCATCGTAAGATTTAGTTTGAATATATAATTTTCTTTTTAATTCATCAATTTTTGCATAATTATCTATAATTATATCTTCTCTTTCTAAATTTCCTTCAATTAATTCTTTATATCTATTAATACCACCAATTCCAGCCTGTCTAATAGTATTAGGAATTGGTTCAGCTTCAAAAATAATTCTGTAAACATTATCATCTCTCTCTTCTAAATTATTAAGCATTTTATAGGCTACATTGACTTCTTTATTTAGTATTTCATAATGTGTCTTTAGCTCTTGATTTTCTTTTTTGAGTTGAATTATTTTTGGAGATTCAAAATATCTATCATAAATATTTAAAAGAATAAAACTTGATATTAAAACGATTGATATAAATCCAGTAACTCTTAAAAAAATATCTTTATTTGTCTTCTCTATCTTTTCGTATCTACAAGTTTCTGGATTATAATAATATTTATGTTTGCTCATAATTAGATTAAAATAGCCTAATTTTGTTATTAAGTTATGCAAAAATAAAAATATTCGTCAATTTTAGTTTAAATGAACTCCAAAAAAATAAGAAAATTATTTTTTGATTACTTTAAAAGTAAAAATCATAAGATAATTCAATCAGCACCTATTACTATAAAAGATGATCCATCTCTAATGTTTACTAATGCTGGAATGAATCAATTCAAAAATATTTTTTTAGGAAATGAATCACCTTCAAATAAAAGAATTGCGAACACACAAAAGTGTCTAAGAGTAAGTGGGAAACATAATGATCTAGAGGAGGTTGGTATTGATAAATATCATCATACTATGTTTGAAATGTTAGGAAATTGGTCTTTTGGTGAATATTTTAAAAAGGATGCTATTAATTGGGCTTGGGATCTTTTAGTTAACCACTATAATCTTGATGAAAATAGGTTATTTGTTACTGTTTTTGGAGGAGATAAAAAAGATAATCTTAGTAGAGATAATGAATCAGTTAAAATCTGGAATAAAATAATTGAAAAGTCAAAAATTATTGATGGTTCAAAAAAGGATAATTTTTGGGAAATGGGGGATACAGGTCCTTGTGGTCCATGTTCTGAAATTCATATTGACTTAAGGTCAGATTCTGATATCAAAAAAACTCCAACAAAAAATTTAATTAATAAAGATCATCCAGAAGTTATTGAAATTTGGAATTTAGTTTTTATAGAGTTTAACAGAAAAACTGATGGAACTTTAGAATCTCTTCCAAATAAACATGTAGATACTGGTATGGGACTTGAGAGACTTGCTATGGCAATTAGAGGTTTACACTCCACTTATGATACAGATTTATTTTCTAAAATATTAAGTGCTATATCAAAGATTTCAAATTTTAAATATGGTGATAATGAAGTCTCTGATATTGCTTTTAGGGTTATTTCAGATCATATACGAGCAATTGTATTTACAATTTCTGACGGAGCAATACCCTCTAATAATAAGTCTGGGTATGTAGTTAGAAGAATTTTAAGAAGAGCTGTTCGATATGGATACTCATCATTGAATCTTAAGAAACCTTTTTTAAATGTTCTTGCAAAAACAGTAATTAATGAATATAAATCTGTTTTTAAAAATTTAAGTAATCAGGAAGATTTTATAATTAAAGTAATCTTAGAAGAAGAAAATACATTTCTTAAAACACTTGATAAAGGTCTTAAAAAGATAAATGATATCAAAAAAACCCTAGATGATAATAATGAGATACCAGGTAAACTAGCTTTTGAATTATATGATACTTATGGTTTCCCGTTTGATTTGACTGAATTAATAGCAAGAGAAAATAATTTTACTGTTAATAAAACTGATTTCGAAAAACATCTTAATATTCAAAGAGATAGGTCAAGAAATAGTTCATCTAATTTTTCAGAAGATTGGATTACTATTAGAAATGATATTATTTCAAGTTTTGTTGGTTATAATAGTAATAATTCTGATGCTTTAATAATAAAGTATCGTGAAATAAAAGATAATAATAATTCAAAATTTCATTTAGTTTTAGATAAAACCCCTTTTTATCCAGAATCTGGAGGACAAGTGGGTGATACTGGAAAGCTTAAAAATGATAATGAAGAAATTAATGTAATAAATACTTTTAAGGAAAATGATTTAATAATTCATTTAGTAGATAAGCTCCCAAAAAAATTAAATTCATCATATTCTGCTGAAATAAATAGTTATAGAAGAAATCTTATATCTAAAAATCATTCTGCTACCCACTTACTTCATTCTGCATTAAGGGAAGTTTTAGGAGATCATGTAACTCAGAAAGGTTCATTAGTAAATGAAAAACTTTTAAGATTTGATTTTTCACATTTTTCAAAAATTTCTGAAGATGAACTTAAGAGAATAAATGAGATCGTAAATATTAAGATTTTTGAAAATATTAATGTAAATATTATTGAAGATATTTCGATTAAGGATGCTAAAAAAATGGGAGCTATAGCTCTTTTTGATGAGAAATATGGTGATAAAGTAAGGGTAGTAATAATTGATGAAAAATTTTCTATTGAATTATGTGGAGGAACTCATGTAACCTCAACCTCAGAAATTGGGTTATTTAAAGTAGTCTCTGAAAGTTCTATTTCATCTGGTGTAAGAAGATTAGAAGCATTTACTTCATTAGAATTGAGTAATTTTTCTAATAATGAATTTAATAATATTAAAAAAATAAAAGATTTATTAAAGTCAAATGACCCTTTAGAATCTATTAAAAATCTTTTGAAGAAAAATAAGTCTTTAGAACAAAGAATTGACAGAATTAACTTGATTAGAAAAAAACAAATTAAAGATCAGTTGAAGGATAATATAGAAAATTTTGGTAATTCTAAATTTATTTTTAAACACTTTAAAGAGGAAGAAATGGATTTAGTAAAGCAAATTGCTTTTGAGTTAGATAAAGATTTGAAAAATCTTATTTTTTTAGCTACTATAGAAAACTCTTCTAAGCCTTTTATAGTTATTCTTATTTCTAAAAATTTAGTTAATGATAATGAAATGGATGCAAGAAATATTATTAAAATATTATCAAAAAGTATTGATGGTTCGGGAGGTGGTCAGAATTTTTTATCTACTGCAGGAGGTAAGAAAGTTAAAGGGTTAGAAATTGTAAAAAAAGAAGGCAAAGCCTATTTTCAAAAGATATTAAACAATTAATATATTTTAACGTTTTTACTAATCTATAACAGATTTAAAATATTTTATTTACATATGAGAGTTTTAAATTTTTTCACTTTTCATTTATTACTACTTTTATCTTGTAATACATCATATGACCCCTCTAATGAGATATCAGTTGCTTTAGAAATAAATGGAGAAGGTAATAATGGTGAGGTCAGACTTCAAAAAGTTAATTCTGATTATTCCATAGAACTTATTCAAACATCAAATTTTATTGATAACAAAATTGAATTTATAGTTTTTAATTCCGAAGCATCACTATACAGAATTGATATTTTAGGTAAAAGCAGTTTAGATCTAATATTAAATAAGAATAATATTAAGATTAAAATTAATGATGTTGATTCATTTAATTCATATACCATTGAAGGTTCAAATGATACTGATATCCTAAATGAGATAGGAAATAAAATAACTTCTTATCGAAACGAAGTGAGAGAATTAAATAGAGCTTTTTTTGATGCTAATCAAGAAAAAGATGTTTCTAAAATTAATAGTTTAAGAGAGGAAGCTTCATTTAAAAAAAATCAATTTGAAATATCTTTTAAAGAATTTATGAACAAATTAGATAATTCACTTGCAGTTATTTTATCAGCAAGCTATTTGCCAATTGGTGAAAATATAAATTTTTGGGAAGGGATTTATGATAGGTATTATGATGAATATAATTCAAACACATATTTTATAAAGTTTGAAGAAGATTTGCTTAAGTTAAAAGCTATTTCGGTAGGTAGTATTGCACCAGAAATAATTTTAAATGATACAACAGGAAACCCTGTTTCTTTGTCCTCTCTGCGAGGAAAATTTGTTTTACTTGATTTTTGGGCTGCTTGGTGCAGACCATGTCGTGAAGAAAACCCAAACATTGTAAAAAATTATAACTTATTTAAAGACAGAGGCTTAGAAATATATCAAGTTTCCTTGGATAGAAAAAGAGAGGATTGGGTGAGAGGTATAAAACAAGATGAGCTTCCTTGGATTAATGTTTCTGATTTAAAATATTATCAATCTGAGGCAGCTTTATTATATAATATAAATAGAATTCCAAGTGTTTTTTTGTTAGATCCACAAGGAAAAATAATATCTAAAGATATTGAATTAAGGGGACCCAATTTATTTAATAAACTTAATGAAGTTCTTAATTAAAAATTGATTTTAGTTCATCGGCTTCCTCTGGCTTCATTTTTCCTGCTAGAATTAACCTTAGTTGTCTCCTCCTTAAAGCTCCATCATAGAGTTTTTTCTCCTCATCTGTCTTAGGTTGAACTTCAATAGATTTTACTGGTTTTCTATTTTTATCTAAAGTAACAAATGTGAAAAAAGCATTATTACTTACAATAGATTTTCCTGTTTTTCTATTTTGCGTTGTTACTTCTAAATATATTTCCATTGATGAATTAAAGACTCTTGTTATAAAAGCATTAATTGTAACTATGTCTCCTTTATAAACGGGAGATTTAAAAGATATATTATCAACTGATGCAGTAACTGCTATTTTTTTTGTATTCTTATATGCACATATTCCAGCAGCCATATCCATCCAATACATTAACTTCCCCCCAAATAATGTATCTAGGTTATTAGTATGATTAGGTAGTACCATTTCACTAATACTTACCTTTGTTTTACTACAATCAACTTTTTTATCTTTCATAAATTAATTTTTTGTCACAAATTTAACTTATACTTTTGCAAAGTAATATTATTTAAAAAAATGTTTACTGGAATAATAGAGACTACAGGTATAGTAAAATCGATTAAAGAAAATAAAAAAAATCTTGATATTATTGTATCAAGTTCATTAAGTTCTGAACTTAATGTTGATGAAAGCCTAAGTCATAATGGAGTTTGTCTCACAATAACAAATTGTAATAATAAAAGTCATTCGGTTACAGTAGTTAATGAAAGCTTAGACAAATCAAATTTCTCAAAAATAAATATTGGATCTATAATAAACCTTGAAAGAAGTATGAAGATAGGGGGTAGGATTGATGGTCATTTAGTTCAAGGTCACGTAGATGATACTGCTAAATGTATTGAAATAATTGATCAGGGGAATAGTTGGAGTTATGTTTTTGAGTATTCTAACAGGTTTTCTAATTATATAATTGAAAAGGGTAGTATTTGTATAAATGGTGTTAGTCTGACCTGTTTTGATGTTAAAAGTAATATTTTTTCAGTGGCTATTATACCACATACGTATAACAAAACTAACTTCAAATTTTTAAATATGGGTGATATTGTAAATTTAGAATTTGATATGGTAGGAAAATATATTAATAAAATAGCTAAGTTGTAGTTTTAAGTAATATTTCAATATCACTAATTAGTCTATTGATTTCAGATTCAATTGTCCCATCATAAACTCCTCTAATCTTCTTTTTACTGTCTACTAGTAAAAATGCTCCACTATGTAGAAAGCCTCCAGGTTCATTTTCATCTTCAATGGCAGTAACCATGTAACTATTTTTTGCTATCATATATATTTGATTAATATCTCCTGTTACAAAATGCCAAATCTTAGAATTAACGTTTAACCTATCTGAATAATTTCTTAAAACCTTAACATTATCATATTCAGGATTTATAGTATGAGATAAATACATCACTTTATTATTATCTAAATAATTGTTATATACTTTAATTAAATTATTTTTCATCACTGGGCAAATTGTAGGACATGTGGTGAAGAAAAAGTCAGCTATATAAATAGAATTTTTGAAAGTTTCATTATTAACAATTAAACTATCCTGATTAATAAACTCAAATTTTTTTATGGTGTGATGTATTGTATCATAAATTAATCCTTCTTTAGTTTCATTTTTTACTATTTCTGGTCTTCCATATATAGGTAACTCTCTATCCTTACTACAGGAAAAAATAAAAATTAAAAAAAATATATTTATAAATTTCAAGCCAAATATTTTTTTGATATACGATAAAATAAAAATGAGGTTAAGAATCCAATAAAAAACCCAAAAATAACATCAAAAAAGAAATGAACACCTAAATATATTCTGCTATAACCAATTAAAATACTCCATAAGAAAAGTATTTTCATATTTCTTTTAGAAATCATAAAAAAAATACTTGCCAATGAAAAAGTAGTTGAAGCATGAGAAGATGCAAAACTAAATTTTTTACCACAACCGTAAACAATATTTATAAATTCAATCATACTATTATCCTGACAAGGTCTTAATCTTTCAAAATAAGGTTTCATTATCGAGCTCGTTATATGGTCAGATATTACAACTGATGAAACACAAATAATTAGATTAAGTTTGAAGTTTTTAGGGTCAAATTTCCATAACCAATAAATAAGATATAAATAAAGTGGAATCCAAACATATTTATTACTAACAATGATCATTATATTATCTAAATAATGATTTGATAAATTATTAATAAATATTGTTATCTCTCTATCTATATTTTCAATATGTTCGAACAATATGATTAAATTTAAATATGATTTCTAAATCAAAACTTAAATTAATTAAATCACTTAAATATAAGAAGACTCGAGACGAATTAAATCTTTTTTTAGTTGAAGGTTTAAAGGGAATACTTGAATTAAATGACTCTAAATATCAAGTAGAGTTTACTGTTATATCTAAAGAAATTTTTAATAGTTATAAAAAAAAATTACCTAAACAAAATCTTCATATATTAGAAAAAGATGAAATAAATAAGTTTAGTCTTTTAAAAAATAATAAAGTAGGTTTTTGTGTAGTTAGGTCTATTTATGATAAATTTTCTTTTGAAAAATTAGAGAATATAACATTAGCATTAGATTCTTTAAATGATCCTGGAAATCTAGGAACAATAATCAGAACTGCAGATTGGTATGGTATAAAAAATATTATTTGTTCAAAAAATTCTGTAGATATTTATAATCCTAAGGTTATTCAGTCATCTATGGGATCATTTTCAAGGGTAAATGTTTTTTATGAGGACTTAGATAAAGTTTTTAAAGATAATATTAAGGTTATTGGAACTACTTCTAATCAAATGATAAAAAATGATTTTAGTAAAATTAAAAGAGGAATTATTTTATTTGGTAATGAATCTAGAGGAATAAATAAAAAATTAGAAAAACATATTAATCAATGGATTTCAATAAAAAAAATAGGTGGTGCTGAATCGTTGAATGTTTCTGTTTCTTGTGGAATTATTTTAAATAAATTATTTGGCAGTTAAACTTCTTTCTTTTTAAACCAAGGTATTTGGAAAATAATAATGTAGGATAATATTAAAGATGCTATAATAGGTATTAAACTCTTTTCATACTTGTTTTGAAGAATACCAGATTCGTCAATAAATGATTGAGTATTATTTTCAATCATAACAGTTTCTACAAATACAAAAAGTGTACCTAATAAAAAAAACAAAATTGTAAACCCTAAAATTTTATAAATCAATCTAAAAGTGCTTTTCATATTGCAAATATAAAAATTTAATATTTTAATTCTTTAAGGCTGTTTCCTTTACTTTTTTTGATAGTTTCTTTCCAAGATAAGAGTCTATTATATAGTGAGATAGATATATTAATGGGGTAATTAATATAGCTACTATAAATTTAAATGTATAGTTATCTATTCCAACATTAAGTACTTGATTAATTGACCATGTTTTTCCTTCTGGTGCTAAAAAATAGAAGGCAATGATAAGTACAACGAAACTATCAATAAATTGAGAAATAAGAGTAGAACCTGTTGCTCTCAACCAAATAAACTTTCCATTTGTAATTTTTTTTATTTTCTGAAAAATAAATACATCAAGTAGTTGAGCAATCAAAAATGCAATTACTGAGCCAACTATGATGCCAGTGCTCTGAAGAAAAATAATATTATATGCAAAATTAATATTAAAAGGATTTCCTAAATTATCTATCTTATTAATATCCATCCAGTATGCATTTGGAGATAGTTTTGTAGATAAGAAAATAACTAGAAACACATATAAAATCAATATTATAGTAAAATAACTAATCCTTTTAACCCCTTTTTTCCCAAAATATTCATTAATAATATCTGTTGTAATGAAAACAACAGGCCAAATTATAACTCCTACTGATAGGCTGAATTCTTTTAAAACAAAAATATCAAAAATTTTAGTGCCAAGTATTTCAGCTATTATTGCATTAGTTATAAAAATTCCTGAAAGTACAATAAATATTTTATTTAATTTATTGTTTTCCTTTGCATTAAAGTTATCCATTAAACAACTTTAATTCATTCCTTTTTCTATTTCATCAAGCTGAATAGAATCTATAGATTCTTGAAGACTGGGTAGAATATCCAATACAGTATCTAACTTAGAAATTTTTAATATTTTTTCAATGTGTTCACTAACATTACATATTATAAATGAGGAATTTTTTTCTCGGAATGTTCTATTTCCAACTAGCATAGCACTTAATCCAGAAGAATCCATAAACTTCACATTTTTTAAGTCTATAATTATATTCTTTGCACCTTCAACTTCATAAGTAATAAGATCAGCTTTTAAAGATGGAGCAATTACCGAATCAATTTTATCTACTTTTGGAGTTAAAATATAGTATAAGTCATTTTTTTCTATTTCATATTTCATAATGCAATTTTAATATTCGATTCAATATCATTCAAGATATTTTCAGTATTTCTTTTAAAAAACTCCTCTCCTGTAATATTTTCATATAATTCAATGTATCTATTAGAAATAGAATTAATTATTTCATCAGTCATATCAGGTATTTTCTGATCTTTTTTCCCTCGAAATTTATTTTCAATTAACCACTCTCTTACAAATTCTTTTGAAAGTTGTTTTTGATTTTCTTTTTTTTCTTGAAGTTCGTTATAAGAGTTTGCATAGAAATACCTTGATGAATCAGGAGTATGTATTTCATCAATCAAGGTTATTTCACCATTTAATTTTCCAAACTCATATTTTGTGTCAATCAATAATAAATTTTTAGAATAAGCATACTCACTTCCTTTTTCATAAAGCATTCTAGTATAATTTTCTAGTTTTTCGTATTCTTCTTTACATACTAATTTTGAAGATATTATTTCCTCTTTAGAAATATCTTGATCATGACCTATTTTTGCTTTTGTAGTTGGAGTGATAATTGGTTCAGGGAATTTATCATTTTTATTTAAACCATCAGGTAATCTAACTCCACATAGTTCTCTTTTACCAGTATCATATTCTCTCCAGGCATGTCCAGTAAGGTATCCTCTTATTACCATTTCAACTGGAAAAGTTTCACATTTTTTTCCAATCGTTACATTAGGATCAGGAACTGAGTCTACCCAATTGGGAACAATATGTTCTGTCAATTTTAAAAATTTTTTAGCTATTTGATTTAAAATTTGACCTTTAAAAGGTATTGGTCTTGGAAGAACTACATCGAATGCGCTTATTCTATCGGTAACAACCATAACCAATTTATTTTCAAAATGATATACGTCTCTAACCTTACCAGTATATTTTTTAATTAGGTTATTAAATTTATAATTAGTATTAAATATAGCTTTATCCATTACCAATCAGGCTTGTTCTTATTTGGTTTCTTATTTGATTTTCTTTTTAACTGTTGAATATATTGAAATTCATTGTTATTTAATGCATTTAAAATCATTTCTGCCTTTTTTTTACTCATATTTATTTTTTTAAGCTTTTCTTCTACTGTTTCTTCTGAATTATTTTGATTTTTTTCTTTTTGATTATCATTATTTTTTTGATCTTCTTTTTCTTTTTGATTATCATTATTTTTTTGATCTTCTTTTCCTTTCTCATCATTCTTTTTCTCTTTAGATGAGTTATCTTGGTTTTTATCGTTTGATTTTTGTTTGTTTTTCTCTTTATTCTCTTTTTTATTATCTAATTTTTTTTTAACTAATTCATAATTGAATTTTGAGTCATTATTTTGATTGTCAGCAATTATTGACTCTCTATAAAAACTTAAAGCCTCTTCTAATTTATTATTCCTTTCATTAATATTTCCAAGCTGTTGAAGAGCTATTGATTTAATTTTTAAATTATTTGTAAGCGAGGCATAATTATAATTTTCAATAGCGTTTAGTGTGTCTTCAGAAAGAAGATGTGAATGTGCTAAATTTAGATATAACCTTTCATTTGAATAATCAAAAGAATCAATTAGAAGTCTGTAATTTTCAATTGATTCAAGATAATTTTTATCTTTAAAAGATGCTTCTGCAGCTTTAGTTAAACTATTAATTTTATCAATTCTATCAGATAAAATTATAAATAAAATTATTTTCATTAAAAATATCATATTCTAATTATTTTTAAATTAATTGTAAAATCAATTGTCATTAGTATTAGTGCAGTTAATAGAAAATAAAAATATTTATTTTCTGCAACATCAATAATTTTTGATTCAATAACTTCTCCTTTAATATTATTTAATTCATATATGAGCTCATCTATTTGGTTATTTGTATTGGTGATCTCAAAATATTTTCCTCCTGTTTCTTTTGCTGTTTCTTTTAAAGAAATTGGATCAAGTTTTGTTATTACTTCTTTTCCTTCTTTATCTCTTTTATAATCACCATTTGTTAATAAAATCTTACTCCCTTTTTCACTTCCGATACCAACGGTAAATAATTTAATATTAGAATCAATAATTTTTTCTAAAGATTCTTTAGTGTTATCTCCAAAGTCTTCTCCATCTGATATTAATAGTATGATCTTTGAACTTAATTCATTAGCTTCAGCATTTTCATTGTTTAGTTTTGATAATGATAATTCTAGAGGAGGGCCAAAGTCTGTGCCTGTGTTAGGAACTAATCCTGTATTTAATGTTTCAGTAAATAAATTAAGTGCATTTTTATCATATGTCATTGGACATTGCACAAATGCCTCACCAGAAAACATAATAATTCCAATCCTATCACTCGAAAACTCATCAATGATTTTTTTCATTTCAAATTTTACCTTTTCCAATCTACTTGGTTTTACATCATTAGCATTCATTGATTCTGAGAGGTCAACCAGTATCATTATATCTTTTCCTACTAAATCTATTTCTTCTTTATTTTCACCTAAAGATGGACCTAACAATGCTATAATCATTAGGCTTAAATATGTAGATCTTAAGATAAATTTATAAAAGGCTTTACTTTTATTTACTTTTATTTTTTTATTGATTTTTACTAACCTTATAAAATAGATAGAATATAGGGTTATAAAGCATAATATAATTATAATTTCAAATGATCCAAATGGTTTCAAAAAATTCATATACAAAGCTAATTATAAGATTTTTTTTCAAACTAAATATTAGATCGATTTAACCCTTTTTCACAAATAGAAAAAGTTGAATATATATAGATATCAAAAATATGATGTAACTATATTTGCCATTTAAACAGGAGAGGTGGGTGAGTGGCTTAAACCAGCAGTTTGCTAAACTGTCGTACGTAAATACGCGTACCGGGGGTTCGAATCCCCCTCTCTCCGCAATATCTATATGATACTTATTTATTATTTACAGAACTATAGCACTGCTGTAAGACGTATCACAATTAACATCAAACTTTGATAATTCAACTAAAAATAATGAGTGAATAGGGGTATAACCTCCTAGATTCAAAACTTTAAATGCTCCATTAGCTGTTCCTCCGGTAGCCAGTACATCATCAAAGATCAATACTTTACCTTCACCCTCTTGCACTTGCATTACTGCCTCACCATATTCAAGTTTGTGTTTAACTGTTTGTATTTTTCCGGGTAATCTATCTTTTTTACTTCTGCATAGAATGATACCCTTATTTAATTTATCCGCTATAATCGAACCAATTAAAAAACCTCTAGATTCTATCAATGCTAAATAGTCGAATTCAATATTTTTAATATTTTCAATACATATCTGAACCAATATATCTCTAGCTTTTGGGTCTTTATATATTGGATTAAGATCTATATACTCAACTCCCTCGATTGGGAAGTCTTGATAAAACTCAATTTTATTTTTTACGTAACTTAGACTCATAGTTTTTATATGTAAAGTTAACAAAATATGTTTCCAGTGTTTAAAATATTTAAAATCACTTTTCTTTTATTAATAATAAATTTTTCTTGTTCACAAAATGATGAACAATCCATGCCATATGGCCTTTTCTATCGGTCAACTGACTTTGATAATATTGATAGAGAATATATACTTTATATTCCTACATCATATGAAGAAAATAGTAGCTTTCCTATAGTTTTTAATCTTCATGGTGGAGATATGACAGCTAGACAACAAATGGAAAATATAAGTGATATGAGATCATTAGCAGATACTGAAAATTTTATACTAGTTTATCCTCAATCAACAATTGATGATAATGGCGTGCCAATATGGAACTTAGGTGGTGAAAATTCTAAAGCTACCGAGATTAATGACGTAGGTTATATCTCACATATTATAAATGAAATATCAAATTTTTATTCAACGGATTTAGATAGAATTTATGTCACTGGATTTTCTAATGGTGGTTATTTATCATTCGAAATTGCGTGTAAATTAAGTAATCGTATTGCTGCATTTGCTTCAGTTGCAGGACACATGTTTATAGACACATTTAATGATTGCTCACCATCTCATCCAACACCTTTCATTTCAATTAATGGAACAGAAGATAATTATCAGGGAATTGGTTTTTATTATTTATCAGTAGAAAATTCGAATAATTATTGGATTAATTTTAATAATAATGATGAAACTCCAATAATAACTAACATTGAAGATATCAATTCATCAGATGGATCCACAGTTGAATATTACTCTTGGAAGAATGGAAATAATGGAGTTGAAGTTGATCACTATAAAGTTATTGGGGGTGGTCATTATTATCCAAAAATAAATTATGAAAATTCTAAAGAAAATGGAGATATCGATTCAGATCAATTAATATGGGAATTCTTTTCAAGATTTGATATTAATGGATTAAGGTAAAGCTCTATTATGCTTAAAATATCATTTGATAAAAATTATATTTATCCATTAGATAAAAATCATAGATTCCCTATGATTAAATATGAACTTTTACCAGAACAGTTAATTAGAGAAAATACATGTTCTCAAGAAAATTTTTTTTCTCCTAATCAGATTTTAGATAAAGATGTATTGCTAACACATGATTCTGAATATTATAGAAAATTAGTTTCTCAGAAACTTTCAAAGAGTGAATTAAGACCTATAGGTTTTCCGATGAGTAAAAAGCTAGTTGAAAGAGAAAAAATAATTTCTCAAGGCACCATTGATGGCTCTTTATATTCATTGAAATATAAAGTTTCAATGAATATAGCTGGAGGGACTCATCATGCATTTTATGATAGAGGTGAGGCTTTTTGTATGTTAAATGACCAAGCAATTGCAGCTAATTATCTTTTAAATAATAATTTATGTCAAAAAATATTAATTGTTGATCTTGATGTTCACCAAGGTAATGGTACTGCATCTATTTTCTCTAATATTAAAAATGTATTTACTTTCTCTTTTCATGGTAAAAATAATTATCCTTTTAAAAAAGAAGTTAGTGATTTAGATGTAGAGTTTCAGAATGGTGCAAATGATAAAATTTATCTTGAATCTTTAAAAAGAAAATTGCCAAAGATCGTTGATGAATTTCAGCCTGATTTTATATTTTATTTATCGGGAGTTGATATAATGGAAAATGATAAATTAGGAAAGTTGGCTCTAACTCTAGAAGGTTGTAAAGAGAGAGACAGGTATGTTCTCAATTTATGTAAATTAAATAATATCCCTCTTCAAATTAGTATGGGGGGAGGATACTCTTTAGAATTAAAAAATATAATAGAAGCTCATGCTAATACATTTAGACTTGCTCAAGAAATTTTTTTTTGAAGTTATTGCATAATTAATTATTTCTTTTTTCATCAGTATTTTTTAGATTGTATCATAAATTAAATTATTAAGACATGAATAAATATATTTTTTATTTTCTTTCAATTGTTTTTTTAGCTTGTAGTGGACCAACTGGAATTGTTATATCTGAAGAAGATAAAGCTACCTTTGAAAAAAATTATAAAGCTTTTGAAAAACATCATATTGGAGGTATTGTATCTGGAGATTTAGATCTCTTTTTAGAGTTGTACTCAGATACTCTAAAATGGAGTGGTCCTAATACCTATGATGGTTCATTTCAGACTAAAGATGATTTAGCTACTGCTGCTAAAGGATATTTAGAAATTTTTGAAAATTTTTCATTTGAATCTGGTGGTGTAAATTCAGTTAATGATGGAGGTTTTTGGGGAGGAAACTTATATTCTGATAATGGAGAGATAAATACTGAACCAAACGGTTTAAGAATTTATGGTATTTGGAATGCAACTCACATAGAATCAGGTGCTCCTGTTAAATTAAAGTTTTATGCTATTCAGCAGTTTAATGAAGCAGGAAAAGTTGTTCTTTTAAATGAATGGTTTGATCCTTCTTCAATGGAAAATCAAATTCAAGCTTTTGTAGAAAATAACTAAAAACATATAATCTCATTCCTCAATTGAGGGATGAGATTTTAGATATGAGTTTAAAGAATAAAATAATTTTACTTGTACTTGTTGACTCAAGTCTATTTCTAATTCTCATATATCTATTATATTTAGAAATGTGGATCGAGGCTCTGCTCCCATTTTTATTGTCTTTAGGAATAAGTTTTTGGAACTATCCTATTTATAAAGAGTATTTTTCATCAGTAAAAAAATGAAACTAAATTATTATCTTAAATAATAAAACTATAAGTTATGAGACACCTATTTTATTTACTAATTGTTATTACATCCTGTGTTTCACCTGATAATAATGATATTACAGAAGAACAGGTCATAGATAAATTTTATGAGTTTTTTGATGTTTTATCAGTAGAAAACCAAGATAAAAATAAACTATATGATCTCGTTACAGATGACTATTTTATTTTTGAAAATCAAAAAAAATATACCATGAATGAATTTATTGATTTTGTAAATTCTATTAATATTATAGAAAATAATTGGGAGCTTTCAGATTTTGAAATTGATATTGATAAAAACTCTGCTCATGTTTCATTGAAAAATAAAGGTGAGTTTTTGGTAGATACAGACACAGGAAATATAATTATGAATTTTGATTGGTTAGAAAGTGCTTATCTTGTTAGGGAGGATGGTCAATTAAAATTTGATTTTTATTTTTCAGATGCTGTAAAAGAGTCAGTGACTAGAGTTGATAATTAAGTATATGAAAATTTTATTTATAAAATTATTAATATTATTATTTGTATCAGTAGATATATCATATGCTCAAATTAGAGTTTCTGGAAGGATTATTGATAAAAAGACTAAAATTGAATTAGAAGGTGTAAAAGTTATTTTAAAGTCTGCTAATGTAACTGGCGGTGGTTTTTTTACAGGAGTTTATACTGAAGCAAACGGTAATTTTGATGTTTCCACAAGCTTTAGATATCCTCTTGATCTTGTTGCTACAAAAATTGGTTGTAAGAGAGTAGTTGTTCCAATTGAAAGAAAAAAAAATGTTTATAGGGTTATCATGGAATGTGAAGATGAAACAATGGAAAAAATCATTACTGAAAAAAAAATAAAGACGAATAATTCTCCAATAGCAAATCCTGATAAGTTAGTTTTCCTTCCTGATGAAGAAATATCCATTAATGAAGATTCCATCTTATATAATGATTCAGATCCAGATGGAGATGATTTACAAATTTTAATATATAAAACATTATATGGTGGTCTTCTTCAATTAAATGATGGTAGTTATAATTATATTCCCTCAAAGGAGTATGATTATTCTTCTGATACTGCTTACTATATTCTTTCAGATGGTTATGATTCTGATTCAAGTTACATTGTTCTTAATAAGTTGGAGGTAGGTACTGATTTAACAGAAGTAATTGATATTAATCCTATTTATTTTGATTTAAATAGTTCAGAAATTAGAGAAGATGCTCAAATTGAATTAGATAAAGTAGTCAAAATAATGAAAGATTATCCAAATATGATTATTGAAATTGGATCTCATACAGACTGTACAGGAAGTGAAGAATATAATTTAAAATTATCTGATGAAAGAGCTAAAGCTTCAGCTAGATTTATTCAGAAAAGAATTAATGCTACTAAAGATCTAACTGCTATTCATTATGCAATTGTAAAGAATTTTAAAACTAAGATGTCATATAAATCTTTTTATGCTAGAATGAATAATATTAAATATAGAAGACAAATATTTAATTATATAGGAGATAGAAGTGAGGAGGTTCTTGGATTTAAATCGTTTGAAGAATTTGAAAATTATTTGAACTCAGATGAGGTTATGAAAACCTTTGATGAAAGAATACAAGGAAAAGGATATGGAGAGAATAAACCTAAGGAAATATGTAATTCTGGTTGCTCATCTTGCTCTGATAAACAACATCAATTAAATAGAAGAACTGAATTTATTATAGTTGATCTTGGTCAAGAAAAATTATAATTATTAATTGTATAAATAATAAGGTAAGTGAGGATATTATATCTAATTATTTTAATTATAACATCAAATGTAATATCTGCTCAAAATTTTGATAAAAATAATTCCTTAAAAAGTTATTCAAAATCTACTATTTTATCTTCTCAAGTCAGATCGGAAGGTAATAAAGCTATTCTTCGAGGAACAGAAGCTAATAATAATAGAAAATTTGTATTAGAAAACTATTCTGGAATTCAAATGTCAGTTTATCCTGCATGGGATTTTGGATTTTGGCCAAAGTCTAAACCAGAAACACTTAGAGATTTTAATTATAATACCGATGGATTAAATGAGTTAGTAAACTGGGGAGTAAAAAATAACATGTACTTAATACATCACTGTTTATTCTTTCCAAATAAATATTACCCTAAGTGGTTTTGGGATTCAGATTATACTAAAGGGGATTTAAATTTTATTTTAGAAAAATTTATAGAGTCAGTACTTACATCAAATGATAATAATAAAAAGATTGATGCATTTAATTTAATTAATGAAATTTTTGTTATGAATAAAGGTTATTACAGAAATTCTGGAAATGATCCTGAAGATGTAAAGTGGATGGATATGGGTTATGAAACTGATAAATCCGGTCTTGAAGGTGAGCAGAAAATAAATGAAAAGCATCCGAAATTCGTAAGGTATGTACTAGAAAATGCTAGATCATTAACAAGTTCTAAACTTGAAATTAGAGATTTTAATATTGCTTTTGGTGGCCATAAGTCCGATGGCTTATATCAACTTATAAAACATCTTAAAAACTCAAAGGTTCCTATTGATGCTATAGGATTTCAATGTCACCTCAACTACAATATAAATTATAACTATGAAGATTTATTTAAGAATATCAAGAGGTTTCAGGAATTGGGAGTTGAAGTCTTTATAACAGAATTAGATGTTGGAATGAATTTATGGGGAGGAAATGGAAAGCCTCGTAAAAAAGTAAGTGATGTGATGAAATTTAAATCTGATTGGGATGATTATTTTGACAAACAAAATGATATTTATTATAATGTTATTAAAACTGCTAGAGAAGCAGGGGTTACTTTAATTAGCGATTGGGGATTTAGAGATGATGTTCCTTATGGTAATTGGAGAAAAGATCAAAAAGCCTGGTTACTCAATAAAGACTATTCAAAAAAAGAAGCATTTTACTCAGTTTTAAAGGCTTTGTATGAAACCCAAAAATAATTTATTTAGGTAACTTAAATAAGTCCTCAACCTTACACTTTAATATTTTTGAGAAATTAATTTAATTTGGATATAATTACTTTTTTCGTACCTTTAACATATGAATTGTGAATGTAAAAATTGCGATTGTACTAATGCATGCAGTGACTGTAATTGCTGTGACTGTTAATTAGCCAATCTTAGCTTTTGAAAATAAAAATTTCTATTAATTATATAGTTTAATTAAAGAATATATAATTATTTATCCCATTATTTTTATTTCTTACTAGGACAATTATTTAATTATTTTAACTGACTTAAAAATAAACTAATGAAATATTTTATATACGTGATGAGTTTTCTATTTGTGTTCTCATTAAATGCTCAAAAAAACAAAAATGGTACTATTTATGACGAACATCCTGGGATTGATCTAATTGCATCATTTCATGAAGCGTATGCTTCTGGTGATGTTGAAAAAGCATCATCAATTCTACATGATGATGTAAAATGGTATGATGGTAATACTGAGAATAAGGATGCTGAGGGTGGTACAAAAAACAATGTTCTTAATAACATTAAATGGTTTAGAGATTATTTTGACTATGTTTCATTCAATGATACAGAGGGAGCATACCCTGACATGTTAGAAACTAAAAGATCAGGAAACTGGGTTCAGTCTTGGTTTCATGTTTATGGTGTTCATAAAATTACAGGAGTTGAATTAGATCATCCTGTCCTCAGAATGTATAGGGTAAATGATGATAATACTAAGATATTGGCCATAATTGAGTATAGTAATAAACTGAACTTTAGTAGAATAGGTGATGCTGGAACTGATAGAAAAAATGGAACTATTTATATAAGCCATGAGCATATTAACACAGTTAGAAAGGCCATGTATGCATTTTTAAATGGAGATGCTGAAAAGGCTTATAGCTTCTTTGATGAAAATTCTAGATTTCATGATATAAATGAAGAAAATGTTATGAGTTTTGAAGAAATTAAGGCTAGAGATAATAAAATATTTGCTAATTGGACAATGACTGCATTAGATGAATCTGGTTACCCAGATTATCTTGAATATGATTGGAGAGATAGTAATGCTGTTCAGTCTTGGTGGAATATGAGAATGACCAGGAATTCTGATGGAAAAGAAGTTGTGTTAAAGGTTTTATTTATTGATTGGTTTGGTGAAGAGGGAAAAATTATAAGAAGATTTTTATATTGGAATGGATCACTTCTAAAATAATTAAAACTTATAATTTTTAATAAATAAAAAAAAACTCCGTTAGAAATTTAAATAAGTTGGAATGTAACTCATTTTAAATTAGGTTTATAAAAATATATAGATGAAAGAAATTATTAAAATTCCATTATTTGCAATTATTTTGTTCATAACAATTTCTTGTGTTGAAGACCATGTCGATCCTGAAATTGAATACACAATTTGGAATGCAAGTAATATAACTTTTGAGAAAGCCGACGGTGCAGACCCATCTGAAGCTAAGAATCAGGATAGAATCACAGATCTTGTATGGATCACAAGAGGAGATAATGGACAAATTTATAATATAGCTAAAGAATCGATTGCAGACCGAAATATAAGTCCTATTGGAACACAGTGGGCTATTGGGACAACTGATCAAATTGGTCAACTTTCTTTCAATGATTTCAGATCTGCTGTAGGTGAACCAAAACAAGTAGTTGGAAAAAATCTAGTTTTACACTTAATTGAAGATGATATATATTTAAGTGTTAAATTTTTATCCTGGTCAAGTAATGGTCAAGGTGGAAATAAAGGAGGTTTTTCATATACTAGAAGCACTTCAGAATAATACAATTTAATGAAGTTTATTTCTTAAAATAATTATTTCTTTTATTCTTGATATGATGCTTTTTAAATAATAAGACCTACTTATGTAGGTCTTATTTCTAAATTATTATGTAATTACATTAATCCAAGTTGACTGTAAAAGCTCAAAAAGTCCATAAAATCTTGTTCTACAGCTATCTTACCATCTTTCATTTTAATCAGCGTAGTACCTGAAATATCAACTTTTTTTCCTGTTGCTGGAACACCAAAAAATTCACCATCATGAGTTCCTGTAAATCTCCAGTGTTTTACCATTTTATCTCCTTGACCGAAAAGATCAACAAAATCTAGTTTAGCATCTGAAAATCCAGTTATATAATTACCATAGTAGGCTTTGAAGTTTTCAAGCCCTACAACATCTCCGCCTGATGTAGCAAGAGCTGAAACGTCTTTATCAAAATAATCTTCATTTATTAGGTCAAGATTTCTGCTTTCAAAAATTTCATCCCAAACATTTTTGTACATCTTAAGATTATTTTCTAAAGATATTTGAGCAGCCTCAAGTTCTAAATGCTTTTCAGATAGTGTATTGCATCCAAAAAAGACAACTATCAATAAAAAAGTAATAGTATATTTTAATTTATTATAATTTATATTCATATTATTAATATTATTTTTATTTAACATAAATATATAAAACAAATTACTTTTTAAATAAACATTAAATATTATGAAAAATTGGAGAGACAAATTAATTGGTATGTTATCGGCTATAGGCATTATGACTATTCTGATGTCAAGTTATTCACAACAGAGTCAGAATGGAAAATATATGGTAGCGATTGGAGTAGATGACGACAAAGGCTCAATAATACTCAAAATGGATACACAGACTGGTGAGACATACAGATGGGACAAAAAAGGTTTGAGGAGGTATGAAGGGAGGTGGGTTAAGCTTATTGAAAATTGATAGTTTATAAGTTATATTAAATCCTTAAAAATTTATTTTTATCATTATTTAATTAATACTTTCAATTATATCATTTTTCTCTCTTACCATAGGGAATTGTTTCAACCCCATAACTTAAGTTGATTAATTCAATTAATGTTAGTAGGTTTAAAATATGAGATACATATATATATTTATAATATTTTTATTCTCTTGTGAAAAAGAAGATAGTATTGAACAAAATTTATTTGAATTTTTAAAAGGTAAGGTTTACGAAACAAGATCAAGT
>MDTG01009449.1_pt1 | contig 45706 bp, 46 predicted proteins | sample 811421 | NCBI WGS metagenome assembly MDTG01 (sample SAMN05326645, study PRJNA326480) | marine metagenome | isolation source: seawater | place: Pacific Ocean: South East | collected 2011 | reverse complement strand
TAATTTAGAGTTTAAATCTCTTTTTTTTAACGATTTTAATGAGCTTGCTACTTTCATAATTTTATAAGCCTGGCAACGTCCTACTCTCCCGTATCTTAAGACAAAGTACCATCGGCGCTGAAGGACTTAACTTCCGAGTTCGGAATGGTATCGGGTGTAGCCCCTTCGCAATAATCACCAGGCAATGACTTATAATATCTCTGATAAAAATTGTAAACAGCTTAAAACTAGCTCTAAGCAACAAAAATGGTGGGCGTGATAAGAATTGAACTTATGACCTCTTCGATGTCAACGAAGCGTTCTACCACTGAACTACACGCCCTATTTGTTTTAATTATTTTTACTAAGTTATACTAAATATCTTTTCAAAAACAATTTTTGGAAAAAATAGAATTAAAAACAACTTAATTTTATCTAAATTATTTGGATAAAAGAATAAATCTTTGGTGTTTGAAAAAATACCTTTATTTTTTATGTCTTTAATAAAATTTAAAAAATCAATTCTTTTTCTTATAGAAGAAAAATCTTCATGGTCTTCAAAAATTTTTTCTTTAATTACTTTTTTATGAAACCAATCATTAAGTTGAGAAGCTTGAGCAGAAATATTTTTTAATTGAAGTTGATTTTGGTGTTGATAATAAACTGCTAATACATCTTTAATATAATCAATTTTATAATTTTTTGAAAATCTTAAAATATAATCAAAATCTGACAATAAATTGTATTTTGCATCAAAGTTCTTAAGATCGTTTTTCATAAAAGATTTTCTAATCATGACTGTAAGTAAACCAATATAGTAATTTTTAATTAAATCATTAGTAATTTTCCCAGACTTAAATAATTTTGAATTAATTTCTTTTTTTTTAAAAAAAAATTTATTTATATTATATTTTATAAAATTAGAATAAACTAAACCAATGCTTTCATCACTTTCTAATAATTTAACTTGCTTGCTCAACTTTTCTTCAAGCCAATAATCATCTACATCTAAAAAAGTAATATATTTTCCTTTACATTTATTTAAAGCATCATTTCTTGCTTCATATAAAATTTTAAATTTTTCTGATTTATAATATTGAAATCTTTTATCATTAAATTGAAGAAATATTTTTTTACTTTGATCTGTTGATAGATTGTCCCAAAAAATTAATTCCCAATTAGAATATTTTTGAAGAATAATACTTTTTAAAGCTCTACTTAAATATTTGTCTCCATTGTAACAGTTCATTACGATACTTACTAATGGCATGTTCATTTATTTAAATGAGGATATTGTTAGTTTTATACCTTGGTCAAAATTTATTTTTGGTTTCCAATTTAATATTTTTTTTGCTTTTTTAATTGATGGTACAAGTTTTTTTGTTTGTGTTGAGACAATACTCTTTTTTACTTTTTTTTTAATGTTATATTCAGGAAAAAAAGAAAATATTTTTTTTAAAACATTTTTAACTTTGTAACCTTTTCCTAAACCTATGTTTATAATCTCTCCATTAGATTTTTTTGACTCGAGAGATTTTATTATTGCATCTACAACATCATCGATGTAACAAAAATCTCTTATCTGATCACCTTTAGTTGTATAAATATTTTTTTTTTCTATTATTGAATTTATTATATATGGAATAATTCTGTTTCTTTTTTGAATTGGGCCATAAACTTGATACAATCTCAAAATAACTACTGGAAAATCATAAATTTTATATAAAAATTTTAAATAATTTGTAGAGTATAGTTTTGCCCGACCGTAAATAGTAATAGGATTTTTTATTTTTACATTTTCACTATTAATCCCAGAAGAAGATGCATACTCTAGTGAACTACCTATTTGTACAAATTTTCTTATATTCTTATTTAAAAAAAAACTAGCAAGATTTTTTACACCTGTATATTGAGCGCTATAAATCCCTTTGAGATTTTTGAAATTATTATCAAGCCCTCCATAACCTCCAGCATTTACAATATAATCAAAATTATTTTTTATTTTTTTCAATTCTTTCTTTTTTGAAATATCTAATTTCAAGTATTTTACACCAGTTAAATATTTTTTTTTCTCTGGTTTTTTTAACGATATACTTGTTAAGCTGAGTCCTAATTTCTTTGCTTTTTTTAATAAATTAAATCCTATAAAGCCAGTTCCTCCAATAACTAACAATTTTTTTTTTAAATTAGCCATGGTGCTTTTTTTTCTTTTACTAGTTTATCTAAAAAATCTTTATCTACTTTATGATCCATGCATTGCCAAAAGCCTTCATGGCGAAATGCCCTTATTTGATCGTCTTTTACAACATTCTCTATCGGTTCTTTTTCAAGAATGGTTTGATCGTTCTTTAAATATTGAAAAAATTCTTGGTTTACTACAAAAAAACCTCCATTAATCCAATTGTCATTCAATTGAACTTTTTCTTTAAATTTTTCAATCCTTGTATCTTGAAGAGTTAAAGCTCCAAATCTTGCCGGTGGTCTTACTGCTGACATTGTAATAATTTTCTTATGACTTTTATGAAAGGTAACTAATTCATCAATATTTATATTCGACAAACCATCGCCATAAGTTAGTAAAAATGTTTCTCCTTTTAAATATTTTTCAAGTCTTTTAACTCTACCGCCAGTCAAAGTTTCAGAACCTGTGTCAATTAAATTGATATTTAAATCTTTAACCTTGTTTTTAAAATAACTTTTAATTACGTCCCCTTTGTATCCTAAAGCTATGTAATATTCTTTATGACCATACCTTGCATAAATATTTATAATATGGTGTATGATAGGAATATCACCAATTGGCACCATAGGCTTAGGTATGTTATCCGTATATTCAGATAACCTAGTACCAAATCCACCGGCTAATATTACTACCTTCATTTAATAATTTTTGGTTCAGGAAAGGGTATAATAAACTTTCCTCCTTTTTTCAAAAAATACTTTTCTTGTTTTAAGACTTCACTTTTAATATTCCAAGAAAGTAAAAGCAAATAATCTACATTTTTTTTGTTAATTTTATTAGGTAAATTAATTTTAATGTTAGTTCCAGGAGTAAACTTTCCATTTTTTAAACTACTTTTGTCATAAACTTTATCGATAAGACTTTGATCTATTCCACAAAACTGCATTAATGCTTGTCCTTTTCCTGAAGCTCCATAAATTGAAATTTTTTTATTCTTTCTTTTTAAATTTATCAAAAAATTAAATAGAATTTTATTATGACTTAAAATCTTATTTTTAAAAGAAATAAGAAAGCGAGAATTAAAAAGTTTATTTTTTCTTTCATAAACTAAAAATTTTTTAATTTTACTATTAATTTTATTTTTTTCTTTTTTTATCTCACATCTAATAGATCCTCCTTGAGAGTTTATTATTTTAACATTTGATATTGATAATCCATTTTCTTTACAAAGATCAGCTATTGATTTTAATGAATGAAAACCTTGATGTTCATGAAAGATATTATCGTACTGAAGATTTTTTAAAATAGGTAGTAAATGAGGTACTTCAATTATTAAAACTCCATCTTCTGATAACAATTCTCTTGCTCCTTTAAATATTTCATTCGGGTCTGTAACATGAGCTAGAACATTTCTTGCAAAAATTAAATTAAATTTCCCAAATTTTTTGTATATTTTTTTACCTGTCAAATAATTAAAAAAATTATTTATAAAGTATACACCTTGCCTTTTTTTATAAATATTTTTTGCTGGATCTATTCCAATTAAAAAACAGCCAAATTTTTTTTGGAGAAATTTTAAAAATGAGCCATCATTACAAGCGATCTCTAAAATTTTTGTTTTTTTTGAAATCCTTTTTTTATAAGTATTAATTAATTCATTAAATATTGAAATATTAGTTTTTGAAACACTTGTTTGCCACAAATAATTTGAGAATAACGTTCTAGGATCAATTATCTCTGCAATTTGAACATGTTTGCATTTTTTACAGAAATTTAAACTTATTGGAAATTTTTTATTATCTCCTTTTCGTTTAAAAAAATTACCAACTAAGCTTATTTTCTTAAATGAGATAATTTTTTCTAATTTTGAATTACAAATTCTGCAATTTTTTCTTATTTTCATTTGTCTTCGTAAAAATCAATTTGCTCTTCAGTAATTCTTTCAACAGGCTGTCCAGCCAAATAATTAATATACCAATCTGAAGTAATTTCTATACATTCTTTAAGAGATAATTTAGGTGTCCAATCTAATTCTTTATTTGCTTTAGAAATATTTAAACTTAAAAGTTGAGCCTCTTTTAAATTAACATTTTTTTGAATTATGTAATTTTTTTTTAATCTTAATTCTTCATAAAAATAATTAATTACTTCGATTACTTTTTTGCAATTTTTCTTGTTTGGTCCAAAGTTCCAACTTGGATATAAATTTCTCGAAAGTTTATTGTTCATTGTTTTCTCACCTAAAATCAAATAGCCAGATAAAGGTTCAAGTACATGTTGCCATGGTCTAGTAGCATAAGGATTACGAATTAATAATCTGCCTTTTCTAGAAATTGATTTAAAGAAATCAGGTATTATTCGATTAATTTTGAAATCTCCACCACCAATAACATTTCCAGCTCTAGCAGAAGCTTTTTTTAAATTTTTATTCTTTAAATTAAAAAAACTATCATGATAGGAGTGAAATAAAACTTCAGCTGCAGCTTTTGAAGAAGAATAAACATCATGACCACCGAGAAAATCTTTTTCTTTATATGATTTAATTGTATTTATATTTAGATAACATTTATCTGAGGTTATAAAAACTAAATTCTCAATATTATTTTTTCTAGTTGATTCTAAAATATTAGCGCTGCCTAAGGCATTGGTTTGTATTGTGTTTAGAGGTCTTATAAAGCTTTCAGAAACTATTGATTGAGCTGCCAAATGGAAAATAATATCTGGCTTTTCTTTTTTGATTAATTTATTTATTTTTGAAAAATTCTCTATATTAATAAAATGTTGAGAAATTTTTTTTTCTAAACCTAAAGCTTCAAATAAAATACTTTGTTTTTCCGGCCTAAGTCCGACCCCAACTACTTTAGATTTTAATTTATTTAACCAATAGCACAACCAGGATCCTTTAAAACCTGTTGAGCCCGTTACAAGAACTTTTAAATTTTTATAACTGTCTTTGAGTTTTTTTTTATTCAATTTTTTAATTTCTAAATTGCTCTATTGCAGCTCTAACAAATGTTCCTCGAGTCGAGGGTTCCCCATAACATTTTTTACAGATTTCATCTTTCTTGCTGTTTTTGGTTCTTAGGTTGTACAACCAATTCTTATTTTTATCTTTGTCTAAAATTTTTTGAATAGTATCTGTTTTGATATTTCCAAGAGATAAATCATTGTTATATGTTTTACAACAAGGCATCAAACTGCCATCAGCTAGCACTCCTAAAATTCTCTCCTCACATGAAAAATTATGTATTAAAGGTTTAAATTCACTTATCCTTCTACCGTGTATGAAGGGTTTAATTTTTACAAATATATTTGGTGCTAATTCTAAACCTGTTTCTTGAATATAATAATTACTTGAATTCATTAAAAAAGATTTAATTTTTTTTTTCATCCAATTTAAAATAATTATCATATTTTTCTAATCCTTTAATAAAATTAATTAAATCATTTGTTATCTGACTTGTATGGTCTGGTACTGAAAAATCTCCTGTACTTAATCCAAGTATTTTTTTTAATATTTTCTTTTTTTTACTAATAAAATTACACGCAAGATCTACATTAACAGTTGTTGGTTGTTCTTTAATTTCTGATAATAATTTATAGATCCTTGTAAAGTAATCTTCTACATCTAGCTCCGTTCCTCTAGACCAATTAAATTTACTTTTATTAATTGTTTGTAAAGATATTTTTAATATTGTTGGGCTTGATTCAATTATCTGTTTTCTTTTGTTTTCGTTGTTAAGTAATAAAGCATTTGTTATTAGAAGATTTCTGATTTTTTTTGAATTAGCATATTTAATATATTTAAAAATATTAGAATCTAAAAGCGGTTCATTGTATTGACTAAAACAAACATACTCAAAATTTTTATCATTAGGATCAATCTGATCAATTAATTTAAATACATCGTTCTCATCCATTATTGATTTATTATCTTCTCGAATAGGATAAGGACAAAATTTACATGCCATGTTGCAGTTGGCCTTTGTTTCTATTTGTAAAATAGAAAAACCGTATTTGGATAATTTGAGATTTTTTGTCGACATAAAATTTTTAATATTATGTCATATAATACAAAAAAAATATTGATTGTTCAACAGTTGAACGATATATTGTTTATTAACTTAAAATGAATAAAAGCAATAATCTGCATTATTATATCCATAATATTAAAGTATCTGTGAAATGCCCTCATGAAAAAGTGAGAGCATTTATTGAAAAAAGTTTTTTTTTTTTTAAAAAAACTCAAAAATATAAATTTCTAATTAGTGTTGATATTGATTTATCAGAAAAAAAAGATTTTGTTCGTTTGAGCGAAAAAATGAATAAAATTGGAAATAATACTTTATTAGATAAAAACAAACTTTTATTTCAAAATCATGGTCTAATTTATGAAATCAAAAAAAAGAGAGAAAGTATTTCAGTAAATGTAAACAAACAAACTAAATATGATGTTTTTTCAAAATCTAAAAATATTCTAAAGAAAATTTTATTTAAATTAGACAATTATTCAATCATAAGACAATCAATTATTTTGCCAATTATTTGGGCTTTATCTAGAAAATTAAATATACATGTGCTGCATGGCGGAGCAGCTTCAATAAATAAACAAGGTTATATATTTTCTGGTCTTGCAGGTATAGGAAAATCAAATCTAACTTTATTTATGACGCTGCAAAAAAAATTTAAATTTTTGTCAGATAATTTCTTATTATTCGATAATAAATTTATTTATCCTTTTCCTGAGTGGATTAGAGTAATGGACGATTCAAAGAAAATAATGCCCGAACTAAAAATGTTTTTCAAAACAGAGGCACTAAAGAGAAACAAAAAAAACTATTATCTATTATCCAATAGTGAAATTTCTGAGAAAGTTAAACCTAAGATATTTGTTTTTACAGAAATAGGAGATATATGTAGCTTAAAAAAAGTAAAAACTAACTACGCTATTAAAAGAATTATTATATCAAAAAACCAAGTAAAAGAATTTCCAGAGCATAATTTTATTTCTTTATTAGATTTACTGTATGATCAAGAAAGACTTAATAATAATGAAGAATTCAAAACGCTAAAAAAATTTTTAAAAAAAACTTCTTGTTTTATTTTTACAATAAATAAAAATATCTCAATTAAGAAAAACTTAGATTTTTTAATTAAAAGATCAAATAATGTATAAAACATTTATTTTGAAAAAATTTGAGTTGATTTCAGATTATCCTTTTAATTTTTCTGTATTAAAAAAAAGATATTCTTTTTTAAATACAAAAAAACTTTTTAATAAGAAAATATCGATTTCAATTAATACAAATAATAATATAAAAAATAACACTTATTTCAAAAAAAAAGAATTTTTTATAAAAAATTCGTATAATAAAATTATTGTTAATTTTAATGGCAAAATTTTAAAAATTAAAAATTCAATTTTTGAATATAAAATTAAGATTTCTATTGATCGAAACTTCTCTGAGTTAGAATTAATTAATATACTTGATAGTTTAATAATGATTAAATTTATTCAGTCAAAATTTCTCCCATTACATTCCAGCGGCTTTAGTTTAAATAAGAAAGGTTATTTATTATCATCTTATGGGGGAACAGGTAAAACAAGATTAATTCTAGAAGCAAATAAATTTTCATCTAAATGTAAAATATTTGATGAATGGTGTTTGCTAAAAAAAAACATAGTATTTCCATTAAGAAAAGAAATCTTGTTAATGGATTATGATATTTTGAGCTATAGAAATTTTTTTAATATAGTGGACTTTTATAGAGCGAAATTATCTAAATTTATTACTTTTAAAGAAATTAAAGAATTTTTTCGTTTTTTAAGGTTAATCTTGCCGTATAAATATGAATATTTTAAAAATGTAGGTCCTTTTAAGTTAAATAATATTTTTTTCATTAATCAAAAGAAAATATCAAAAATTGTTGTTTTAAAAGTTAGTAAAAAAGTTATTTCTAATCAAATTTTAAAAAACTTTAAACACGAAAGAAAAAATCTTATTCGACTTTCCTTGGTAAATAATTCAATCACAAAATTTAAAAATAAAATTAATTTAATTAAACTTTATAAAAGTCTTTTAATTTCTTCACTAAATATTTGTAAACATAAGAATATTTTAATAGATAAAAAAAATAAAAATTTTAATGAAATTTTTAATAAAATTCTAATTAATGATTAAGATTAATATACACAACATTATTGGGATAAAAATTAAAAATCCCTCGATTGAAATCAGAAAATTTTTTAAAGAGGAATTTTATAATTTTATTCAACACAAAAATATCAAAAGAAATATTTTGATAAATTTCAAAGATAAAATAGTCTTGCCAAAAAATGTAAAAAAATTACAAAATAACTTTTTTTATGACTTAAAGTTTAAAACTTTTTATATGAAAAAAGAAGGAAAGATTTTGAGTTACAACTTAAGTTCATATTTTAAGAATCAGATTTTAGTAAATGTTGAGAAAGGTTTTAATATTTGGTTTATTTTATACGTAATTGAAAACACAATATATCTTTTAATATCTAAAAAGAAAATTTGTATGCTTCATGCAGGAGCTGTTAAAAAAAATAAAACCTCACATATTATTCTTGGGCCTCAGGGAAGTGGTAAAACTTTATATACTTTAAACAAAATTAATGAGGGTTATTCTTTTCTTGGTGATGAGTATGTTTTTTTAAAAAGAGATGCTGAATGTTTATCATTTCCAAGAGCGATAAATTTCAAAAAATTTCACAATAAACATTACAAACTTGCTTTTAAATATAATTGGAATTCTTTAAAGGTATCAAAAAAAATACAATGGATATTTAAGCAGTTGTTAAAAACTATGTTATTAAGACCTAATTGGAAGCCTATGATAAGATTGAGATTGGGTAAAGTTTATCCCCATATAAAAATAATTAATAAAACAAAAATTAATAAGATTATATTTAATTTTCAGAATAAAAGAAAAATTTCTAATAAAAAACTTTATTCATACTACCCAAAAATAATTTTAGAAAATATACAATTTGAAATGATAAGTCGTTTTATTTCAATATATAAATATATAACTCTCCCAAAAGATGAGTTTCTTAGAAAAGTAATTGCTGATATAAAGAAAGCAGAAAGAAATAAAATAGCTATTATTAGAAGCTTTATATATAAATCTTTTAAGGTTTAATTATAGAATAATGCAGATTGAAATTGTAGATAATTTTTTAAATAAAGAGGATTTTGAAAAGATTATTAGTTGTCTTCCCAATGGGGTGGCAGCTGACAAAACTGGACACTTTCATACAAGGTATGAAAAAAATAAAACATTTAATCAAAATTTTTTAAGCGATTTAATTACAAAAAATTTGGTAAAGAATTATCACGATAAAGCGATTAGAATATTAGAAAAACTTTCTCCTAAAAAAGTTAAATTATATGATTATTCTGATTTTTCACTTATAGCTACTGGAAAAGATATTAATTTTCCTATCCACGATGATAATCCAGACAAACTTTTAACTGGTGTAATCTATCTTTCTCCCAATCAAAGCACGGGTACTAATTTTTATAAAGATAAAAAAGGAAATGGCCAAAGAACAATAGAATGGAAACAAAATAGAGCAGTATTCTTTTCTAGAAGAGAAAAAGAAAGCTGGCACTCTTATAAAGGAGATGGTGTTACAACAAGATATGTATTGAGCTATCAGTTAAAAACACACAGAATAAAAGAAGTTTTTGGCGCAGAAGATACTAATAAATATTTAGGATTAATGAGATACAAGTTAAATCCTTATATTTACAAATACTTAAAATTTACAATTTAGTAATATACTTTGACAAATATCTTTTTCAAATTAATTTCTAAACTTCAATCTTTAGTAAAAAAAATATTTTTTTTAATTTATTATATAATTTTATTATTTGACAAAATAATTCATTTAATATTAAGAAAAAGAATTTTATATTGGTTCAAAGAATTTTTTGAGAAAGATTCTTATAAGAAAAAGAATATTTTAGGTCGAGATATAATTTTTTTTACTCCAAATGAGATAACAGACTGGCGAATAAATACATTTTTCACCAAAGAGCCAGAAACACTTGAATGGATAGACTCTTTTAAAGGTGAAAAAATTGTTTTTTGGGATATAGGTGCAAACATTGGTCTTTATTCACTATACGCCGCTATTAAACATCCGAATATAGAAATTGTGAGTTTTGAGCCCTCGGTAAACAATCTAAGAATTTTAAGTAGGAATATTTATAAAAATAATTTTTTTAAGCAAATAAAAATTTTTCAACTTCCTTTATCTGAGCAAGAAAATACTTTTTCAAATATGAATGAAATGGAATTTATTGAGGGCTGGTCAATGAGTACTTTTGGTGAGTCAAAAGATTTTGAAGGCTCAATTTTTAAACCAAATCATGCATATAAATTATTTGGAACAAATATAAATTATTTATTAGATAAAAAAATTCTTAAATTTCCAAATTATATCAAAATTGATGTTGATGGTATAGAACACAAGATTTTGCTTGGGGCCAATAATCATCTTAAAAATAATGACTTAAAAAGTCTGTCTATTGAATTGAATGAGAACTATGATGAACAATTTAATTCTGTAAATAATCTTATGATCAAAAATAATTTTACAATTAAACAAAGAAAACAAGGAAAAATTCAAAAAGATCAAAAATTCTTAAAAACTTTCAACTTTATATTTGATAAAATTTAAAGTTAGATTATATCAATAAAATTTTTTTGGTTGCTTATATTCCATATTTTACTTGATAAAAACAACTTGATAATTTTTTCAGCCGATTTTCCATCTCCAAAAAACTTTCTCTTATTTATTTTTCTATCTTTTGAAAATTTAATTGATTGAAGAATTGATTTCTCAATGAAATTAACACTTCTAATAAGTTTTGACTTAAGTCGATTTTTTTGTCTATCTCCAATATTTATAGTTGATACACCGTAATAAGGAGCTTCAATAATTCCAGAACTAGAGTTTCCTATAATAAACCTGGAATTTTTTAATAATGTTAAGTAATATTCAAATCTAATAGAAGGAAAAATTCTAAATTTTTTATAACTTTTAAATTTGGACATTTCTTTAAGAATGATATCCGAACCGTGATCGTTATTAGGATAAATTAATATATAGTTTAAACCACTCTTAATCAGACTATTAAAAAATATTTTTGTTTCTTTTTTTAGATTTTTTAGATTTGTTGTAATTGGATGTAAAATCCCAATAGCATAATTGCTGAACGAAATTTCATATCTTTTTTTAACTTTATTCAAATTTGGTAAGTCTTTTCCTAATATCATATCTACATCTGGAGAGCCTACGATAAATATATTCTTTTTATTCTCTCCCATTTGTACTAATCTTTTTTTTGCAATTTTATTAGAAACCAAATGAATATGAGATATTTTTGATATTGCATGTCTCAACATTTCATCAACAGTACCACTAACTTCTCCTCCTTCAATATGTGCAACATTAAAATTGTTTAATAACGCAGATAAAGCACATGCTAAAGGTTCTGTTCTATCTCCATGAATTACAACTAAATCAGGTTTAAATTTTTTCAAAATAGGAGAGAAACCATTAATTGTGTTAATTAATATTTCATCCATTTTAGAAAATTTATTTTGATTTTTTAGAACGTGAAGGCCTTTTATTTTATCTTGTTTAAGCTCACCTATTGTTGATCCATAAAGTTTCAAATTGTGCATTCCTGTAACAAAGACTTTGCTTGAAAATTTTTTATTTTTTTGAGTCTTGATGATAAGTGACTTTAGCTTACCATAGTCAGCTCTTGTTGAAGTAACAAATAAAATTTTTTTTTTATCTGATATCATTTTTTTTTATCAGTCTGTTTTTTCTTATATTCTTTTTAGATATTTTTCCATAAAGTGTATAGATTTTAGAAGCAGGAAAGTCTCCAGTTCCTGGTCTTTTAGTGGTTAAATTTTTTCTATTTAGTTTCTGACCTTTTAATATATTCGTATTAGATACAACTGAGTGAAAAGCAAATCTTCTAGTGATGTTTTCTTCATTTATGATGTCTTTATTTGAATTTAAAGAGTCGTATATTTGTCTTGAAGCAATAAGTAGTTCTTTTAATTCTTCTTTATCCATTGAGCAAATAACGTCAGGTCCTTTTCTTTTTTTTGTAATTACAAAATGTTTCTCTATTAGTTTTGCACCCAAACCTAAAGCTGCGATGGGAATAGCATTTCCAATTGAGTGATCTGAATAACCAATGACAGATTTAGAAAATTTTTTTTTATACATTAATATTCTATTTAATCTAATCAAATTATAATTAACTGGATAAAGATTTACACAATGTAATAACACATGCGGAATATTGTGTTTTTTTAGAATTGAAACAGTTTTAGAAATTGAATTTAAAGAATTCATGCCAGTACTAACAATCATTGGTTTCTTAAATTTACAAATATATTTAATTAAAGGTAAATTATTGCATTCTCCAGAACCTATCTTAAAAATTTTTATATTGTGTTTATTAAGCCAATCTGCAGCGGCATAAGAAAAAGGGGTAGCAATATAAATTAATTTTTTTTTTTTCAATATATTTTTTTAATTCCAATTCCTGATCTAGCGTAAGACTATTTTCCTGGATTATCTTAAAAATATTTTTTTTTGAATTTCCAGGTTTAATTTTTTTAGCTTCTTCACTCATTTCCTCATTAGGAATATGAATTTGAACTTTAACAGCCTCTGCACCACACTCTTTAATATTATCTACAATTTTTTTTGCCAATTTTAATGAGCCAAAATGGTTTATGCCTATTTCAGCTACTATTAGTGGCTTACTATTTCTAGAAACTTCTCTATTTCCTATTTTTATCATCTTTTTAATTTTTTGATTATTTGATTAGACAAACTAACATGATCGAGCTTATGAAACTTTAAAACTTCTTCGTAGGTTCCACAAGCTGGAAAGTTTGTAAATCCAAATTTTTTCAATACCTTTTTATCGGTAAGATGATTTTCAGTTAAAAATGATATAAGCAAGTCGCTCATACCACCACTAAAATTATGATCATCTAGAAAAAACAAATATTTAAAATTTTTAATTTTTTCTCTAAGCCAACTTTTATTGAAATAATTTAAACATGACATATTAATTATTTCTAAATTAATATTCTTTTTTTTAAGTAATTGTGAAGCTTTAAATGCTTCACATATCATTGTTTGGCCATAAGAAAAAATAATTAAATCTTTTCCCTTGGTTATCTGAGTTCCTTTTCCATATTCAAATTTATAATTTGAAGGTAATTTGGGACTAGAATCTGGAGCTGGACCTATTGATAAACGTATTGCACAATTATTTTTTTCATTTTTTCCCAAACAATGTTTTAAAATTTCATAAGTCTCACTAGAATTATAGGGCTGAAAAATTCTAAAATTGGGAATATTAGAAAGTAAAGATATGTCCCTTAAACTTTGATGGGACTTGCCTGCTCCAGCAGGAATTGCACCGGCATACAGACTGACGTAGATTATTTTACTTCCTTCTGTTGCATTATTATAAATTTGTTCATTGCCACGAGCTGTTAAAAAAGATGCAAAAGAATTAACTATCGGAATTAACCCCATTCTAGCAATTCCACCAGCCATGGAAATCATATCTTGTTCTGCAATACCATTTTGAATAAAACGGCTTGGATATAAATTTGAAAATTTTTGTAAATCAAGATCGTCAGATAAATCGGCGTCTAAAACAACAAAATTTTTATTTTTTTTTGCAAATTTAATAAGTGAATTAGTAAAACTATTTGTTACTGAAATCATATTTTTTTAGTGTATCTCAACATTATTTTTTTCAACTTCTTTCGGAGTAATATCAGTGATTTTTAATTTATTAAATTTTCTTTTTTTTTGTAAAATTTCAATTTTTTTTAAAAGTATCGATTGAGCTTTTTGAAAATTACTTTCATCCGGAGCGCCTGCATGCCAATTGTAACGTTTGTTAATTTTCATTACTTTGGTATGTTCCATAAAATCAACACCTTTGCCTTTAATGGTATCAGCTATCAAAAATTTCGGTTTATTTTTTATTTTTAAAAATTTTGAAAAAATTTTATCCATTTTTTTAAAATCATGTCCATCGCATCTTTCAACATGCCATCCAAAACTTTTAATTTTTTGTTTAAGGTTTCGTAAATCAATAATTTTTTTTACATATTGGCTGCTTTGAATTTTATTATGGTCCATAATAACTATTAAATCATTTAATTTTTGATGCGCAGTAGTTTGTAAAGCCTCAAAAATTTGTCCTTCTTGAAATTCTCCATCTCCAACTATCAAAACAACATTTCCTTTTTTTTTAAGATGTTTTTTCGCCCACAAAAAACCTTTCGCTTTAGAAATTCCCATTCCAAGAGATCCTGTGTTTGCCTCTATACCTGGAATTGAAACATCAGGATGTCCATCTAACCCTTTTAATCTTCTTAGTTTCAAAATTTTTTTTACACTAATAATATTCATAGCATGTAATACACTATATAAGGCTGGAGCATCATGACCTTTAGATGAAAAAAAAATATTTCTATTTAAATTTTTCAATTCAGTCTTTGCTGTCTTAAATCTAAAAAACTTGATCCAAGTAAATAAATCCATTGCACTAAAACTTGTTCCAAGGTGACCAGAACCTGCTCTTTTGATAATTGACAATGTATTCAGTCTGCATATGGCTGCCAAAATTTCAGCTTTAGCAAATTTGTCTATTTTTAATTTTAATATTTTATTAAATTCACTATTTTCAAAAAAATATATTTTTTTTTTCATTATTATAATTTTTTTGGTTTATTCCAATTTATATGTTTTAGATTAGGAAAAATATCAATTTCATTCAAAAACCAAAAAAACTTTCCGTTAGGTCCTTGGGAGTCTAATGAGGCTAGATATTTAATTGTTGGTAAAGATAATTTAGTCGATAATTTATTTTTAGGAAACATAGGTGTTTTACACGGTCCTGGACTCATGGAGTTTATCTTAATATTATGTTTTTTAATTTCTTTAGATAGAGTTTTCGTTAACGTATTAAGTGCTGCTTTTGAGGAACTATAAGAAAAATAATTTTCAACACAATTAACAGCCCCTCCAGATGAAATATTTATAATTCTACCATAGTTTTTTTTTTTCATAATTTTTAATACTTCCCTTGTAATTATAGAAGGTGCAAAGAAATTAACCTTAAAACTGTTTAGTAAATTTTTATATTCCAGTCTTTCAATTTTTTTTGGAATTGCGACACCTGCGTTATTTATTAGAATATCAATCTTTTTAAATTTATTTGATATTCTTTTTATAAATAGATTTATTTTTTCAACTTTTCTTAAATCAAACTTGTAATAATAAAAATTTTTATTCTTAGAATAATACTTGCTTTTGAAGTTGTTTCTTCTCGAACAAACAATTAAGCGCGCTCCTTCTTTTAAAAAAAAATCTGTAAAAGTCTTTCCTAAACCTGAGCTTGCACCAGTAATTAAAATCACTTTATTTAAAAATAAATTTTTTACCAAGATGTCCAGCCTCCATCTATTATTAAATTTGAGCCAGTCATGTATCTGGATGCATCACTTGCAAGAAAAAGAATTGCTCCATTATAGTCTGACCAATGAGCCATTCTTTTTAAGGGAACTTTGTTTTTATATTTTTTTACAAATATCTTTTCTTGATAATCATAGACTCCGCCTGGCGAGAGAACATTTGATCTTATATTAAATTTTCCAAAATTAGTTGCTATGTATTTAGAAAGTCCAATTAAACCTGATTTTGTTGAAGAATAAGCTGCTGGAGTATTTAGCGCAAATCTTCCCCCGTATATATTTTTTCTTGGCTTTAATCCTTCATATATACTCGGATCAGGTCCAACAACTCCATAAGTTGAAGATAAAAAAATAATATTTCCTTTTATTTTATCTTTTATAAATCTTCTAATTGCTGTTTGAGAAACTAGGAAAGCGCCTGTTAGATTACTATCAATAACCTTTTTCCAAGTTTTTAACTGATAATTTTCAAAACTTTTATAATAGTTGTTTGGTTTGGAGTATACATTGTAAATTACTACGTCAATTTTTTTTTCTTTTTTCAAAATATTTTTAAAAGCAGAATTTATGCTACTTTGTTTTTGAACATCACATTTGAGATAAAAAGTTTCATTATTTTTTTTAGTTTTATTTTTAATATCTAATACATATACTTTTGCACCGTAATTGCTTAAAGTTTTTGCAAATTCTTCACCTAGTTTTCCTGTTCCACCAAAGATCGCAACGACCTTATTATGCATGGAAAATAAACTATTAAATTGATTTGAATTGAATATTTTTTTTGTCATTATTTTTATTTTTAAGATAAAAATTTATCAAATTAATATCATTCTGATTGTCAATATCAATTGATCTCTCTTTTGGAGTTTTAAACATAATTGTTTTTTTTGGAATTCTTTTTTTTATTTTCATAACTGCTTTTCTAGAATATATCCATACAATAGTATTTATGTCATAGGTCTTTGGAGCCTCTTGTCTAGAACCAGGATCTTGCTTGAGGGCTTTACTTAATTTGTAAAATCTTCCTTTCTTCTCAAGAATACTAAAATATGGATTATGTTGAGCGTCATGCGCTGACACAAGTAAATCAGGTTTTTTTTTATTAAATAATTTTATTGCTTTGTAAATATCTGAAGTATTTCTTAAGGGTGATGTAGGATCGATAATCACTAAATTATTAACTAAGTATTTATAATTAAAAAATTTCTCAAAATAATTTATTGCATCATACATAACTGGGAGCATAGGTGTTTTATCTCGTGCTAAATATTTTTTTCTTTTTAACTTAATTAATTTTTTGTTATTTGGAACCGTGTCTAAAATTTTTTGGCTATCACTAGATAAAATTACATTATTAATTTTTTTTAATTTTACAGCAATATTTACTGCTATTTTCGTAATAGATTTATTTTTTATATTTAAAAGATTTTTATTTTTTACTCCTTTCGAACCTTTTCTTGCTGCTACAAGCGCGAGATTAATTTTTTTTTTTTTCATAAGCCTAGATTTTTGAATATTAGGCGCCCACTTTACCGTATTCGACTAAATTAAAATCTTTTGAAACTCCCAGCATTTGTCCTAATTTATAATCTTTATCATTAGTCCAAACTAAACTTTCTGGTTCATTAAATAAGAAATCACAGTCTTTACAATAATCTAATTCATCAAATTTTTTTTCTTTATGAACTCTTCTTAAATTTTCATATCTTTTTCCATAATATACCTCTTCAAAACTCTCAGTATCCAAATGTCCCATAATACTCTTCGACTCGTTTGGGGGTCCTAATGTTTGACAACATGCAGTTACTGCACCTAATCTTCCAGGCTCACCTCCAGCTCGAACTGTTAACTCAGGGGCAAAGGGCCTACCACAACTTACTTTTTCTTTTGCATTTCGAGGATTTTCAGAGTTTGCATAATTTCCACTCATATTATGCATTTTCCAAATATATCCATAACAATCTAAATCTTTAATAATTTTTTGATATTTTTCCTTTTCCATATCTATTTTATTATTATCGGTGATCAAATGATAAGTGCTAATTTTACAGTTGCTATTACTTTTTTTTATATAATCGTTAGCTTCTTTTGCATTCTTTAAAACTAAATCGAAGTTATCAGAATTCATCCATTTTTTATAAACTTCTTGATTATAGCCAATGATACTAAAACGAATAAGATCTATACCGGCATCTACTATTGATTTCATATAATCTCCTACTACTCTTGCTCCGTTTGTGTAAATAAAAACACTAAGATTTCTTTTTTTAACAATCTTTATATAGTCTGCTAAATCTTTAGCCATAGTTGCTTCTCCGCTTCCAGATAAACCTATTACAGGTTTTCCGTATTCAGGTGTGATTTTATCTAAAATTTTTTCAAAATCTTTAAGAGGTAATTTTCTTTTAAACGATGTGTCTCGACCGGGTGTTGATTGTGGACACATTTGACAAGTGTAATTACACCCACCAAAAACTTCCATTAAAACTCTTTTAAGTTCAACTTTTTTTTGTGTCATTTAAATTTTGTTCTTTGTTATAGTTTGTTAAGATAAAATTATCATCTGTACCAAGCATATGATGTACTCTCGCAGTTTTATCATTGCTCCATATTAATATTTCAGGGTCTTGATATAAAAAGTCACAATCTTTACAATAATCAATCTCGTCAAAATTTTTTTTATTATGTGCCTCTCTTAATTTTTCAAATTTTTTCCCAAAATATACGTCTTCAAAATTATTTTTATCTAAGTGTCCTAAAATGCTTTTTTCTTCATTTGGAGGACCTAGAGTTTGACAGCATGGTACTACTGCTGCTGTTCTTCCTTCAGAACCTCCTGCACGAACTGTTAATTCTGGTGCATTAGGTCTTCCACAACTTCTTCTCTCTGTCTTTATTCTCGCATTTTTATTTTCATAATTACCACTCCAATTGTGCATCTTCCAAATGTAGGCTAAAGATTGAGTTTTTTTGATAACATTTTTTTTATATTCTTCAACCTCATAAGACATTTGGTTATTGTCAGTAATAAGGTGATAAGTACTTAATTGACAAGCGCTGTCTGTTTTTTTTATATAATCATTCGCTTGTTCAATATTATTAATTACTAAATCAAAGTTATCAATATTCATCCACTTTTTATATACTTTCTGATTATATCCAATAATGCTAAAACGAATAAAATCGATTCCAGCATCTATTACTTTTTTCATAAAATCACCACGTAAGTTTGCACCATTACAATACATGTAGCATTTTAATTTTCTTTTTTTAACAGCATGAACATAGTCATACAAATCTTTAGCCATTGTAGGTTCTCCACTTCCTTCTAAGTTAATTATTGGTGTTCCATATTTAGGAATAATCATATCCAAAATTCTTTCAAATTCTTTTAAATGCATTTTTCTTGTAAAATTTTTTCCTCTACCAGGATTTGATTGGGGACACATCTGACATGTATAATTACATCCGCCAAACACCTCCATTACTATTCTTTGTAATTTTAAATTTTTATTCATCTTTTTATTTTTGATGTTATTTTGTTTAATTCATTTTTTAATTCATCATACTCTTTCATTTTTAACTTCATAAACCTAATAGTGATATTGGTTTTTTCAATTATTCCTTTTGGTGTTAAGACATATAAATATCGAATTTTTTGTTTACTTTTTTTAAAATTTTTAATCTTAATATACCCTTTCGATTTGAGAGCTTTTAGACAGTAATTTATTTTACCTAGACTCATATCAAGTTCATCAGAGAGATTTCTTTGAGATATCTCTGGGTCATTATTAATTTTTCTCAATAATTTAAGATATTCTTCATCTGTATTCATTGCAATAATATATCGTTCAATAGTTGAACTGTAAAGAAAAATAATCTATATTGTTCAATGATTGAACTTTGACGTTTAATTAGGATTCATGAAAAAAATTAAAGATTTTAGAATCGATCGTAACTTAGATTCATTAGATAATGTAAAGAAAATCAAGAGCTGTATAGATGAATTTGTTTATGAAGATACTATCAAAGATCTTTCTTCAAATCTATCAAATTTATTAGAAATACCATCTGAAATAATAAATAAAAAAATCAAACAAGTTATTTATGATAAATTTGATTATTATGCAAATAAACCTAAATTCAAAATAGATTTTACTTTATTCGAATCTCTCAAATACTTTGCTTTTTTTATAATTTTAGTTTTGTTTAAAAAAAGGATAAAACTTAAAAATAATAAAAAAGAAAAAGTTGATATAATTTTAGATAATGTAGAGAAAGAGTATGTTGTAGAAAAATTTAGTAAAATTTTATCTTATTTCAAAAAACCATTAATACTAGTTAATAAATCTTTTACAAATAAAAATTCATCAGGTCATGAAGCCTTTTTTTTAAATATAAATTCATCTTTTCTTTCTAATAATATATTAAAAGGTAAAACAATTTCATCCTTAAGATTTATATTTAGATTATTCTATTTTTCTCAAAAAAATAAATTAAATCTAATTAAAATTTTTTTTACAATATTTTATAGTTCATTAAAATATTACAAAATTTTTAGTTCTTATGATTCAAAATTTTTGATACACGATAGAATTTACCATTCTTGTGCAATTAGAAATTATCTTTTCAAAAAAAATGGAGGAAATAAGATTCTTTGTTTGCAATCACATATAGCTGAAGGAACTATAAGTGTATTTTGTGATATCGATACTCTTCTCACCTTTGGAAAAGAAAACGACACTGAAAAAAAATTGAAATTATTAGGAGGAACAATTAATAGCAGTGCTTACGTTGGCTCAATACGAATGGAAGAAGGTCTTAAAAATACAAAGATAATTAATGAAATAAATCCAATTGATATCTTAATAACTGGAATAAATATTGCCAATTGGGTGGGCACATCTAAAGAAATTTTAAATATTTATTACGAACATATAAGATGGATTTCAAAAATTTCTAAAAAATATCCAAAATTAAAAATAACAATTAAACATCATCCAAATTACAGAGGTGATGCAACTGAAAAAGAAATTATTAAAAATACCAATATTAATACAATTGTAAAACCTGAAAATAAATTAAATAGTTATCACTTCTTATTAAAAAGTAAGTTAATATTATCTTTTGGGTCTACAATGATCATAGAAGGGCGAAGTTTAGGAAAACAATGTTTTTTTTTAGATCCAGAAAAAAAAAATTCAACTTTTTTTAACAATTTAGATTATCTAAATGAAATACGAATATCTAATTTTGAAAATTTAGAAAAAATAGTAAAAAAATTTACGATAGATAATGAGTCAAATATGAAAATTGAAAATGAAAAATTCTGCTTATCGCACGAAAATGCAAGTGAACGAGTTTATAAATATTTATCTAAGTTTGAAAAACATGAAAATAAAAATTTTTAATAGTATTCTAAATAACCCAAATTCTAGTATAACTGTTAAATCTATTAGTGCTCTTCATATAGTTAAGTTTCACTCTTTATTTGTAAAGAAAAATTTTAAATTTTTCCTAATTATACATAAAATATTAAAGGTTTTAATTCTAAATAACATCTATTATTTTTACAAAACTTTAAAAGGAAACAATACTAATACAAAAAAGGTTTCAGAAAAAAAAGTTCTAATTATCTCTCATCTTATCAATAAAAAGCATCTAAATTCTAAGCAAGACTTTTATTATGGAAATTTTGAAAATGTTTTGAAAAAAATGAATAAATCATTTTTTAAAATAATGATAAACCATACAAAGTATAGTTCTTCGTATTTAAATTTAAACAATAAATACAAAAATTCATATATTTTAGAAAAAGATTTAGATTTTAGCTCTGAAGTAAATATTTTTACAAAAAAAATGCTAGCTATTTTTGAGTTAATATCTTTATTGTTAAACAAAAAAATTAATTTTAAAATTTTTTTAATATTAACTGCCTCGCTCTTTGATAGCTCAACTTCTTTCTCGTTAAGAATGTATTATCAAATTAAAGATTATGTAAAAAAAATAAAACCTGATTATTGTATACTCACTTACGAAGGATACACTTGGGAAAGAATGTGTATTAAAGGAATAAAAACTATTAATCCAAAAATAAAATGCATTGGTTATCAACACACACCTGTAACTAACAACCATCATGCAATATTTAATTATATATCTGGTAATTTTAATCCAGACAAAATTTGGTGTTCTCAAAATACGTCTTATAGAATATTAAGAGAAAGAGTCAAAAGTAAAAAAAAAGACAATGTTCATTTAATCGGAAGTTTTAAAAAAATAATTATCAAAAAATTGAAAAATAAAAAACAAGATAAATTTTTAGTAATCCCTGAAGGTATTTATTCTGAATGTGAAAATTTATTCAAGTTTACTTTAAATTTAGCAAAAAAATTTAAAAATTTTAATTTTATTTGGAGAGTGCATCCAGTAATAGATTTTACAAAAGTTCTTAATAATTTAAATTTAAACGAAAAAGATGTTCCAAAAAATATCAAAATATCAAATGATGAATTTGATCATGATGTGTATAAAAGTACGTATGTAATCTACAAAGGAAGTGCCGCAGTATTAAAATCAGTTCTGATGGGAAATTACCCTATTTATTTTAAATCTAATAATGAAAAAAACTTTGATCCTTTAAAAGATTTCTTTAATAAAAAAAATTATTTCAGTAATGAGAAGGAATTTTTACTTTTATTAAAAAAAATTCAAAGTAAAAAATATAAAAAAGAAATCAAAAATAAGGTTTTATCCATCAAAAAAAACATTTTTTTGAAGCCAAATTTGCAAAAGATTAAAAAGCACCTTGCAAAATAAAGAGATAAAACTTAATTGTTAATTAGATTTTTTTTTAGATTGATCAATCAATTGTTGTATATCATAAATTAGCCTTGGATTTTCAATAGAAAAATAATCTAGAAAAATTTTTCTACTTTTTTGGACTTTTTTACTAAACCACCACTCATTAATATTTTCCCAATTTTTATTTACAAATTTTGCCGAATCCTCATGGGATTTAAAATAAATTTTACTTTTTGACATTATATTGAATATTTTTAATGTCTCAGAGTTATAGCCTTCATGAGAAAATGGTGTAAACAATATAACTGGTACGTTTGCTGACATTAACTCCATAAAAGTAGTAGAAAAATAAGAGCAGACTACTACTCTTGATTTTTCTGCAGCGCTGAATAGATCACTTTTCTGTCTATCAAAATCTATCTCAGAAAATTTACATCTCTTCATTAATATTTCTTTTTCATTCCAATAATTGTTAATGCTAGATCTAAAAATTAATCTTTCTTTTAAACTTTGTTTTAATAATGAATAAAAATTAGGACAAATGTTATCATAGTAATTATAAAGTTTTTTAATATTTATTTCGGAATCTATAGTTCTATAAAATCTACCTTTAGCCATCATAAGAAATAAAATTTTTTGTCTCTTGTCATTATCTTTATTTAAAAATTTAAGAGGTTTTATTATGCCAAGATTTTTAATTTTAGAATTATTTTTTTTTCTTCCCCATGATATAAAATAATCTGAAATATCAACCTCATAATCAATATGAAAAAAGTTTTTTATATTCTCATATCTTCCTCCATGTTGTGCTAAAATTAATCTAGTGCCTTTAGAAGTACATTCGGCAATATACCTTGCTTCAAAAGATGAGCCATATATTCCATTGGCAGTAAATATCACTTTTGGATTTAGAGCTACGTTTGATTTAAAAATTTTTTTCCCTACATTAGAAAAATTTTCCAACAAATCTGTAGGCATGTTTAATACAGATAATTTTAAAATATTATTATAAAAATCATTTTTACTATCTATTGCTTTGATTAAAGATTTTCTTAATGAAATATCAGGATAAATATATGTACTTTTTTTATCTAAATGAATAGGCAGGCTTAAATTTCTAAAAATTAAAAATAATTTATTTCTAAAAGACAAGTATGTATTAAAAAAAGCCAGTGATTGATTTCTAATTCTAAATAAAAAAATAAAGCTTACAAAATTGATCAAAAATTTTACTAAATTATTGAGACCATTTATACCGTCTTTTTTTTTTGAATTTTTCTTATCCGTTGAAATTTTTTTTTTAAGTATAAAATTTTTACTTAAATTTTTTTTTGAAATAATTGCCGTAAATAGAAAATCATTCCAACTTGGGTCATAAATATGTTTAGAAAAAAAAGTAAAAAAATTGTCTGGAATTTGACTTTCTAAGGTTAAGTCTACTACTGGAATAATCATTTTTTTTTTACTTTTCAACAAAAGATCAATCGAAAGATTTTTTTCATAATGAGCAACTATAAAACTATGAAGCCATGGTCCTATAAGTATTTTCCAGTACCTTAAATCTTTTTTAATTTTATGATGATTATTTAAAATCTGAGATATTTTTTCCAAAATATGCGTATATATTTTTTTAATTTTGTGAGAGTCTCTAAAATAATTTTTGTGATTATCCCAAGGGTGATTTATTAAAATATTTTTTTTATTTGTGTTATTAAGTAAATTTAAGCACCCATAATTAAAATATTTATAATTTCTTTTATGGGTTTTTACTGGAGAAGTTATTAATGTATAGCTCTTCATTATTTACATCCTAAATAACACTCTTTTTAATTTTTAGAGGTATTTTGTATATACATAACGTTCAATAGTTGAACTGTAAACAAAATTGTTTTATAATTGTTAAATTTTAAAATTATCTAATAAACAATGTTTTTTTTAATCGATATATATAAAAAAGTTAATTTTGTTTTTAATAAAACATATTCCTCTTATATACCTTTTCTGCTTTTATTCGTTCTCCTTACATTATTGGAAATTATAAGTATTGGTTTAATTATTCCTTATATGAATTTAATTTTTAATCCCGAACTTTTATTTAAATATGATTTGATAAAAAATTTTATAGAAATCGATGAAGATTTTAATGCTAAAAATTTAATAATACCTTTTAGTGTTATATTTGGAATAATTTTTATATTAAAAACTATTTTTATAATTTTTGTAAGAGCTCAAATTCAAAAATTCTCTCTTGGAAACCAAAAAAATTTACAGATCGAATTAATGCAAGCGTATCAAAATATGGAATATGTTGAATTTAATAAAAAAAAACATTCTGAATACATTAGAAATATTAGAGAGTTTAGTGCTAATAGTATGACTTGTTTAGAAATGGGATTAAGAGTAACAAGTGAATTAATTGTCATTTTAGCAATAATAACCTTTTTATTATTCATAGAACCAATTCCGCTAATTATAATAAGCTTAATAATTTTATTAAGTATACTAATCTATAATTCTTATTTGAAACCAATGGCTGTCAAATGGGGGAAAGAAAAAACCGATGCAACTAAATTAATTTATCAAAGTGTTGATGATAGCTTCAAGGGTTTCAAGTCCATAAAAAGTTTAGGAAAACAAAATTTTTTTTCTGAGTTTTTGAAAAGAGGAACAAATCAAGTATTTAAAAATGATCTTAAGTCATCGATAATTATTTCTTCACCTCGCTACTTTTTAGAATTAGTTCTAGTTATATTTTTAGTCGCTTATTTGAGTATCAATATTTTAAACAGAGGAATTGATTATAATGCTTTTCCTACTATAGTAATATTTGCTTTGGCAGGACTTAGAATACTGCCTAGTGCAGCAATAATTTCAAACGGAATATTAATGATAAGTTATTGTAATGAAGCACTAAGTATAATTTATTCAGATCTTAAAAAATATAAAATTAAAAAAAATGATTTAATCTTTGATAAACAGTCATCTGAAAAAAACTCAATTTTAAAAAAAATTAATTTTGAAAATTTCATAGAATTTAAAGATGTTTCATTTTCATACAATTATTCAAAAAAAGTGATTTTAAATAAAGTAAATTTTAAGCTTAGTAAAAATGAATTTATTGGAATAATTGGTAATACAGGATCCGGTAAAACAACTTTTGTAGATATTTTATTGGGATTCCTAAAACCAACAGAGGGAAAAATTTTGGTTGATTCAAAAGAACAAGACTCATTTTCTTTAAATTATTTGGGAAAAGTTGGTTATTTGCCACAAGAAAATTTTATTATTAATGACACTCTGGAAGCTAATATTGCTCTTGATTATGATAAAAAAAAAATAGATCAAAAAAAAATAAAAAATGTTTTGAGTTTCTTAGAATTAAATAATTTTGTAGAAAATTTACCGCATAATACCGATACTTTAGTTGGTGAAAATGGTATCAAACTATCCGGTGGACAAAGGCAAAAAGTTTGTTTGGCAAGATTGCTTTATCATGAAAAAGAAATTTTAGTTTTAGATGAGGCAACTAATGCGATAGATAAAGCAGCAGAAAAAAGCATAATTCAATCTATGAAATTATTAAAAAACAAAACAATTATTATTATAAGTCATGATTATGAAAATCTTAAATTTTGTGACAAATTATATAAAATCAATAATGGAAAAGTTGAGTCTGAAAATATTTAAAAATGAAATATAAACTTTTAGATTGTACGTTAAGAGACGGTGGTTATTATAATAATTGGTTTTTTTCTAAAAAATTAACTCAAGAGTATCTTAATGCTATGTCAAAAGCAGGTATCAAGTACGTGGAATTAGGCTTTAGATCTCCTAAGAAAAATATTTATAAAGGTCCTAACTGGTACACCTCAGATGAATATATAGAAAAACTGTCAATTCCCAAAGAATTAACTATTGGTGTAATGGTTAATGTCTTCGAAATAACTTCAAACTCTAATGATATAAAAAAAACTACTGATTTACTTTTTAAAAATTCAAAACTATCAAAAGTAAAATTTGTCAGATTAGCCTCTCATTTAAATGAGATCGATAATGCATTTAAGATTTGTAAACTTTTAAAAAAAAAAAGGATACAAAGTTGGTGTTAATCTAATGCAAATATCAGAGCAGTCTGAAAAAAATATTATTGAAGTTGGAAAAAAAGCTGAAAAATCAAAACCTGATATTCTTTATTTTGCAGATAGTTTAGGAAGTATGAATGAAAAAAAAATCCTAGAAGTTATAAAAAATTTAAGAACTAATTGGTCAGGTGAACTTGGTATTCATACACATGATAATCTAGGTAAAGCCTTATCAAATAGTATTTTTTCTATAAAAAATAATGTTACTTGGATTGACTCAACAGTAACTGGAATGGGAAGAGGCCCAGGCAATGCAAAAACCGAGACATTAATTTTAGAAATGAATAATCTCCAGAAAAGTAATTTTGATTTGTTGCCTATATTAAAATTAATAAATAATTATTTTGATAAAATGAAAATTCAATATAAATGGGGAACAAATCCATTTTACTATTTAGCCGGGAAATATTCTATTCATCCTACTTATGTACAAGAAATGCTTTCGCAAAAAATTGATAACTCCAAAATTTTAAAAATTATAAATCAACTGAAAGATGGTCTTGGAAAAAAATATGATATTAATTTAATCAGATCTGAATTTCAAAAGCCAATTAAAGTTATAAGTGGCAATTGGAAACCTAAAATAAAGTTTAAAAATAAAGAAATTTTATTTGTTGCTAACGGAAACAATTTATTAGATTACAGTAAAGCTGTAGAGCAATACATTAAAGTAAAAAAACCTATTGTAATCTCACTTAAACCAAAAATAAAAATTAATAATAAATTAATCGATTATTACATTGCCTGTAATCCATTAAGAATAATGGGAGAAAGTTCAATGTATAATAATTTAAATAAGCCTTTAATTATTCCTCAGTCTCTTTTATCTGACTCTATAAAAAAAAAGATTAAAAGAGTAAAAACTTTAAATTTTGGTGTAGGTCTTAAACAGAATAATTTTAATTTTAAAGAAAATAGTGCAATAATTCCTAAATTTTACACTTTATCTTATGCATTAGCTGTAGCGACAAGCGGATGCTCAAAAAAAATAGTGCTTGCCGGATTTGAAGGGTATGGAAAAAATGATCAAAGAACAAAAGTAATAGATGAGATTTTTGATATATACAAAAAAAATAAAAAATCTCTTTCTATTACATTTTTAACACCAAGTTCATATAATTTTTCACAAAGATTGACGAATGAAATTTAAAAATAAAAAAATAAAAGAAAATAATAACATAACAATATTTGTACCTATAAGAAAAGGCAGTAAAAGAATTAAGAATAAAAATATTAAACCTCTGCCAGGTCTAAAATTTGGTATTACTGAATTAAAAATTAATCAATTAAATCAACTAAGACTTAAATATAAAAAGATTTTTAGAAAAAAACTTGAGATAATTATTTCAACAGACTGTACGAAAATTCAAAATTTTGTAAAAAATATTAATTGGATAAAAGTTATAAAAAGAGATAGATCTCTTTCAACAGATGACTCTCTTTCAAAACTCATTAAATATGTCCCTAAAATTTGTTTGAATAAATATATTCTTTGGACACACGTTACTAGTCCAAAATTTGATGGTAAAGATTACATCGATTTTATTAAACAATTTTTTAAAATAAGAAAAAAATTCCCTTATTCTAAAAGTGCTTTTAGCGCTGATTTAAGTCAAAAGTTTGTAGTAAATCATAAAGGAAAATGGGTTTCGCATAATTATATTAAAAAAAAAATGGCCTAGAACTCAGGATTTAAAACCTTTATTTATTGTAAATAGCGCTTCATTTATTTCTTTAAGAAGCGTTTATATTAGAGAAAAAGATAGATTATGTAAAAAACCTATACCAATTGTATCGCGAAGAAACTCGGGTTTTGATATTGATACATTAGAAGATTTTAAAGAATTTAAAAATGAAAATAGATTTAGATAATTTAAATATAAAAAAAGTTAATGCTCAATATCCAATAGGATATATAGATAATTTTTTAAGCGAGGAAAATTGTAAAAAATTATTTGATGAGATTTATGCGTTTGATGCATATGATGATTTGGTAATGAATGGAAGGATGAGGGTAAATAAAGGGTCTCAAAAATTTAAAAATTACCTAAAAAATTCACCAAATCTTTTTTCCTTATATAGCAAATTAAATAATCAAGAATTATTTTTAAGCATGAAAGAAAAACTAAATGCCTTAAAAAAAGAAAATTCTTGGTATCCTGAGTTAGAAGATTTCAATTTTTCAAAAGAAGGTTATGGAGAACAAAAATTTGATCTTATAAAATATTTCAGAAAAAGTTGGTTTATTTCAAAATTCTTTAAAAAAACTATTAACTTAGACGTTGATTTTTCGAGATCTAAAAAAGGATATTTTAGAAAAGCACATAGAGACAGAGATACAAGAATAATTTCATTTTTATTGTATTTAAATACTATTGATAAAAAATTAGGTGGTGAGTTTGAGATTTATAAAACTAAAGAACAAATCAAAGATATTGCTATGCTTAAAAGATTTCCTGAGTCAGACAAGATTTCATTAGTTGAAAAATTTCCTCCAAAAGCGGGCCAATTATTTTTGTTTGTTTCAACTCCAGACTCTTATCATGGCGTATCTGAGTTTCTCTCTGAAAAAAAAGATAGAGTTTTCATTTATGGAAGTTACTCTTTAGATCGAAAAGTGAACTGGAAAAACCAATGGTCAAACAATTAAAATTATTTATTCAAAAATTCATTCAATTTTTTGGTTATAAATTAATAGGTAGAAAAGAGTTTGTTAAACACAATTCTTTCAATGCGATTCATAAATTTATAATTAATGAATTTATAGACAAGAAAGAGATTACAATTTTTGATATTGGAGCTAGCGATGGTTCATCAATTGAAAGATTTAAAAAAAGATTCCCTCAATCTAAGATTTTTTCTTTCGAACCAACAGAATTTTTATTTGATAAATTAAAAAAACAATACAATTCAGATACAGTAAAAATTTTTAACAATGCTCTAGGTGCCAAAGAAGAACATAGGGATTTTTATCAATATGAATATCACGAAATAAATTCTTTTTATCCAATGGTTCAAAATTCTAAGTATAAACTGCAAAGAACAAAAAAAGAAAATCAGAAGAATGAAATAAAAAAGAAAGTAAATGTTATCACATTAGATTCATTCGCTGAAAAAAATAGAATTAAAAAAATTGATGTTTTAAAAATTGATACTCAGGGAGCTGAAACTGAAGTTTTAGATGGAGCACAAAATCTTTTAAAGTCAAATTTAGTAAACATAATTGAATTAGAACATATAATTGGAATAGCTCATGAATGTAATAATAGTTTTTATAAACTTGAAGAAAAACTTAATAAGTATAACTATAGGTTAATAGCAATAGATCACGCGGATAATATAATCAGTTTCTCCAACTATCAAACTAATCTAATTTACGTTAATAATGACATATTTAATAAAATTAAACATTTTCATGAAAACAATATCGACGTTAAAAATATAACTCATTCTGTTAAACATTTTAAAAACCTTTAATATATAGTTTTTAAAAAAATTAAGTTATAAATATTGTATGAAAAAAAAAATTGATATTTTCGACCAAACAATAAATCAAGTATATGGGTCTTTTCTTCACCTTAAAAATATAAAAACAGTTTTCTATAAGTCCGCAATATTAATTAATAAAACCTTAAAAAAAAATAAAATAATTTTTTGTGGTAATGGCGGATCAGCAGCAGATGCATCGCATGCAGTTGCTGAATTTGTCGGAAGATATATCAAGAAAAAAAGGAAACCCCTTAATGCAATCTCTCTAAATGAAAATAACTCAACAATTACTGCTTTAGCAAATGATTTTGAATATAAATACGTTTTCTCAAAACAACTGGAAGCTGTTGGTAAAAAAGGAGATATTTTATTCGCAATTTCAACATCTGGTAAAAGTAAAAATATTATCGAAGTTATTAAAAAAGCAAAACTTATGAAATTAAAAACTATACTACTTACCGGAGATAATAAGATAAGTAAAAAAATTTCCGATATTTGTATTAAAGTACCAGCAAAAAGAGTAGATAGAATTCAAGAATTACATATTCTTATACTTCACTTGTTAGCAGAATATGTTGATCAAAGAAATTAATCTGTTTTTTTTATTCTAAACAAAAAAATTGTCAGCAGAACAAAAGTAATTATAGATAATAATTTTAAAAAGATTCTCACGTTATCTTGATAATAAACTTCTATCTTTGAATTAGGCTCTAATTCTAGGTACATAATAGAGTCTTTTATATTTTCAATTCGTTTTTTTTTAGTCTTCCAAGAACTATCATATAAAAAGGGTAAAACTATTTTTTGTTGAATATTTGCCATATTTTTAATCTCATATTTGTTCAAGCTTATTCTTTTGATCTGAATTTCTTCAGAACTTTCAAACAAACTAGGCTGTTTTAAAAGACAGTTTATTACCTCAATTTTTTTACATTTAAAGTTTTCAATGATTTTTTGATCAAAGTTTATGACAACATTTTTATTAAAGTTTTTTAATTTTAAAAATATAATTTCTTCATCTTTTTTTTCTATACGCGATAAGATTTCATATTTTGAAAGATCTATTAATTTCTCTTCTTTTTTTGAAATCATTAAAAAATCGATGTTAAATAAATTCAAAAAAATTTCATTATTCATTTCTTCTTGCCTTGGATCTAACATAGAATACATTTTTTCAGTCGAAGATCTCAACTGATTTTTGTGGGCATTCTTAAATTCTGAATTGAATGGATAAATATTATATCTTATAAGATCATTAAAATAAAAAATATTTGCTTCAAGAAAAATTTCCATTCTTCTTTCTTTTATTGAGTTCCATATTTCTTTGCTTAAATATGTTTTGCCAAAGCCAATATCTTTATTGTAATCTGAATTAATCTTATTATAAAAAACTGTCTCTTTATAATTATTATTGCTTTTAAAAAAATTATACTTTTGATCTTTAAGTTCTTTATATTGATAATCAACTGTTAAAAAAATATGGAGTGCAGTAAAAATTAGTGCGCATATTATAATTAATCTTTTAAGTTTTAAGTTAATAAGATTCTTTAAAAAATATCCGAATAATAAAATTGAAAAAAAATTATTTATATCTCTTAATAGCCACGATGAACTAATTATTGATAAAGAAAAATTTTTTAAATCTAAGCATGAAATAATTATTAATGATAAAAAAACATAATTAATGTAGTAAATTTTTTCAGATGTTCCTTTGATAATAAGTCTAAAGGTTTCATAAAATGCAAAATAGAAAACAATTCCTCCAAATGGCAACCAAAAATTATCAAATGCTTTAAATTCACTCAAGAAAGGCAAATCAACATTTGTAAGTCTTTCAAAAAATTTTAGAAATAAGACAATTCCTGAAAAATAATGTTTCAGTTGAAGATTAAGAATATTTTGTCTGAAAACATCTTCAAAATTGTTTAACTCATATCCCAATCTATAAAAATTCTCACTAATAATTAAAATAAAAAATACAACACCAAAGTAAAAGTATTTTTCTTTAAGAAAAAAAAACTTTTTATTAAAAATAATTAAAAGAAAAAAACCCAAAAAATTTGCAAGCATAAAAGCTTCATGGGTATTTAAAATGAGATATCCTACTATTAATATTAATTTAAATAGATAATATTTTGTTTGTAAATTTAAATATTTTATTAAGTAATAAAATATGAGAGGAAAACTAGAAACAGAAATAAATGTTTTCAAAGAGTCTCCAACAAATACTTGCCAAAGAATTTCAATGTTGAAAGCATAAAATAAACATAAAATGTAAGGATTTTTGAATTTAAAAAATTTAAATATTTTTTTTAGGTAATTGAGTTGAATATACAAACCAAAAATGAATGTTAAGAAATAAAAAACCTTTAAATTTTCTATAAAGATAGCAGTAGGGAAAAAAAAGTTTAAACCAGAACCCAAAGGTAATCTTGTCCCTGGTCCCAAAAGGTCATAAAAAAAAATAAATGGAGAAAAAAAGTTTTTAACTAAAACTAATACGCTAAAATGATTATATTGATAATCTTCAATTCTGTCTAAACCAAAAATTAATAAAGGAATAAAATAAATTGACTGAATGATTGCTAAAAATAAAAAATCTGTAAAAAGTGTTTTTTTAAATAAAATTTTTTTTAAATGCATTAACATTTCCTACTAAAATAATGATATAAATTTAGTTAATATAGTTAATTTTAAAATAATGATAAATCAAGCTTTAATATTAGTTGGCGGTAAAGGTTCAAGATTAGGAAAAATTACCAAAAAAATTCCTAAACCTCTTTTGAAAATTAATAAAAAACCATTTCTAGATTACATAATTAAATTTTTATTAAAATTTAAAATAAAAAAAATAATTTTATTAACTAAATTTAAATATCATAAATTTAATAAAATCTATGATAGAAAAAAATTTGGAAAAGCAAAAATTAAATGTATTAGAGAAAAAGAATATCTAGGAACTTCTGGTTCTTTAAAAAATGTAATTAACAAATTAGATAAAAAATTTATTTTATGCAATGGAGATACAATGTTTGATATTAATCTCTTTGATTTCAATAAAAAACTAAAAAAAAGCGATGTTGGAATTTTAGCATGTTCATCAAATCAAAAGAATATAAAAAGGTACTCAAAATTTAATTACAAAGGTAAAAAATTGGTTTCTTCAGGTATTTATCTATTTCAAAGAGAAAAAATAAAAAAATATTTAATTAGCCAGGGTTCTTTAGAAAATGAAGTTATTAATAAAATACCAAAAAATAAATTTAAAAAAATTTCCTATGATAAAAGATTTATTGATATTGGAATTCCAAAAGATCTTTTGCGAGCAAAAAAATTTTTAAATGATTTGGAGAAAAAAAAAATGTGTTTTTTTAGATAGAGATGGAGTTATCAATTATGATTATGGTTATGTTTATAAAAAAGAAAAATTTAAATGGAAAAAAAATGTTATTAAAGCAATCAAACTTTTAAATGATAATGGGTTTTTAGTTATTGTGATTTCTAATCAATCAGGTGTAGGAAGAGGATTTTATAGTCATCTGGATGTTAAAAAACTTCATACATGGATTAATAAAAAATTAATCTCTTATGAAGCTTTTATTGATAGATTTTATTTTTCTCCTTATTTCAAATTTTCTACAAATAAAAAATATAGACTGGGAGAAAAGTTTAGAAAACCAAATACTGGGATGTTTAAAAAAGCAATGGAAGACTTTAAAATTGATAAAAATAATTCTTATTTTATTGGTGATAACGATAGTGATAGAAAAGCTGCAAAAAAATTTAAAATAAAATACTTTAATGTAGACAACAATACTGATTTATATAGTTTAATTAAAAAAAAATTAAATATTAATTGAATTAATGAAAAAAGTTCTAATTACGGGAATTACTGGAATGGTGGGATCTCACCTAACTGATTACCTGTTAAAAAAAACAAATTGGAAAATATTTGGTGCTTGTAGATGGAGAAGCCCAATAGATAACATTCAACATTTATCACAAATTATAAATAAAGGAAAAAGGGTTCATTTAACTTATTTAGATTTAACAGACTATTCTTCCGTTTATGAATGTTTAAAAAAAATTAGACCTGACTATATTTTTCATTTAGCAGCTCAAAGTTTTCCAAAAGCTAGCTTTGATTTAAGAGAAGTTACTTATGATACTAATATTCTTGGTACAGATAGACTGCTTCATTCAATTTTAAGTTTAAAAATAAATCCAATTATTCACATATGTTCTTCTTCAGAAGTATTTGGAAGAGTAAATAAAAAAGATCTACCGATTGATGAAAATAATAATTTTCACCCTGCTTCACCCTATGCAGTTTCTAAAATAGGTACAGATTTTATTGGTAAATATTATCATGAAGCTTTTGGTCTTAAAATTTTAATTACAAGAATGTTCACCCACACTGGGCCAAGAAGAGGGGATTATTTTGCAGAGTCTAGTTTTGCTAAACAAATAGCTTTAATAGAAGCAGGATATCAAAACAAAACTATCTATGTAGGCAATCTAAAGTCTTTAAGAACTGTTGCGGATGTTCGCGATGCTGTTGAGGCTTACTATTTATTAGTTACAAAAAAACCAAAATTCGGTGAAAGTTATAATATTGGGGGTGAATATACTTGTGCAGTTAAAGACATTTTGAAGTTTCTAATTGATAACTCAAAAGTTAAGGGAATTAAAATAAAGATTGATAAAACTAGATTAAGACCTATTGATGCAGATCTTCAAATACCTAATACAAAAAAATTCAAAAAACATACAAAATGGAAACCTAGATATAAATTCAAAAACACTATGATAGACCTTTTAAATTATTGGAGAGAAAAAATTAGAAAAGGGGCATTTATAAATCGATGAAAATTTGTAAAACGAAATTAAAAAATGTTCTTAAAATTAAATTAAGTCCTTTCAAGGATCATAGAGGAAAATATCTAGAAATTTTTAATAAAGCATTGTTTAAAAAAACAAAAAAAAAAATAAATTTTATTCAAGATGATATATCTATTTCAAAAAAAAAAGTTTTAAGAGGGATTCATGGAGATTATAGAACCTGGAAGCTTATAACTTGTTTATATGGAGAGTTTGTTTTACTTGTAATTAACAACAAAAAAAAAGATAAAGAATATAAAAAATCTGAATTTTTTTATTTAAATGATAAAAATAATATTCAGATTTTAGTTCCGCCTGGTTTTGGAAATGCTCATTATGTTAAATCAAAAAAAGCGATATTTCATTACAAACAATCAACGCTTTACAATAGAAAAGATCAATTTACTATTAAATGGAATAGTAAAGAATATGATCTAAAATGGCCATTTAAAAAAAAACCAATCACTTCTAAAAGAGATCGTGCATAATGATAATCTGTAGAACACCTTTTAGAATATCATTGTTTGGTGGAGGAACAGATTTTCCCTCATGGTACAAAAAAAATGTTGGAATGGTAATTAGTGGCTCGATTAATAAATATTGTTACATTACTGTAAGAAATCTTCCATCTGTTTTTAAATTTAATTATAGATTGAGATATCACGACACAGAACAAGTGGTTAATATAAATAATATAAAACATGGGCCTTATAAAGAAATTCTTAAGTTTTTTAAATATCATAACGAAAAATTAGAAATTGTTCACTCTGCAGACTTGCCTTCTTTGTCTGGATTAGGTGGAAGTTCTAGTTCAACAGTGTGTGCAGTTCATGCAGTTTCTGCTTTGAGAGACCAGCTATTTAACAAAAAGAAAATAGCTAAAATTGCTCTTCAAATAGAACAAGACAAATTAAAAGAGTCAGTCGGTTCTCAAGATCAAATTACAGCTGCTTTTGGTGGATTTAATCTTATTGAGTTTAATAGATCATCAAATTTTAAGGTTCAAAACATGTTAAGTGAAAAAAAAATAGATATTCTTAACAAATCTTCAATTTTGCTTTTCACTGGAATAAGGCGATTAAGTAAAAAAATTGAAAAAGCAAAAATTAAAAAAATTAAAGAAGGTTTAATAAACAAACATCTTCACGCAATTAACGATATTACACAAAATGCAATTGATGAATTCACAAAAAAAGAAATGAATTTAAAAAAAATTGGAAAATTAATGAATTTATATTGGGAACAAAAAAAAAATTTAACAAAAGGTGTAAGTACCAGTCAAATAAATAATATTTGTAAAATTGCTATGAAAAATGGTGCGTACGGAGTTAAATTATTAGGATCAGGTGGAGGGGGATTTGTTTATATTTTATGTCCTGCAAAATTGAAAAGTAAAATATCTCAAAAACTAAAAAGATTTAAAATTGTTGATTTTGTTTTTGAAAATTCAGGAAGCACAATCATATATAATAAAACTTTATTTTAATTTAAAATGAAAAAAAAAATTTTAATAGTTGGTGGATCAGGTTTTATTGGTACAAATATTTTAAAAAAAATTGACAAATTAAAATATAAGATCTTTGCAACAAAATTTAAAAATAAAAATTTCTTTGCAGTAAAAAAAGTAAAATATTTAAAAGGTGATATAAGAAATTTAGACTTTTGCAAAAAGATCACAAAATCAGCTGACACTGTGATTATGTGCGCTGCAGTTTCGTCCGGATCTATGATTATTCAAAATAACCCCATGTATCATGTAGATGATAATATTAAAATGAACTTAAATATTCTGAAAGCTTGTTCTGTTAATAGAGTTAAAAAATTTGTTTTTATTAGCAGTAATACTGTTTACCCTATTAGTAAAAAGCCCATGAAAGAAAAAGATGTGAACTATTCCTTATTCCACAAATATTTTAACGTTGGATGGATGAAAATTTTTTCTGAAAAATTATGTGAAATGTATAAAAATAAAATGAACATCCTAATTATAAGGCCAGGAAATATTTATGGCCCTCATGACAAATTTGATCCAATTAGATCAAAAGTTATAGCCGCTTTAATAAATAAATTTGAGAAAAAAAAATCTATAGAAATATGGGGTAATGGAAAAGATATCAAAGATTTTATTTATGTAGAGGATTTTGTAGACTCTTTATTAAAATTAACACAAAAATTAAAAGGCTTTCATATATTAAATGTAGCTTCAGGAAAATCTATTAGTTTAAAAAAGATAATAGATTTTATGGTAAAGATATACAAGGTTAATAAAAAAAATATTAAATATAATTTAAGCAAACCGACTATGATACCAGTAAGAAAAATAAATATTAATAAAATCAAAAATTTAATAAAGTATAAATCAAATTTTCCAATATACGAGGGAATTTCAAAAACTATCGTCTGGTATAGAAAAAATTACATAAAAAATGAAAATAAAAGATAAAAAAGACATAAGTAAAATTTTTTTACCTTTTTTTAGAAATAAGAAAATTTTGATTACTGGAGGAACAGGATTAATTGGTAGAGAATTAGTGAATTTTCTAACAATGTGTAAACCAAAATCAATTAAAATAGTTTCACTTGATAAAATAAAAAATAAAAATAAAAAAATTAAATTTATTTTTGGAGATCTGTGTGATTTCAACTTATGTAAAAAAATTACGAAAAATATTGATATTGTCTTCCATTTAGCTGGTATAAAAGGGTCTGTAAAAGTAACTATAGAAAAACCTTCATCTTTTTTAGTTCCTTTATTAATGATGAACACAAATATTTTGGAAGCTTCTAGAATTAATAAAGTTAAAAGATTGGTATACACCAGTTCCATAGGCGCTTATTCAGAAGGAAGTATTCTTTCTGAAAATGATAAAAAATTTGGAGAGCCAATGGACAAATTTCCTGGCCATGCTAAACGTATGGCCGAACTACAAATAAAAGCATATAAAAAACAATATAATCTAAAAAATTACTTTATTGTTAGACCTTGCAACGTTTACGGACCTGGAGACAATTTTGATGATAGAAATGCTATGGTAATACCAAGTCTCATGAACAAAATAATTAAAAGCAATGGAAATATTAGAGTTTGGGGAGACGGCAAAAGTTTAAGGGACTTCGCTTTTTCTAGAGATGTTGCTAGAGCTATAATGCTTACTTGTATTAAAGGTACCAAAAGTTTTGATTTTTTAAATATTGGAAGTGGAAAAGCAGTTTCAATAAAAAGATTAGTCGATACCTTAAAAAAAATTGTTCTTTTTAAAGAAACTTATGATGTAAAAAAAAGTAAAGGATTCTCAAAAAGAGTTTTGAATATGAAAAATACAAGGAAAACTATTAATTTTATGCCATACTACTCATTGCGTGAAGGTTTAAAGGAAACCTGGAATTGGTTTTTAAAAAATAAAAATGAAACGAAAAAAAGAAAAAATTACTTTATATGAGAAAAAATAAAGAGAAAATTAAAAAAATTCTAATAGATTTTGAAAAAGATATTAAAAAAATTTACGAAGATGGAAAAATTAAAGCTCCTATCCATCTTTCAGGTAATAATGAAATACCTTTAATAAGAATTTTTAAAAACATTAAAAAGACAGATTGGGTTTTTTCATCTTGGAGAAATCACTATCATGCTATTTTAAAAGGAGTGCCCCTAAAATTAATTAAGAAAGAAATAATTAGTGGAAGAAGTATGGGACTAAATTTTAAAAAATATAATTTTTACTCTTCATCTATAGTAGGAGGAATTATTCCAATAGCTCTTGGTGTAGCAAAGTCGATAAAATTAAAAAAATCAAAATCTTTAGTTTGGGTTTTTATAGGCGACATGACTTTCGAAACTGGATTATTTCATGAGTGTTTCAAATATGCAAAAAATCATAATTTGCCAATCAAATTTGTTGTCGAAGACAACAATATGAGTACTAACACACCCACAAACAAAGTTTGGGTTAGAAAATCAAAAATACCTAAAGGAGTATTTTATTATAAATATAAAAGAAAGTATCCTCATCATGGGACTGGTTCATGGATTTTATTTTAATATGAAAAAATATAAAGAAGAATTAATCAAATCTATGGATTTTTTAGCAAAAAAAAAAGATACATTGTTTATTGGTCAGTCCGTAGCCTACTCTGGTAATGCCATATTTAATACACTCAAAAATGTACCAATAAGAAAAAAAATTGAACTTCCGGTATTTGAAGATACTCAAATGGGTATGTCAATAGGTCTAGCTTTAAATGGTTATGTACCAATAACATGTTATCCAAGATTTGACTTTTTAATATTGGCAATGAACCAATTAGTAAATCACTTGGATAAGATTAGAAAAATGTCAAGAAATGAAATGAGGCCAAAAATAATTATCAGAACATCCATAGGTTCTAAAGTACCTCTAGATGGTGGACCTCAACATACTCAAAATTACACCAAAGTTTTTAAAAAAATTTTAACAGAGGTTAAAGTTGTTTATTTAGAAAAACCAAAAGATATCTTTAATAACTTTAAAAAAGCTTATAATGATAAAAATTCATTTTCTTACCTTTTTATTGAAAATGGAGATTTTTATAATAAAAAATGAAAAAAAAGATTGTTGCAAATATACTAGCCGAAGAATTAAAAAAAAATAAAATTAATGATCTTTTTATGCTCACTGGATACGGGGCAATGTATTTAAACGATGCTATAGAAAGAGCAAAAATTAAATTTTATGCTGCTAGAAATGAAGCGGCAGCTCCAATGATGGCAGCAGCATATGCTAAATATAAAAATAAAATTGGTGCAGTATGTGTAACAGCTGGCCCTGGTGCAACTAACGCTTTGCCAGGATTAGCAGAAGCTTTTGTAGATAGCAGTCCTGTTATAGTATTATCAGGCCAAGTAGAAAAAAAATATAGTGCTGATAATTATAAGAAAATAAACTTAAGAACACTTGGTATTGCTGAATTTTCAGTTACGAGAATTTTAAAAAATATAACTAAATACTCTGTAACTATAAAAAATCCTAATAATTGTTTATATGAAATTCAAAAAGCGTTGCATATTTGCAAGAGTGGTAGACCAGGCCCTGTATGGGTGGAAGTACCTTTGGACGTTCAATCAGCAATAATCAAAAATCCAAAGAAGCTTAAAAAATTTAAACCATCTAATAATCTGAGGAAGTATAATCTTTCAAATACCAGGGTTGTTATAAATAAACTTAAAAAATCAAAAAAACCAGTATTTATTATTGGAAATGGAGTCAAACAATCTGACACGCATAATAATTTTTTAAGATTAGCAAAAAAACTATCGATTCCATTTTTTAATTCTAGGTTTGCTAATGATTTATTCTCACATAATATAAAAAATAATCTGGGTTTATGTGGAATTAAAGGTGTTACTTACGCAAAAGAAATTCTCAAAAAATCAGACCTTATTATTGCTCTAGGTTGTAGATTGTCTCCCTCTTTAGCTAATGGAGATCCAAAATCTTTTTCGAAAAATACTAAAATAATATCTATTAATAATGATTTAAATGAACTTTATAATCCTTTACTAAAACTAAATAAAAAAATTAATGTTGATCTTAAAATATTTTTTAAATCAATCAAAAAATATAAAAATAGTTTGAATTTTAATAAAAAAGAGTGGCTTAATGATTGTCAAAAAATAAAGAATAAAAATGAAATTAAAAATATTTATTTTAATTCAGAGCCTATAGATATGTATCGATTCCTTTATGATCTTTGCGAATATTCAAAAAAAGAAACAATTTTAATTACAGATGCAGGTTCAAATTATTATATCGGAGGCCAAGTGTGGAAATTTAAAAATAAACAGACAGAAATATCATCCACCACTAATGCTGCGATGGGTCTTTCTTTGCCATTATCCATTGGTGCTGCTGTTTCCTCAAAAAAACAAGTTTTTTCTGTTACTGGTGACGGATCTATTGAGTTAAATATACAAGAACTTAAAACAATTTCGCATTATCAACTCAACATTAAAACATTTGTAATCAATAATGGAGGGTATGTTTCAATGCAAAAATGGCAAGATGATTATTTTGAAAAAAATAGATTAGATACATCAACAATAACGGGGGTTGGAACATTAAATTTTAAGAATATGGCAAAAGCTTTTGATTTGAATTATTTAAAAATTAAAAAAATCAGTGATATAAAAGAAAAAATTAAAAGAATTCAAAAAGATAGGAAACCATATTTAATTGAAGTAATAACAGATCCAAATCAAAAAATTTATGGCCAAAAATTCTAGAATAAATTTTTTAGTTGATAAAGGTTTAAGAGTTAAGCAAACATTTCTTGATTTAATTTTAAATGGTTTTAAATTTCATTTAGGTGGTACAGCATCTTGTTTAGATCTGATGGTTTGCCTCGTATACGAAAATTTTATTAACTATAATAAAAAAGATAGAAATATTTTAATGCTCAGTAAAGGACATGCTCTTGGAGGTTTATTTTCAATACTGATTGAAAAAAAAATTTTTAATATAAAAAATCTAATTAAATTAAAAAAAAAAAACTTAATAGGGAATCAGCTAGATATATATAATCTAAAAAAATTTGCAGATTGGAATACTGGATCTTTGGGCCATTCTTTAGGAGTTTCTATAGGTTTATCTATGGCTTACCCTAAGAAAAAAATTTGGAATATAGTTGGAGACGGTGAATTAGATGAGGGTTCAATATGGGAAGCTTTACATTTTATATCAGATAAAAAAATTAAAAATATTAATATAATTGTAGATAGAAATAAAATTGCTGCTTCTTCGAAAATTGAAAAAAAAGTTTTTTTTTCAGAAAATATCTTTAAAAAATTAAACCTTAATACTCAGATAATTGACGGTCATAACTATAAACAAATACTAAAAGCTTTTAATAAAACAAAAAGAAAGAACGAGAGCTGCGTAATAATAGCAAACACAGTTAAAGGCAAAGATTTTGGGAAATTAGAAAATAATCTTAAGTATAGTCATCATTTACCAAGTTTAAATGTAATAGAGTCATTAAAAAATAAGTTAAAAAAACAAAAATGAAAGATATTAGAGATATATTTTTTAGTAGTATTGCAAAATTTTTTAAAAAAGACAAAAAATTAAAAATTTTGACTAATGATGCCGATGTATTTGCGCTACAAAAATTAAGGGGTCACAAACGTTTTATCGATGTTGGAGTAGCTGAACAAAATTTAATTAATATAAGTGCAGGCTTATCAAAAAATAACTTTAAAAGCATTGTTTATGGATTTTGCACATTTTTGACCTTCAGATGCTACGAACAAATAAGATTTAATATTGCTAGCATGAAGTCTAATGTAAAAATTGTTGGAATTGGACCTGGTTTTTCTTTTCCAAATGATGGTCCCACTCATCACGGTATTCATGATTTGTATGTCATGTACCTTATCCCTGAAATGGAAATAATAAACATAGGAGACAATTCTTTAGCCAACATAGTAGGTAAAAAATTATTTCAAATTAAAGGTCCAACTTATATAAGAATTGATAAAGGTAATTTAGAATTAAATAAGAAAATAAAATATAATTTAAAAAAAGGATTTACATACTTAGAAAGCCAAAAGCAAAAAAAAAATTTAATAATTACAACTGGCTATTTTTGCAAACAGTCTTTAGAAGTAGCAAAAAATATAAAGAATACAAGTGTTATAAATTTCTTCAGATTTAAGAACTTTGATAAAAAAAGTTTTATAAAAGAATGTTTGAAGTATAAAAAAATTTTTGTTTATGATGAAAGTACACTTGATGGTGGTATGACAAATATAATTTTGAAATTAATTAAAGATCATTGCGACATAAAAAAAGTTAAAATAATGTGTTGTCCTGATGGCCAACTATTTAGATATTCTCAAAATCGAGAGAGAATTCATAAATTGTTGAAAATTGATAAAAAAAGTTTAGAAAAATTCATCAAAAAATATTCGTAAATATCGAATATTTAAGATATTGATTTAAATATTGTGAAATTTAATTTTAAAGGAAAAACTGCTCTAATAACTGGGGGAACGCACGGCATTGGCTTATCTTGCGCCGAACAATTACTAAAATTGGGGGCTAAAGTAATAACTTTTTCTAGAGATCAAAAAAAAATAAAACAATCTAAAATTAAATTTAAAAAATATAAAAATAATTTTTATGTTGTAAAAGGAGACGTCTTAGATGAGAATTTTTTACTAGATTTTTCTAAATCATTAATTAAAAAATATAAAAATATCAATATTTTAATTCATAATGTTGGTGGAGGAGGAAAATGGGGAAAAGAAGATTTTACTCTAGTAGACGCAAAACTTTGGGATGAAGTGTATAAAAAAAATATAAATGGCATCATTTATCTCAACAAATTCTTTTTAAATTTAATGAAAAAAAATTGCTGGGGAAGAGTAATTGCTATATCTTCTTTAAGTGCAACAGAAATACATGATAAAGATCGAGCTTGGTTTAATGCTGCAAAATCATCTCAACTATCTATTATGAAAAATCTTTCAAAAAATAAAAAATATACAAACTTTAATATAACTTTTAATACAGTTTCTCCAGGACCTATATTTATAAAGGATACATATTGGGACAAAATTAAGAAAAAAAATAAAAAACAATTTAAGAATTGGATTAAAAAAAATATTCCTGTTAATCGATTTGGCACCGTAGAAGATGTTTCTAATCTCGTAGCATTTTTAGCTAGCAATAACGCTTCTTTTATAAATGGTGCTAATTTTATTATAGATGGTGGAAAATCGAATAGTATTTAATTAAAATTAATCTTTTTTTAAGTACTTAAAAAAATAATTTTTATTGAAAATTCTGATCAAGAATAAAGAGATAATCGTGTAAGACTCGTAAGCGCCGTTATACCAAATATTTTGTTTTGTTGCTCCACCAATTCTAGCAGGTTCATCGCCTGGAATTTCACATACTTTTTTATTTAGAACTCGCAACCAAATAGCAAGATGTGTATTGACAGTTAAAACTCTCTTAACTCCAGTGGTAAAAAAGATATCTTTTCTTACTGCATAATAAATACCTAATACATCAGTATATTTTGCATTAAATAAAATATTTACAGCTGTTGTAAACATCCAATTACCGAATCCAGTAATTAAAGTATCATCTTCACTTTTCGCGCCATTTAAATATCTAGATACTTTTACAAAATCATAGTCATCCTCTTTGAGTTTTCCATAAATTTCAGAAATTTTTTCTGGTACACAATTGTTGTCAGGAGAGAAAAAAATCATATGTGAAGTATTGCAATTTTCAATCGCCATAGTATTTGCATTAAGCATTCCTTTTTTACCTTCTGGTTGAACTATTACATCCCAATTGAGTTCTTTAGCGTATTCAATAGAACCATCAGTGGAACCACCATCGATCATTAAAACTCTTTTTAAAAACTTCTTTTGAGTATTAATTCTTGGTCCAACAGCTTTTAATCCTTCAATTTCATTCAAAGCAAACACAACTAACGTTAGATCTGGTTCATTCATAATTTTAATTAACAGTGCTTAGTAGAGATAAAATACTTTTATTTTTTTTAGTTAGTTTTGATAGATCTCGTTTTAAAATTTTAGAGGTTATATCTAATTTATTATTGAATGTAAAGTCAACATGCATACCGTAGTTAAGGATAATGATATTTCTATTTTTCATAATTGGTTTGATGCCCCTATGAAAGGCAACTGTGTTTGCAAAGATTATGTCTCCCCTTTTGGCTAAAATTGGTTTAAATTTTTTAACTCCATATTCTTTTTTTAAATAGTTTTCATTCCATCTAGCATTTTTTCCCCACTTCTCTTTAATATTTTTAAAAGAATCTTGAACATAATAAAAAGGACCGTCTTTCTTAGAATTTACGTCGTTTAAATAAATAAAAACTTTTAATAGCTTTACTGAATTTTCATCTATATGAAAATGTTGAGTATCATGTTCTTTACGTTGATTTTTAAATGTTTTTACACATTTTAGAAAAGTTAAATAAGGTATACAGCCAAAAAAATTTGAACAAATAGAAATAATTCTTTTGTTTAATGCGACTTGAATGATTCGTGGTAAATTAATTAATGGATCTTTTAATTTAATACTATCTGTAAAATTTTTAAATTTTTTCTCACCCTGAAGAAAAGTCTTTTCATCTAATTTAGGCAAATTTATTTGTTCAATATTCTTTTTTTGAAGCCTTAAATCTCTCGGGCAAGATATATTTTTCAATTCTTTAATTTCTTTAGCAAAGTCTAATCTTAAGCTATCAATAAATCTTTTTGAAAAAACATTTTTTACGACACAATACCCTTTTTGATTTAAGGAATTTAAGTGTTTTCTGTCAGTTGATAAAAGTGATGTTTTTTTGTGTATTTTTTTATTTTTTGTTTTTTTTAAGTTTTTTAAAAAATATTTTTTAACATAATTATAGTTTGAAACTCGTAACATGATAATATTTCTATATTATTTAATCGAACTGTAAAATTATATACATATCCTCAAAAAATTTTTTTCAGTGCATAAATCAAGCCAATTGAGCTATTAGTACTGGTCAGCTACACGCGTTGCCGCGTTTCCACATCCAGCCTATCAACGTAGTGGTCTACTACGGCTCTATAGGAAGAACTAGTTTTGAGGTGGGTTTCCCACTTAGATGC
>MDTG01051184.1_pt1 | contig 45737 bp, 46 predicted proteins | sample 811421 | NCBI WGS metagenome assembly MDTG01 (sample SAMN05326645, study PRJNA326480) | marine metagenome | isolation source: seawater | place: Pacific Ocean: South East | collected 2011 | reverse complement strand
GGGACCCGGGTCCCGCCGTTTTTCATTCGCGCCGGCCGTGTTGGCATTTCCCATGTCCCGGCCTAGGCTTGTGCAAGGCCGCGCCGGGGCGTGCGGTGAATCTTGATGGAGTGAGCGTGTGAACCACGACAGTGAAGCGAATGGCCCGTCGGGCGAGTTGACCCTGCGCACCATGGCGATGCCCGCCGACACCAATGCGGCAGGCGACATTTTCGGCGGTTGGGTTTTGTCGCAGATGGATCTCGCCGGCGGGATCGCGGCGGGTCAGCGCGCCTCGGGGCGGGTGGTCACGATCTCTGTCGAGCGCATGACGTTCATTCGCCCCGTCCATGTCGGCGATGTGCTGTGTGTCTATTGCGCGATTTCCTCGGTCGGCCGCACGTCGATGAAGGTCGCCATCGAGGCCTGGGCGCTGCGCCACCGTCATGGCAAGCGCGAGAAGGTGACCGACGCGATCTTCACCTTCGTCGCTGTCGACGATACGGGGCGCCCGCGGCCCGTCCCGCCCGCGCCCGAAGCGAGCTGACGCTCACCGGACGCCTGTCGCGGCAGGCTTTGGGCGACGGCGAGCCGCTCCGTTACCGGCGAAAGCGCTTGCGAAAGGCGGCCGTCATGCGCGGATTGCGTTGCGCGATGTCACGGTAGAGATCCTCGTCCAGCGCCTGACGGCATCCTGCGTCCCATAGCGCCAGAAGCGCTTCCAGCCGGGCCGCGCGTTCGGCGGCCGACAGGGGCGGGAGCGGCTGCGAAAGCCTTGGCGAAAGCCCCCAGCGCATCCGGCACCCGGCCGCGAGCACCCGCAATTCCGCGAACCGAAGCACGTCGTCGGTGGACGCGCCGGCGGTGGGCGTTGCGGATACGGTGTCGAGGCGAGACGCCGAAAAGGGCGTGACGGACAGTCCGGACATAAAAAATCCTCCTTCGGTTTCCCGAGGAGGACTGGCGCAAACGGTGACCGTTTCGTTGCCGCTTTCGCGGCCACATCCCCGTGTCGTCAGCGATTGCGGACAATCGCCTGGCACGTTCAGGGAGACCACCTTGCCCGGTCGGGCAGGTTGGCGAGGGCGCCAGCCCTTCTCTTGATGATGGGAGATCCTATGCCACGAACGCAGGCTGGGCGCAAGCCGGAGTCAGCCCGGCGAAGTGTCTTTCGCAAGCGACCCGTCGTCGTCTTGCGGCTCCGGGCTCTCGTCGCTCTCGTCGTGTTCGGCGGCGACTTCGGCCTCTTCCACGCGCGGGTCCATGGCCAGCGTTTCCGGCGTGGAGAACCGCACCCCGGACGGCATGGCGACGAAATCCTCGCGGTCTTCCGGCGCGATCGCCTTGCGTTGTGTCATGCGGAAGAGGGCGAAGGCGATCAGCGAGGCATGGGCGCCGGAGGTCACGGCGAAAAGGCCCTGCGGCGTGGTCAGCGTCATCATCGCGGCCGCAATGATCGGCCCGACGATGGAGCCTGCGCCGAACAGGAGCAGCAGGCCGCCGCTGGTCTTGAGGAACTCGCCGGCCGGCGTGTGGTCGTTCGCATGGGCGACGATCACCGGATACATCGAGTAGATCATGCCGCCGAAGGCGGCGACCAGGGCGATGATCGCCAATTGCGGCAGACCGCCGCCGATGGCCAGCACCGCGCCGATGGCGCAGGCGGCGGCGCCGATTCCCACCAGCACGATGCGTCGGTCCATGCGGTCGGACAGCAGGCCGATCGGCACCTGGATCACCGCGCCGGCAAGCAGGGCGACCGACATCATCGTGGCGATGCTGGAGACGGACAGTCCGATCTGACGCCCGTAGACGGCCCCCAGCGTGCCGAAGGCGCTGTTGGAGATGCCGATCAGGAAGACGCTGATCACGGCGACTGGAGAATTGTGCCAGAGCATCTTGATGTCGAGCCTGGAGTGCAGCAGCGGCACGGGCGCGGCGACCGTGGACAGCGCGGTCGGCAGCAGCGCCAGCGAGTAGACGATCGAGCCGATGACGAAGAAGAGGTAGCCGGACGGAGACCCAAGGGTCAGCAGCATTTGCCCGATCGTCGTCGCCGCCAGGTTGATCATCGTGTAGAAGCCGAAGATCCGCCCGCGGGTTTCAGGCGTCGCGCGTTCGTTCAGCCAGCTTTCGACCACCATCGCAGCGCCTGCGAAACAGAAACCGGACACCGCGCGCAACGGGATCCAGGCGGCCGGATGCAGGATCAGCAGGTTGAGCAGGACGGCGATGCCGGCGAGCGAGCAGAACACGCCGAACGTGCGGATATGGCCGACGCGGCTCACGATCATCGGTGTCATGATGCAGCCGGCGACATAGCCGATCGCCCAGCCCGTGCCGAGCAGCCCGAGCGAGGTGTCGGAGAACCCTTCTGCCGTGCCGCGCAGCGGCAGCAGAAGCCCGTGCAGGCCGCCGGCCAGAAGCAGCAGGCCGGAGCCGGTCAGAAGGGCTGCAATCGAAAAGATCTGGCTCATCTGGTGCCGTCGCTCTTGGTGTTCGGGTCGTCGGCCGATCCGGGCCGGTGCGGCGCCCGGGACTGTCCGGAACGCCTGCCAGTCGCATCAGTAATGCGGCGGTTTGGTGATCGCCGGTTGCGGGATCGCGGCATCTTCCAGCTCTTCGACCTGAGAGGTCAGCGCGGCGATCTTGCGGCCGAGCGCGTCGATCAGGTCGGCCTGGCGGGACACCACGTCGTTCAGTTCGTCGATCGTATGCGACTGATGAGCAAGCTGCTCCTCCAGTCTGTCGATGCGGGCAAGCGTTTCGCTGTCCATCGGCGCTCTTTCCAAGGCTTACCGTGTTTCGGGTCGGATCGGGGCGGCGTGACGGGCGGATGCCGACGTCGGATGACGGAATCCCAGGTTGGATTCGGACCCTAGCGCAGTCGCGGCGCGTCGTCACGCCGCACCGGAGGGCAAAAAAACAACGGGCGGCCCGAAGACCGCCCGCTGAACGTCTCTGCAATTCGAGTGGCTTTGGACTTCTTAGAAGTCCATGCCGCCCATGCCGCCGCCCGGCATCGCCGGTGCGCCGCCGCCATCCTTCTTCGGCAGCTCGGCGACCATGGCTTCGGTCGTGATGAGCAGGCCGGCGACGGAGGCCGCATCCTGGAGAGCGGTACGCACAACCTTGGTCGGATCGATGATGCCGGTCTCGACCATGTTGACGAACTCTTCCGTCTGGGCGTTGAAGCCGAAGGTCGGATCTTCGTTCTCGAGGATCTTGCCGACGACGATCGAGCCTTCCACGCCGGCGTTCTCGGCGATCTGGCGGATCGGGGCTTCAAGAGCGCGCAGCACGATCTTGATGCCGGCCATGATGTCCGGGTTGTCGGACTTCAGGGCTTCGACGGCCTTCTTGGCGCGCAGGAGAGCGGTGCCGCCACCCGGAACGATGCCTTCTTCCACGGCCGCGCGGGTCGCGTTGAGGGCGTCGTCGACGCGGTCCTTCTTTTCCTTCACCTCGATTTCCGTGGCACCGCCGACGCGGATCACGGCAACACCGCCGGCGAGCTTGGCAAGACGCTCCTGCAGCTTCTCGCGGTCGTAGTCCGAGGAGGTCTCCTCGATCTGCGCCTTGATCTGCGTGACGCGGCCTTCGATGTCGGCCTTCTGGCCGGCGCCGTCGATGATCGTGGTGGTTTCCTTGGTGATCTCGACCTTGTCGGCGGTGCCGAGCATGTCGAGGGTCACGTTCTCGAGCTTGATGCCGAGATCCTCGGAGATCACCGTGCCGCCCGTCAGGATGGCGATGTCTTCGAGCATGGCCTTGCGGCGATCACCGAAGCCCGGCGCCTTGACGGCGGCGATCTTCAGGCCGCCACGCAGCTTGTTGACGACGAGGGTCGCGAGCGCCTCGCCTTCCACGTCCTCGGCGATGATGAGGAGCGGACGGCTGGACTGCACGACGCTTTCCAGGATCGGCAGCATGGCCTGCAGGTTGGAGAGCTTCTTTTCGAACAGGAGAATGTAGGGCTTCTCCAGGTCGGCGACCATCTTCTCGGCGTTGGTCACGAAGTAGGGCGACAGGTAGCCGCGGTCGAACTGCATGCCTTCGACGACTTCGAGTTCGGTCTCGAGCGACTTGGCTTCCTCGACCGTGATCACGCCTTCGTTGCCGACGCGCTGCATGGCTTCGGCAATGTCCTTGCCGATCTGCTCGTCGCCATTGGACGAGATCGTGCCGACCTGCGCGACTTCACCGGAGGTGGAGATCTTCTTGGAGCGGGCCTCGAGGTCCTTGACGGCAGCGGCGGCGGCCAGATCGACGCCACGCTTCAGGTCCATCGGGTTCATGCCGGCGGCAACGGCCTTGACGCCTTCACGGACGATGGACTGGGCCAGAACGGTCGCGGTGGTGGTGCCGTCGCCGGCGATGTCGTTGGTCTTGGACGCGACTTCGCGGACCATCTGCGCGCCCATGTTCTCGAACTTGTCCTCAAGCTCGATTTCCTTGGCAACGGAGACACCGTCCTTGGTGATGCGCGGAGCGCCGAACGCCTTGTCGATGACGACGTTGCGGCCCTTGGGGCCGAGCGTGACCTTCACCGCGTTGGCGAGGATGTCCACGCCACGCAGCATGCGGTCGCGGGCGTCGGTGGAAAACTTGACTTCTTTGGCAGACATTATCGTTCGTCTCCTGATGTACTAGGGACCCGGCTTCCGGCGCGATATCTCGTCACGCCGCTGGTGCAGACCCGTTTGGCCTGCGCTGCGCACGCGAGGTTCGCGGGCGCGGAAGACGGGAGAGGGGACTGGCGTGGCTGATTAGCCGACAACGCCCATGATGTCGCTTTCCTTCATGATCAGAAGGTCTTCGCCATCGATCTTGACTTCGGTGCCGGACCACTTGCCGAACAGCACACGGTCGCCAGCCTTGACGTCGAGGGCGATCAGGTCGCCGTTTTCCTTGCGCGAGCCGGGACCGACGGCGACGACTTCGCCTTCCTGCGGCTTTTCCTTGGCGGTGTCCGGGATGATGATCCCGCCGGCGGTCTTTTCTTCGGAATCGACGCGGCGAACCACGACGCGATCATGCAAAGGGCGGAACTTCATATCGTGCTCTTTCCTTTTCTGGCCAGCGTGGTACCCCTCCTGTCCGCGCCAGGAAATCGGCGCGGCAGCGAACGCAGACCACGTTGGCACTCTGTGAATGAGAGTGCTAACAGCGCGCCTGATGTAGGACGGGGTAGAGACCCTGTCAATGACTTCGCGATCCGGATTTTTTGAAAAAAGCGTCGCGCCCTGCCGCGCCGGGGGGCTGCCGTAACGAAACTGTCCGGTTTCACCAGGCCATACGCGGCGACCGATAAAAACGTGGCATTGCGTTTAAAGGTTTTGGCAATGGCTGACAGTTAGACTGACTGTCATGAAGAACATTGTCGATCTTGTCAGAGCATTTTGCGACGAGCGCTCCGGAAACATTGTCATTCCGTTCGCGCTGACGTTCGGCTTCGTCGTGCTCGTGATCGGAGCAGGTCTCGACTACTCGCGCGCGCACAACACCAAGGTCGTGCTGCAGGCTGCGGTCGATGCCACGGCGCTGGCCGCGAATTACGACAGCGAGGGCCTGGCCGAGGCCAAGGTCAAGGCCAATGCGATCGACTATTTCAACGCCATCTACAAGGGCGATCCCGATGCCGTGAAGCTCGACGTCACGGTCGAGAAGGGCACCGTCACCGTGACGGCCACCCAGGCCGTCCAGACCCTTTTCGGCGGCGTGCTCAATGTCGACAAGGTCGATGTCGGCGTGCGCTCGCAAACGGTGATCGGCAAGGCGACCTTCGATGTGGTGATGGTGCTCGACAATTCCGGCTCGATGGGCGGGAGCAAAATGAGAACGCTCAAGGACGCCTCCGAGGACCTGACGAAGACGCTGTTTGCGATCAACGAGAAGGGCGAAAAGAAGGACCGTGTAAAGATCGGGCTCGTTCCGTTCACCTCCTTTGTCAATATCGGCAGCGACAAGGAGAACGAGAGCTGGATGGACCGCGAGGGCCAGTCGCCGATCCACTGGACCAATTTCGAGACCCGTCCGGACGGAACCCCGGACCCGGCCGAAATGGAGAGCCAGTTCTTCTACAATGGCAAACCCAGCCGCTTTACCCTGTTCAAGCAGCTCAAGCACACGCAATGGCTCGGCTGCGTCGAGGCGCGGCCGATTCCCTATGACGTGACGGACGACGCGCCCGACAAGCGCGTACCCGAAACGCTTTATGTGCCGGAATTCGCTCCCGACGAGCCGGACTACAAATACACCCGTCGTGGCGATCGTCATTCCAATGACTATATCCGCGACGATTCCGGGGGATGTCGCGACAAGGCCTCGAAGAAGGCGCGCAAGCTCGGCAAGCCCGAGTATCTCTATGCGCAGGAGCGCATGTGCAAGTACCGCGACCAGAACCAGTCCTTCGGTAACACCTATACCAAGGGTCCGAACTTCACCTGCCGCACCCAGCCGCTCACCGATCTGACGACGGACAAGGCGACGATCCTGCGGGATCTGAAGGACATGAAGGCCAACGGCAACACCAACATCCACCAGGGTGTCGTGTGGGGCTGGCGCGTGCTGTCGCCGCAGGCGCCCTTCACGCAAGGGCGCGTGCGTGAAGAGGACAGCGACGACGAGCACGTGCGCATCATGATCGTGATGACCGACGGCGCCAACACCTACCAGGGCCAGAGTTCGTTCAACAAGACGAACATCAACGCCTATGGTTACGGGCGCGAACAGCGCCTCGGCAAGGGTATCGACAGCACCTGGGAGATCGCCAATGCGATGGACCAGCGCACGGCGCTCGCCTGCGAGAATGCCAAGAAGGACGGCATCAACGTCTATACCGTGGCGTTCCAGATCAACGACAGCAACACGGTGAACATGATGCGCAACTGCGCGTCCAATGCGAACATGGCCTTCGATGCCCGTTCGAACGGCGATCTGGTGGATGCCTTCAAGCGCATCGCCGAGGAAATCAGCAAGCTGCGCCTGAACAGGTAACCGACGATGCAGCGCGTCTGATGCGCGCTACTGTGCGGCGGTTTCCGACCGGACCTGGAACGGCAGGGAGATATACCCCTGTTTTGCGCTGGAGCTGTCGCGCATCAGGATCTTGAGGTCGTAGTCGCCGGGCCGCAGGCCCTCGAACCGGAATTGCAGGATGGCGTGGAACTCGCGCCGTGCGTCGCGGCTGTCATAGGACAGCTCGGCAAAACCCGTTTGCGCGGCCAGAACCTGCCCCGAAGGGTTCAGCAGCTCGTAGTCGGCGACGAGGCGGATGCCATATCCCGCATCGCTTTCGACGAACCCGTATCCAAGCGGCTGGGCATAGACCGTCAGCGTGTCGTCGGGCTGGAAAACCGGCTCGGCGAGCGGGGTGTATTGTCCGAAACCGCCCACGTCGCCCTCGACGAAGAGCGCCTTGGCGAAACCGAGGGGCGACGTTTCCCAGGCCTTTGCGCTCGCCGCGCGTGCCGTTGCGAGGGCCGGCGACACCGGGTCGGTTGCCTCAGCGCCAAGCGCCGGCGTCGTTGCCGCGATGCCGAGCAGCGCGAGCGCTGCGATCGCGCGGCGGCATCCGGTGCCCCGTCCGCCGCTTGTGTGCGGATGTCCGACCCTTCGCATGAGTTGCCCCGTCCCTTGTCGTTTGCCAGCCCCTGTGTTGCGGCGCACCGTATAGACCGGAGCGCGGCAAACGACAAGATTAACCGGCAAATGCGGTGAACGCGGGCGCCGTACCGCCCATCCGCTCGTTCCAGGACTGGCGCTTCCGGTAGATGGTGGAGGGAGAGATCTCGAGCGCCGCCGCCGCCTTGGCGATATTGCCGTCGAAGGCTGTCAGCGCCGTTTCGATGATGCGCCGTTCCTGCGCCCAAAGCGGCTCGATCGCCTCCGTCGATCCGCCCGGCAGCGGGGCGTATCCGGCACGAAGCGGCTCCAGCCGGCCGGACAGGCCCTCGCCCAGGAGGAAGCCTGGCAGCATGTCCGCGCGCAGCGCCTCACCGTCATGCAGGACGACCGCCTGTCGGATCGCATTTTCCAACTGCCGGACGTTGCCCGGCCAGTCGTAGGTGAGGAGCTTTTCGCCCGCGCAGCCGGCGATATCGCTAAAGCGGCGGGATTCCTCGACGCAGAAGCGGGCGAGAAAGGCCTGCGCCAGCGGCAGGATGTCCTCGCGCCGGTCGCGCAGCGCCGGCAGCCGGACGGGCAAAACGTGAAGCCGGTAGAACAGGTCCTCGCGGAACCGCCCTTCCGAGATTTCCGTCATCGGGTCGCGGTTCGTCGCGCAGACGATGCGCACGTTCACGGCGCGTTGTCGGGTGTCGCCGACGCGCTGCACCATGCCGGTTTGGATGAAGCGCAACAGCTTCGACTGAAGCGCCAGGTCCATTTCGCCGATTTCGTCGAGAAAGAGCGTGCCGCCATCCGCGGCCTCGGCGGCGCCTTCCCGCGTTTCGGCTGCGCCGCTGATGGCGCCATTGATGTGCCCGAAGAGCTCGCTTTCCATCAACGCGCCGGGAATGGCCGCGCAGTTGACCGCGATGAAGGGCTTGTCGCGGCGCGGCGAACGCGTGTGGATCGCGCTGGCGCAAAGCTGTTTGCCGGTACCGGATTCACCGGTGATGAACACCGGCGCACCGGAGGGCGCCATGCGTTCGATCTGGTCGTAGACCTCGCGCATCCGCGCCGATCCGCCGATGAAGGCCTCGAAGCGGTGCGGCGTGCCGTCGCCGATCTGCGTCGCCGCGGCCTGCGGGCGCGTCGTGCGGCGGGTGCCGTCGGCGCGGGCCGGGCGGGTGTTCTGGATCAGGAAGCGGTCGATCTTCTCGGCGGCGGACGCCGGGTCGACACCCACGGAAATCACGTCGTGCGCGCCGGCCTCCATCGCCGCGAGACTGCGCGACAGCGACTGTCCCGTGCTCACCGCCATCAGGAAGGCCTGCGGTTGCGCCGCCGCGAGGCGGGACAGATGGCCGTCCTGTCCGAGGGTTTCGAGATCGACGATCATCACGTCGGGCCGCACCTTCGTGCTGGCCGCGTAGAACGGCTCGAAACTGTGGTAAGCCAAAGGTGTCGCGCAAGGGTGATCCATTGCGTCGACGATTGATCCCGCGAGATTGCGCATCGAGCCATCGCCGTCGAGAACGGCCAGCCTGATTTGCCCCTCAGCGCCATGCATGGACTCCATGCGGTGGCGACCCCCTTTTGTTCAGCCGAAACGTCGGCATCGAATTGATTTGCCGTCAGAATCTTGGCTGGACATGGTAAATAAACCGTTTCCGAATGAAATCTCCCTGTTTCCGACCCTGCAATTTGGCCGGGAAATGTCCACACCTCCTGCGTTTGGTTGAGGGCTTCTGCGGATAGGGCGAGCGCGAAGCTGGTGTTAGGGTCGTGCGAAACAGGCGTCCCGCGAAGATGGATCCTCATGAAACGCTTTCTTTTTGCTGTTGTGGTGCTCGGACTTGGTGCGGCGGTTGCGGCCGCGCTGTGGTGGTGGTCGGCCCGCCCGGTACAGGTCGCCGTGGTGACGCCGCAGGTCGGACGCGCCGCCGACGTCGTCTATGCCACCGGTGTCGTGGAGCCGGTGCGCTGGGCCAAGGTGACGAGCGTGCTGCGCGAGCGGATCATCGAGATGTGCGCCTGCGAGGGCGAGACCGTCACGCAGGGAACGGTGCTCGGCCGGCTCGATGCCTCCGATGCGCGGGCCACCGCCGCCGAGCTTGAAGCGCGCGTGCAGCTGTCGAAGCAGAACCTCGACCGCGCGGTCGGCCTGTTGGAGCGCCGGGTGATCTCGCGCCAGGCGTTCGAGCAGGCGGAAAACGATCATTCCCGCAATGTCGCGCTGCTGGCGGCGCAGACCGCGCGCCTGTCCGACTATGAGCTGAAGGCGCCGATGGACGGTCAGGTTCTGCGTCGCGACGGCGAAGTGGGGGAGGTGGCCGAACCAGGCGCGGTGCTCTTCTGGGTCGGTCAGCCGCGTCCGTTGCGTGTCGTGGCGGATGTGAACGAGGAAGATATTCCGCTGGTCCGGACCGGACAGAAGGCGCTGGTGCGCGCCGACGCCTTTCCCGGGCGTGCCTTCGACGCGGTCGTCGACCAGATCACGCCCAAGGGCGATCCCGTGCTCAAGACCTATCGGGTCTACCTGACCTTTAAGGACCCGCCTCCGCTGATGATCGGCATGACCAGCGACGTCAACATCATCGTCAAGGTCGTCGAGAAGGCGCTTCTCGTGCCATTGGCGGCAGTCGACGGCGACCGCGTGCTGGTTTTGGAGGACGACGGGCGTCTTGCCGCGCGCAGGCTGGAGATCGGCATTCGCGGCACGGAGACGGTCGAGGTCACCGGCGGACTTGAACCGGACGCGCGGGTGGTGGCGGTGTGGCGCGATGGCTTGAGCCCGGGCCAGGCCGCGCGGCCGCTTGCCGCAGCCGGTGAGGGGGAGGCGAACCGATGAGCCGCCACGTCCCGCCGGGAACCGGTACGGATGCGGGCCTTCCGTCATGCCGCTGATCCTGTCGATCGCGCTGACCCATGTCGGCGGACGGTTCCGCCAGAGCATCGTGTCGGTGCTCGGCGTCATGCTCGGCGTCGGCTTTTCCATCGCCATGGCGGCGCTGATGGAGGGATCGCAGCGCGATTTCATCGCGACCCTCGTCGATGCCATTCCCCATGTCGAGGTGACCGACGACCGCCGCGAGGCGGCACCGCCCCCGGCGGCGGCGGTCTTTGACGCGGTCAATGTGATCGGTGCGCGCCCGGACGACGACACGCGCGGCTTGCGCAACCCGGTGCGCCTCAAGGCGATGCTGGACACCTGGCTGCCGGGAGAAATGGCGGCATCCCTCTCCGGGCAGGCGGTGCTGCGCTACGGCGGCAAGGATGTCGCGGTGGCGCTCACCGGCGTCGATCCGGCGGCGCATCTCAGGGTGTCCAATATCGGCGACGACATGCAGGCGGGATCCTTCATGGATCTCGCCGCCGACCTGAACGGCTTGATTATCGGCGACGGGGTGGCGGACAAGATCGGCGCCTCGCTCGGCGACACCGTCGCGGTGTCGACCTCCTCGGGCGCGGTGCGCCGGCTGAAGGTGATCGGCCTGTTTCACACGGGCGTGACCCAGGCCGACGATGCCACCGGCTATACGGTGCTGAAGACCGCGCAGGTGCTGTTCTCGCGGCCCAATGCCATCAACCGGCTTTCGATCCGCCTGGACGACGTCAATTCCGCCCGCGCGGTGGCGCAACGGGTGGAGCGCATGACCGGCTATCGGGCCACCTCCTGGCAGGAGGCCAACGAAAGCCTGATGGAAGTGCTGATGGTGCGCAACATCATCATGTACACGGTCGTCGGCGCCATCCTGCTTGTGGCCGGCTTCGGCATCTTCACCATCGTCTCCACCATCGTCCATGAGAAGGCGCGCGACATCGCCATCCTCAAGTCGCTTGGCTTCGACCAGGCCGACATCCGCCGGATCTTCCTGATGGAGGGGCTGTTCATCGGCATCGTCGGATCTGTGCTCGGGTCCGCGCTCGGCTATGGCCTGAGCGTTTTTCTCGGATCGCTGGAGTTCGAGGTGCGCACCAATGTCGAGCTGACCTCGCTGCCGATGCACTACAGCGTCTGGCACTACGCGATTGCCTGCGGGTTCGCACTGTTTTCCGCCGGAATCGCCGGCTATCTGCCGGCGCGCCGTGCCGCCCAGCTGAACCCGGTCGATATCATCAGGGGGGCGTCATGAGCCTGTCCGCCGAACCCGAAACCGCCAAGCGGTCGGACGCCGGCGCCGCGACCGCCGGCCCGCCGCTGATCGAGGCCCGCGGCCTGACCCGCATTCTTCCCGGCCTGATCCCGGTCACGCTGGTGCGCGACATCGATCTGGTGATCGAGGCGGGCGAGTTCGTCGCGATAACCGGTCCGTCGGGATCGGGAAAGTCGTCGCTGCTTTATCTGCTCGGGCTGCTCGACACGCCGACCTCGGGCGAGGTGCTGATCAACGGTCTGCCGACCCATCTGCATTCCGAGGCATGGCGCGCGCGCGAGCGGCTGTCGACGCTCGGCTTCGTGTTCCAGTTCCACTTTCTGCTGCCGGAGTTTTCCGTCCTCGAGAACGTGATGATCCCGATGCGCAAGCTCGGACGGTTGAGCGTTGCCGAGATGCGCGCGCGTGCCGTCGATATTCTCTCGGAACTGGGCCTTGGGGATCACGTCGGCAAGCTGCCAATCCAGCTCTCCGGCGGTCAGCGCCAGCGCGTCGCGGTGGCGCGGGCGCTCGCCAACGACCCGCCGGTGATCCTGGCCGACGAGCCGACCGGCAGTCTCGACAGCGCCTCGTCGGACCAGGTGTTCAAGACCCTGCGCCATCTTGTCGACGACCACGGCAAGACGGTGATCGCGGTGACCCACGATCTCGATATGGCGGCGCGCATGGATCGCCGGCTGCATCTGGTCGACGGGATGCTGGCCGACCCCTGAGCGCGGCCGGCCGCATGTGGTGTGCCGAACGCCGCGTCAGGCGGCCGGAACGTCGTAGCCGGCGGCCTCGACCACCGCGACGAGACGCTCCTTCGGCAGGGAGCTCTCGATGCGGGCGTGTCCGCTGTCGAGGTCGATTTCCGTTTTCGCGGCCGGATCGGCCGCCGCGATTGCCCGTTCAACCGACGAAACGCAGCCCTTGCAGGCCAAGCCCTCGATGCGCAATTCGATCATGATGCCATCGTCCTTCGTAATGATGCGGTGTGGTTGACGCGACACTGGGGCTTCCAGCCGCTGGAACGTCAAGGCCGCAAAAGCCCGGTTGGCGGGATCGGGAAATGACGCCGGAGCGCAAGACGGATCAATGCTGTAGACTCGGAAGAATCGGCGTATTCATGCACTATTGGGCGGCAGGGTGATTCGGCCGGAGCCGAAGGACGAGTATGGCACGCGCGACAACGATCTTCATTTTCCTCTGCATGGGCGTGATTGCGGCCTCCGTGTCCGCGATCATGATGTTCCAGTTCGCCCGCCCCGCGGGCGAGGCCTTTACGCTTGGCCTGGCGCTTCTGTGCACGATGATCGTGGTGCAACTGGTCTTTACCCGTCAGCGCGACCGCAGCGACGTCGCCGCCCGGGTTGCCGAGCTGGAGGAGCGTGTGCTCGAGGTCGACCAGGACGTCGGCAATCTCGAGGGCCGGCTTACCGGCATGGAGACCAACCTGCCGCGCCGCACCCGCGAGGAGATCGACCCGCTCTTCGCCGAGGTCGAGGTGCTCGGCAGCCTGATCAAGCAGATGGCCGAGGCGATGGCGGGAATGGAAGACCGCATCGACGAGCAGGACCAGCGTATGGTCGCGCCGCCGCAGCCGCGCGAGCGGCTTGGCCACTATGAAGAGGCGCCGCGCGCGCTCGGCTATTCCGGGGTCGATCGCACGTATGAACAGGCGCCCGCGCCGCCGCGTGCCGAGCCGGCCCCTGCCGCGCCGCGCCGCGCAGCGCCGCCGCCTCCGGCCGCCGGCCCGCGCGACGCTCAACCGGATCTCGCGCTTCGCCGCACCATCCAGGAGGCGCTCGACAACAACCGCGTCGACCTGTTCCTGCAGCCGCTGGTGACGCTTCCCCAGCGCCAGGTGCGCGACTACGAGGCGTTGACCCGCATCCGCGACCAGAATGAGGTTTACCTGGAGCCGGTCGATTTCATCGACGAGGCGGCGCGCGCCGGCATGATGCCGGCGATCGACAACCTGATGCTGTTTCGTGCGATCCAGGTGCTGCGCCGGCTGAGCAACCGCAACCGGCGCTCGGGCCTCTTCGTCAATCTTTCGTCGCAGACGCTGGTGGACGAGAAGTTCTTCCCGGGCTTTCTGGATTTCCTGCGCGCGAACCAGGGCTTCAGCGATCAGCTGACCTTCGAGTTCACCCAGCGCGATGTCTCGGAAATGGGCGCGCTGGAGCATGAAAGCCTCGCCGCCCTGTCGGAGCTCGGCTTCCGCTTTTCCATCGACCGGGTCACCAATCTGCGCATGGACTTCAAGTCGCTGTCGGATCGCGGCTTCCGCTATGTGAAACTCCACGCCAGCCGCCTGATCGGCGCCGAGCGCATGCCCGACAGCCACATTCATCCCGCCGATCTCGGCGATTTGCTTCGCCGCTTCGCGATGGAGCTGATCGTCGATCACATCGAGACCGAGGCCCAGGTTCTGGAAGTGCTCGACCTCGATGCCCGCATCGGCCAGGGCTATCTGTTCTCCCCGCCGCGCCCCGTGCGCCCGGAGGTTCTGCAGGGCCGGCCGCCCAAGGCGATGCGCCGGGCGGCCGAATAGGCGTCTCTCCGACGCCTCGCTGAACGGCCGGTGGCGTCAGCTCGCGCCGGCGCCCACCGTCACCACGATCGGATCGACATCGGCGAGCAGCCGCTTTGCCACGCGGCGGATGTCGTCGAGCGTCACCGCCTCGATCAGCGCGTTGCGCTTGTCGATATAGTCGAGGCCGAGCTTCTCCATCTGGATGCCCAGCAACTGGCTGGCGATCTTGTCGGAGGTGTCGAAGCGCAGCGCATAGGAGCCGGTCAGAAAGGCCTTGGCCTTGGCCAGTTCATCGGCGCTCGGTCCGACCTCGGCCATGCGCTGCATCTGCGCGGCGATGATCGCGATCGTGTCGGGCGCGCGGTCCGAGCGCGTGCCGGTCGCGGCCATGAAGGCGCCGGAGTGGTCATAGGGCACCAGATAGGAGCCGACCGAATAGGCGAGCCCGCGCTTCTCGCGCACTTCCTCGTAGAGCCAGGACGAGAACGAGCCGCCGCCCAGAATGTGGTTCATCACGAAGGCCGGAATGAAATCGGGATCGTCCCGCTTCAGGCCCGGCAGGGCGAGGCGGATCGAGGTCTGGGGCACATCGAAGGCGACATCCTTGCGGATGCCGGTTTTCGGCGTCACGTCGGCGACCGGGGCGAGCTCCGCCTGCTCCGGCAGGTCGGCGAAGGTCTTGTCCAGCAGGGCTGCCAGACGCTCGGCGCCAATCGCGCCGACAACGGAGATCGTGAGGTCGCCGCGCGCGACGAGCCGCCCGTGCAGGGCCTTCAGATCCGCCGGCGTCAACGCCGAGACGCTTTCTTCCGTGCCGCTCGACGGACGGCCGTAGGGGTGGTCGGGGAAGGCGGTCTCCGCCATGACCCTGCTGGCGATCGCATCGGGATCCTTCTGCTCGCGGCGCAGCCCGGAAATGATCTGCCGCTGCATGCGTTCCACCGCATCGGCGTCGAAGCGCGGTTCGTTGACGGCGATGCGCAGGAGGTCGAAGGCGTCATCGACATTGGGCGTCAGGGTCCGCAGCGACCCGTAGAAGGCATCGCGCCCGGCATCGAAGCTGATCTTGACCGCCAGTTCCTCCAGCCGCTGCCGGTAGGCTTGCGAATCGAGTTCGCCCGCGCCTTCGTCAAGCGTCGCGGCCATCAGGTTGGCAAGGCCCTCCTTGCCGTCCGGGTCCTGCGCCGATCCGCCGGCGAAGGCGAAATTCACCGCGACGATCGGCACGGTATGGTCTTCCACCAGCCAGGCGGTCAGCCCGCCCGGCGTTTCCACGGTCTGGATCTCCACCGCGCGCGCCTCGACGCTGGCGATGGCGAGCGATGCCAGGACGGCGAAGGTGACAAGGCCGGCACGCCAGAGGGCCGGGAGACGGGCAGCGGATCGTGCGGCGGCGATTGAAATCCCCATAGTGGGCATCTCCGTGTTGAGGACAGGGACGGATCGGCAGGCACCGGGCGCCTCGGGCACCCGGTGCCGTGCGATCACTGATTGGCGGTCGCGGCGGTGCCGGCGTCTTCGGGCGCGCGCAGGTAGGCGGTGACGGGCTGCGGCGCGAGATAGGTCTCGGCCGCCTTGCGCACGTCTTCGGCCGTCACCGCGCTGATGACGCGCGGCCAGTCGCGGACCTCCTCGATGGTCGATCCGGTGGTGAGCGCGACACCGAACATGCGCGCCAGGCTCGACTGGCTGTCCTGGGCATAGAGCGCGGAGGACAGCAGCCCGGTCTTGGCCCGCTCCAGTTCCGCCTCGCTCACGCCCTCGGCGATCAGCGTGTCGATCACCGCGCGCGTCGCTCCGGCGAGATCTTCCAGCGAGGTTCCGTCGCTGGGCACGGCATAGACCATGAAGCGGCTGGCATCGAGCGTGCTCGACTGGTACCAGCCGCCGGCCGAGGAGGCGACGCCCTGGTCGATCACCAGCGAGCGGTAGAGCCGGCTGGTGCTGCCGCCGCCCAGGATCTCGGCGAGAATGTCCAGCGCGGGGGCGTCATCCGCCGTGTCGGTCGCGTAGCTCGGCACCAGCCAGGCCTTGCGCAGGTTGGGCTGGTTCACGCGTGCATCGGCCAGATCGACCTCGAGCGCGCCCGGAACCCGCTGCGCGCTGGGGCGCTTGCGTTCACCCGGGTCGGCGCGCTGCGCCACCTTGCCGTAGGTCTCTTCGGCCAGCCGGCGGACCTCGCCGGCCTCCACGTCGCCGGCGACGATCAGGATGGCGTTGTTGGGCGTGTAGAAGCGGTCGTAGAAGGCGATCGCATTGTCCTTCGACAGCGCGGAAATCTCGCTCGGCCAGCCGATCACCGGCGTGCCGTAGGGGTGGTTGACGTAGAGAACGGCGTCCAGCGTTTCGCCCAGCATCGCGCCGGGGTCGCTTTCCACGCGCATGCGGCGCTCCTCCAGAACGACATCGCGTTCCGGCGCGACCACGGCATCGGTGAGGATGAGATTTTCCATCCGGTCGGCTTCGAGCGCCATCATCTCGCCGAGGTGCTCCTTGGCGACGCGCTGGAAATAGGCGGTGTAGTCGTTCGAGGTGAAGGCGTTCTCCTGGCCGCCAATGGCCGCGACCCGCTTGGAGAAGGCGCCGTCCGGATTGTTGGTCGTGCCCTTGAACATCAGGTGTTCCAGGAAATGCGCCACGCCCGACATCCCGGCGGGTTCGTCGGCGGCGCCGACCTTGTACCAGATCATGTGGGTGACGACGGGTGCCCGGCGGTCCGGGATGACGACGACCTCCAGGCCGTTGTCGAGTCGGAAGCTCTCGACGTCGCCGCCGATCTTTATATCGGCGAAGGCCGCGGCATCGGCGGCTTCAAGGGTTATCCCGCCGGCCGGCCCGGGAGACGAGGCGGCGACGCCGGTCGCGCCGGTCGTGAGCGCCAGGGCGGCGGCGAGGAAACCGCGCGGAAGGACGGAAGCGGTCTGCGGCACGGCAAGGCTCCGGAAACGGGGTGTGAACGTAGCTTCACAGGATATAGGCGCTTGGCGCGCAAAAGCCCGTGAACTTTTCGTAAGGTCACGACAGGCAGGCAAGGCGCGACGATGCGCCGCCGCCAGTGACGGGAAGACGCACACGGTTGTCGTCGGGCTGCAGGCGCCCCACGGAGGGACCGCAAGGTGCGGTATCGCAAGAAGAAAAAGCCGGGCGCGACGCCGCCGGCACGGGCGCGATGGCCCGCGAAAGCGCCGCTACTCGATCGTGCGGGCCGACCGCCCGTTCATGATCTGCTCGGTGGTGCTGATTTCCGGCGCGCGGTTCACCCTTTCCGGGGCCGCGACCGGCGCATCGGCGGACGGCGTGGAATATTCCGTCGGCGGCTCGATCAGATAGCGGCGGATCGGCACGCCGTTCTCGTCCACCGGAATGGCGGCCGTCTCGGCAACGCCGACGCGCTGGTTCAGCTCGTTCGGCTTCATCTTGCCGCTTTCCAGCCGGTCTTCGTTCTGGCGCTCGGCCGCATAGTTGCGGCCGTCGCCGCCGGAGACGAGCTGCTGGATGCCGCGCGACTGACGGGTGTTGCTGCGTCCGTCGCCATCGAGGTCGGCGCTGCCGCGTCCGTCGTTGCGGTAGACTTCCTGGATGCGCTTCAACTCGTTTTCGTTCTGCTCCGGCCAGTTGGCGACCACCTCGGGCGCCTCGGGCGGCGGCAGCGTGTCCATCTTGCTGGGCATGGCGAGCGGCGCGCGCGGCGTGTATTCGATCTTCGCTTCCGACCTGGCGTCGACCGCGCCGAGGCCTTCCATCAGGCTGCGGATCATCGCGGTATCGGGCGCTTCATCCGCTTCCGTGCCGTCGTTGAACCCGTCCGAGCCGGTCTGGCAGGCCGCAAGCAGAAGTGCCGAGGCGCACACGGCAAGAAGGCCGGCGCGGCCGCGCGGGCGGCTGGAGGCGGAGACGGTGAGCTTCTGGCGACGCGACACGGCGGCGATCCTTGTACGGTTTCCGGACCTGCGCCGCGTCCGTGGAGACGGCGCGCCCGGGTCACTTTCATGCGAAACAAAGCGCAATGCGGACCGGTGACGGTCGCTTTGCGGCAGATGCACTCATGCTGCCCTTTACGGCATCATTAGGGCCGCTTTTGAAAACTGTCATACAGCAGGCCGGCCACGCCGGCAACGATCCACACGTCGGCGAGGTTAAACACGTACCAGGAGAAGCTGCCGACGTGGAAATGGAAGAAGTCGGCAACCGCCCCGTAGACCACGCGGTCGATGCCATTGCCGAGCGCGCCGGCCAGCACCAGCCCGAAGGAGATCGCCGGCAGCCGGCGGTCGCTCTGGGCGCCCCACACCCAGAACACGACGGAGATGACAAGCGTGACCGCGACCAGCACCCAGCGGCCGAAGGTGCCATCCTGCTGGAACAGTCCGTAGGACACGCCGTAGTTCCACACCATCACCAGATCGAAGAACGGGGTCAGCGCGACCCGCCCCCTTTCGGCGATCTCGTAGCCGTAGAGCATCCAGGCCTTGAAGGCCTGGTCGGCGGCAAGTCCGGCCAGCGTGATCGCCAGGATCAGGCCGCTCATCGGTCCCCAGAGGCGCGATGCTGTCATGTCGGTTTTCGTGTCCCGGTCTCGTGTGCGATGCGGATGTCTCCGCGGGGGCAGGCCCGTGGTCAGTCCGGCGGGCCGGTGCGTGTGGAGCGTGCGACCATTTCCGCCCGGCTCAGCCGGTGCTCGCGGTGCGCGATATAGATGCCGCTGCCGACGATCAGCGCAACCCCGAACCAGGTCGGTCCGTCGGGAAAATCGCCGAACACCAGATAGCCGAACAGCGTGGCGCTGACGATCTCCAGATAGTTGAAGGGGGCCAGCACGGAGGCCGGGGCGGCGGCGAAGGCCTTGACGATCAGTCCGTGCGCGAAGAAGGAAATCGCGCCGACGATGGCAAGCAGCCCCCAGGAGGGCAGGTCGGGCATCACCGGAGTAGCATCCTCGATCCCGGCCATGGTGCCGCCGACGGTCAGCGCGCCGAGCAGGATCGCACCGCCCATCCCTGCCGAAAACTGCACGCTCAGCATCGAGCCTTCGCCCGACAGGCGGCGCGTGATGACCAGATAAAGCGCGAACAGGAAGGCGGCGGCCAGCGGCAGCAGCGCGGTCGGCCCGAACTCCGTGAACCCCGGGCGGATGATGATCATCGCGCCGATCAGCCCGACGAAGACCGCGCTCCAGCGCCGCGGCCCGACCGATTCTCGCAAGAGCAGCGCGGACAGGACGGTCAGGATCATCGGCTCGACGAAGAAGATCGCGATGGCGTCGGCAATCGGCATGGTCTTCAGCGCGGTGAAGAAACAGGCCGATGCACCGGAGAGAAAGAAGCCGCGCAGCAGGTGCGGCCACAGCCGCGGCGCCTTCAAGGTAGCGAGCCCCGGTCCGATCGCCGCCGTCAGGAAGGCGAACAGCATCTGGAAGCCGAAGCGGCCGAGGGTGATCTGCAGCGGCGGCAGGCTTGCGGTCAGATATTTCGCCACGGTGTCCATCAGCGGCACCATCAGCATCGCGAAGCTCATCAAGGCGATGCCGCGCATCACGGTGATGCTGGGCGCGGGGATGGGCAGGGGCGTCGTCACCCGCCGGCGCCTTCGCCGGGAAGGCCGTTGAGTGTCCTGTCGAGCGGGCCGAGCGGATTCAGGCTGGCAAGTGCCGCGCGCGCTTCCGCGCTGTCGCGGTCCATCTGGGCGATCAGCGCGTCCGCGCTGTCGAAGCGCAGCTCCGGACGCAGATAGGCGGCCAGCATCACCCGCAATTGCTTGCCGTAGAGATCGCCGGAAAAGTCGAAGAGAAACACTTCGAGCAGCGGCGCGCCGTTGTCGAAGGTCGGGCGGCGGCCAAAGCTTGCCACGCCGTCGATCCAGCGTCCGTCGACGCAGGTCCGAACCGCATATATGCCGTGCGCGAGCTGCGTTTCCGCCGGCAGTGCCAGGTTGGCGGTCGGATAGCCGAGGTCGCGGCCGCGCTTCTCGCCGTGGCGCACCTTTGCCTCCACCGACCAGCGGTAGCCGAGCAGCGCATTGGCGAGAACGATGTCGCCCTCGGCGAGGGCTGCGCGGATGCGGCTGGAGGAGACCGCCGTGTCGCTCTCGTCGGTTTCCGCCGCGACGATGGTCACGCCGAAACCGTCGGCCGCTCCCGCCTCGCTGAGGAATTCCGGCGTGCCGCGCCGCGCGCGGCCGAAATGGAAATCGTAGCCGGTCACCGCGTGGCAGATGCCGAGGCGCGCCTGCAGGATGTCGGTGACGAAGGCTTCCGCCTCAATGCCGGCGAAAGCCCGGGTAAAGGGAACGGAGACGATCGCGTCGAGCCCCATCGCCTCGATGATGCGCGCCTTTTGCGCCGGCGGCGTGAGCCGGAACACCGGCGTGTCGGGGGCGAAGACGGAGCGCGGATGCGGCTCGAAGGTCAGCGCATAGGCCGGGACGCCGGCCTTTTGCGCCTGCGCCAGCGCCGTCTTCAGCACCCGCCGGTGGCCGCGATGCACGCCGTCGAAATTCCCGATCGCCACGACACCGCCGCGCAGGCCGGAGGGAAAGGCGTCGAGATAGTCGATGGCGACAAAGCGGGAAGGCGGGTGTTCGTTCATCTCAGTCGGGCCACTCACCGGCCGCGGTGGCCGGCCGAAACGGGAAGAGGACCGGCGCACGGCCGGAGGGATCTGCCGGACGGTGTCGCGAAATCGCAAGCCCGTCCGGAGGTTTCGCGGACCCTGCCCATTCTCCCGGGAAACGTCAAGCGCGCGGGTCGTCCCTGTCGCTGTCGGCGCGCGCGGGAACCTTCACGATGGCCTCGCCCTCCAGAACCACCGTGTCGCCGACCGCGCAGGTGCAGTCGAGGCGCGCGCGATTGCCCTTCTCCATCAGTTCCGCGACGGTCACCGTCACCGTGACGTCGTCGCCGATTCGCACCGGCGCGCGAAAATTCAGCGTCTGCGAGAGATAGATCGCGCCGGGACCGGGCAGCCGCGTGCCCAGCACCGCGGAGATCAGGCTGGCGGTATAGAGGCCATGGGCGATGCGCGTGCGGAACGGCGTGCGCGCGGCGAAATGTTCGGACAGGTGGATCGGGTTCCGGTCGCCGGACACTTCCGCGAAACCAATGACATCCGAAGAGCTGACCGTTTTGACCAGGCTTTCGCTCTGCCCGACGGAAAGGTCCTCGAAGTACAGTGTTTGTAGGGTAAGCATGGCGCGATCCTTTTCCTCCCCATGTGAAATACTGACGCGCTGGCGAGGCTAGGCGCTGGCGTGCGCGAGGGCAATTGAGCTTTTGAGGAAGAAGGGACTGGCAAATTAACGGAGTTTTCAGCCCCCGGCGTCTATTGTCGTACAGCGTGGGGAGGCGGGGACACGAAATGTGTCTTCCTCCTGAAGACAACAAAGCATCAGACGCCCGTTCAACGGGTCGGGCAGATTGACAGTATGGAGTAGACAATGGCCCTTGATGTTCAGATGCCGGTCCTCGTGGTGGACGATTACAAGACCATGATCCGCATCATTCGCAACCTGCTCAAGCAGCTCGGTTTCGAGGATATCGACGACGCTGCCGACGGTACGGAAGCGCTGGAGAAGATGAAGCAGCGCCGCTATGGCCTGGTCATCTCCGACTGGAACATGGAACCGATGACCGGATACGAGCTTCTGAAGCAGGTCAGGGCCGACGCCGGTCTCTGCAAGACGCCCTTCATCATGGTCACCGCTGAATCCAAGACGGAAAACGTGATCGCTGCGAAGAAGGCCGGCGTGAACAACTACATCGTGAAGCCGTTCAACGCACAGACGCTGAAGGGCAAGATCGAGGCCGTGTTCGCCGACTGACCGGCTCCTGTCGACAACGAACGATCTGTGCCTCCGGCGGCGGTGCCGCCGGTGAGTGGGGGAAGTGCGTGTCTTCGGGCGCGCAAGGGATCCTCCGTGCCGATGGCACGGGGCAGGCCTGTCCTGCATGCGGTCCCGAAAGACAAGAAAGGGTGTCATGGGCGCTCTCAGAAAAGAAGACGTTGCGGGCCTGATCACCTTCCTTGAGCAGAACAAGGATCGCGATGGCAATGTGACGCTGAACGACGTGATCGACCTGGCGGAAATGATGACCGGGTCGATGCGCGAGTTCCTCGGCGCTGTGCAGCCGACGGTCACCGCCGAACTGACGGCGATTGCGGACGAGATCTCGCGGCTGAAGACCGAGATCCTGCAATTGCGTCCCCACGACATGAAGGACAACCAGATCCCGGAAGCGGGCCGCGAACTCGACGCCATCGTCGAGGCGACCGAATCCGCGACCCATACGATCATGGAATCCGCCGAAACGATCATGGCGGCCGATGACGACATGGATCCGGCCGAATACCGCGCCTTCGTCAACGACAAGATGATCGAGATGTTCGAGGCCTGCGCCTTTCAGGACATCACCGGTCAGCGCATCTCCAAGGTGGTCAGCGCGCTGAACGCGATCGACCGTCGGGTCACCGGCTTCGTCGAGCGGCTGCGCATCACCGAATGCGACGACGCGCCGGCGGAGGAAACGGCCGAGGACCGCCGCAAGCGCGACCTCATCCTGCACGGTCCGCAGCACGCCGGCGAGGGCGTGTCGCAGTCCGATGTCGACGACATGATGTCGAAGGACACGTCCCGGGATGCCCCCGGGGATGCCCAGGACGAGATCGACAAGCTGTTTGGATAGGCGCGCCGCGCGCCCGAGTTTCCGGCACCCCTCAAGAGGTGCCGATTTGCCTGGCCCGCGCCCCCGCGAGTGGCCGGAAACCTGAAAGGCCGGTTCCCGAAAGGGGACCGGCTTTTTCTCGTTGTCCGGCCGGGTGCCGTGGCCTCTACCAGACCAGGCCGGCGATGGCCGCGCGTGCCGATAGGCCTTCTTCCGCCAGGCGCTTGCGCACGAGGCTTTCCACCGGTGCGCCGGCGGGGCCGAAGTCCGCGCCGTGAATGCCGCCGGTGATGAACAGCACGTCGATCTCGTTCGCCACCGCGCCGCGGATGTCGGTCGGCAGGCCGTCGCCGATCGCCAGGATGTCGGTCTTGGCGACCGGCGCGCCGGCAAGCTCGGCGACGCGGGCAAGCGCTGCCTCGTAGATCGGCGCATGAGGCTTGCCCAGGATCGTGACCCGTCCGCCCAGATCCTCGTAGAGCCGGGCAAGCGAGCCCGCGCACCAGATCAGCGTCGAGCCGCGTTCGACCACGATGTCGGGATTGGCGCAGAGCAAGGGCAGGTCGCGGGCGACCATGCGCTCCAGCAATGCGCGGTAGTCTTCCGGGGTTTCGCGCTCGTCGTCGACGAGCCCGGTGCACACCACCTGGCCGGCGCCGGCCTCGTCGGTGAGCGTGAGATCCAGGCCCGCAAACAGGCTGTGATCGCGGTCCGGTCCGATGTGTATCACCGGAATGTCGCTGTGCGCCTGTAGCTGGGCGCGGGTGACATCGCCGGAGGTCACCACCGCGTCGAAAGCGTCGCGCGGCACGCCGAGACGGGCGAGCTGGTCCAGGATCGGCGGCGAGGGGCGCGGCGCATTGGTGATCAGCACGACCTTGCCGCCGGTTTCCGCGCGGTAGCGCTGCAGCGCCTCGCAGGCCTTGGGAAAGGCGGCCACGCCGTTGTGCAGCACGCCCCAGACATCGCAGAGCACGGCCTTGTAGGCGGGTGCCAGAGCGGACAGGCCGGGAACGAGCAGCGGATTGGGTGTGGACATGGCTCTCTCTTGGCTGCGGCGGGATCTTGCCGGGAGGGAAGTCTGCTAGTGTTGCAAATGCAGAATCGACCGCCGACATGACACTGGCATGGCGGCGCGGCGGACCATAGACGATCAGCCCCCGCGAAGGAAAGCGGTCGCACCCGCCCGCGCGCGCGGGCGAAGGGCAGGGAGCCAGAATGACGATCCGGCAGTTGAGCGACCATGCGATCAACCAGATCGCCGCCGGAGAGGTGATCGAGCGGCCCGCCAGCGTCGTCAAGGAACTGGTGGAAAACGCCATCGATGCCGGCGCGAAGCGGATTTCCGTGGCAACGGCCGCCGGCGGCAAGACGCTGATTCGCGTCGACGACGACGGCTCCGGCATGCGCGGCGACGAGCTGCCGCTCGCCATCGGCCGGCACTGCACGTCGAAACTCTCCGAGGACGACCTCTTCGACATCCGCTCGCTCGGCTTTCGCGGCGAGGCGTTGCCCTCCATCGGCGCGGTCGGCCGCCTGTCGCTGACCTCGCGCCACGGCGACGATCCGCACGGCTGGACGATTTCCGTCGAGGGCGGCGCGCGCGGCGATCTTCGTCCGGCCAGCCGTCCGTCGGGAACCCAGGTGGAGGTCCGCGACCTCTTCTTCGCAACGCCGGCGCGGCTGAAGTTCCTCAAGTCCGACCGGGCGGAGGCCTCGGCGATCACCGATGTGGTCAAGCGGCTGGCGCTGGCGCATCCGTCCGTGCGCTTCGAACTCTCGGGGAGCGACCGGCAGACGCTCACCTATGCATCCGCCACCGGGGAGACGGCGCTTCAGGCGCGCATGGCGCAGGTGATGGGGCAGGACTTCGTCGACAACGCCTGCGAGATCGACGCGGAACGCGAGGACGTGCGGCTTTACGGGCTTGCCGGCCTGCCGACCTATCACCGGGCCAACACGCTGGCGCAGTTCTTCTTCGTCAACGGCCGTCCGGTGCGCGACAAGCTGCTGATGTCCGCGCTGCGCGGCGCCTATGCCGACGTGCTGGCGCGCGATCGCCATCCCGTGGTGGCGCTTTTTATCGAGATCGACCCGCGGCTGGTCGACGTCAACGTGCACCCGGCCAAGGCGGATGTGCGCTTTCGCGACGCCCAGCTGGTGCGCGGCCTGGTGGTCGGCGCGCTGAAACAGGCCTTCGCGGCGGCGGGCCACATGGCCTCCTCGCACAATGCCACTGCGGCGCTCGCCGCGTTTTCCGGCGGGACGGGCGGTGTTTCGGGCGCAGGTGCCGCGGCGCGCGACTGGCGCGCGATGCCCGACCGGCGCGGAACCATGGACTGGCGCGCGTCCGCCTATCGCCCGTTGACGTCGGACGCCGGCTTTGGCGCGCCCGAACAGGCGGGCTTTGCCGCGGTCAGCCAGCCCTCGGCGGATGCGCGCGCGCATGAGGATGAGGCACCGGAAGGTCGCATGGCGCGCCCGCTGGGGGCGGCACGGGCCCAGATCCACGAGACCTATGTCATCGCGCAGACCGAGACCGGTCTCGTCATTGTCGATCAGCACGCCGCGCATGAGCGCCTTGTCTACGAACGGCTGAAGACCGCCTTGGCGGAGCGCGGCGTCGCCCGTCAGGGCCTGCTGATCCCGGAAATCGTCGAGCTGCCGGAGGAAGACGTCGCCCGTCTGGCCGAGCGCGCGGAGGAACTGGAGGCGGTCGGCCTCGTGCTGGAACCCTTCGGTCCGGGCGCCATTGCGGTCCGGGAAACGCCGGCAATGCTCGGCCAGATCGACATTCGCGGCCTTGTGCGCGATCTCGCCGACGATCTGGCCGAATGGGACAAGGCAACGCGGGTGCGCGAGCGGCTCGATCACGTCGCCGCCACCATGGCCTGCCACGGTTCGGTGCGCGCCGGGCGTCGCCTGCGCCCGCAGGAAATGGACGCGCTGCTGCGCGACATGGAGGCGACACCCAATTCCGGCCAGTGCAATCACGGCCGCCCGACCTGGATCGAGTTGAAGCTCGCCGACATCGAGCGCCTGTTCGGCCGCAAGTAGCGCCGGCGCGCCTTTTCGTCACGAAACGGTCGCCATCCACATGGCAGGAACGGGCCTGAGCGGGCGCAAGGGTCCGTCGCCGACCGGGATGCGCGCATGGGCCGGAAACTTGTCCCGATTTTCGTCTGGAGTGCCGCAGCCGTCCTGATTGCGCTCGGTCTGCTGACGGTGTGGCTGCCGATCCCGACCGGCGTGCCGCTCATTGCCGGCGGCGCGTTCCTGATCCTGGGAACAAGCCGCCAGGCGGTGCGCTGGCTGCGCGCACGCCGGCGGCGCAATCTCGACCTGAACCGTCTGATCTCCGGTCTGGAGGACCGGGCACCGACGCCGGTGGCCGAGGTGCTGCGCCGCAGCCGCCCGCGCCTGTCCAGCCCGCACACCAGCCGAAGCCCTCGGCCGGGAGGCGCGACAGGGGAGCTGTCGCTTGGCGAAAGACCGAAGTCTCCCTAGCCGAAGAGACTGCCAGCGGTCACGCTTGGCATGTCATCGTGGTTCACGACTGAGACAAGGATGGAATCTTGTCTCACATCGTAGTTCAGGCCGGCCTTGTTCTGGCCTTCGATCAGATCGATCCAGGACCCGATATCTATGAGGGTCCAGGCTGACTTGGAAAGAGCCTCATTGAGTGCGTTTCTGATTTCGCCCGGCAGTTTTCGGCGAACCAGGCGCGCCAGAATCGTGTCGAAAACGAAGCCGATCAATGCCCCCTTCGACCCGAATATCAGTCCGAAGAACTTGCCGACATTCACCCAGACATCGAAAGCGGCGATGGAGGTGCCGGGCAGGATGATGGGCTTGATGACCACCTCTCCATTCGAAATTTTCGGGACGAATGCGACGCGAACGGAATTGCTTCCGCCTTGTTCGATCCCGAAAGCCCCGATGCGGTGGCGTCCCAGTATCTTGCCGAGGTCCGCTTCCAGCCAGCCGGAGGCATCTATCGTGAACCCGATCTCGAGGATGACCGCGCCGGCGTTCACGTCGAAGTCGATGTCAAACGAGGTGAAGCCTACAAACGCTTCCGCCTGCCAGGAGAGCGTGCCACCGCTGCCGATACGCACGCGGACGCCCGGGAGGATCTGGGGTGTAAGCGACCTGGCGGTCGAGCGCGGGAGGTAGAGACCGATGTCGCCAATCCCGGGCAGACGAGGGCCGAGCGGCGTGGAGGGATGCGCTTGCGTCACACCGCCAATCGTGATGGCTCCGGGCTGATTGTCCGAAGGCGGCGGTGTGACCGTCCCCGGCTCGAAGTCGCCCATACCGTCTCCGATGCCGTTGCAGCCGGCCGTACCTCCGGGTTCGAAGATGAGCCCTTGGGCGGGAAGAAGGACAAGGTAGCTTTGATCGGAATCCACATAGGGCCTGATCCGGCCTTGCATCGTGAGGCCGGGGAAGAGATCGGCAAACTCGATCGAGCTGGTTTGAGCCAACATGCTTGCGAGGTAACTTTGGATACCTGACCCGACAATACCTTCGATACGGTGCAGATCGGCGACCGTGACGCCGCGTCGGCTGGCGATTTCGGCCAATGTCGTGTCGTCTTCCGGCGCGTAGCTCATGAGAACGTCTGATGCGCGGGCAGACGAGGAAATCGAATTGTTGCCGATGATCAAACGAAATCCGAGGTGCCGGATCAGAAGTGTCGCCGTGCTGAAGCGGTCTTGAAAGACATTCGTATCGTCTTGCTGTGTCTCGACGAATCCGACGTCGACCTTCAGGCGCAGTCCTTGGCTGAAGCGCAAGATTGCTTCATCGGGTTCATCGCCATAGTCGAGCTCGATGGAATTGAGATCGAAACTGCCGCTACTCCCCGTTCCCACCTTTATTTCCGCAAGCTCGGCACCGTAGTCGAAGTCGGGATTGATCCTGATCGGGCCTGTGAAAGTCTTGAACAGCGTGTCGTTCAACGTGGAAAGGATCGAATGCGACAATGTGCGTTTGTCAATGAAGGCAGCCGGTATGTCGCCGGACTCGGCGACAATCTCGTCGTGTAGAGACATGGAACACCCCCCCAATAAGCACCCCTCGAAAAAACGGTAAAATTTTACAAGCAAGAAATGGTTGTGTCGATTGCAAACACAATCTTGGATGCGGGTTGCCGTTCCCCCGAGAGACCGCGGCATGGTCGGGGAGTGTCAGGACCGTCGAAGGGTCGGATCAGGATCAGACGGCTCTCAGGAACACGACCTGGCTGTCGCCGACGCTGCGGCGGTCGAGAAGCTCAAGACCCTCCGGCACGGCGATCTCGGCGCGGGCGTCCTCTTCCAGCACCAGCAGCGCGCCGGGCGCAAGCCAGCCGCCGGCCCGCGCTGAGGCCAGCGCGGCCTCGCCGAGTTCCTTGCGATAGGGCGGGTCGGCGAAGACCAGATCGAACGGCGGGATGGTTCCGGCCGCACCGAGACGCGTGGCGTCGCGGCGGAAGATCTTGGTGGCGCCCGTCAGCCCGAGCGCTTCCACATTGCCGCGGATCGCGCCGCGTGCCGCCGTCGCCTCCTCGATGAAGGTGCAATGGCGCGCGCCCCGGCTGAGCGCCTCCAGACCGAGCGCGCCCGAACCCGCGAAGAGATCGAGCACGCGCGTGTCGTTGAGCGCCTCGGGATGGGAATGCGCGATCACGTTGAACATCGTCTCGCGCAGACGGTCGCTTGTCGGTCGGGTTTCCGATCCGCGTGGCGCCTCAAGCGGTTTGCCCTTGAAGCGTCCGGCAACGATCCTCACCGTGCGCCTCCGCCACGCGGGCCCTTGCCGCCGCCGCGCGGACCCTTCGGACCCGCACCCTTGGGCCCCGCACCCTTCGGCCCTGCATTCCTGGGCCCGGCCCCGCGCGGACCGGCGCCACGGGGACCCGCACCACGCGGGCCGCCGGCGCCCGGACCTGAACTGCCCGGACCTGAACTGCGCGGACCCGCCGACCTCGGGCCGGAAGACCTCGAACCGGCCGCGCCGGGACCGGAAGATCTCGAACCGGCCCCGCCGGGACCTCCGCGTCCGGAGGCGCCGCCGCGCGGACCCTTGTCACCGAAGCCGCCGCGCGGACCGTCTCCACGCGGGTTGTCGCTGCGCGGGCCGCGATCGCCGAAGCTGCGACCCGGACCGCGGTCGCCCGCTTCGCGTTCCCGTTTGCCGGGGCGCGGAGCGCTGTCGCGGTCCGTGCCGCCGCGCTCGGCTCGGCCGCCGGCCGGCCCGCCTCTTGAAGGTCTGTCGCCATCGCGCGCCGGACGATCCCGGTCGCCGCGCAGCGGTCCGCCACGCGAGGGGGCTCCGCGCGCGGGGGCGCCCCGACCCGGGCCACTCCGCCCCGGACCGCCGCGACCCTGTCCGCCGTCTTCCGGCGGCGGGGCGCGGTCTTCGACCAGCGAGCCGTCCTCGTCCCAGATCCGGCGCTTGCGGCCAAGCGGCGCGGATTCAACCGGGCGCGGCTTCATGTCGGCGGCGAAGCGGAAGCGCGAGCGCGGCGAGACATAGGCGGGCTTTTCGCCCGCATCCTTGCCGGGTCGCTCGCTGCCCCGTTTTCCACCGTCTGCCGTTCCGCGTTTCGCCTTGCCCTTGGCAGTGCGGGCTGTTGTCTCGGCCTTGCCCTCGCGGGCGCTCAGATAGCGGCCTTCCTGGCGCTGCGGTGCGGATCCGCGCGCCGGGCGTCCGGGCTTTGCCGGCGCTTCGCCCTCGAGGCCCGTGAGGATCGGCGCGTCGAAATCGACGCTGGCCTCGTCGGCCAGCCGGTCGCCCAGCTGGTCGCGCAGCACCCGCCCGCGGATCTCGCGCACCTCGCCCTCTTCGAGGTCGGCGAGCTGGAACGGGCCGAAGGACACGCGGATCAGCCGGTTGACGGCGAGACCCAGGTGCTCGAGCACCTTCTTGATCTCGCGGTTCTTGCCTTCCCTGAGCGCGATGGTCAGCCAGACGTTGTCGCCCTGCTCCTTGTCGATCGCCGCCTCGATGGCGCCGTAGAACACGCCGTCGATGGCGATGCCGTCGGCCAGGGCGTCGAGCCTGTCCTGGGTGATGCGGCCATAGGCGCGCACGCGGTAGCGGCGCAGCCAGCCCGTGGCGGGCAGTTCCAGCACCCGTCCGAGGCCGCCGTCGTTGGTCAGGAGCAGCAGGCCCTCGGTGTTGATGTCGAGGCGTCCGATGGTCAGCACGCGCGGCAGCGTCTTCGGCAGGCGGTCGAACACCGTCGGCCGGCCTTCCGGGTCGTGGTTGGTGGTCACCAGCCCGCGCGGCTTGTGGTAGAGCCACAGCCGCGTGCGCTCGCGCTCCGGCAGCGGCTCGCCGTCGACGGTGATCTTGTCCGCATCGGTCACGGTGACGGCCGGAGTCGACAGCACCTTGCCGTTGACGGCGACGCGACCGTCGACGATCCAGCTTTCCGCCGTGCGGCGCGAGCACAGCCCGGCGCGCGCCATCACCTTGGCGACGCGTTCGCCCGCGTCGTTCTTCGCGCTCTCGGCTGCGGTTGCCGGCGGCTGGCTCTTGTCGCGCTTCGGCGCGCCGGTCTTCGCGCCGCCCTTCTGGAACGGGCGCTTCGGGCCGCGGCCTTCCGGGCGTGACGGGCGGGGGGCGCGGCCGGGCGCGCGCGGGGGGCGTTTGTCTTGGGTCATGGCGCGCGTCATACCAGAGCCGCCGATCCCGGGGAAGCGGGCTTTTCGCGCAGGCGCCCTGCAATTCGGCAATCCGGGTCGCCGGGCTCGGGCGGCGGTTCGAGATGCGCCGCCGATTGCTTTTTCGCGGGCCGGCGATAGGGTCTGCCGAGATGACCGAAAAACCACCGCGCCCGGCCGACGCCGGTTTCATGGATCTGGCCCTTGAGGAAGCCCGCCGCGCCGCCGCGCGCGGCGAGGTGCCCGTTGGCGCCGTGCTCGTGCGCGACGGCGAGGTGCTGGCCGCCGACGGCAACCGCACGCTCGAACTCAGCGACCCGACCGCCCATGCGGAGGTTCTGGTGCTGCGCGCGGCCTGCGCTGCGGCCGAGAGCCAGCGGCTTCCCGGATGCGATCTCTATGTGACGCTGGAACCCTGCCCGATGTGCGCGGCGGCGATTTCCTTCGCCCGCCTGCGCCGCGTCTATTTCGGCGCAGGCGATCCCAAGGGCGGGGCGGTGGAACACGGCGTGCGCTTCTACGCCCAGCCGACCTGCCACCATGCGCCGGAGGTCTATTCCGGCCTGGCGGAGCGCGATGCCGCCGCACTTCTGCGCGACTTTTTTCGCACCCGCCGCGACTGAGAGCGGACGCGAACGCTCTATGCCGCAAGACCTGTGACGCCGCCCGTTGAAAGAGGAGACCGCACAATGATCGCCGTGATTTTCGAGGTTTGGCCGAAAGAGGGCCACAAGGGCGCCTATCTGGATATTGCCGCCGAACTCAAACCGCTTCTGGCCGATGCCGACGGCTTCCTTTCCGTGGAGCGCTTTGAAAGCCTGACCGAACCGGGCAAGCTCCTGTCGGTGTCGTTCTGGCGCGACGAGGACGCGCTCTCCGCCTGGCGCCATCAGGCCGAGCACCGCATCGCCCAGGGCAAGGGCCGCCACAAGCATTTCGCCAACTACCGCCTGCGGGTGGCAAGCGTCCTGCGCGACTACGGCATGACCGAACGCGACGAGGCACCGGCCGACAGCGTCGCGCTGCACGGATAAGGGCGCTGGTCAGCGGTCGGGCAGCACCAGCACCGTCGTCTCGGCGGGAAGCGAGGCGCGGCTTGCGATCAGCAGCGGGCTGTCGCTCAAGCTGAGCGCATAGCCCTCGCTCACCATGCGCGCGGTGAAGCCTTCCAGCGAGCCGTAGGTATAGGCATGCATCGGGATGATGAGGCGCGGCGAGACCGCCTTGAGCACGTCGAGCATGCTGTCGAGGCGCAGTGTCGAGGCATTGTCGACGGGCGCGAAGACGATATCGATTGTGCCGAGCCGGGCGAGGTCGTTGTCCGTCAGCCTGTGGTGCAGGTGTCCGAGATGGGCAATGCACAGATCCGCCACCTCGAAGACGAAGATCGAGTTGCCGAGCCGGCGGGTCTCGCCGTCCCAGCCGCGGATGTTGGTCTGGATGTTGCGGATGCGAACGTCGTCGACCAGGAGATCGTGGTCCATCGGCCCGCCGTCCGGGTTCCACCCCAGCAGTACATGCTCGATGCCCGGATCCGGGTTCATGGTGAAATGCGTGCCATGGGCGCCGTTCATCGTCACGATGCGCGGCAGCCGGTCCGGCCTGTGGATGGCGTTGTAGTCGGTGGCGATGCGCACGCCCATCGGCGTCTCGATCTCGAAGGTCGCATGGCCGAAGTAGCGGATCGCCACCTGATCGCGGGCAAGGGCGGCCGGCGTTGCGAGCGATGCGGGCGTGGCCGTCATCGCCGGCGCGAGCATCGGCGGCTGGATCCAGCTGTCGGCAAGGATCTGGCAGGAGGCCTGTGCGGCGGCGATGCCGGCAACCAGCATGGCTGCGCTTGCCGCGAGGGCCAGAACCGCCCGTTTGGTCCGCCGTCCGGTGTCGGCGATGACAGTCGAAATGCCCATGCGCGCCTCCTTGCTTTCCGTAAGGATAGGCGCACGGGCGGCCGCTTCAAGGCCGGGCGCTGCCGCCGGCCTCGAAAGTCTCGATCGCGGCGGAAATCCGCCGCTTGACCATCTCGCGCATCGGTTCGGCCGCGGCGAGGATCTTGGCGGTCTTCATGAAGTCGAGCACGCGGAAGCCGGCGATGTCCGGCTTGACCAGGATGTCGGGCTGGCGGGTCTTCAGTTTTTCGAGCGTGATCGACTGCATCAGGATCTGGGTCGCGCCGAAAACGGCGTCGCCGGCGCCCGGGATCGTCTTGCCCTTGCGCGGCATCGGCGATCCGACGACGTCCGAGGCGATGACGATATCGATGTCCTCCGGAAGGGCGTCGAAGGGCAGCGGATTGACCAGGCCGCCGTCGACCATCACCCGCTCGCCCAGGAGGACCGGCTTGAACAGCGCCGGGATCGCGATCGAGGCGGCGACGGCGGCATGCAGCGCGCCGCTCTCCATGCGCGCCTCGCGGCAGCGGAAGAAGTCGGTCGCCACCAGCGTCAGCGGGATCTTCAGCTCCTCGAAGGTCTGGGGGATATGCGCGCCGATGAAGTGATGCACCACCTTGCCGGCGTCGAACTGCATTAGGCCCGGCGTTCCGAAAATGTCGCCGAAGCGGCGCGGCCGCAGCTTCCAGAGGCGGGAAAACACCGCATTGCGGTCGCGAAAGGTCTCGGTGGAGATCTCGCGCAGGTTCTCGCCGCTCAGCCCGCCGGCATATCCGGCACCGAAGATCGCGCCGATCGAGGTGCCCGCGATCGCGTGAGGCACGATCCCCAGATCGTCCAGGGCTTCCATCACCGGCACATGCGCCATGCCGCGCGCGCCGCCGCCGCCGAGCGCCAGTCCAATTCTGGGTGTCGTCATCGCGTGTCTCCGCGCCTGATGGGGGCCGCATGCCGGTGTGGCTTAGGGCACGCCGCGTTTCAACTCCGTGAATGCGGAGGCAATATGGTCGGCGTCGCATCTTCCGCGACTTGCCGGGGGGCCAGTTGGGCACGCGCGGAATTCGGAGGTCAATCGGAGCGCGCGCCGAGGGCCGTCACCGCGTCGCCGATGGCGATCCCGCCGGCGGAAACCACCCGCGCGTACCATCCGCCATGTCCGCGCATGGCATTGTAGCCGCCGAACCCGAGCTCCGTCTCCATCCGGCTGCAGGGAGCGCAGGGGCCGGAAATCTCGATCCGCGCCCCTCCGAGCGCCACGATCCGGTGCCGGAGCGCGGCCAGATTGATGCCGGAGACGACGATGTTGCGCCGCAGCCGCGCCGGGGCGAGCGAGGCGAGACCGGCAAAGCCGGCGATCAGCGGCAGATGCTCCGCCTGGATCAGCGTCACCGCGCGCTTGCCGCCGCTGCCGTGGTGGTCGCCCGCAAGCCCATCCTCATGCAGTTCAGCGGCGCGAACCTCGTCGACCGGAGCCAGACGCGCCGGTCGCAGCCCGATCCATTCGATCCGCCCCTCGCGGGCATGGCGGGACAGCAAGTCCTTCAGATCCATGGTGCGGCCCTTCTGCGTCTGCCCGTGCCATTGCGCTTGTCTTTGGCGGGAGAATGCGTCACCAAACGAACAATTCCATCCTGAAGATCCGGAGATCTCCCATGGCTTCGCTGACGCCCTTCCATCTTGCCTTCCCGGTTCACGATCTGGAAGCCGCCCGTTCGTTCTACAAGGACGTTCTCGGCTGCGGCCAGGGGCGTGAGGCCGACACCTGGATCGACTTCGACATGTTCGGCCACCAGATCGTCGCGCATTTCGACAAGGATGCGGCGGCGCGAGGCCAGGTCGTCAATCCGGTGGACGGCGATTCGGTGCCGGTGCCCCATTTCGGCGTTGTCCTGACCATGGACGACTGGACGGCGCTGGCCGACCGGCTGAAGGCACGCGACGACACCCGCTGGGTGATCGAGCCGAAGATCCGCTTCAAGGGAGAACCCGGCGAGCAGGCGACGCTCTTCGTTCTGGATCCGTCCGGAAACGCACTTGAATTCAAGGCTTTCGCCGACATGGGGCAGCTTTTCGCCGCCTGAGGTCTCTCCACGAAAGGGGGCGGGCGCCGTCGGGCGCCGGCGACGGACGCGTCGCGTCTTCCGTGGTGTCCGCTGCCCAAAACGGATAGGATCGCGGCACATCGGCGGCCGTCACCGGCTGTCCTCCCGCGATCCTTTTGAACCCGCGAGCAAGCACGAGAGCGAATGGCCAGCGAAGTCGCGCCTCCCTTTTTCGTCGAATCGATCCTGTTCCTGTCGGCGACGGTCGTCGCCGTGCCGCTGGCAAAGCGCATCGGCCTCGGCTCGGTGGTCGGCTATCTCGCCGCCGGCATGGCGATCGGTCCCTTCGGCCTGGACTTCATCCAGTCGCCGGAGGAAATCAGGGGCGTCGCCGAACTCGGCGTCGTGCTGCTTCTCTTCGTCATAGGGCTTGAGCTCGAGCCGGCCCGATTATGGCGGATGAAGGGGGATATCTTCGGCCTCGGCACCTCCCAGGTGCTCGCTTGCGGCGCGGCCCTCGTCGGTCTTTTCCTGCTGGCCGGGCAGGCGCCCAATGTCGCGATCATCGCCGGCCTCGGGCTGGCGCTTTCCTCCACGGCCTTCGCCCTGCAGATCCTTCAGGAACGCGGGCAGCTCTCCACCAGCTATGGCCAGCGCGCCTTCGGCATCCTGCTCCTGCAGGACATGGCGATCGTGCCGCTTCTGGCGCTCATTCCCATCCTCGCACCGGGCAAGGAGGATGTCGGCGGCACGGGCATCCTGGTCGAGATCGGCATCACGGTCACCGCGGTCGGCGGCGTGATCGTCGCCGGGCGCTACCTGCTGACCCCGCTGTTCACGCTGCTTTCCGCGGTTCGGGCGCGCGAGGTGATGCTCGCCGCCGCGCTTCTGGTCGCGCTGGGCAGCGGCGGGATCATGCATGCCGCCGGCCTGTCGATGGCGCTCGGCGCCTTCCTCGCCGGTGTCCTGCTCGCCGAATCCAGCTTCCGGCACACGCTGGAGGCCGACATCGAGCCGTTCCGCTCGATCCTCATGGGGCTGTTCTTCATCTCGGTCGGCATGTCGCTCGATCTCGGGGTTGTCGCCGACAACTGGCGCGTCGTGGCGCTCGGCGTCGTTGCCGTGATGGGGCTGAAGGGCCTCATCATCTGGGCGCTGTCGCGGCTGTTCGGGTCGACCAACTCCGACGCCCTCAAGATCGCGGTGACCCTGCCGCAGGGCGGGGAGTTCGCCTTCGTGCTCTTCACCGCCGCCGCAACGGCCGGGATCCTGCAGAGCGATATCCTGACGCTGCTGCTGGCCGTCGTCGTGCTCACCATGCTGATGACGCCCGTGGGCTGTCTGGCGCATGACATTCTGGCGAAACGGCTGCAGCGCCGCGGGGTGGAGCCGGCGGCAATCGAGGGCTTCGGCGATACCCGCCCGACCGTGCTGGTCGTCGGCTTCGGCCGCTTCGGCATGATGGTGTCGCAGATGCTGACCTCGGAGGAGGTCGAGGTCACCGCGCTCGACAACCGCGCCGACCGCGTCTCCTACGCCCGCAAGCTCGGCTACAAGGTCTATGTCGGCGATGCCACGCGGGCCGACGTGCTCAAGGCGGCCGGTGCGGAGGACGCCGTTCTGGTTGCGCTGTGCATCGAGAACGACCGGGTGATGGGCCAGGCGATCGATCTGGTGCGTTCGAATTTTCCCAAGGCCAAGATTTTCTGCCGCGCGACCGACCGTGCCCATGCGCTGGACCTGACCCGGCGCGGTGTCGACTTCCAGATCCGCGAGACCTTCGAATCCAGCGTCACCTTCGGGCGCGCGGCCCTTGGCGCGCTCGGGATCGCCAGCGACCGGATCGTCGAGATCGAGGAGGATGTGCGCCGCCGCGATCAGGAGCGTCTCGACGCGCAACTGCGCGACGGGCTGATGGCCGGGGCCGAGATGTTGCACCAGGTCACGCCGCGCGGCGGCGCCTCGAAGAGCGCGCAGACCGGACCGGCGCCGGAGCGCAAACAGGACGATTGACGCCGGACCCGACGCCGGGGGGCTGGCAAATGCGCCGCGTCGCGGCTATCTAGGGCGGAAACCCAGAGCATCGGGCCGCAAGGCCGCTCGGACGTTGCGAGGCACCAGATGATGAACCGGATTGAGACACCCCGTGAGCCGGGCGAGGCCCGCATCCGCTATCTCGACGCAGATTACCAGATGCTGTCGCCGGGGACATTCGTGCGCTGCGCGGTCACCGGCCAGGCGATCCCGATCGACGAGCTGAAGTACTGGAGCGTCTCCAGGCAGGAAGCCTATGTCGATGCGGCCGCGTCGATGAAGCGGGTCAAGGAGACCGGCGAAGCCTGAAATTTGCGCGCAAGCGGAACGTCAATCGTCAAATTTTGCGTCGGATTTTGCAAAATTTGTATCTGAAGTTGCCGATTTTGCACGAATTGCCTCACCCAGGAAGGCCACAAGCGCCTCCGGGTTCTCCAGCCGCATCTCCACTTCCAGAACGTGCGCGCGCGTCGCAAGCGCGGCAAGCGCCGGCGCGGTTACCCCCGCCAGCCGGGCGCGGTCCTTGCCGGTCGTCACGAGCTGCGCGCCAAGCGCCTCGACCTCGGCGAGAAGCGCTTCGGCGTCCGCCTCGCTGTAGCTGTGATGATCGCCGAAGCTGCGGGTCGCGACCACCTCCAGACCCGCGTCGCGGGCCGAGCGAAAGACCTTCTCCGGCCGTCCGATCCCGGCAAACACCAGCGCGCGCGCTCCCGCAAGATCCGCCGGTGCGCGTGCGGCGAGCGCGGCGCGAAAGACCGGCAGGGCGAGGTTTCCGGCCTCGGCGAGAACCCGCTCGCCGGCACCTCCCTCGCCGATCCCGATCACGGCACTCGCAAAGGGCAATTGCCGCGCCAGCGGTGCCCGCAGCGGGCCGGAGGGCAAGCTGAGACCGTTGCCGATCCCGGTTTCGCCGTCGACCAGAACCAGCGAGACGGTTTTCTCCAGATCCGGGTTCTGGAAGCCGTCGTCCATCAGCACGATGTCGCCGTGGCTCTCGGCCAGTCGCGCGCCGGCGACCCGGTCGCGGGCGACCACGGTCGGAGCGCGTTCGGCCAACAGCAGCGCCTCGTCGCCGACGTCCTGCGCCGTGTGGCGCGCCGGGTCGACCAGCAGCGGCCCGCGCGCGTTTCCGCCGTAGCCGCGCAGCAGGAACGCCGGGTTGCGGCCCTTTTGTGCCAGGAGATCGGCAAGCGCCAGCGCGAAGGGCGTCTTGCCGGTGCCGCCGGCGACGAAATTGCCGATGCAGATCACCGGTGCGTCGATCCGGCCCTTTGGCGCGCGGGCCATGCGGCGGGCGGTGATCGCGCCGTAGATTGCGGAGACCGGCTGCAGCAGGCGGGCCAGCGCGGAGGGCCGTTCGCGCCACCAGAAGGCGGGTGCCTGCCGCAGCCCGCTCATTGCCGGCCCCGGGCGTTCAGCAGCGCGGTGAGGTGGCGAAGGGTCGCGGCGAGCGCGCCGGCGCCGGCCTCGCTGACTTCCGCCGCCCTGCGGGCCCGCTTCTCGCGCAGGGCCTCGTCGTTCAGATGGGCGACGACGGCCGCGCCCAGGCTTTGCGCGTCGCGCACCACCTCGGCCCCCTTGGCCGAGAGCAGCGGCGTGTAGATGTCTTCCAGGTTGAAGACATGCGGGCCGGTGAGGATCGCCGTGTCGAGCCTTGCGGCTTCCAGCGGGTTCTGGCCGCCTTCCGGGACCAGCGACTTGCCGATGAAGGCAACGGGCGCGAGCCGGTAGAACAGGCCCATCTCGCCGATGGTGTCGGCGAGATAGACGTCGGTGTCGGGCGCGATCGTCTCGCCGCGGGAGCGTTGCGCGATGCTGAGGCCGGCTGCGCGCAACTCGCGGGCAATGCCGTCGCCGCGCTCGGGATGGCGCGGCACCAGCAGCGTCAGCAGGCCGGGAACGGCGTGCGAGGCGGTGCGATGAACCTCGCCGACCAGCGTCTCCTCGCCCTCGTGGGTGCTGGCGGCAAGCCATGTCGGCCGCTCGCAGATGAGGCCCTGCAGCTCCGCGAGCGCCGCCGGATCCGCCGTCAGCGAGCCGCTGTCGTATTTCAGGTTGCCGGCAACCGCGACCCGCGGGGCGCCGAGGGCGGAGAGCCGCTCGGCATCCTCTTGCGTCTGCGCCAGGCACAGGTCGAGGCGCGAGAACACCTGCCAGGCGAAACCGCGCGCCTTGGCCCAGCCCCGCGCGGTGCGCTCCGACATGGTCGCGCTGACGATGGCGAGCGGAATGCCCCGCGCATCGAGCGCGGCAATGGTGGCCGGCCAGATCTCCGATTCCATCGTCACGGCGAGATCCGGACGCCAATGCGCCAGGAAGCGGTCGAGGTTCGGGGGCGTGTCATAGGGCACGAACTGATGCGTGACGCCGGGGCGCGTGCGGGCGGCGGCGATGCGGGCCGAAGTGACGGTTCCGGTGGTCAGCAGGACGTTGACGTCCATGCCGCGCAAGCTGTTGATCAGCGCATCGGCGGCGTTCATCTCGCCGACGCTGGCCGCATGCAGCCAGACCAGCCGTCCCGAGGGACGGGCGGCAGACGCATGCCCGAAGCGCTCGCCGCGCCGCGAGCCGTCTTCCTTGCCGCGCGCCGCCCGACGGCGAAACAGCAGCCCGAGCCCGGGCGTGGCGACACGGCCGAACGCCCGGTAGCCGGCAAGCACCGCCGCGCCGATCTGCCGGCTCACGGCGGAGGGCCGGGAGGGGGCGGCGGCATGCGGAGGCGGCGTTTCCAGCGGTTCGCTCATCGGCGCCGCACCAGCTCGTAGGCGCGTGCGGTGACCGCATTCATCGCGGCCTCGACCTCGAGGCGTGCCGCCTCGATGCGGGTCTCGTCGGCGTCCTGCGGCACATGGATGAGCGGACCGGTCGCGATCGACATGGTGCTGAACGGCAGGTTGATCGTCGCCCGGTCCCAGGAGCCAAGGGTGATATGCCAGCGCGTGGCGGCGGCGAGCGGCAGGATCGGGCGGCCCGAGCGCGCGGCCAGCTGCACGATGCCGGGGCCTGCGACCCGCGACACCTTGGGCACGTCGGCGGTGATGGAAACGCTGGCGCCGTCGCGCAGCGCGCGCAACGCCTCGATGAAGCCGCGCGCGCCGCCGCGTTTGGCAACCTGATGCGGCTTGTGCGCGCCGGAGGCACGGATCGCCCCCATGCCGAGACGCTCGGCCGCGATCGCGTTGATCTCGCCGTCGGCGGATTTCGAGATCATGGCGCGCGCCTCATGGCCCGGCGGACGGGCGAAGGGCAGCAGGAAATGCTGCCCGTGCCACATGGCGCAGATCACCGGCAGGTCCGGGCGTATGGCGTCGAAGAAGTCCGGCGGATCGAGAACGAATGTGCTCGTGCTGCGGACCATCTGCAGATAGCCGGCGAGCGCATTGCCGATCATACGCTGGACGAACGGAGCACGTCCGGCCCGTTTCAGCATGATGCGCTCCGCAGGGCGGGCGACGGTCTCGACACGATCCGCATGTCCGTCCGCTTATTTCCCGTCCGTTTCCGGATCGAGCAGCCGGTGCATGTGGACGATGAAATAGCGCATATGCGCATTGTCGACCGACTGCTGCGCCTTCTGCTTCCACACCTTCAGCGCGCTGGCGTAATTCGGATAGATGCCGACCAGGTCGAGGGCATCGAGATCGCGGAAGGTGAGGCCGTCCACGGTTTCCAGTTCGCCGCCAAAGACGAGGTGAAGCAGTTGCTTGCCGCTGGTTTCATTGGTCATTGTCTGTCTCCAAGGGGCCGGTGCCGCAAGGGATCGCCGGGCTACATGAGCTCGGCCAGGATGGGTCTGAGCGGATCGACGAGGGCCTTTGGCCCGCCGACCAGGGCGGGGTGGCGAACGCTGCCGCGATTGTAGGAAAGCGGTCGTCCGCGCAGGTCCTCAAGGCGCCCGCCCGCTTCCTGCACCAAAAGATCGGATGCCGCAAGATCCCAGTCGCAGGCATTCTCGCGTACGACCGCGAGGTCGATGCGCCCGGCCGCGAGGATGGCGAGGCGCAGCGCCAGCGACGGCACATATCCGGCCTGCCGGATGCCCCTGTCGCGCAGCTGCGTCTTGCCGGTGATCGCCTTCGGTCCGGCGGCGCTGGCGCCGTCGAGCGAGACCCGGCCGGAAATCTTCAGCACGGCGCCGTTGCAATGGGCGCCATGTCCGGGCACGGCGGTGTAGAGGTGATCGGTCACCGGCTGATACAGCGCGGCGGCAACAGGGCGTCCGGCTTCCACCACGGCAATCGCCACCGTCCACTCCGGCGAGCCGGAGAGGAACCCGCGCGTGCCGTCGATCGGATCGACGACGAAACTGCGCTCCGACTGAAGGCGGGAGCTGTCGTCGGCGGTTTCCTCCGACAGCCAGCCGTAGCCCGGCCGGGCTGCCTGAAGGATCTCCGCAAGCTGGCGGTCGACGGCAAGATCGGCTTCCGAAACGGGCGAATCATTGTCCTTCGTCCAGCGCTGAGGATCCTTGCGGAAGTAGTTCATCGCCGTCGCTCCGCCCAGACGGGCGGCCTCGGCGATCAGCTCCATGTCCGCAAGGTTCGCGCGTGTGTCACTGACCGGCAATGGTGATGTCCCTTACAAGCAGGCTCGGCACCGCAAAGGCCGAGCGCGTGTCGAGATCGCTGCCGGCGACGAGACCGGCGAACATCCCGACGAGATTGCCGGCAAGCGTGATCTCGCTGACCGGATAGGCGATCTCGCCGTCCTCGATCCAGAAGCCCGAGGCCCCGCGCGAATAGTCGCCCGTCACCCCGTTGACGCCGTGGCCGATCAGGTCGGTGACCAGAAGCCCAGTGCCGATGTGCTTCAACAGCTCCGCCCGGGACATCTCGCCGGGGTGGAGCGTCATGTTGGTGGCACCGGGCGAGGGACCGGCGCCGCCGCGCGAGGCGCGCCCGTTGGAGCGAAGTCCCAGTTCGTTCGCCGTCGCCGTGTCGAGCAGCCACTGGGTCAGCACGCCGTTTTCCACCAGCGTCAGCGGACGGGCGGGCCGGCCTTCGCCGTCGAACTGCCGGCTGGCCGGGCCGCGGGGACGGGTGGGATCGTCGGTGACGGTGATTTCGGGGGAAAACACGCTTTCGCCGAGACGGTCCTTGAGAAAGCTGGTGCCGCGGGCGATTGCCGCGCCGTTGATGGCGCTGGCGAAGTGGCCGAGCAGCGAGCGCGCCGCGCGCGGCTCATAGACGATGTCGGCGGTGCGGGTGGAGAGCTTGCGCGGATTGACCCGCGCCACGGCCCGCGCGCCGGCGCTGGCGCCGATGGCCTCCGCCGCGTCGAGGTCGTCCAGATAGGTCCGGCTGTCGAAGTCGTAGTCGCGTTCCATCGCCGTGCCGTCGCCGGCAATCGCGGTGGCGGATACCCCGTGCCGCGAGACCAGATGGCTGCCGGAAAATCCGTTGCTGGTGGCGATCACCAGCCCGCCCAGCCGCCAGGAGGCACTGGCGCCGCCCGATTTCGTCACGCCCTTGACCGCAAGGGCTGCCGCTTCCGCGGCGCGTGCCCGTTCGGCGAGCGCCAGCGCATCGACGCTCGTCGGGTCGACCAGATCGAGATCCGGGAACTCGGTGGTAAGCTCGTCCGCCGGAACGAGTGCCGCGAAGGGATCCTCGGGCGCGGCCTTCGCCATCGCGACGGCGCGCTCGGCCAGCGTCTCCATCTCGCGGAAGGCGTTCGACGAGACGCTGGCAATGCGACGGCCGCAGAACACCCGCAGCGTGACGTCGTCGCCCTCGGCCCGTTCGGTCTCCTCCACCTCGCCGTCGCGCACATCCGCCGACAGCGAGACCCCGGTGGTCGCGACCACATCGGCCGCATCGGCACCGGCCGCGCGCGCCGCCCGCACGAGACGTTGCGCCGCTTCCATCAGGTCGGACTGGTCAATCGATAGCTTCATTGCGGGATCCTTGTTTGGCGCGGGCGCGCGTTGCCGGGACCGTAGTGTTCGGCATCGTTTCCGGCAAGTCGAGTGGCGGGCCTTGGTGACGATTTGTTTGGGATGTTCGCTCACCTTTCTCTAACCTTCTTTAAAATCAGAGAAAATTAACCTCGCTTGTTAAGGTGATCGGGACGGACGGCTGCTAGCTTGAGGACATCAGAGGCCAATAAAACAAGGCCCGGTGGAGAGCGAATTGAGCCGTCAAACAGCACATCAGGATGCCACTGCAAAAGGATCGGGCCGCAGCGTGCGGCTCGATCCGGCGCAGATGCCGCATCGCTTCGCATCCCGCAGCGTGACGCAGGCGGGCCGCGTCGATCCGACACCTCTCGATGTCTATATCGATCGCCAGCAGGTGATCGTCAAACGCCGCCTCGCAGGGCTGCCGCTGACGCTGGTCCAGCCTGTGGGCGTGTTCCTCGGGGTTTTCGCCGAAGTGGCGCCGGGCGCGACGCCCGGAACGCTCAGCGCCCGCATCGGCCTGCGCCATCGCGATCCGGCCATGTCCATCGAACTCGCCGCCAGCGACAAGCTGGAGGATCTGGCCGCCGACTGGTGCGCCTGGGGCGAGGCGCTCGGCCTGCCGCTGCTCCTTGTGGAGCCGGACGGCAAGATCTCGCGGATCGAAAAGCCGGAAGACGAGAGCGTTTCGATGCCTATGGTCCCGCCGCGCCGCCGCGTCGCGGCCCTGACCGCCCGGCGTCCGCGCTTTCTCGTGCGGCGCAAGCCGGGTCGCCCGGCCACGGCAGGCCCGCTCTATCGCGGCGAGCGGGAGATCATCGCGCGGAACTGACGCGTGTCGGCAAGAATGCCGCGCAACTGACGCGCAGGGATGAATGGGGAAGGGCGCGTCTCGACGCGCCTTTTTTACGTTCTAGAGCGCCTGGATCAGGGCGTCGGCGACGAGGCCGCCGAACAGGATCCAGCCGTAATGCGCGTTGGAGCGGAAGAGCTTCAGGCACTGGTCGGGATCGTCGATGTCGAGCACCACGATCTGGCGCACCAGATGCCCGAGGCTGAGGATCAGCCCGGCAAAGGCCGCCGGCCCGGCATCCGCGCCGATCATCGCCAGTCCGAACAAGACCGTCGCACCGCCGTAGAGGCCGGTCAGCGCAAGCTTCGTCCAGTCGCCGAAGAGCCTTGCGGTGGACTTCACGCCGACGAGCGCGTCATCCTCCTTGTCCTGATGGGCGTAGATCGTGTCGTAGCCGATGGTCCACAGGATGCCGCCGAGATAGAGCGCGACCGGCGGCCAGTCGAGGTCGCCGAAGGCCGCGGCCCAGCCCATCAGCGCGCCCCAGGAAAACGCCAGCCCGAGGAACAGCTGCGGCCAGTTGGTCACCCGCTTCATGAAGGGGTAGACCGCGACCACGGCGAGCGATGCGATGCCGAGCAGGATGGCGAATGTGTTGAACTGGAGAAGAACGGCGAGGCCGACGAGGGCCTGTGCCACCAGAAACACCTTGGCCTGCAGGGGCGTGACCTGGCCCGAGGGGAGCGGGCGCGAGCGGGTGCGCGCGACCTTGTCGTCGATGTCCTGGTCGACGAGGTCGTTGTAGGTGCAGCCCGCGCCGCGCATGGCGATGGCGCCGATCATGAAGAGCACGAGGTGCCAGGGGTTGGGGAAGGCCGCCCCACCGGCAATCGCGGCAAGGGCTGCCGACCACCAGCACGGCCACAGCAGCAGCTGCCAGCCGATCGGCCTTTCCCAGCGCGCCAGCCGCGCGTAAGGGCGCAGCCAGTCGGGGGCATGCGTGTCGACCCAGTGGCCCTTGACCGCGTCGGCGACGCGTCCGGAGATCGTGTCTTCGCCCATCGTCTCACCCGTTTTGACGTTTGAGCGTGTGGTACCGGGTTTGGCACGCGAAGAAAAGGCCGCGGCGCTCTTGTCTCGCGCCGATCCGGGCGCTACGAGGCAGGCGATCCGGCGCCACGCGCGCCGGGACGACGCAACAAGACAGGACGCGGCCATGAACATTCTCTTGATCGGATCGGGCGGACGCGAGCATGCGCTGGCATGGGCGATCGCCAGGTCGCCGCGCACCACCCGTCTCTTCGCCGCGCCCGGCAACGCCGGCATCGCCGAGGAGGCCGAGTGCATCGCGCTCGACACCGCTGACGCCGCCGCCGTCATCGCCTTCTGCAGGGCCGAGGACATCGGCCTCGTCGTCGTCGGCCCCGAGGCGCCGCTGGTCGACGGTCTCGTCGATGCGCTGTCTGAGGCCGGCATTCGCGCCTTCGGTCCGAACCGGGCGCCGGCAGCGCTTGAGGGCTCCAAGGGCTTCACCAAGGATCTGTGCGCGCGCGCCGATATTCCGACCGCCGCCTACGGCCGCTTCACCGATGCGGCGTCCGCGCGCGCCTATGTGGAAGCCAACGGCGCGCCCATCGTCGTCAAGGCGGACGGGCTCGCCGCCGGCAAGGGTGTCACCGTCGCCGAGACGGTGGAAGAAGCACTTGCCGCCATCGACGCCTGTTTCGACGGGGCCTATGGCGCGGCCGGGGCCGAAGTCGTTGTCGAGGAGTGTCTCGTCGGCGAGGAGGCGAGCCTCTTCGTGCTGTGCGACGGCAGCACCGGCCTTGCGCTTGCAAGCGCGCAGGATCACAAGCGCGTCGGCGACGGCGACACCGGGCCCAACACCGGCGGCATGGGCGCCTATTCGCCCGCGCCCGTGATGGATGCGGCGCTGACGGAGCGCGCCATGCGCGAGATCGTGCAGCCGACCCTCGACACCCTGCGCTCCGAGGGCATGCCCTTCACCGGCATTCTCTACGCCGGGCTGATGATCACCGCCGACGGGCCGAAGCTGATCGAATACAACGTGCGTTTCGGCGATCCGGAGTGCCAGGTGCTGATGATGCGGCTGAAGGACGACATCGTCGGGCTGATGGAAGCGGCCGTCGACGGCACGCTTGCCGGCGTGGACATCGCCTGGCGCGACGAGGTGGCGCTGACCGTGGTGCTGGCCGCCAGCGGCTATCCGGGGTCCTATGAGAAGGGCACCGAGATCAAGGGTCTCGACGCGCTCGCGGGCAGTGCCGAGGTGAAGGTGTTCCATGCCGGCACAAGGCGCGACGGCGCACGCATTCTGGCGAACGGCGGGCGCGTGCTCAATGTCACCGCGCTGGGCCGGACGGTGGCCGAGGCAAAGGCGCGCGCCTATGAGGCGGTCGCGCGCATCGACTGGCCGGACGGGTTCTGCCGCAGCGACATCGGCTGGCGGGCGGTCGAACGCGAAGAGGGCTGAGCGCGAG
>MDTG01405189.1_pt1 | contig 45745 bp, 41 predicted proteins | sample 811421 | NCBI WGS metagenome assembly MDTG01 (sample SAMN05326645, study PRJNA326480) | marine metagenome | isolation source: seawater | place: Pacific Ocean: South East | collected 2011 | reverse complement strand
ATTTGATGAGTATAAAGAAATTGATGATTATTGTAAAAATAAAAAAATAGAATGGTTTGCTTCTGCTTGGGATACAGAGAGTCAATTATTTTTAAGACAATTTGATTGTAATTACAATAAAGTTGCTTCAGCTATGATTGTATATGATGAACTGCTTGAAATGATAGCTTCCGAGGGAAAACATACCTTTATTTCAACTGGAATGAGCACTATGGAGGACATCAGTAACGCAGTTGATATTTTTAGAAAACATAACTGTTCATTTGAATTGATGCATACTATTTCAACCTATCCAATGAAGGATGAAAACGCCAATTTAAGTCTTATAAATACTTTGAGAGACGAGTTTAAATGTAATGTTGGTTATAGCGGCCATGAAAGTGGAATAGCTATTTCTGTAGCTGCAGCAGCAATGGGTATTACTTCATTGGAGAGACATATTACCCTTGATAGGTCAATGTATGGCTCTGATCAATCTGCCTCTTTAGAGCCAGCAGGACTAAGAAATCTAGTTGGGTCTGTTAGTAAAATTGCAGTGGCAATGGGCGATGGCATTAAGACAATAATTGACGATGAAGTTCCGATAGCATCAAAGCTAAGAGAGCATATTCAATAGAATTAGTAGGGTAATTTTGTATGGGCATTAAATTAAACTTAGGCGCTAGTCCAATATGGCATATGGAAGGTTGGCATACTCTTGATCACAAACTTCAAGAAAATACTGATACTGCTATAGCTGGCGATGCTTCAGATATTAAACTTAATGACGAAAGTTGCGATGTCGTATTTTGTTCTCATGTATTTGAACATATTCCTCATAGCAGATTGCCCTTGGTAGTTTCAGAAATTAATAGAGTCCTCAAACCTGGTGGTGTCTTTAGGATGCTTACGCCAAATCTTGAGGTATTGGCAAAAGCATATGTTGAAAAGGATCAAGATTTTTGGGAAAAAGCACTTGATGAGGATGAAAACCTTAGAAAAGATTTAGGTTACGGAGGAATGCTCATGAACTGTTGTGTTTCACCTGGACAGGATACCGCTTTAATAGATAGGAATCTAAAAACTTTTATAGCTGGATATGCGCATCTATATATTTATGACTATGAGATGATGAGTACTATATGGGAAAAGTTAGGGTTCGAATGTAGAAATGCCGAATTTAATGATTCTGAAATCGAGGAATTGAGAACGCCTTTGCACGTAGTTGGATTAGAGCCAGTTTGGCAAAACTTTAACAAAAAATTTTACAAAGAAAATAACCTTGTTCATCAATTAGTTGACGGTAAGTATGAAATCAACTTCAAAGTGACTGGTTTCGATAGAGATCCATTGACATCATTAATTGTTGAAGGAAAAAAATCAAAATATGTTGATAAAAGTAAAGCAAATGAGTTATTTAATTTCTCTCAAGAAAACTACAATAGATATAGTTATTCTTTATTAAGAGACGAAGCATTCACAGATAGGCTTGATGAAATGGGAATTTCATACCCAGATATTAAAGTTTAATTACTAATAATTATATTATTATGCGTGTAGTACTTATACTCCAAGCAAGAATGGGTTCAAGTAGATTACCAGGAAAATCTATGATGGACCTAGCAGGTGCACCTCTAGTCGGAAGAATGATTGAAAGGATTAAAAGATGTAAGTCTTTATCAGAAATAGTTTTAGCAATACCAGATACTGAGTTAGATCTTCCACTAGAAGAACTCGGTAAAAATCATGATATAAAAGTATTTAAAGGTTCTGAAACTAACTTAGTATCTAGATATTATCATGCTGCCAAAGAATCCAGAGCTGAGGTGGTTGTCCGCCTACCTGCAGATAATGCAACACCAGAACCGATAGAAATTGATAAGATTATAGACTTTCATCTTTCATTGAAAAAACCTGGCTTTTCTTCAAATATTTCAGAGATTAGAAATTCAGGATATCCTGATGGCATTGGTGCAGAGGTTTTTAATTTTTCATTGTTAGAAGAAATATATAACAAAGATATCTCAGATAATCAGAAAGAGCATTTACATCTTAATTTTTATAATTATGAGACAGATGAAGCAATTGACGAAGGATGGTGTCCAATTAACACAATCATATGTCCTAAAGAATACTCTAGACCAGATATTATTTTAGATGTTAACGATAATAGTCAGTATATCTACATGAAAGAATTATATGAAACTCTTTATGCTCGAAATCAAAATTTTACTATAACTGATATTATCGAATGGCATGATAATGAATATGAAGCATAAGATATCTTTGTTATGCTAAGTTATTTAAAGGAGAAGCAATGAATAGTAAAACCAGGTTGGTACATTTTAATGGCGAACTAATTCCAGAGAACGAAGCAAAAATATCAATATATGATTCAGCACTAATGTTTGGAGACATGGTTTTTGAAATGACTAGATCATTTAATAAAAAGCAATTTAAATTAGAAGAACATGTAGAAAGACTATTTCATGGGCTAAAAATTCTTAGAATACCAATTGAAATTTCACAGTCGCAAATGATCGAAGCATGTCATGAAACCGTTGAGGCAAATGAACACCTCTTTAAGGAAGATGACGAACACCGATTGATGATAGATGTTTCAAGAGGTTTATTGGGAATTTATCAAAATATTGATGGGCTTCATAAAGGTTCCAATGTGATAATTGCTGATTTTCCTCTAAGATGGACTGTAGTAGGAATGGGTGATTTATTTGAAAAAGGTATTAACGCAGTTATAACTTCTCAAAGAGCAATTCCAGCATCCCTTATGGATCCAAAAATTAAAAACAGAAGCCGTTTATTTTATTTAACTGCAAATATTGAGGCTTCTCAGTTTGAGGGAGACAATAACTGGGCACTTTTATTGGGTACAGACGGCTTTATTACAGAGGGCACTGGCGATAACTTTTTTATAATTAAAGATGAAGTGGTAATTACTCCTGAAGGAAGAGACATACTTAGGGGAGTTTCAAGGGAATATGTTATGAAAGAACTTTGCATGGATTTGGGAATTGAAGTAGTTGAAAAAAATATTGAGCCATATGATGTTTACACAGCTGATGAAGCTTTCATGACAGGTACTCCTTTTTGTATGTTGCCAGTAACGTCCCTAAATGGTTTGAAAATTTCTGATGGCAATGTTGGCTCAACTTACACAAAATTAATAAATAAATGGAGTGAAAAATCAGGAATTGATATTGTTAATCAAATCAAAAAATGGAATAAAGAGGATCATAAAGGCAAATCCAATAATGCCCCAACCCCCTATCAGTTTAAAAAATAGATGATTGTAAACCTTGGTTTTATGCAAGGCAGATTGTCTCCAATTGAAAATAATCAAATTCAATCTTTTCCATGGGACAATTGGGAACATGAAATAGCTTATGCAGATAAATTAGGCTTTAATATAATTGAGTGGACACTTGATCAGGAAAATATATATTCAAATCCTTTTATGAACACAGAAGGTCAAACCAAAATTAAGATGCTAAAAAAATCTAATAACGTTTCCATCGAATCACTCACTGCAGATTGTTTTATGCAAGCTCCATTTTGGAAAAGTGAAAATACCAATGAAAAAAAAATGCTACAAGATATTTTTATAGATGTTATAAGTGCTGCAAAAAAACTAGACATAAAATATATAATTGTTCCACTTGTTGATAATGGAAGTATTGATAGTGCCAGTCAAGAAGATGATTTGGTAAATTTTCTAATCAGTATAGAAAAAATTTTAGGCAACACAAAAATTTTATTCGAATCAGATTTACCGCCAAAAAAGCTTGAAAAATTTATAGGAAAATTTAGTGAACAGTATTTTGGAATTAATTATGATACTGGTAATAGTGCTTCGCTTGGATATGATCCTGCTGAGGAATTTTTTGCATATGGGAATCGTATTTTAAATGTTCACCTTAAAGATCGACCTCTTGGAGGATCTACTGTACCACTTGGAGAAGGAGACACAGACTTTAGTAAAATCTTTAATTTATTATCAAATAAAAATTATTCTTCAAATTTAATTCTTCAAGCTGCTAGAGCCAAAGATGATAATCATGATCAAGCTTTGCTACAATACAAAAATTATATTTTTAATGTACTAAAAAAAAATGGAATTAAACATAAAAGATAAAAAAGTACTTATTACTGGTTCATCAAAAGGAATAGGATTAGGAATATTAAGTTCTTTTGTTAAAGAAGGTTCTTTAGTTGTTGCAAATAGCAGAAATGATAATTCTCTAGATTATGTCTCAGAGAAATTTGGATGTCACACAGTTAAGGCAGATGTTTCTGATTCAATTCAGGCTAAGGAATTAATTGAAAAAGCTATTGATCTTATGGGAGGTCTAGATATTCTTGTTTGTAATGTTGGAGGTGGCTCATCTGTACCTCCAGGTCAAGAATCTAGAAAAGAATGGGGAAGAGTTTTTGATAAAAACTTTTTTTCAACCACTAATACTGTAGAAGCTGCATGGACATACTTGAAAAAGTCATCAGGTTCAATTGTTTGCATTTCTTCAATATGCGGCACAAACGTTATCGACCAAGCGCCTGTTACTTATGGTACAGCCAAGGCCGCCTTGAATCATTATGTAAGAACAATTTCAAAAACTTTGGCAAAAGACAATGTAAGAATTAATGCTATTGCGGCAGGAAATATTTTGTTCGAGGGATCTTCTTGGGAAAAAAAACTTCATAAGGATGAACATAATGTTAAAAAAATGATTCAGCAAAAAGTTCCTCTTAATATTTTTGGAGATGTTGAAGATATTTCAAACTTAGTTTTATATCTTTCTTCACCGTTGTCAAAATTTATAACAGGGTCTATTTATACCATTGATGGCGGACAATCTTGTAATTAAAAAAATATAAATGAACCTTAAACCATATAATCTTGAAAATAAATATGCTCTTATAACCGGAGGAGCTGGGCTCATGGGTTCAGAGCATGCTGCAGCACTTCTTGAAATAGGAGCAAAAATTATCTTAACTGATTTATGCATGGAAGATTTGGAAAATACAAAAACAAAACTTCTAAAAGACTTTCCAAAAGGCATTATAGATTTGCATGTGATAGATGTATGCAAAGAAAAAGATATAATTTCAGTCAGAGATATATATGAAAAAAAATCAGAAACCATTGATATATTAATAAATAATGCAGCTATAGATCCAAAAGTTGGCAAATCAAAAATTGAAAATACCTCAAGGTTAGAAAATTTTTTACTTGAGGATTGGAATATGCAACTCAATGTTGGATTAACTGGTGCTTTTTTATGTTCAAAAATTTTTGGCTTCCACATGTCAAAAAATAAAGGTGGAGTAATACTAAATATAGCATCAGACCTTTCAGTCATAGCTCCGGATCAAAGGTTGTATATGAAAGATGGGGTAGATGATGATATACAATCAGTAAAGCCAGTCACATACTCAGTTATTAAATCTGGCCTTATAGGATTAACAAGATATCTATCTACATACTGGATCAATCAAGGTGTAAGGTGCAATTCTCTATCACCGGGAGGAATTTATAACAATCAAGATTCACAATTCATAAAAAAAATTGAGAAATTAATACCTATGGGAAGAATGGCAGATAAAAGTGAATATAAATCTACTGTTCAGTATTTGTGCTCAGATGCGTCTAAATATATGAATGGACAAAATATTGTTGTGGATGGTGGAAGATCAGTCTGGTAATGATGACATTTTTTAAAATTGATTGAATGAAATTCAAAATAATTTTTAAAAAACCGGTTTATTCGGACATAGTGCTTATATACCCAAATGGTGAAAAGTTATTAAAAAAATATGTTTTTGGAAACTTTTCTTATCAAACTTTAGACATTACATCATTAATTTGTTTCAACCTATCGATTATGTGGAAAACATATAAATTGTTTTCTTATAAAAGATTAAATTTTTCATTAAAACTTAATTATTTTATTGTCGACTTAATAAAACAAATTTATGAAATGCACTTACAAGCATACATTGAAGAAGTTAATCCTAAGTTTGTAATTACTTTCATAGATGATGCTCCAGTATTTCATAGATTAAATGCAAATTATAAAAAGGACTCGATATTTATATCAATTCAAAATGGCTTAAGACCACAAAGTCATTTTAAATACTATACCAAGCAATCTGATTTCTTGCCCCATAAGATGTCTCATTTCTTTTGTTTTGGATCCTCAGACGTGAAATCATTCAAGAAAGAGGGTTATAAGGTTGATAATTATTATCCATTTGGTTCTTTAGTTGGTGGTATTTATTGGAAAGAAATTAGTAAAAAAACATCAATTAAATATGATATTTGTTATGTTTCTTGCTGGGTTTCTGAAAGTAGATCAGACCTAAACGAGAATGAAATGAAAGTTTGGAGAGCCGATAGGTATGGAAATAAAGTCCTCGAAAATAATTTAAAGAAATTAATAAGTGAAAATGACTATTCTGTAATCATTGCTCTTAAGTACGAAAATTCAACAGAAGAGTTTGAGCACTTTTATCGTTTATTTGGCGATACAGTTCAATATCAATATAGCAAAAGAGAAGAATTTTCTACATATAGAGCGATTGATAAATCAAGGTTAGTTATTTCTCTTTATTCAACCTGTGGAGCTGAGACACTTGGAATTGGAAGAAAGGCTTTATTTAGTAATGGCTCAGGAAATGCATCTATAGGTATTCCAAGTGCAGGAATTTGTTACTATGAAGGTGAAGATTACTATGAATTTAAAAAAAAGGTAGAAAATATTCTAAATATGAGTGATGACAATTTTAAAGAAGATATTTCAAATATTAGAAAAGAAATCATGAACTATAAATTAAATGAAATGCCTCATGAATTAATATCAAGGTTTCTTCAAGAAAATAAATGAGGTTGATCTCATATTTTTATCTTTAAAAATTATGAAGATGGCAGTAATTAGGCCAGTAAAAAAATATTTTTTGTAATGTTTAAGAAATTGCTTCAATTGGGTTGCTGGCCGAGGGGATTTGTTATTATGAAGGACACGTATATAATGAATCCAAAAAAAGTTGATGAGATTTTGTTTATGAGTGATGCTGAATACAGTACTATGATGACCGGTAACGCTAGTTATATAATGATACGTAATGCTGAAGATTTACCGCATTTGATTGTACGTAATAAGATTTTAAATAGCATTTATAAATAATATATAAATATCTTCATAAAAGGTTTAAAAATGTTAAAAAATTCTTCTATTCTTATTACTGGCGGAACTGGTTCATTTGGAAATACTTTTGTGCCAATGACTCTTAAAAAATTTAATCCAAAAAGGCTTGTTATATATTCCAGAGATGAAATGAAGCAATGGGATATGGCAAAAAAGTTTGAAGATGATGGTAGAGTGAGATTCTTCATTGGGGATGTGAGAGATAAAAATAGACTACATAGAGCTCTAACTGGTATAGATTTCGTTGTACATGCTGCTGCAACAAAAATTGTTCCTACTGCTGAATACAACCCATTCGAATGTGTAAAAACAAATATCAATGGTGCAATGAATGTTATTGATGCATCAATTGATCAGAAAGTTAAAAGAGTTGTTGCCTTGTCCACTGATAAGGCAAGTAGTCCAATAAATCTATATGGCGCTACTAAATTAGCCTCAGACAAGCTTTTCATTGCAGGTAATAATTATACCGGTTCGCAAGATACTTCATTTTCTGTAGTGAGATACGGTAATGTAATGGGCTCTAGAGGCTCAGTTATTCCTTTTTTTAATCAAATTAAATCTTCTGGAACTGTGCCCATTACTGACGAAAGAATGACAAGATTTATGATAACTCTTGAACAGGGTGTGGAGCTTGTATGGCATGCTTTTGATGATATGATTGGCGGTGAGATTTATGTAAGAAAAATTCCTTCAATGAAAGTTGTGGATCTAGCCTCTGTTGTTGCTCCTGATGCAAATCATGAGATAGTTGGAATAAGACCTGGTGAAAAGTTACATGAACAGATGATTGGTGAAGAAGATGCAGATTTTACCTACGAATATAATAATCACTATAAAATTCTTCCTGCAATCAATGGCTGGTCTGAAGACCCTAACAGAATAAAAGATGGAACCAAAGTCAAAGAAAACTTTATTTATGACAGTGGATCAAATAAAGAATGGATGAAATCCGAAGATCTTGAGGCTTGGATTAATAAAAATAGAGATTCCCTTGGGAAAATTTGATAATGATTCCATATGGTCGGCAATTTATATCAGAGGATGATATCGATGCTGTTGTTAAAGTATTAAAATCAGATTTCTTAACGCAAGGCCCAGTTGTTCCCAAATTCGAAGATTCAATTAAAAATTATTGTAATGTTGATTATGCATTTGCGTTAAATAGTGCTACTAGTGCTCTTCACATTGCATGCCTGGCACTTGGAGTTGAAAAAGGAGATTATGTTTGGACTTCAGCAAATTCATTTGTTGCGAGCGCAAATTGTGCCATTTATTGTGGAGCTAGCATAGATTTTGTAGATATTGATAAAGTTACAAATAATATTTCAATTCAAGCACTAGAAAAAAAACTTAAGGTTGCTAAGTTAGAGAATAAATTACCAAAGGTAGTAATTCCAGTTCACTTAACAGGTCAATCTTGTGAGATGAAAGAAATTCATAAATTATCAATAAAATATGGATTCAGTATTATTGAAGATGCGTCTCATGCAATTGGCGGCAAGTACTTGGAAGAGCCTATTGGTAATTGTGAATATAGTGATGTTTGTGTCTTTAGCTTCCATCCTGTAAAAATTATCACAACTGGAGAAGGTGGTGTGGCAACCACAAATGATCCAAGCTTGGCTTTAAAAATTGATCAACTTAGGTCTCATGGTATTACAAGGAACTCTGAGCATATGGAATTTGAACCCCATGGTGATTGGTATTACGAACAACTATTGTTGGGGTTCAATTATAGAATGACTGATATTCATGCCGCTCTTGGATTAAGTCAGATGAATAAGTTGGACGAATCTGTTCAAAAACGAAATATTATTGCTAAAAGATATAATGAACAGCTCAACAAGTTACCACTAGTCCTCCCAACTGTCATCAAAAACAGTTACTCATCGATGCATTTGTATGTTATTAAATTGGATTCAGAAATAACAAATATTACACATAAAAAAGTCTTCGATGAATTACGAAAAGAAAAAATTCTTGTAAATATTCACTATATACCAATATATTTCCATCCTTTTTATAAAAAACTCGGTTTCAAAGAAGGTTATTGTCCACAATCAGAAGACTATTACAGAAGAGCAATTAGTATCCCAATGTTCCCAACTTTAGAGATCGAAGAACAAAATAAAGTTGTCACAACTTTAAAAAATATTTTTAAATGAAATTAGCACTTGGATCTGCACAAATAGGTATGCAGTATGGTTTATTGGATCATTCCAAAGAAAAATCTGTAGCAGAGGTAAGAGAAATTTTAAAAATCGCAAGTGAAAATAGTATTAATACAATTGATACAGCAATTTCTTATGGAAGGAGTGAGGAGATACTCGGTCAAGCAAATGTTCATGATTTTGACGTAATAACTAAAATTCCAAAATTTCCAGATAATATTGATGAACCTAGAAGATGGGTTCAAGATCATATATTCAGTTCACTAGAGCATTTAAAGATTAATAAACTTTATGCCGTTTTATTTCATGAATCTGATGATTTAGATTCGTGCTTTGCTGACGAAATATTTAAAGGTATTGAAAAATTGAAAGCAAAGAAGCTAATAAAAAAAATAGGCGTTTCAATCTATAATCCAAATCAACTTGATAAAATTACAGACAGATATGAAATTAACATTGTTCAAGCACCTTTAAATATTTTAGATCGACGTTTGATCACATCAGGATGGATGCAAAAACTCTATTCAAATTCAATTGAAATTCATACTAGATCTTGTTTCTTGCAAGGTCTTTTATTGATGAGCCCTCAAACTATTCCTCAAAAGTTTAATCAATGGAAAGGATTATTTACTGAGCTTGAAGAATGGTGCAATGCATATGGAAAAACGATGCTAGAGGTATGCTTAGGCTTTCAAAACTCATTTCCTGAAATAAATAAAACTGTTATAGGAATCGATTCAAAACATCATCTATCAGAAATAATTTCAAAGAACAATTCTTGTAAAAGTTTTGAAATACCAAACATATCCTGTGATGATGAAAATCTAATCAATCCATCAAAATGGAGTGAGCTATGAAGGTATTAGCAATAGTTCAGGCAAGAATGGGTTCTTCAAGATTTCCAGGAAAAATAGTAGAAAAAATCGAGGATAAAACATTAATAAATATATTATTGTCTAGGTTATCAAAAGCAAAAAAAATTGATGAGATTGTTTTAGCAACTTCGTCTAAGAAAGAAGAAACAGAATTAATTAATGAAGCTAAAAAAGTTGGCATAAAATTTTTTACAGGAAGTGAAAATAATGTTTTAGAAAGATTTTATGGAGCTGCTATAGATTTTGAGGGTACTTTGATTGTTCGAATAACCGGTGACTGTCCGCTTGTTGATCCTGGGTTAGTTGATGAAGCAATTCAAATAGCAAAAGACAATAACTATGACTATGTTTCTAACGTTTCTCCTGCAACATATCCTGATGGATTAGATATTGAAGTCTTTAAAGTTGAAGCACTCAAGGAAGCTTTTGAAAATGCTCAAGATTCCTTCGATCTTGAACATGTAACCCCGTTCATAAGAAATAACAACAATAATTCCTTTAACATTGAAAATGATAGAGATCTATCATTTTTGAGATGGACGGTTGACGAAAAAGAGGACCTAGAAGTGATAAAAAATATATTTGAGTATTTTTCACCTAATATTGATTTTTCTTGGAATAAGGTTTTAAATCTCTATGAAAAAGAACCTGAATTGTTTAAGTTTAATAAGCGTATCAAAAGAAATGAAGGAGCTTACATGGGAAGTGGTCAAAAATTGTGGAAAAGAGCTAAAACTTTAATACCTGGTGGTAATATGCTTCTTTCAAAAAGATCTGAAATGTTTTTGCCTGATATTTGGCCATCATACTTTAGCAAGGCAAAAGGTTGCAGTGTATGGGATTTAGATGGAAATAAATATATTGATATGTCAATAATGGGAATTGGAACAAATTCACTTGGTTATGGTAATGATGAGGTTGATAGTGCAGTTCGGGAAACCATTTCCTTGGGTAATATGTCAACTTTGAATTGTCCAGAGGAAGTATATCTAAGCGAAAAGCTTATAGAAATTAATCCTTGGGCTGATATGGTTCGATACGCTAGGTCAGGTGGAGAAGCAAATGCAATTGCAATAAGAATTGCAAGGGCAGCTTCTGGGAAAGATAATGTTGCGATTTGTGGGTACCATGGATGGCATGATTGGTATTTGTCTGCAAATATTAGTACCAAACAAGGCCTAAAAGATCATCTTTTGCCAGGTTTAGAAGCTAATGGTGTTCCAAAAAATCTTGAAGGAACTGTTTTTCCCTTTCATTACAATAATTATGAGGAGCTTGAGGAAATAGTTTTAAATAATGATATTGGAACTATAAAAATGGAGGTGACCAGATCAGAGGGACCAAAAGATGGCTTTTTAGAGAAGGTTAGAAAACTTGCAGACAAGACTGGAGCTATTCTAATTTTTGACGAGTGCACCTCTGGATTTAGAGAAACTTTTGGAGGAATGCATAAGAAATTTAAAGTTGAGCCAGATATGGCAATGTTTGGAAAAGCATTAGGAAACGGATATGCAATAACTGCTACTCTTGGAAAGAAAGAAATAATGGAAGCAGCTCAGTCAACTTTTATAAGTAGTACTTTTTGGACTGAAAGAATTGGTCCAACTGCAGCGCTTAAAACATTAGAAGTCATGGAGAAAATAAGATCTTGGGAAAAGATTACTATGACTGGTATAAAGATAAAAAATTCATGGAAAGAAATAGCAGAAAATAACGAATTAGAAATTGATATTGGAGGTATTGATCCCTTGCCCACATTTACTTTTCAAGATGAAAATAACCAGATATATAAGACTTATATTACTCAAGAAATGCTGAAAAAAGGATTTTTGGCAGCAAACAGTGTATACGTTTGTACCGAACATGATGATTCTGTAGTTGAAGAGTATTTATCTGAACTTAATAAAGTTTTTAAAAAAATAAAGATTTACCATGACTCTGGTGATGTCCAAAATATGCTTGATGGAAAAAAATGTCATAGTGGATTTTCAAGACTGAATTGATAATGAAAGTCTCTATTATAAATTTTTTCAACTTTGACGATGGATAATGCAGTCATTGCAAGTAGTCTTGATGATGCTAAGAAACTTACCAAAAAATTTGGAATCCAATATTCAGACATTTATCTATGGAAACCTGATTTCTCAGAATATAAATCTTTAAAAAACCACAATATTTTCTACTTGGGAGAATCAATAGAAAATAATCTTTTAGATGAAGCCGAAATTGAATTCCATAAGATTTTAAAAAATTGGTATCAAGACGTTGATGGAAATGATTTAAGTTTTTATAAAAATTGCTCACTTGGTTTAACATTCCAATCGTCACTTGAGATAGTATTTTATAATTTAGTGTTAAGTTATATAACTTTTACTGAACTTTCCAAGAAATATAAAAAAATATATATTAATGCTGGTGAAGATGACGTTAAGACATTTGCTGCACAATGGATTAATAATAACTGCAATAATAGATTTGAATTCTTATATCATAAAAATAAAAAATCATTAAAACAGAAAGTTCATTATATGGTCGGATTTCGAGATCTAAACTTTCAGTTTAGAGGGAGTATTATTGATAGCATACTTGCAAAAATTCTTTTTTTTGTTCAATTACCATTTAAGAAAACTAAAAATATTTGTATTACCAATGCTGGTAAGTTCGACGAATACATTCAGATATCTAATAAATCAAGATCTCTTGATTATAGACTTCTGTTACCATTAAATAGAAAATTTAGAAGTTTTTTGGGTAGTCTATTTTTTTGGCAAAGAATAAACTCCAGCTATAATCAAAATGCTTCTGTCGAAATTATTAAAAAATTAAACACTAATAAAAATAATATCACCTCCTCAGTAGTTCCTAATGAGCTTTATAAAAAAGCAATTGAAGTTTTTTTATATCCATATTTCTCAAAGGCAATCAGTTACTATGAGTATTACTTAAAAATTTTTAAATTTTTTGACACATCTTTAGCAATATATGGAACAGATGGAGTTGAAAGATTTATTCTAAGTGCATATGCTGCAAAAAAAAGTAATATTCCAACTGCTTATATGCCACATGGAATAGCTTTTTGGAGCAATCATAGTATGGTTAATGATAGCAATCGGGCCTTTGACTATTATTTATCTCTGGGTAACTTTGACTCAACAAAATATCAAAAACTTGGTTTGAACATTGCAGATATTCGTGATATCTGCATCCCTTGGTTTGCCAAATCAAATTTTAAAGTTAGATCGAAAAAGAAAAAAAATAATGTTTGCGCTCTGCTGCTTCCTCTCGATCCAGGTTATTCTCTTAAAATAAATGCAAAAACCATTGTCGACCACTTACATGACATGATTGAAGTTTGCAATCAATTAAATATTGAGATTATAGGTGTAAAGTTCAGAGAAGCTGATAATTTAGCTGAATTTGGATTTTCTAATGGTAAAAATCTCATAAAAAATCAACATATTAATGTTTTTGGTGGATATGGTGAGATTAGCAAATATTTTTCAGAAGTTGACATGGTCATTGGACCACCTTCATCAGCACTTGTAGAAACATTTTTGGCTGAAAAAAAATTCTATGCATTTCAAGACCTTTCATGTTACAGACATAATCCAAATATTTCATATGAACTCATTTCAGAATATATAGACTGCGCTTCAAATAAAACTGAGCTTATTGAAAACATAAATATGAATAATATTTTTAAAGAAAACTCTAATATAGATTCAATTATTAATTCTAAAAAGACATTGGAAGAGGCATTTAAAATTACTGAGAGTACTTTCAATTCTCTCACAAAAAAATCAAAATAATGAAGATCTTTTTTTATTTATTTTATTTAGCCTTATCCTCAATATCAATTTCTGTAAAATTTAATAATAAACTTATTTCAAATTTTTTTATTTTCATTTTTGCGATTATTTGGTCCCTTTTTATTAGATTAAGAAAACCAAACGAAGATATTCTCTATTATGAATATATGATGACTCGAGAAGATGTATTTGTCCCAATTTTAGCAAATATAACTGAGCCTATCTTATATGTAATGCAATGGTGCATGTTTTTAATATTTAATAATACATTCTACGTATGGTTGATGAGTGACGTGATTGCTATTTATTTTTTATATATTGTTGTAGTAAATAGCCATAAGTTGATAGGCAACACAAGTTCTAAAATTATGAGATTTTATCCAAGTATTTTTTTTATGATACTAATTTCGTGGCCATTTTACATTGGTTTTACAGTCACTTACCGTCAGTTTTTTGCAACACTACTATTTTTATACTCACTTGTTAACTTAAAAACAAATCCAAAGAGAAGTATTTTGACATTTTTATTGTCAGTATTTGTACATAATTCAGTTGCATTTTTTGCTCCAATTATTGGATTTATGTTGAGAAAAAATTTTTTTAATTTACTGTCAACATTATTTATTTTAATTTCTCCTGCATTACTGTCTTATGGAGCTTCTTTAAGAGCGTCTAGAGACGTTGGTATTGTTTTGGCTTCTTTATATCCTTTTGCAATTATATTAGTAAGCTCATTAATCTTAGTAATTAGCATTGGCCAAAAGATTAAATTAAATAGAGATATACAAACTATATTTTTATATGTTCCGTATATTTCCTTAATGGCATGGCTATTCCTTGGAAATGGTCAGGCTGAAAGGTTTGGCCTATTATCACTATCAATATTAATACCAATCATTTCGACATTAATAATTTCAAAATTCAAATATAAATATTTTTTACTATTCTTTTTTGTTACTTTTTTAATATTCCCAATGCTGACTTTTTATTCAGGGATGCTAATTTCTTAAAATGCTAAAAGACTCTCAAATATATTTATTTGCTTCTGTTGTAACAATACTTGTTAACTTTCTTACTCTTCCATTTTTTACAAGTTATTTGTCTCCGGGAGATTATGGAGTTATTGCTCTTTTTATTATATTTGGGAATGTTACTACTAACTTAATATCTTTTGGTTTAAATACTGCCTCATATGGCTCTTATTTTAAATATAAAATAGATGACTTTAAAATCCTTAATTTGTCAGTATCAGTTTTTCTTATTGTTCTATTCATATTATTTGGAACGTTAGTTGTTAACAATTTTGCTGGATATATTTCTGGGAAAATATTTAATAATCAAATTAGCTCAGATTTATTAAAACTATCTTATCTAAGCGGTTGCTTTAGTTATTTTTATACTCATTTTGGACAATTATTAATTGCTCAGAAAAAAGCTTACTATTTTTCAATATCATCTATTCTCCATGTTTGCACCAATGCTTTGTTAACCTATTATTTTATTAAATTTTATTCATACACATTTCTAGCTGGGATTTATGGATTAACGTTTGCAAATATTTTAGCTATGAGCAGCGTAGTTTTATTTAATTACGATTTATTTATTTTTAAACTTTCATTTAAAAAACTAAAAAAAGCAATAATTTTTGGGATACCTGAAGTTCCTAAGCTCATAATTGATCTATTGTATTCAAGTTTTGATAAAACGATGTTGGCTAATTATAAAGGTATTTCAGAAATAGGATATTACGATTTTGGATCAAGATTTGCTAGCATCTTGAAGATATTCAATGATGCTATTGGGAAAAGTTTTTCTCCATACTTCCTAGAAAATATTGATAAAATAAGCGCTAGGGAAAATATTTTAGATTTTTTTTATAAAATAATTTTTTTTCTTGGCCTTATTGGTATTGGAATAAGTTACTTTAGTGAGGAAGCACTTATAGTCTTAACTACAAAAGACTTTTATGTGGCAAAGTATTTAGTTCCTTTCTTGATATCTTACTATCTTTTCGGAGTCCTTAATCAACTTGCATCAAATCAATTTATTGCAAGTCAAAAATTGTATTATTTACCCCCAATATCATTTTTTGGATTAGTTATAAATGTTGTCTTAAACATAATTTTAATACCTATTTTTGGTGCTATTGGAGCAGTAATTTCAACTGCATTTGTAAGCTTTATAACATCAATCTTATTATTTTATTTCGGTAATGTAGCATTAAATTTACCAACGAATAACAGAAAAATTATAAGTTTGTATCTATTGATTTTCTTTTTTTTAATTCTAGGTTATCCAATTTTATATATTGAAGCTTCATTCGCACTTAAAATTCTTATAAAAATGATTTTAATCATAATATTTTTATTGTCTGGTATTTATTTTAAATTCTTCAATAAAAAAGATTTACTCAATTTAAAGAATAGTGTTTTAAAGTCTGTACAATAATCAGGAGTATCTTAAATATAATCAACAGTTTGATATCTTCTGTCAAAACAAAAAATAGATATATAAGCTTTGAAAAGATTGAAACAAGTGTGGATAATGTTGTGTTTTATAAATAATATAATTTTATGAATTATTCAAAACTAACTATCTTCTTAAATATATTGTTATCGCCTTTTTTCAGTTTTTTAAGCAGTTTATTTCCAAAGGGAAATATTGTTTTGCTGGGAACATATAGCAGGCATAAGTATGGCGAAAATACGAAGTACTTATTTGAATATCTTGCAAAAAAGGAAGACATAGATGCTTATTGGATAACTGACAACAAGCAAATAATAACTCATCTCAAGAACTCAGGCTTCAATCATATAGGCCTTAGATCTCCCATAAAAATGTTTTGGATTCTATTGAGAGCAAAGATAATAATTGACTCTGGCACGGGATATTTCAACCCATTTGGTGTTTTAAATACCAACAAAGTTATTAAAATTTCTACTCTTCATGGAAACGGGCCAAAAGCAACTGTCTCTCGTTACATTGCTGCAATAGATGGAGGGGGGATCAAAGAAATTCTTAATCATCATCAATTTAACTATGTTAATTATCCATCTAATTACTCCGCAATTAAGGTGGGGAGAAGAAATCACTTACTTCCGAACGAAAAAATTATCTCTCTAGGTTATCCTAGGTGTGATCAATATTTTGATAAAGATCTAGTTACTCAATTTTATAAAAATAAAAAGACGGCACAATCTTTGTGCTCTGATTATAAATCTAATTCAAAAATTATTTTATATACACCTACATGGAGACCTTATGAGTACAATTTCCCGCTTGATCAAATGGATGGGATGGATTTAAATACTTTTGATCAGTGGTTGGATAGTAATAATATTTTCTTCTTCTTTTCAGTTCATACTGCACATCAACCAGAAAATATACCAAAAGGTTTAAAAAAAATTATATATATAGACCCCTCATCAAGTCCTTTTTTTGATATTAACGAATTTATGATGGAAGTAGATATTCTTATTAATGATTATTCAACAACTAGCACTGAGTTCTCTTTACTTAATAGGCCTCAGCTATTTTTTATGCCAGATTATCATCACTATAATGCTGAAAAAGGGTTTGTTGAAGATTATAGACATTTGCTTCCGGGAAAGGAGATAGTAAATTATAATGATTTGATTAGCTCTTTAAACTTAATTTTTAAAGATGAAAAAGGTTACATTGATAAATATAATGAAAAGAGAACTGAACTTTTAGATAAATATTATGATTTAAAGACTGGAGATTCTGCAAAGCTCTTCTATTCTTTTATAAAGAATATTTTAAATTAGATTTTTTAGGATAGTTAATATGAAAAAAGTATATGTTGGTATGAGCGCCGATCTCATTCATCCTGGCCATATAAATATTCTAAATAAGGCTTCTGAGCTGGGCGATGTTGTAGTTGGACTTCTCACAGATGAGGCTATAGCAAGTTACAAACGAATTCCAAATATGACATTTGAGCAAAGAAAAATCGTAATTGAGAATATTAGATTTGTTAAAAAGGTTATTTCACAAAATACTCTAGATTATTCAGAAAATCTAAAAATTATCAAACCTGATTATGTTGTTCATGGAGATGACTGGAAGGGTGGTGTTCAAAGTAAAACTCGTCAAAAAGTCATTGAAACTCTTAAGGAGTGGGGTGGTAAGCTTGTGGAGATACCTTATACAAAAAATATATCATCAACTAAGTTAAATAATGCAATTAAAGAGGTGGGAACAACTCCATCCATAAGATCTTCTTATTTAAGAAGAATGCTAGAAGTTAAGCCTCTGATAAGAGTTAATGAAGTCCATCATGGTTTATCGGGATTAATTACAGAAAAAACATTTGTTGAAAGAGATGGACGGCCTGTTGGTTTTGATGCTATGTGGTCGAGTAGTTTAACGGACTCCGCTGCTAAAGGAAAACCTGATATAGAAGCAATTGACATGACATCTAGAATGCAATCAGTAAATGATATTTTTGAAGTAACCACTTTACCAATGATTTTTGATGGTGACACTGGTGGAAAGATAGAGCATTTTTCATATACTGTGAGATCACTTGAGAGATTAGGCGTATCTGCTGTAATGATTGAGGATAAGACTGGCCTAAAGAAAAACTCTCTTTTTGGAACCGAGGCTCAACAAACTCAGGATACAATTGAAAATTTTCAAAATAAAATTGCAGCTGGCAAAAGAGCTCAGGTGACTGATGACTTCATGATAGGAGCCAGAATCGAAAGCTTAATTTTAAAACAAGGAATGGATGATGCTTTAACAAGAGCCAGGGCATATATCGATGCTGGTGCAGATATAATTATGATACATAGTAAAGAGAAAAAACCTGATGAAATATTTGAATTTTGTAAAATATATCAAACATTTCAAGATATTGTTCCTCTTCAAGTAGTGCCATCAACTTTTGATTCTGTGAAGGAGGATGAGTGGGAAAAAAGAGGCGTAAACATTGTCACATATGCCAATCATATGCTTAGGTCTTCATATCCATCAATGCTAGAAACTGCTAAATCAATTTTAATTAATGGACGGTCTATGGAAGCTACAGAAAAATTACTTTCAATAAAAGAAGTAATTAACCTCATTCCAAATAAAGATTAATGATAGATCCAAAAATTCTTTTTCAAGCCTTTTTGGATAATGATGTCAATTTTTATGCAGGTGTTCCTGATTCCCTTCTAAAATTTTTTTGTGCTTACATTACCGATGTTGTAGATAACAAAAATCATATTATAGCTGCCAATGAGGGTGCTGCTGCTTCTATAGGAATTGGTTATCATCTTTCTACAAACAAAGTGCCATTAATTTATATGCAAAATTCTGGTCTTGGAAATATAGTAAATCCAATAACATCCTTAGCAGACCCTTTGGTTTATTCAATCCCAATGATTTTGATGATAGGTTGGAGAGGAGAACCTGATCATAAAGATGAACCTCAACATGTAAAACAGGGAGCAATAACACTAGAACTCTTAAGAGTTCTAGGTATCCCATTTGAGATTTTAGATACAAAATCTAATGACAGAGATGCAAAAAAAATTATTGACTTATTGGCTACAAAAGCAAAAAATAACAATCAACCAGTAGCCTTGGTTATTAAAAAAAATACTTTTAAAAAATATCAGCTTCTGAACAAAACAATATTTGACAGAATTTATACCCGAGAAGAGGCTATAAAACAAATTATTCCTGAAATACCTAATAAAGCAATATTAGTTGCTACCACCGGAATGCTATCAAGAGAGTTATTCGAATATAGGTCTCAAAGAAAAGAGGGGCATGAAAAAGATTTCCTTACAGTTGGTGGCATGGGACACGCTAATCAAATAGCTTTAGGTATATCCCTTCAAAAGAGAGACAATCAGGTATTTTGTTTAGATGGAGATGGTTCCATTTTAATGCATATGGGTAGTTTGGCTATAAATGGAATTGTTGCAAAGGAAAATTTTTATCATATTGTTATTAACAATAATGCTCATGATTCTGTTGGAGGCCAGCCAACTGTCGCTGGAGATATTGATCTTCAAAAAATTGCATCAGGGTTGCGTTATAGCTGGTTTGGTCTTGCAACTTCAGCAGAGGAGATTAAAAAAAGCCTCAAGAAAATGCAATCAATTAACGGCCCAACATTTCTCGAGATTCAAGTTAAAACTGGTAATAGAAAAGATCTTGGGAGACCTACAATAAAACCCTCAGATAATAAATATAATTTCATGAGATATTTAGATGAGCTCTAATGAGATAATTTTTGGAAGAAAGCAACTCGCTTCATTAGAAAAAATTCTAAAAGACTATGGCTCTCAAAAAATATTTTTAGTAACAGGCAATAAATCCTTTGATTATATAAATTCAAATTTTAACTTTGAATCAATAATTCAAGATTTCAAAACAACTAGATATCATGGCTTTAATGCTAACCCAAAATTAGAAGAAGTAGTTGAGGGAATAAATATATTTAAAGAATTCAAACCTGACATTGTTATTTCTATTGGTGGTGGAAGTGTAATAGATATGGCCAAATTAATTAATGCTCTTGGATCGCAGGATGCCGAAGATTTTATAGATATTATTAAGACTAATAGAATAATTAATAATGGTTTGCCATTAATTGCAATTCCAACCACCTCTGGAACTGGAAGTGAAAGCACTCACTTTGCTGTTGTTTATGTGGATGATATAAAGTTTTCACTTGCCCATCCTTTCATTCTCCCAACAATTGCAATTGTTGATCCTGATCTTTCCCTCAATATGCCAAAATATTTAGCTGCTTGCACTGGAATGGATGCACTTTCTCAAGCTGTTGAATCATATTGGGCCAATGGCGCCACAGATGAAAGTTTAATTTATTCCTCAGAAGCCATTACTCTTATAAATAAATCATTCGTTAAATCAATAAATACTAATGATATTGAAGCAAAAATTGATATGGCTAAAGCAGCAAATCTAGCAGGAAGGGCTATTAACATTAGTAAGACAACAGCACCACATGCCATTTCATATGGAATAACAAGTACTTTTTCAATTCCTCATGGTCATGCAGTTGCATTAACGCTAGGTAGATTTTTTAAAATTAACTCAGATCAAAAAAATAAGCTATCAAATAATACTCTCACTATGGAAGAGCACATCCTAAAGATGCGTAACTTGTTTGCTCTTTTTGATACATCTTCAGCTGATGAATGCTTTGATAAATGGATGGCGTTAATGAAAGATATTTCTCTTGAAAGCTCATTTACAGCCTTGGGCATAAAAGATGAAAGAAAAATATCAAATGTTATCAACAAAATAAACATTGAAAGACTTAACAATAATCCGATGATTGTATCTAAGAATGATCTTCAAGATTTATTTAGTGTTTGAAACGAGGAGAACTAGTGAAAATTATTTTTTTTGTTGAAAACAATCATGCAGGAGGCATGGATACCTTCTTTATAAATATAATAAATAATTGGCCATTTAAACAGGACAAATTATGTTTAATATGCAATCACAATCATCCAGGTCTTTCACATATAAAGTCATCTGTAACTAGAGAATGCCAATTCTACGATCATGATATTATTCTTTATGATAGATTTATCGATAATTTTTTCTTTTTTCTACCGTTTATTTTAAGAAAAATACTTAGACCATTTTTTAGAATAATCTTTTTTCCATACCAACTTCATAGATTGAAAAAAATATTTAAGGAACTTGACGGAGATAAACTATTATCAGTAAATGGAGCATATCCTGGTGGAGAGACTTCCAGAATAGCTAATATTGCGTGGAGGAAAATTGGCAAAGGCATGAGTGTACATAACATAAGGAATTTTGCTATTCCACCAAGAACTATAATAATGCCATATGAGAATATGATAGATGCTATGTTGGAACGTTCAGTACATACATATATTGGTGTTTCTTCATGTTGTGCTGAATCCTTAAGATTAAGGCCAATTTTGCATAACAGTTCAAAAATTAAATATATATATAACGGAGTACCAGATCCAGATATAAATGAAAATAGAGATGTTTTTGACCTAAGGAAAACTTTAAATATTAATGATGGACCTATATGTTTAATGTTATCTACTTATGAGTTGAGAAAAGGATTTGAATTTTTATTCAATGTTTTTAAAGAGCTAAGCAATGACTCTCCTGATGTAAATTTAGTAATTTGTGGTGACAGTACTAAGAAGGAGAAAAGTGTTGTTGAGCAACTTAGAAAAAATATCGCTCCAAAATCAAAGATCCACTTATTAGATTTTGTTCCAAATGGAAAAGCCTTAATTAATCAAGCAGATATTTTAATTGTTGCTTCGCAAGAATGGGAGTCATTTGGATGGACAGTCATTGAAGCAATGATAAGAGGTGTTCCTGTAGTTTCAACAAACGCAGGCGGATTGGCAGAAGTTGTTGGAAAAAATGGAGAAGAAGGTTTTAGTTTGGATAAAAATGATAAGGCTGGTTTCGTAAAAAGCATTTCTGCCTTGATTGATGATAGTAATTTGCGAAATTCAATTGGTCAAAAGGGAAAGCTAAGAGCGCAAAGCTTTTTCTCAATTGATAGAATGGTCAAAGAGTATTCAGAGGTTATAAGAGATAACTAATGGAAGATTTTTAAGAAATATATTATGTGTGGAATTTTTGGAATAATTAATACAAATGCAGATGTTAATATCGATGATATTAATATTATGTCAAATAATATGATTCATCGGGGCCCTGATGATGAGGGAATATTAATAAAGAATAGATGGGCGATTGGTATGAGAAGGTTATCAATAATAGATATAGAAGGAGGACATCAACCAATTTCTAATGCTAATAACAATGTTCATTTAGTAGCAAATGGGGAAATCTATAACTATCAAGAGTTAAGGAAAGATCTAATAGCAGATGGATATAAATTTAAAACTAATTCTGATGTCGAGGTGATTCTTCACCTATATGATAAATATGGATATGATGCGATCAATTATCTAAATGGAATGTTTGCTTTTGCAATATATGATGAAGATAAAAATGTAGCCTGGATTGCAAGGGATAGGTTGGGTATAAAACCCTTATATTTATTTAAAACTGAAGATAGTTTTTATTTTTCATCAGAATTAATAGGATTATCAAAAGTTTCTAATTCAGAAATTTGCAATGAATCTATTATTGATTATCTTGGACATTCTTATGTTCCTGCTCCTAAAACTATGTTTAAAAATATATTTAAATTAATGCCAGGAGAGTTCATGACTATAACTAATAATATTGTTAGTAAAAAATTTTACTGGGATTCATCGGTTAAAAATCAAAAAAAAATATCAATTGATGAAGCTACAAATAGTTTAAATAAATTATTCAAAGATTCTGTTAAATTACAGTTAATTAGTGATGTTCCATTGGGAGTTTTTTTGAGCGGAGGCGTAGATAGTAGCGCAATTGCAAGCTATGCAGCTGAAATAAGAGGAGAATCAAAATTAGACACATTTACAATTGATTTTGATGGTAAAGATGGTGAGGATAGTCCATTTGCAAATAAAATTAGTAAAGAATTAAAAACTAATCATCATGTGATTTCAGTTAATGCAGAAGATCAATTTAAGTCTTTAGATGAATTAATAAGTTTAATGGATGAGCCTATGTCTGATAGCGCAATTGTTCCTACATATATATTATCTAAAGAGGCAAGAAAAAAGGGGATGAAAGTCTTATTATCTGGAGCCGGTGGAGATGAAATATTTGGTGGTTACCCGCGACACTATCCTGGAAAAATATTTAGTGCATCATGGTTTGCAAATTTACCATATTTATTAAGATATTTTTTATCAAGTCTTTTATCATTAGTAAATCCATCATATAAAATTAGGTTATTAAAACCATCAAGAAATTTTGTAGCAAACATATCTGGAGTAAACTTTGCTTTTTTATCAGACTTAATTAAGTCAAAAAAAGAATTCCTAGCATTAATAAAAAGAATTGATAAAGGCTATGAAAAAGCCTCTTCAAAATCTATGTATGCACTTATGCAAATGGATGTGAGAGACTATTTGCCAAACAATATTCTTAGCTTAACTGATAAAGCAACTATGGGTGCTTCTGTAGAGGGAAGAGTTCCTTTTTTAGATCATAGAATGGTTGAGTTTGCTTTTTCTGTTCCAGAAAAAATAAATATTTTTCAAAATAATCAAAAAGGTTTATTTAAGCATATGCTTAAGGGGAGATTACCTGATGACCTTTTGAATAGAAAAAAAGAAGGATTTAATGCTCCTATTCATTTTTGGGTTCAGAAGTGGCCAGATCAGATTAAAGATGAACTTTTAAATAATATTTCACCCACCTTAGATGCTTTGATAAATAAAAAGACCATTGGTGATTGGTTAAATAATTCCAAGAAAAGGGCTCAAGCAGGTGCATCCTTATATGCTTTATTTGTTTTAAATAAATGGTTAAGAAATATTAATAAGTAACTCGAAGGTCTTTATATATAAAAAAAATTCTTAATTCGATTATAATTCAATGCAATTCCAATAATAGGAGTAATAAATGTCAAAAAAAGATATGCCTGATTTTAATTCGCAAATACTTGATAGTAATGAGTCTGACATAAATAACGAAGGAAACAAGAATTGGTGGCAGTCAAATCCTATGACATATGATTGGGATAAATCACTTGGAGAGCCAATTTACAATCAAGAATATTTTCATCAAATAGATGATATTTTTGGTGAAGGCCATAGTCTTGTAAATAATCCTAGATGGCCAGAAGGATACATATTAGAAAATTTTATAGAGTATGAACTTTTTAATAAAAAAGAAGTTCTAGAAATAGGTTGTGGAGCAGGCTTAGTATCAAGCCATATTGAAAGAGCAGGAGCAAATATTCATTCTATTGACCTAACAGAAGAGGCTATAAGAATGACCAAAGAAAGATTTAAATTAAATCAACAACAAGGCGATATAAGGCAAATGGATGCAGAAAATCTTGAATTTGACGATTGTTCAATGGATTTTGTTGTTTCATGGGGTGTGATACATCATTCATCAAATATGACAGCAATCTTAGATGAGATATATAGAGTTCTTAAACCCAACGGCAAAGCATATATTATGATTTATCATAAGAATAGCCTCAGATATAATGTCTATGTAAGGTTTTGGCTGGGTATTATGAAATTAAAATATATTAATAATACAACAGAAGAAATTGCAGGAAGCATCACAGATGGTTTTATAGCAAGGCATCTTACAGAAAAAGAATTTAATGAAGTATCATCTAAATTTTCTAAAGTTGCCATTACATTCTCAGATGAAAAAACCACTATTTTGAAATATTTATTTGGTATTGGGAAAATTTTTGCTCCTTTTTATTTTATAACAAAACCTATTCAAAAATGGCTTGCAAAAAATTGGGGTTGGTATCTTGAAGCAAAGATAACAAAATAATTTTGTTTAAGACTGATAAAATTTTTTTAAATTAATGATTTCAATTGTTTGTCCAACATACAACTCAAAACTTTTTATCGAAAGAACACTAAAGTCAGTTATCAGTCAAACAGTCAGACCTTTAGAATTAATAATTTCTGATGATGGTTCAACTGATGGGACTCTAGACTTTATAAAAAATTTTTTTGATTCTAATCAAGTAGAATTTGAATATAAAATAATTCAAAATCCTCATAGGGGGCCTGGCGCTTCAAGGAATGAAGGAATTAGAGCAGCTCGAGGAGATTGGATTGCTTTTCTTGATTCAGATGATATCTGGTACCCAGATAAAATTAGCCAAATTCAAAACGCAATTAATAATAATTTAAATATAAACTTTATCTGTAATAATGAAATATTAGTTTCAAAAAAAAATAAAAAACGCTTAATGAATTATTCAAAAAAATATAATCCAAATATTAAACTTTTTGATCAACTCTATACTTCTAATTTGTTTTCGACTTCGGCAGTAGCATGCAAACGAAGTTTATTAATTAACAATTCATTGTTTGATGAAAAATTATTATCAGCACAAGACTACGATTTATGGTTAAAACTTTCTCCAAATATTAAATTATATTTTATTAATAAACCACTAGGTGAGTACATAGAAAGAGAGGGAAACATCACCTCATCTAGTCTAAACAAAAGACTAAAGAATGAATTACTTATAGCAAAAAGATATAGAAAGCATTTTAGCTTTTTTAGATATTTTATGAGGGTAGTGCATATTCTTTTGTCATACTTAATTCAATTTTTGAAAAGATTTATCTCGTAATAAATGCATCTCAGATTATTTAAATTAATGATTTTTAATCCTAAACTACTAATAGAGTTTCTTGGAATCATATATATAACCATATATCGTGCCCTGATAGTTAGGTTTTTAAGGGGTTTCATGTTGTCTTATCCTAAAGATATTAAAAATATTGCTAATCAAATTCCTATCTATAAAAAAAACATAAACGTAAGAAAATCTAAAATTAAGCATAATCTAAGAAGGCTTAAACTTGCTTCAGGTTTTATGGATATAGATCAGAATCCTAACTGGAAGAAAATATTTCCATCACATGAGCAATATGTTTCTTTGCATAGATGGAACTGGCTGTTATGGTCAGCCTCTGATCCGAACTCTTTGATTAATCACGAACATGGATTTGCCTTAGTTAGATCTTATTTAAATGAAATGGGAACTTTGCCAAAATCTGCTGCAAGTGAGAGCTATACCGTAGGCGAAAGAATATCCAATATTTGCTTATTTTCAAGAGAAAAGTCTTCGAATTGGAATAATATTCCTGAAGATATTCAAATTGCGATTAAACAAAAAATTGGCTTCTTATCAAGAAGATTAGAAATATTACCTAAACTAACTGGCAATCATATAATTAATAATGCTCGTGCCCTGATGTTAGCAGGCCATTCTTGTAATGAAATTTTAACGATTAGACTATCTAGAGAATTACTTAAGAAATATTTACCTGTTTTGATTGACAATAAAGGATTTCTAAGAGAGGGATCATCTCACTATCAGTTTTTATTTTGTAGATGGCTGTTAGAAATAAGATTTGTTTGTGAAGAAATGGGTGATTATGAAACTCTTGATGTCATTAAAAAATATTTACCAAATGTATTAAAAGCATGCGATTTTTTTACTATTAATAAAAAAATACCACTACTAGGTGATATTTCTCCAGATTGCGAACCGAGCTGGCTTTCAGAATTATCAAACAGCGCAATTGCTCAATTCAATGAAGATGTTAAAAGTAAAAATAATGTGGATGTTATTGATAAAAAGAATGCAAATTGGTCAAATTTATTCAGAGATTTTAAAAGTGATAGTTCTATTTTATGGCATAAAGGGGATGATAATAATGAAATTTGGAAGAATGGTAATGAGTGGTTTCGATTAGATTACCAAGGATGGAGCGCTATATGGCATGTTGAGAATCCTTCAGGTCCTGCTATTGCATCTCATGCTCATGATGATCTTGGATCATTTGTATTATATAAAGATAACGAAGAAGTAATTATTGACCCTGGTAGATTTAATTATGAAAGGAATGTGTTTAGTGATTATAGCAAATCAGCTAATGCACATTCTGCATTATTAGTTAACAATAATTCAGCCATTTTGTCTAAAAGAGAAAATAAATTACCTCAAAATTTTAGAAAAGCTCATACAAGCATAGATTTTAAAAAACTAAATGATTCATGTGAAGTCATCATTAAACATGATGGCTTCAAGAGGGTATCAAATAAAATTGGTTCTCATATAAGGAAATTTATCTTTACCTCAAAGAATATAATCATTGAGGATGTTATTGAGGGAAGTGGTGAATATATGATAGATATTTGTTTCCAAAAAAAGATATCGTCAGACTATGATATTAAAGTTATGACTGATAAAAAAGTAAGTGAAAAAATATATCAAGGAAGCATAAATCCTGTTTTTGGTTGGTATTTTCCTTCTTTTGGAGAAAAAATAGTTTCTACAACAAAAAAAATATCTATAAATTGTTTATTGCCAACCAAGTTAAGTTTTAAAATTGAAAAGAAATCCAATTAATATCACATGATCATTTTCTCAAAACCGCAACTAGAAATAAAAAAACTATTCAATAAAGAAGCTAAGAAAAAGCCTACTTTCCCATATAAAAATTCAGTATATTTTAATAATGGTTCAGAAGCTTTTATTGCGGCATTAAAAAATATTAATCTAAAAGATAATTCAAAAATAGCGCTTCCTGCATATATTTGCAAAACTCTGCCTGATAAGTTGAGATCTAACAATTATGTTCCTTACTTTTATGATGTTAAAAAAGATCTATCTATAGATTTTGAAAGGTTACACCTTTTTATGCAGAAGAATGAAATTGAAGTCGTACTTCTTGTTGATTTCTTCGGATTTTATTCACAGGAAAATATTTTAATTTCAAAACTTTTCAAAGATAAGGGTTATAAGGTAATTATTGACAGATGCCACTCATCATTATCAGATAGAGATATTGAAGATGATCTTAATAACACTGATGCAATAATATTTAGTTTACGTAAAAACTTTGGCTCAAAAGATGGAGGGGTTTTAGTCGGTAAACCATTTAAATGTGAAGAACAAATTGGAATTTATGTAGACTTTAAATTCTATTTAATAAAAATAATTGAGAAAATTATTTCTTCGATAGGATGGCCAAATATCTATTCAAAAAGTTTCAATAAAACTAAGGTATTTCTTTTGTCCGGACTTATAAACTTTATAAATAATAACAAACAAGAATTTAATAATATCCCAAATAAAAAAATTTCTAGCTATTTATATAACCAGATCACCGATAAATCTTCAATCAATGAGATTTCAAAGAAAAGAATAAAAAATTATAAAAAATTCCTTAAAATTCTAAATTTAAGATATCTAAATATTTTATTTACTAATCTTGATAATTACACAGTACCTCAAGTTTTTATTGTTATCGATGAAACTAAAACCCTCTCAGATTTTCTTAATTCAAAAGGGATAGGATCATACAAGTGGCCTGGAGATGAGATTGATGAATATGTTGCTATGTCACCTGCACGTTTTCCAAATACTATTGAAATGAATGATAAGATTGTTTGTCTGCCTATTCATCAGTCTGTTAAAGATGCACATGTCTTAAAAATGATTAATTATATAAATGAGTGGGATAAAAATTTACTTAAATGAGCAATAAAAAATCTAAAAATTTTTCAGTTGTCATGCCGCTTTATTTCAAAGAAAATCATGAGTATTTTGCAAAATCATTACAAAGCTTGATTGATCAAACCCTTCAACCAAGTGAAATAATAATTATTTTAGATGGACAAATAGGGGATGATTTAAAAAAAGTAATTGATAGATATAAAAATAATGAAATCATTAAAATTATTAAACTTGAAAAAAATCATGGTATTGGTTACGCAAGAAGAGTGGGTATTGAAAATTGTTCAACTAATATTTTTGCAGTTATGGATTCTGACGATATTTGCAATATAAGAAGATTTGAATTGCAATACAATAAAATTATCGAGGGAGAATTCGATGTTATTGGAGGATATATAGAAGAATTTGATGAAGAGGTTGGGGATCTATCAATGATAAGAAAACTGCCTTTAAGAAATGAAGATATATATAAATATGGCAAATGGAGAATGCCTGTAAATAATGTAACTTTAATGTTTACAAGAGAAGTATATGAAATGGTTGGTGGGTATCCTGACTTAAGAAGCGGCGAAGATTGGCACCTTGTTGCAAAGTGGTTAGCAAATAAGGTTAAATTTTGTAATTTAGATGAAGTTTTGGTGTATGTAAGAGGCGGGAAAGATATGATAAAAAGGAGGCGAACATTTAATTTTCAATTCCATCAATTAAAAGTATTTCCATATATGTATAAATTAAAATACATAGGATTTTTCCATTTATTTGCAAACGTTTTAATTCGCCTGATTCTTATTATAATGCCTACCTTAGTTACAACTTTTTTGTATAAGAAAATTTTAAGAAAAAATATTAATGAGTAATACCTGTTTGTTTTATAACTTGGAATTTAAATGAATGAAATCAAAAGCGATTGGATCAAATATTCTGAGTATATAAATTTACTCCAAACATTTGATGCAACACCAAATTTATATCAGAAAAATGATTGGTTAGATCTAATTAGGGATGGATTTAATTGCGAATTGCGTTTTATTAAAACTTCATATAATTCTGAAATATATGCTTTAACACCACTTATATATAATAAAAAAGGGCCTTTTAGGATGATTGGATCACCTCTAAGGGGATTTTTTACAGAATTTATTGGAATACTATTTAAAAATGATATTTCTAATGAATTAACTCAAAAGATTATAAATTCACAGTACCTATTAATGTCAGGTGATTTTCACTATATAGAGTTTGTATATAAATCCTCTACAGATATTGATATTATTTCAGATGCTTTAAATTCCCTTAATTTAGAAGAAGTGCATAAACCTTCATTATTGATAAATATTGATGTCAATAAAGATGATTTATGGAAAAGCTTTACCGGACGTGCAAGAAATATGGTGCGAAAGGCTCAGAAATCTGATGTTGAAGTAAATGAGATAAGACCTTCTATAGAATGGATAGATGATTATTATGACTTATTAATAGAAACCTTCAAGAAACAAAATTTAAGACCACCTCACCCAAGATCCTTCTACCATCAAATGAAAAATCTACATGAGAAAAGATCAGCAATTTTTATTGAAGTGATATATAAAAAGAAAATGATCGCAGCTAGTATTTTTTTATTGGATGATAAAAGGATGATGTATTTATCTGGAGTTTCAGATAAAGAGGGAATGAAGTATGCGGCTACATCACTTATCCAATGGCATGCAATGAAAATAGCTTTAAATCGTAATATCTCTAGCTATGACATGGGAGGGTTAGGAGTAAAATCTATTGATAAATTTAAAAAAAGTTTTGGCGGTGAAGAAATTTATCATCATAAGTGGATATATAGATCTAAATTATTTAAATTTTTGGAACCTGTTGCTCTTTGGCTTGCAAAAAAAGGTTTTTTAAGAATGGGTTAAAATGAGTAATAAATCATTAGTTGACTTGCAAAATAAAATTAATAATTTAGTTTTTCATAAAATTACATCTGATGAAGTTACCTCTTGGGAGGATGTGCACATTGAAAAATTTAAGTTTATCTTAGATAAAATATCAGGCAATGATATCGTATTTGATGAAATTAAAAGTGAAAGCGGATGGTGCATAACATTTGATGATGGGAATATTTCTGACTACGAAGATGCCTTTCCAGCTTTATTGGAGAAAGATATGAAAGCAACTTTTTTCTTGATTGCATCAAAGATAGGTCAAAAAGGCTTTGTATCATGGTCAAATATAAAAGAAATGCAAAAATATGGTATGAACATAGGATCTCATGGCTTAGATCATATTAATTTCAGAAAAATTGATAGAAAAAAAATTGAAAAAGAATTTGGAACATCAAAACAAATAATTGAAGATAAATTAGGAACTAAAGTTACATCTTTCTCATATCCATTCGGAGAATACACATCCTCATCGCATGAAATGGGCCAAAAAACAGGATATAAATATTTATTTACCTCTGATCATGGTTTAGCTAATTCATCAGATCAAATTCTTCCACGCAATAGCATTAATTCAACTATGAGCATTAATCAAATCTATAAAGTACTTTATCCTAATTTTTTACAAAAGAGCACTTGGTATATTGAAGATAATTTAAAAAATAACATAAAAAAATTTATTGGAAGGGAGGCCTATGTAAAAATTAGGAATCTTGTTATTAATGAAAAGTAATTTGTATTAATGTAATATTCTGCTCGTTATGAAAAAATTAATTTTAATTGAACTAAATGAAATAAATTTTGATATTGTTAAAAAATATATTGCAGATGGTTATATTTTAGAAAGTTTCTCAAAAATTATTGAATCAAATCTTATCGTTACTAAATCTGAAGGTGAATATGATAATTTAGAACCTTGGATTCAGTGGCCATCAGTTCATACAGGGCTAAAATATGAAGAACATAATGTATTTAGATTGGGTGATTTCATAAATTCAAATAAACAACAGTTTTTTGAGAAAGTTGAAAGTGCTGGATACACAGTCGGTGCTATAAGTCCCATGAATGCATCTAATAATCTAAAAAAGGCTGCATACTTTATTCCTGATCCATGGACTAGAACAAAAACAGATGGCAGCTTCATGAGTAAAAGCATATCTGAAGCAGTTTCTCAGGCTGTGAATGATAATTCTTCAGCCAAAATTACGATATCATCAATTTTAAAAATTGGGTTAGCTTTTCTCATTCTTGTAAATCCAATGAGAATGATGGGAATGATTAGTTATGCATTTGGTGCAATTAAAAAACCATGGAGAAGAGCATTATTTTTAGACAAATTTCTGCATGAAGTCCATTTAACTTTTTTAAAAAGAAAAAAGCCTAATTTCTCTACTTTATTTCTAAATGCTGGAGCCCATATTCAGCATCATTATTATTATAATTCTCCATATATAGAATCCAAAGACTTAGAGAATCCTGAATGGTATATAAAAAGATACGAAGATCCTTTTTTAGAGATGCTTAAAGTCTATGATTTAATACTTAAAGATATTCTTGCAATACCAGATGCAGAAATAATAGTAGCAACAGGACTTTCTCAAGAACCTTATAATTATTTAAAATTTTATTATAGACTCAAAGATCACAAATCTTTTTTAAGCCAAATTGACATATATCCAAAATCAGTAGATCCAAGGATGACCAGAGACTTTTTAATAACATTTAACACAAAAGATGAAGCCCATAAGGCTGAGACAGTATTAGAGAATGTCAAATTTGAAGACGGTACGAGGCTTTTTGGTGAAATTGACAATAGAGGAAATGATTTATTTGTTGTTTTAACATATCCAAATGAAATTAAAAAAGAATCACAAGTTTTCTATGGTAGTAAAAGTATTTCAATTTTTGATAACGTGACTTTTGTGGCAATTAAAAATGGCGAACATCAAGCTAAAGGTTTTGCATATTTTTCAGATGGTATCAAAAAATATTCTCCTAAAAATGAAGATCACGTCTCACAAATACATTATTCAGTTTTAAAGTATTTCAATGTTTAAAATTTTATAATAATCTGATGGCAATAGTTGTAGTTAGTGGCGGATTTGATCCTCTTCATAAGGGCCACATTTCATACTTTAGCGAAGCAAAAAATCTTGGAGATAAGTTAATAGTTGCTTTGAATAGCGATGAATGGCTTAAAAATAAAAAAGGCAAAGCATTTATGCCTTTTACTGATAGAAAGAGTGTCATAGAAAACTTGAATATGGTTGATGATGTTATTGATTTCAAAGATGATAATCTAGGCAGCTGTTCAAATGCTCTTGTGAAAATAAAAAAAACCTATCCGAATGAAAAAATTATTTTTTGTAATGGAGGAGACAGAACAGAAGCTAACATACCTGAAGAAAATATAGATGGTGTTGAGTTCAGATATGGTGTTGGAGGAAAAGAAAAAATTAATTCTTCAAGTTGGCTAATAAAGGATTACATTAACAATAGCGAAGAAAGAATTTGGGGTAAATTTTATACTTTATTTAATGATGAGAATGTCAAGGTGAAAGAATTAGTAATATATCCTGGAAAAAATCTTAGTTATCAAAGGCACAAGCACAGAAGTGAGTTTTGGTTCATAAGCAAAGGAATTTGCAAAGTTAACTATGCTGAAGATGAAAAAGAAAAGCCAAAACAAACAACATTGATCAAAGACCAAATATTTCACGTAAAAAACAATAATTGGCATCAAATACTTAATGATACAGTTTCACCATGTCATATAATTGAAATACAGTATGGCGAAAAAACAATAGAGGATGATATTGAAAGAAAGACAAAAGAAAACATAAAAAATTACAATGATTAAGTTTCAAGAAAACAATAATGCCGATCCATACAAAATGTTTAGAAAGCTTTATAAATCCGCTAGGGACAAAGGCCAAAAAAATATTGAAGCAATATGTATCAGTTCATATGATGCAAACTTAAAAGAGGTTCAAGCTAGATTTGTTAATTTAAAATATGTTAAGAATGAAGAATGGATTTTTTTTACAAATTATAATTCCCCAAAAGCAAAAAGTTTCAAAAGTTGCAAACAGATAGCCGCAAATTTCTTTTGGGCATCCACCTATACTCAAGTTCGTATTAAAGCTTACATAAAAAAAACAGATTGTGATTTTTCAGATACACATTTCAATGCTAGATCAATTCAAAAAAATGCACTTGCAGTGAGCTCTGATCAATCACAAAAGATTGAGTCATATAGCGAAGTAAAATCTAAATACCTAAAGACTTTAAATAATGCAAATGAGGTACTCAATAGACCGGAATATTGGGGTGGATTTTCATTCAAACCTTTTTATTTTGAATTTTGGCATGGAAATGATGAAAGAATTAATGAAAGAACTGTATTTGAGCACAATAAACAAGAATGGATAAAATACATTTTGCAACCTTAAGATACGTCTTAAAAGGTTTGCGTAATAAAATATATCGTTTAAAATCACAATTCATGAAAACGTATATTAGTGCAAATAAGGTAAGCTAAATCTAGCATATCTCAATGATTAAATTCACTTATTCTTATATTTATTAAATTTTGAAAAAGAAAACAGTACCGATTAACGACAAAATTACAGCATCTGAAATTATGTTGATAGATTCCAAGGGTGAAAAAAAGGGTTTGATTTCTACAAAAGATGCATTGTTAAAAGCAAAACAAGAAAATTTAGATCTCGTTCAAGTCTCATCATCAGACTCTAACCCAATAGTATGCAAGCTTTTAGATTATGGAAAACATGTTTTTGAGAAGAAGAAAAAAACCTCTTCATCAAAATCAAAAGTAAAAAAAACTACAGTGAAAGAAATTAAATTTAGACCATCTACTGATATAGGCGATTACAATATTAAATTAAAAAAAATCAAAAGCTTTATTCTTGGCGGAGATAAGACTAAAATAAGCGTCCGATTTAGGGGAAGAGAAATTTTGAATAGTGATAGAGGCTTAGAATTGTTAAATAATTTAAAAGATGAGCTAAAAGATATTGCACAACTTGATCAAGAGCCTTCATTAGAGGGCAGACAGCTATTAATGATATTATCACCAATCAAAAAAAAATAATAAAATATAAATAAAATGGGATATAAGATAAAAACACATTCTGGAGCTGCAAAGCGTTTTAAGAAGACTGGTACTTCTATTAAAAGTAGAGGAGCAAACAGAAACCATATTTTAACTAAGCAATCTACAAAAAGGAAAAGACATAACAGAGGACTGAATAAGTTAAGGGGCACTGTTCTAAAAATGGCTTCAAAACTTATTAAATAAATATGCCAAGAGTAACAAAATCATTAACAGCAAAAGCAAAACATAAAAAAGTTTTAAATCAAACTAAGGGACACTATGGCGCTAGAAGTAGACTTTTTAAAACTGCTAAACAATCAAATATTAAGTCTATGCAGTATGCTTTCAGAGATAGAAAGAATAAGAAAAGAAATTTCAGATCTCTTTGGATTGCTAGGATTAGTGCTGCCTCACGATCTATGAATACATCATACTCTAGACTAATTAACTCTCTTGCATCTAGTAATATTAACCTTAACAGAAAAATTCTCTCAGATATCGCTATTAATGACACTGCTACTTTTGAAAAGATTGTCGAAGTCAGCAATACAAAGAAATAAAAATTTGCTTAATGAAATTCATCAGTGATTTCAAGAAACCCGTTCTTAATGATATTCAAGGTTCGCTGCATCCTATAAATTATCTACAAGATCTAATTATAGAATTTTTAGGTAAATATGGATTCGAATATATAGATGGTCCTGAAGTTGAAATAGAAAAATATAATTTTGATATGCTAAATATAAAAGAGAACCACCCCGCAAGACAAATGCATGACACTTTCTATTTAAATAACAAGAATAATTTACTTAGAACTCATACATCTCCAGTTCAAATTAGATCAATGTTAGAGAAAGGAGCACCAATTTCAATAGTTTCAGCTGGTAAAGTATATAGAAAAGATGATGATTCAACTCATCTACCTATGTTTCATCAAGTAGAGGGGATCCTTGTAGATACCGAAATAAATTTTACAAACTTGAAGGACATAATTTATGAGATCATTACCTTTCTATTTGGGACTGAAACAAAAATAAGATTTAGACCTTCATACTTCCCTTTTACTGAGCCATCTGCAGAAGTTGATATTTTATCTGATGATGATAAATGGCTTGAGGTCTTGGGATGTGGAATAGTTAACCCCATAGTGCTTGAAAACTGTGGCATTAACTCACAAAAATATAGTGGTTTAGCATTTGGTTTAGGGGTTGAAAGAATCGCAATGTTAAAGTACGGAGTAAAGGACATAAGAGACTTTTATAAATCAAATTTAGATTTCTTGAATCAATTTAAATGAAAATACCAACTAAAGATCTTCTTGATAACATTAAAGAAGAAGTTACTGTTCTTGAACTTTCCAACAAATTATTTCAACTTGGTCATGAGCATGAAATTGATGATGATATTATCAAATTTGAACTCACTCCAAACAGGGGTGATTGCTTCTCACTTAATGGCATTTTAAGAGATTTAAATTTATTTTATTCAACTTCAATAGAAAGAAACATCTATGATAAGGAAATTCAAGATTTAAAATTTAATTTTACAAATCTTGCACCTGAGGCATGCGAAAGAGTAAGTTTCTTAAAATTAGAAATTGATAATCCGCCCACTAAATATGAACCTTATATTGATGATTATTTTAATAGTTTACAAATCAATAAAAATAATTTCTTTACTGATATTTCAAATTATTTGTCATATGAAACTGGCCAACCAACACATGCTTATGACTATTCAAAGTTAAATAATGAATTAATATTTAAAAAGACCAAAGAATCAAAAGTTTTTAAAACGCTATTAGGTAAAAACATAAAACTAAATGAATTAAATTATGTTTTCGAAATGGATGGTGAAATCATTAACCTAGCCGGTGTTGTTGGAGGTGCGTCAACATGCTGTAGCGCCACTACTAGAGAAGTTTTACTAGAATGTGCTTACTTCAAACCAGAGGCTATTATTGGAAAAGCAACCAAGTATGACGTAATTTCTGACGCCTCACATAAATTTGAAAGAGGAGTTGATCCATTAAACCATGATTATGTGATAAGAAGATTCATTTATATTGTTAGCCAACATTGCAATATTAAATCAATTAGTGTTGCTAATCATGAAATCGATGCTTTTGTATCGAACAAAATAAAATTTGACTATAGAAAAGTTAATAGGGTTCTCGGAACTAATTTTAAAGAATCTGAGCAAATTACAATTTTAGAAAAATTAGGTTTTAAAGTAGGAGAATTTATTGAAGTACCTTCATTTAGGAATGATATTGGACATCTGAATGATATAGCAGAAGAAATAGCAAGAGCACACGGCTACGATAATTTCCAAAGAAATAAAATAAATCTGTCTATAAAAAAGGAAAATAAAACATACAAAGACTTTGATATAAAACTTAAACTTTTAAGAAATGGTTTTGCAGAAGTGATAAATGCTCCATTTTTAAAAACTGAAAATCCTTTTTCGGTACATATAGACAATCCCCTGGATTCAAATAAAAAGTTTTTAAGAACAGACCTTAAAGAGTCTTTGATATCTAATCTTCTTTTCAATGAAAAAAGACAAAAAGACTCTATCAAGCTATTTGAAATAGCTGACATATATACTGTCAAAGACGCAATGATAAATAAAGTACGAAAATTAGGCTTAATTGCTAGCGGTAGACTTAATAGGAATTTTGAAGGATTTTCAAAAAAAATTGATAAAAAATATATAAGTACAATATTTATAAATAATGATTTATTTATAGAAGAAATTGAAAGAAAAAATCTTGATTCAAAAGTAAAAAATAAAATCTTTTATGTAGAAATTGATGTAAAAGAATTATCTATGATTGATGCTGAAGATAGTTCTAAAAGTTCCATGATAGGAGACAATTTTAAATTTACTCAAGTATCAGAATATCCCCAAATAATAAGAGATCTATCTTTTTCATTAAAAAATAAAACAATTATTGAGCCCCTTCAAAAACTTCTTTTTTCATATGAAATAGAAGTTCTTAAGGAGCTATTTGTTTTTGATTTTTACGAAAACATTAAAACAAATAATATAAAAATTGGGTTTAGATTTGTTTTTCAGTCAAACAAAAAAACACTTACTGACAGCGAGATTGATACTTACATGCAAGATATCATTAAAAACTGTATTAAAATAGGTGATGTTGAAATTCCTGGACTAATAATTTAAATGACCATAACAAAAAAAAATATTTCTAAGAAAATATCTGATGACATAAAAATTAGCCAACTTGAAGGTGAGGCTTTCCTAGATAAATTTTTAAATTTAATTAAAAAAAATATCCATATAAAAAAAGTAAAAATATCTGGTTTTGGAACATTTGTCGAAAAAGCAACTCCAAGCAGAATGGGAAGGAACCCAAAAACGCGAAAAGAATACGAAATCAAATCATTTAAAAAGATAACATTTAAATCTTCAAGCGAAGTTAAAAATATCTTAAACTAATGGACAAATACTATGAATACAACAATGAACAAATATAAGCCTTTTAAATTTTTATTGATTCTGTTTATTTGTCTTAATATTAAGTCTCAATCTATTGATTCTCAATTTGATGAGGACTATCTTCAAAGCCTTCCGGAAGAAATAAGAGAAGATATCTTAAAAGAATCTAAGAAAGCCCAAGAAGAAAGCAAAGATAGCTTAAAAGCAAGACCCTCCAGCGAGTTACTCAAACTAGATATTGTAAAAAACTGGGAAGAATTTCAGAGAAAAAAAGAAGAACAATCAGAAAGATATGGCATTAATCTTTTCAGAACAATGCAGTCATCATTTATGCCGATTAATGAGCCCAATTTTGGCAATAATTATATAATTGATTATGGGGATACTTTTGAAATTGAGATCTTTTCAGGTTCTGATAGCGATACCTATTCTGCTGATGTAAGAAGGGATGGCTCAATTATTCTTGATGGAATTGGTCCTTTAACAGTCGCAGGTCTGAATTTTGATCAAGCTGTAGAGATGATTCAGGGAAAATATGAAACTTCATTTATAGGACAAAATATATCTGTATACCTAGATAAAATAAGAGATATAAAGGTCCTAATCACTGGAAATGTTGAATTTCCAGGTATTTACACTTTAAGCGGAAACTCAAATGTTCTTCAAGTGATCAATATGGCTGGAGGTATAAAAGAAAATGGTACTTTAAGAGATGTACAAATAAAAAGATCTGGAAAAAAAATTAAACAAATTGACCTTTATGAAGCACTAATTTTGGGCGATATTGCAGATGTTGAAGCACTTCAATCTGGTGATACTGTTTATGTTCCTCCTGCAAAAAATTTAGTTCGAGCGGGGTCTGGTTTTAATAATGAAGCAGTATTTGAACTTAAAGATGATGAAACTTTATCAGATTTGATCAAGTTTTCTGGCGGCATAAATAATAATGTTAAGCGTTTTGAATACACTTTAATAAGACAGAGTGAGGAGGAGCCAAAGATTATTACTATTGATGAGTCTCAATTAGATACATATTTAGTAAAACACTTAGACTCTTTGTATTTACCCGTTCAAGAGTATGGATACGTTGAAATTACCGGAGAGGTCACGAGACCTGGTAAATATACAATATACAGAAATGATGATATTTATGATTTATTGAATAGAGCTGGTGGATATACTTCTGATGCATATCCATTTGGAGCTGTGTATTTAACTGAAAAAGCAAGAAAATTAGAACAAGATTTTATGGACAAAACATATCAGGCTATTGTTACTTATATTGTTCAGAATCCTCAACAATCTCAGCAATCAAATATGAATTTGCCATATCTTTTAAACGAGATAAAAAATACAAAACCCTCCGGAAGAGTTGTTTCAGATTTTGACATGATAAGACTTCAGGATAATCCTAAAAATAGATTATTATTAAATGATAAAGATCAGCTACATATCCCAAAGATGGAAAATAATGTATATGTTTTTGGTGATGTAACAAATCCTGGAGCTGTCATTTTCAGAGATCGATTAAATGTAGATGATTATATTAATAGTGCTGGTGGATTAGCAAAAACAGCTGATTCTGATCTAATAATAATTGTTAGTCCTGATGGCTCATCTTCACTTGTATCAAAAGGAATTTCATTATTTGGAATTAAATCATCCAATGATATTTATCCTGGTTCATTGATATTTGTTCCAAAAGATGTTGGAAAGTCAACGGGACTTAATTTTTACGCAACTGCTGCCCCAATTTTTAGCAGCCTGGCACTATCAATTGCATCATTGAATTCTATTAATAATTAGAAATTTAATTATGAAAAAATGTTGGAGTATATATTTTTCCAGTATTTTTTTGTTTCTTTTTATACTCATCCAGCCCTTAAAGTCAGATAATTATAATTCTCTTGGACAAGTAGGCTTAATAAATACTCCATCTGCAGAAGTCTATGATGAGCAATCAATTTTTTTCACATTAACTAAAAATGAATTTTATAAACTAGGTACGATAACAGCAACACCATTCGAATGGATGGAAGCGAGTTACTTTTACTATAGGCCAGATGACTTATTTTGGGGATCTGCTGTTGGACTGTTTCTTGACAAAGGTTTTAACGTAAAATTTTCATACGATCCAACATCTATTTATTTGCCCACTGTTGCTATTGGGCTAGACGATTTTGCCGGAACAGGTAACTTTACAAAGGAGTATCTTGTTGCATCGTATGATTTTGATATTGTAAAACTAAATTTAGGCCTTGGATGGGGAAAGTTTGTAGGCGATACAAATATTATTAATGATCCGCTATCTTTTTTATCTGATAGTTTGAATCAAAGACCAAGTGTGTCTGAAAACTATGAGCAAGGAGGAAATCCTTCATATGATAAATGGTTTAGAGGGGATGCTACTATATTTGGTGGACTATCAGTAAAAGTTCCCAGAATCAAAGGTTTAATTTTCAAAATAGAGAATAATCCATTTGATTATTATAGTTTTGCTTGTTGTGGTGAGGGATTATCATCAAAATCTTTTGAAGTAAGGAATAAAAAATCTAATTTTAACTTTGGCGTAAGCTATCAAACCAAAAGATTTGGAAATATTGACTTATCATTAATAAAAGGAGATACCTTAAATTTAAGTATGTCTTTCGGTTTTAGCTCGAAGAAACCTCTTAGAAAAAAAGAAAAATTTAAACCATCAATTATAGACAATAATTTTAATCAAAATCCTAAAAATGAATTCTATTATGATCTTATTGAAAGCCTAAATGCTAATAAGCTCTATCTTCAAACTGCAAACATTTCAGATGATGACTTAAGTATCACAATCGATTCAGAGGAACACATTAATCCTATTACATATTCTTCAAGATCTGCATTTATTGCCAATGAAGTTGCAAAAAATAATGAAATAAATTTCCGAAAAATTGATGTAGGGCTCATAACAAGGGGAATAGAGATAAATAACATATCATATCGCAGCAAAGATATTGAAAATAAAAAATTAGTAGAAATTCTTTTAAAAAAAAGGTCAGAAATAAATAATCCTAAACCAAACGAATATAAGTTAGATGAATTTAAGCCCTTGCTTAAGTTTCCGATTATCATCTTTAACATTGAGCCAGATATTCGAGTTCACATTGGATCTCCTGAAAGATTTGGTTACACAGGCTTGGGTCTAAAACTCAACACAGAAATACAGTTAAATAGAAATATTACTTTTAACTCTTCCATTGGCCAGGGTTTCAGTGATAATTTTAATGACAAACCACATATTAAAACATCTGCAATGGAGGAAGTGAGAACAGAAATACTTCTATATCTTCAAGAATCTGATGATTTATACATAAAACATATGTTTGTTGACGGAATATGGTCTCCAAAAAAAAGAATTTATACAAGATTTGGTTTTGGTTATCTTGAAGAAATGTTCGCTGGAGTTTCATCTGAAGTTCTTTTTAAGCCATTTAGAAGTAACTTTGCAGTGGGTCTGGAATACAATATTGTAAAAAAGAGAGATTATGACGGAAGATTTGATCTTTTAAAATATCAAACATACACAACTCATATCAATGTTGCATACTATGAGCCAAATACAAATATTTTAGCCAAATGGAGTTATGGTAGATATCTTGCTCAGGACAGAGGCTACACATTCGATATATCAAGAAAAATGCCATCCGGTTGGCAAGCCGGAATATACTTTTCAAGAACCAATGTAAGCGCTGAAGTTTTTGGTGAGGGTAGTTTTGATAAGGGGTTTTACTTTAAAATTCCATATAATATTTTTCTGAAAAATCATACTAAAAGATCTACTCATTTTGGCTTAAAGACAATGACTCGGGATGGAGGGGCTAAGTTAAATATGCAAAATAAGTTAATTGACTCCTTTTATGGTTCAACAAAAACAGAAATAAATGAGAACTGGAGCGGATTTCTTAAATAGTTTCACATTTTACGGGATGTAGCGCAGTCTGGTAGCGCACTACACTGGGGGTGTAGTGGTCGTCGGTTCAAATCCGGCCATCCCGACCATTTTGTAAAAAATAGTAAAAATTTGTATGAAATATTGTTCATATCCAATATAATCTTTGATCAGCAATAATAAATTTTTACAATAAAGTTTATTTTATACACATAAATATTGCTTTAAATGCTGAATATATGTTTTAATTAACAAACAACAAAGGAGTTAGTAGAGGATAATATGGCTAAATTTATTAAATCAAAGTTTAAAGTTTTGTGGGGGACTATCTTCAGTTTCTTTTATGGTTTTTTTGCAACTGATGTAATCGCTCAAGAAAGCGATGATACGACTGATTCAGCTGAAGAAGTTGAACAAGAATCATCTGAGCTAGATCCTGGTGCAATTGCAGCCGCGGTAGCAGCTGCTGCAGCACTATTAAATTCAGGCGGTGATGGCGCACAACCACCTGCTCCTACACCTGCACCTCCTCCAGCGCCTACTCCAGCGCCTACACCAGCGCCTACGCCAGCGCCTACACCGGCTCCGACACCAGCGCCTACACCAGCGCCTACACCGGCTCCGACACCAGCGCCTACACCAGCGCCTACACCAGCTCCGACACCAGCGCCTACACCAGCGCCTACGCCGGCTCCGGTTACCACAACAACAACAACAACTACTCCGAGTACAACAACAACTACAACTACTCCGAGTACAACAACAACTACTCCGAGTACAACAACAACTACTCCGAGTACAACAACTACTCCTGCCACTACGACAACTTCTAGTACCACAACCACAAGTACTACAACTTCAAGTACTACAACTAGCGGGTAAGGTTTATATTAATGGCTCCTTTAAATAGGAGCCTTTATTTATGTTTTTATATAGATTTTTTGTTTTATCATTAGTCATCATACTGCCATGTAAATCTGTTGCAGCCATTTCTGATATTAAAACTACTTCAGGACTCGTAACACCTACTATAAATAGCAAGGTATTGTATTATCAAGATATCCCATATGCTCAACCTCCAACAGGTAATTTGCGATGGAGAGCACCAAAAGAAATCAGATCTACAAATAAGGTTTTACCAAAGACCGATAATTTCTGTATACAAAGACCATCAAATCTTGGTGGGGCAGACGGCGAAGGGTTTTATGTTGGTTCCGAAGACTGTTTATATTTGGATATCTTTGCTCCAAAAAAAATTAAAATCGATGACAGATTACCTGTTATGTTTTGGATACATGGAGGAGGAAATACATCTGGCCTCAAAGATTTATATGATTTCTCCAAAATGGTATCTAAACATAATGTCATTGTTGTAAGAATTAACTATAGATTAGGACCATTTGGTTGGTTTTCTCATCCCGCAATTCAAGACTTACAGACTGGAGATGACAAAACTTCAAATTTTGGGACATTAGATATTGTAATGGCTTTAAAGTGGGTAAAAAAAAACATATCAAAGTTTGGTGGCGATGATCAAAATGTAACAATTTTTGGTGAATCTGCTGGAGGACATAATGTTTTATCATTATTAGTTTCAGAGAAAGCAAAAGGCCTATTTCATAAAGCTATATCAATGTCTGGCTATACAACTTCTATATCTGTAAAGAATGCATACTCACCTGAGATTGAATCTTCAACATCTAAATTTTCAAGTAAAAACGTAGTCGAAAAACTAGATCAAAAATTTGATATTCAATCTTTTCAAGGATCAAGGAAGATTGATAAAACAAGAGACATGCTACTAAGTCTCTCATCTCAGGATTTCTTTGAGATTTATGCTGAAAGAGAATCATATGAAGAGATCCCCCTTTTAACTGCAGATGGAATTGCAATTCCAAAAGCTGGTTTAAAGCAATCTCTTTCGATGAAAGAGTATGTAAATGCAGTACCAACAATGGCTGGCTCAAATCGTGACGAAGTTAAATTATGGCTAGGCACTGCCACATACTTTGTTGATTTAGACTATTCATTGATAGGATCTGTTTTGAGAATTCCCAAGGTTAAACTTACCAATGAAGAATCTTTTGAGGCATTTAATTTTTATAGGAGTAGCGCATGGAAAATAAGAGGTGTAGATGTGCCTCTTAAATTCTTAGCTTCAGCAGGTAATCATAATTTATATGCATATAGATACGATTGGGACGATCATAGAAGATTGGTTGTAGCAGATTTTAAAAAACTTATAGGCGCAGCTCATGCTACTGAAATACCCTTACTTGCAGGGAATACAGACTTGGTCGGCGGATATCCTTTATCAGATTTAATATATCCGCCAAGTTTTTCAAAAAGATATACTTCCAAAAATATGATGAAGTTTTGGACAAATTTTGCAAAAACAGGCAAACCAGGAGAGTCTACAAATTCAATAGCTTGGGAGCCATATCTTTCTGAAAATAAATTATCAAATTATATGATTCTAGATAAGAAAAAAAATCTTAAAATGGAAAGCGACAGCATATCTTTTCAATCATTAACGAATAAACTACTACAAGATGATAGGCTCAATGATCTTGAAAAATGTGTTGTACTTCTTCAGATGTTTACATTTGTTGGTAATGATTTATATGATGAAAATATCATAAATTATCCAAAAAAATGCTCTAGAGATGCCTCAAGAAATTTTTTGATAGATAACGCTAGTTATGTTGAATATTAAATCTTTGATTGATCTTTTAGCTTTAAAACATCTAAATTTTTTATATTTATCATGTTTGCCAATCTTCTTATAAGTCTTTCTTCATCTACTTCTAAAACACCATCTGCATAAGCGATTTTCCACATAAAACTTAATAATGACATTTTTTCTTTATGAGAATAACTTTTGTTAATGTCCTCCACAAATTCATAAAAAGAAACACTATCTTTTGAATAAATTTCTATTATTTTTAATATCTCTGATTCTTCTTTTTTAACTTTTTTAGAGATAATTTTAATTTCTTCCATGAGCACTGTTAATTCATCTTCGCTGATATTTCCATCAATTCTTGCAATTTCATATGCTAAGACTGCTGCAGTTAATTCTATTTCGAAAGATGCTACGGTATT
>MDTG01149924.1_pt1 | contig 45746 bp, 41 predicted proteins | sample 811421 | NCBI WGS metagenome assembly MDTG01 (sample SAMN05326645, study PRJNA326480) | marine metagenome | isolation source: seawater | place: Pacific Ocean: South East | collected 2011 | reverse complement strand
AGCATGGGGAAAGGTGGTTTTAGAAAGACCCGATATGAACCTGTTCACCGATACCTTGTATATAGACAGAGAAAAATCTGAAGCTTTTTACAACTCTCTCGGAACTATAATCGATGAACAAAGGAAACTTACCAGTATTAGAGGGACCTATTTTATGAACGAAAAAAAATACAGATTTATATCTAGTGTAAAAATTGACGACCCAGAATACGAACTGCGCTCCCAAAGACTGGATTATTTTACCGATAATGATAGGGCATTTTTTTATGGAAAAACAACCATCGTAGGAGAAGACTACGACATCTATTGTGAAAAAGGGGCATACGACACCAAACTGCAAAAGGGAAATTTCCAAAAAAATGCAATTATTCTCTACGATAATAAAGAAATCAAAGGGGACAGTTTATACTTTGAAAATGAAAAAGATTATGCAGCGGCCACCAATAATGTCAGTATTGTAGATACCTTAAACAAATCTATTATCAATGGGCATTATGGAGAAATATTCAAAGCCAAAGACTCAGCTATTATCACCCGAAGGGCCGTAGCCATTAACATCATTGATCAAGACTCGCTCTACATACATGCAGACACCCTTTTGGCAACTGGCCCTCAAGAGGAAAAAATTTTAAGAGGCTATTATGATGTGAGGATTTTTAAGTCTGACATCAGGGGGAAGTCAGATTCGATTCACCTAAATCAAAATACAGGCTTGATAAAAATGTTGAAATTACCGCTGACCCGAAAGGAAATACAAATTTTTACAGAAAGTCAGAAAAGCGCAAGAAATCCAGTGCTATGGTTTGGGAAAAACCAAATGTCTGGAGACGAAATATTTTTGACCTCAAACATGGAAACCCGAAAACTCGATTCACTGAAAATTATTGGAAACAGCTGGGTCATTGAAAAAGATTCTATTAGCGGTACAGGATTTAATCAAATCAAAGGAGGCTTACTCGACGGGGTATTTCAAGACGGCAAACTCCATGAGATATATGTTAGTAAAAACACCCAAGTAATTTACTACATGTACTCAGATGAAGACAATGAGTTGATTGGAATCGACAACACCACTTGCAGTCGTTTAAAAATGATTACTGAAAACAATCAAATCGAGGACATCACTTTTTTTGTGAGCCCAGACGGAAACCTTTTTCCAGATAAAGATTTGCCAATCAATGACAGAAAACTGGAGGGTTTCGTATGGAGGTCGAAAGAGCGTCCCAAGATCATTGAAGATTTATTCAGTGTTGAAGACAATCAATTTCAACCGAAAGAAACTAAAGAATCGATTACGCCAGAAGCATTTAAAAAATTTGAACCTCAATAGATGCTTGACGACTTTTTAAAATATCAAGCCAAAACCACTCCGCATCCGATTGGGTTGGAAATTGATTACGCCAAGGGTTCTTATCTGTTTGACACCAGTGGAAAATCATATTTAGATTTTATTGCAGGTGTTTCTGCACTACCCTTGGGTCACTCTCACCCAAAGGTAGTAAATGCACTGAAGGATCAAATCGACAAGTACATGCATGTAATGGTTTACGGAGAGTTTGCCCAAGCCCCCTCTGTGGCGCTCTGTAAAAAATTAATAGAGCTACTTCCTCCTTCTCATGAGCAAATATACCTTACCAATTCTGGTACAGAAGCCATAGAAGGAGCTTTAAAACTCGCAAAGCGAAGCACTCAAAAAACAAAGCTAATCGCCGCTCACAATTCTTATCATGGAAGTACACACGGAGCACTGAGTTTACTGGGGTATGAGCACCAAAAAAAAGGATACAGACCCTTGCTCCCTGGAGTTCATTTTATAGCATTTAATGATGAAAAAGATTTGGATCAGATTGACTCCAATACTGCAGCAGTGCTGCTGGAAACCATTCAGGGTGGGGCAGGATTCATATTGCCAGAGGACAACTACCTGAAAAAGGTGAAAAATAGATGCGACGCAGTAGGAGCCCTTCTTATTTTAGATGAAATACAGCCTGGGTTCGGTCGTACGGGTAAAATATTCGGATTTGAGAATTTTGGGGTAGTTCCAGATATCGTTGTCATGGGAAAAGCACTGGGAGGGGGATTGCCCATTGGAGCTTTTTCTGCATCAAAAAAACTAATGCAGAAATTAGAAGTTGATCCTAAATTAGGTCATATCACCACCTTCGGGGGCAACCCCGTGATCGCTACTGCAGCTCACACCACCATCGTGGAATTGATGGCGGGGAAATGGGTAGAGGGTATTGCCAAAAAAGAAAAATTATTCCGCACACAACTCAAACATCCCTTGATCAAAACCATCAGAGGAAAAGGGCTTATGTTGGCCCCGGTTTTTCTTGATTCAATAATTCCAGCACTTTTAGTCCCAAGGTGTATTGAAAAAGGACTCCTCCTGTTTTGGCTTTTATGGGAAAAAAAGGCAGTAAGAATCTCTCCGCCACTCAATATATCTGACGAAGATATTGTGAAAGGCTGCCAGATCATCAATGAGACATTAGATGAGATTCAGTAGGTGTTAATATTTTTGTTGAAAACAATAAACGACCTCGGTGGTGAAATCTTTATTTCTTCGATAACTTTATTTTAAGAATCAGTGTAATATGTTCGATAATTTATCGGAGGATGCCAACCCCTCTTTAACGAAGTTTGAGCAAATGCTCAAAACCAATGAGATATTCTATTTTGATGCGATTGAGTTCGAGAGTATCATCCATCATTACATTGATTTCGCCCAATTCAAATTAGCCAAAAAGGCTATTGCAATGGGCATGGAACAGCACCCTAAAAACATTGAATTGATGCTGCTAAAAAGTGAGGTTTTACTCTTTGATGGTGCGCTCAAAGAAGCTGAGAATTTACTTGTTGAAATTGAAGAGCTCTCCCCTGAACACGAAGAAATTTATTTACAAAGAGCTAATATTTCCTCTAAAAGCAAAGACCACATAACCGCCATCGAGTTGTTGCAGAAGGCCCTTGAAATTTCAGACGACCCCATAGAGATATGGAATTTGATTGGTATGGAATATCTTTTCATGGAAGATTACATCAAAGGTAAAGAGTATTTTAAAAAATGCATAGAACAAAATACCATGGATTATCAGTCGCTCTATAATCTTTTGTATTGCTATGAACAATTGGAGGAAAATATAGAAGCTTTAGAAACGCTGAACACCTTACTCGAAAAAAATCCCTACAGCGAGGTGGGATGGCTCCAGCTTGGCAAGTTATATGTGAAACTAAAAAAATTAGATGAAGCGCTTTCAGCTTTTGAATTTGCCATTATCAGCGATGAATGCTTTACAGGAGCTTATATTGAAAAAGGTAAACTCCTAGAAAAGTTGGGCCGTATCAATCAGGCGATTGACAACTATGAATACTCACTGAATTTTACTGATCCCAATGCCTTTGTATACCACAGGATAGGTCTTTGTCATCTGAGTTTAGGTAACGAGAGATTGGCCATAAAGTATTTTAAAGAATCTGTCAAATTAGAGCCAAATCATGAGAAAAGTTGGCTAGCTCTCACTGATATTTTAGTGAACTCAAAAGAATATGTAAAAGCTCAATATTACATAAGAAAATCTTTGAAATCCAACGCTGATAGTGCCGTTTTGTGGAAAAAAAGCGCACAGGTACACTTCTATCTAAATTTTTATGAAGAAACTATAGAGGGCTGTAAAAATGCCATCGATTTGGGCAATAACGATCCGGAAACCTGGACCCTATGGATGGATGCTTTTTTACTGGCCAGCGAGTGGAATAAAGCCATTGAAATAGGAGAAGAAGCGCTTGAATTTAACGAAAAAAAATCATCCATAATGTACCGTCTGGCTGGCTGTAAATTTAGATTGGGAAAAATTGACGAAGCGCAAATCATATTTAATCAGATAAAAGAGGAGTTTAAAATTCCAAAAGACATCAACCATCTTTTTCCTGAGTTGATATAAAGTATCCTCTGGGCTATGGAGCCGAAAAACTCGCATTTTCGCTCTATATTGTGTTAAATTTTAACCCTTGAAAAATTTATTCTCAAAAAATATAACGTTATTTTATAAAGGTTTAGCAATGGGAACCGCTGACCTGATGCCCGGCGTCTCAGGTGGAACAATTGCACTTATCCTTGGGGTATATGAGGAACTCATTCTGTCCATCAACTCCATAAATCTAAAAAATCTTAGAAGTTTAAAAACGGAAGGATTCATTGTTTTTTGGAAAAAAATAAATGGAAATTTTCTCAGCATACTTTTTATCGGTATTATAACCGCTGTTTTTTGTTTTTCTTTTCTCATTGATTGGCTGGTTACCCATCATCCCATCCCTCTTTGGTCCTTTTTTTTCGGCTTGTTACTAGCCAGTATTTTTCTTCTTAAAAATACTTTGAAAGCTTGGAGTAGAATGGACATTGTACTCATGCTTGCCAGTACCGCGCTTTCTTTTATGATCACTCAAATGACCCCAAACCAAGGGGATATTAGTCTTTTTTACCTATTTATCTGTGGATTTTTTGGAATCATCGCAATGATTCTCCCAGGGATCTCGGGAGCCTACATCCTCTTGATCATGGGAGCTTATACCACCATTATCGGACTGGTAAAAGATGTCGTCACTGGACTTACTTCATTTGAAATTCAACTTTTAATTCCTACTTCCAAACAGCTTGCTGTTTTTGTCTTGGGAATTATATTGGGATTGAGAATCTTTGCTTCAATTTTAAAGTGGTTATTCGATAAGGAGCACGACAAAACAATGGCCGTATTAATCGGCTTAATGGTGGGTGCATTACACAAAATTTGGCCATGGCAAAAAGAGTCGGAGTATATCATAAATGGAGAATCTATCATTCGGTTAAAACCGGTATCACCGATAGAATACCCTGAACATCCTCAGTTGGTTTTTGCTGTTATATTTTTTGCGATCGGTCTAGGAATGGCAGGGATCCTTGAACGAAAAAAACAAATTAATACTGGGGTTTGAGTCAGAAAAATTCAACTATTAGGACTGCATTAATTCTAATCTTAAAAGGAGTTGCCATGGGTGCAGCTAATAAGGTTCCAGGAGTATCTGGGGGTATTGTGGCCTTTGTTGCTGGTTTTTACGAAGAACTCATCTATTCCTTGCAAAAAATCAACCCAAAAGCTTTTTTCATTCTCTTTCGCAGGGGGTGGGGAGCATTTTATCGTTATACCAACGGTCGCTTCCTACTGTTGTTGTTTTTAGGTGTGATCATCAGCTATTTTAGTGTTTCTCTAATTTTAGATTATTTTATCAAAAATTTCGAAATGCAGGTTATGGGAGTTTTCTTTGGAATGATCCTCGCATCGTTATATTTCGTTTTCTTTCAGGTAGAAAAGTGGAATCTTAAAAATTTGGTTTTCTTTTTCTTGGGGCTGTCTGCAGGACTTCTGATTATGTTTTCAAAACCCAGTTCAGAAAATGATGCTTTGTGGTTTGTACTTTTTTGTGGTATCATCAGCGTTTCTGGAATGACACTACCAGGTCTTTCGGGCTCATTTCTATTGTTGCTCTTAGGTAACTACACCCTTTTATTGGTTGACGCTGTAAATGCTATATACTTTTCAATAAAAGATTTAATGCAGTTAAATTATGAGTTCATTAACGACCCAAACAGAATGAAATTACTCCAAATTTCCGCGGTGTTTACCTTAGGGTCCATAGCGGGCTTGGTACTGTTTTCAAATCTTCTGAGTTTTGTATTAAAAAACTTCAAACAAGTCACACTAGCTTCCATTATCGGTTTTATAGCGGGATCGTTAGGAGTGATTTGGCCTTGGAGAAATGAGGTATACCAAAAAAATGCGTTGGGTACAATTGAATTAAATGTCGTTGGAAGCCCAATCGTTGCTGATTATGAATATTATTTACCTGATTTTTTGGATTCCCAATTTTGCTTCATCTCATTATTTATAATTTTAGGCATATTAATCGTCACTTTATTAGAAAGATATGGAGTCCAAAAAAAATAATTTACGAGGTTATGGACTGATCGGAAAGAACATTGAATATTCTTTCTCAAGGGGATTTTTCAAAGAAAAATTTGAAAATGAAAATTTACCCGATTGTAGCTACGAAAATTTTGATTTAAATCATATAAATGAAGTCAAAAAGGTTCTTGAAACACCTAGTGTTTTTGGACTCAATGTCACCACTCCATTCAAAAGGGAAATAATCCCTTTTTTGGACAACCTCTCTCCTGCTGCAGCTAAAATGAATGCCGTAAATACTATTAAGTTCGAAAATGATGGAAGTATTATTGGTCACAATACGGATGTTTTTGGATTTGAAAAATCTTTGTTAGAATTGGTTCCTGACCCACCAGAAAAGGCGCTTATCTTAGGAACAGGGGGTGCCTCTTCAGCCATTGCTTATGTATTTGACAAACTTAATATAGATTTCTCATTTGTATCAAGAAGTGAAGGAGACAACACAATTAATTATAAAGCAGTAGATGCCTCTCTACTTCTTCAACATTTACTCATTGTTAACGCCTCTCCAGTAGGAACATTTCCTGATATTGAAATAGCTCCAGCGCTACCCTATGAGGGCTTGGGCAAAAATCATGTTCTATATGACCTTATCTATAATCCATTAGAAACCCAGTTTTTAAAAGAAGGAAAGATCAGAGGGTGTAAAACTTCAAACGGGCTTAAAATGTTAGAGTACCAAGCAGAAAAATCTTGGGAAATATGGAATAGATAGCCTGGCATTCTTTTTTTTTGTACTTTATTGTAATTTTAAGTACTAAAATACCTGATATGGCCACTAAAAAAGAAAAAGCCAATGATCCTCAGGAAGAAAAAAAGGAAGAATTGTTAGAACCAACTCCCCTACCTGAAGGTGCCTCCGAAGATAATGGTCCAACTAATGAGAACCCCTCATTAGAAGACGTTACTGGAACAGAAGATGATGAAAAAAAGCAATCCTCAGAAAAGGATTCTAAGGTGGAGGAATCTATTGATTTAAGTAAGCTGGATTTCACCGAACTTCTCGAGGAGCTCAACAATAGAGTCAAAGCCCAAAATTGGTATACTCAAGGAAAAAATATTCAGGAAATCACCAATACTTTCAATTCAAAATTTAAAGTAGAAATACAAGAAAAAAAAGAAGCCTTTATTAACGAAGGTGGCAACGAAATTGATTTCTATTTTAGACCCAACTATAAAAATGACTTTGATCAGATAGTTCGCGAACACAAAAAAAACAAAAGAACTTTTTATCAGGAAAGAGAGCAAAGTCAAAAACTAAATCTGGACAGAAAGCAAGAAATTATTGAAGGTATAAAAGAACTAATCGGTATGGATGAAAACATTAATACCATATACCGAAAATTCAAAAATCTTCAAGAGAGTTGGCATAAAACTGGTCCAGTACCCAGACCCCAAAGCAATAATATTTGGCAGACCTACAAGCATCATTCCGAGATATTCTACGATTTTCTTCACCTGAATCGCGAACTCCGCGATTTAGATTTCAAACACAATTACGAAGAAAAAATAAAAATAATAAAGCAGGCAGAAGCTCTGGCAGAAATTCCAGATGTACTTAAAGCCTCTCGAGATCTTAATATTTTTCACAGACTCTGGAAAAATGATTTAGGTCCAGTAGCAAAAGAACATCGTGAAGAATTGTGGACTAGATTTCAGGCCGCCAGCCAATTAATACACAACAGGCGTCAGGAGTTTGACAAAGAATATGACAATATTCTTGAGGATAACCTTAAGCAAAAAAATACCATAATGGAACAATTGATGGACATCAAAAAAAATCCACCAAAAAACCATAATGAATGGCGGAAAAGAATTGATTTATTCAATAAAAAAAGAATAGAGTTCCAGTCCATTGGGCAGGTGCCAAAAAATCACAGCAAATCTTCATGGGCTTCCTTCAGAGAATTGTGTCGTGAAATCAATCGAGAAAAAAATAAGTTCTATAAATCCCACAAAGCAGATCAAAAAAATAACATTAATCTCAAAAAAGGATTGATTAATGAAGTTAAAGAAATTCTCGAAAGTGACGATTGGGACAGTTTCACCAACAGAATGAAGAACATTCAGAAAGATTGGAAAGAAATTGGTTTTGTACCCCGAAAATTCTCTAATGAACTTTGGGAGGAGTTTCGCTCATTGTGCAACCTCTTTTTTGAAAGGCTAAAGTCGGGCTATGAGAAAATTAACAAGGAAGAGGAAAAGTCACTAAAAAAGAAAGATAAATTCATCAAAGGGATTGAAAAAATAGAAATACCCCATGAGAAAGAGGCCTTTAAATCTTTTTTTGATGGTATTTGGGAGAAATACAATCTTCTAGGCAAGGTATCTAGCGATACCAACACCAAAAACATTGAATCATTTAAAAAGAAATTTATTTCCTTAATTGACGCTGCTGAAATGGAAAAAAGCTTGAAGAATGAAGCACAAAACTACGTTAGCTTTTTCATGCTTAAAAATGATGACATTGAATTGTCAAGAGAAATTCAAAACATTAAAAAAGCAATTGAGGAACTACGTTCCGAAACTAGACAACTGGAAAATAATTTAGACTACTTTTCCAATACCAGCAATGACAATCCCCTTTTTCAAGACGTTACTTCTCGATTAAATAATCTAAATGCCGAGATAGACAATCACAAAGAAAAATTGGTAGGGCTGAGAAAATTTAAAAGAGAGATAGAAGCCAGAGAAGCAATCTCATTAGAGGAAAACGAAACGCAATCAGAGGAAGAAAATACCTCCGAAGAATAATTCAATTTTTAGATTTTGCCTGCTGCCAATATACTTCCATCTCAGCAAGGCTAAGTTCATTTATTTTTTTTCCTGCTTCAGATGCTTTCGATTCAATATGAGTAAAACGCTCCATGAACTTTTTGTTTGTCCGCTCTAAAGCAATCTCGGGATTGATTTTTAAAAAACGTGCGTAATTAATCAGTGAAAAAAGCAAATCGCCAAACTCAGCTTCAATTTTGTCTGAATCACTTTGCTCAACTTCCGACTTAAGCTCAGATAACTCTTCGGTAACTTTTTCAAAAACAGCCTCGGTATTTTCCCAGTCAAAACCTACCCCCGATACCTTTTCTTGTAACCGATAGGCTTTTATCAATGCTGGTAAGCCCTTTGGAACACCTTCTAAAACACTTTTTTTTCCCTCTTTGAGCTTTATGGCTTCCCAGTTTTTTTCTACTTGATCTGCACTATCGACGTCTACATCACCGTAAATGTGGGGATGACGGTGAATTAATTTATCAGAAATGTGATTGGCAACATCAGCAATGTCGAAAGCATTTTTTTCACTCCCTATTTTGGAATAAAATACAATATGGAGCAGCAGATCACCTAATTCCTTTTTAATTTCATCCATGTCGTTTTCTAAGATGGCATCCCCCAGTTCATAGGTCTCTTCTATGGTCAGATGACGAAGGGATCCCAGGGTTTGATTCCTGTCCCAAGGACACTTTTCCCGGAGTTCGTCCATAATGACGAGTAATCGCTCGAAAGCCTCGAGGGCAGCTCTTCTTGATTCCATCCTATGAACCGCTGTCTGGTTTTTCTTCTTGAGGGACAAGATCATATTTTAAATATCCTGCTACAAGCAACAAATTGTACCATTGTACAATCTTTTTGATATCACTCGCATAAACACGGTCCTCGTCATAGTCCTGAAAGACTTCAAAAAAATAGGATTCCAATTCTTCTTTGGGCGCTTTGGATTTAACACCAGCTTGCTTTCCCTTTTCCAAGCGATAGATCTTCTCAAATATTGTTTCGAGTGCTACCTCATCTTTTACTCCATAGATTCTAATCTCTGACAATACATTGACCCGCTGCCCCAAATTGGTCAGTACTTTACTTTGATCGCTCAATGAAATGGCAACGACACCAGTTCGGGTCTGGGTCATTATTTTAAACAAACCGGGCTTCCCGGAAATAGTAAGAATTTTATCTAATAGGGTGTGACTCATTATTTTACTCTGTTGTTTGAAAAACGCATTTTATAATCTGATTTTATATCGGCTTTAGTAATGTCGCTAAGCTTTCGCTTCAATAATCTTTTTTTCAGTGGTGAGAGTTTATCAGTAAATAAAACCCCCTCAATGTGATCGTACTCATGTTGGACAACCCGAGCCGGTAACCCATCTAAACTGAGCGTTTGTTGATTAAAATTTTCGTCTAAAAACTGAATCGTTATTTGTGCTTTTCTGGAAATATCCTCACGGATGTTGGGGATGCTTAAACATCCCTCAGTAAATTCCCATTCCGATCCTTTCTCTTCTACCATAATGGGATTGATAAACACTTTTTTAAATCCCTCTAAGACTTTGGTCTCATCGGGACTAAGCTCCTCGTCTTGAGCAAAGGGAGCTGCATCAATGACAAACAGGCGTCTAGAAACACCAACCTGAGGGGCAGCAAGACCAACACCATTGGCCTCATACATGGTTTCCCACATATTTGAAATTAAACTCTTTAATTCTGGATCATCCTGATCCACCGCTGTTGCTTTTGTTCGGAGGACTTGACATCCGTAGGCTACAATGGGTAAAATCATAACAGTGGTTTAGAATTTGATGACAAATAGGATTGTAAAATTAGTGTAGCACTAATTTCGTCAACAATCTGTTTATTTTTTCTGGTCTTTTTTTTGGCTCCAGTTTCTAGTAAGCTGTTAAAAGCCATTTTTGAGGTAAAACGTTCATCTTGTCGAACAATTGACACTGTTGGAAAAAAAGTTTCCAAATGTTTTATAAAAATTAAGATATCTTTCTCCACATGAGAAAAGTTTCCATCCTTTTGTTTGGGTTGCCCCACCACAAATTTTTCGACCGGAGTTGATTTGTGGTAATCTTGAAGGAAATCGATGGCCCAATCAGTAGCTACAGTCGTCAAACCGCTGGCGATTATATGATCAGGATCTGTATGTGCCAAACCCGTTCTTTTTTTTCCGAAATCAATTCCAATTAAAACCCCCATGTTTTTACAAATATACTTTTTTTGACAACAAAATTATTAGGTATAAAAGTTGTGAATTCAGTATTTTTGAAAAAAATCAACATGAAAAATATAATCGAAGCTGCTTGGGAGAATCGATCACTGCTGGAAAAGAGTGAAACCCAGGAAACCATTAGGGCGGTAATCAATCAATTAGATTCGGGAGAATTGAGAGTCGCAAGTCCTACGGAAGAGGGATGGCAGGTAAACGAATGGGTAAAAAAAGCAGTAGTGCTCTATTTCCCCATTCAAAAAATGGAAACGTTAAAGGCAGGACCCATGGAGTTTCACGACAAAATGCCATTAAAAAGAAGCTATAAAGAAAAAGGGATTCGCGTGGTACCAAACGCTATAGCACGTCACGGCGCTTACATCTCCAAAGGGGTTATCATGATGCCCAGCTATATTAATATTGGTGCTTATGTTGATACTGGAACCATGGTAGATACTTGGGCCACTGTAGGCAGTTGTGCACAAATTGGTAAAAACGTTCACCTGAGTGGTGGTGTAGGTATCGGCGGTGTGCTGGAGCCCCTTCAAGCTGCTCCTGTTATTGTAGAAGACAATGCTTTTGTAGGTTCTAGATGTATTGTGGTGGAAGGAGCTCGGATCGGAAAAGAAGCTGTGCTAGGCGCTAATGTGGTGATTACGGCCTCAACAAAAGTCATTGATGTCTCAGGATCAAGCCCAGTAGAGTATAGCGGTGAAGTTCCAGAGCGCTCAGTCGTTATTCCAGGAAGTTATACCAAAAGCTTTCCTTCTGGTGATTACCAAGTTCCCTGTGCTTTGATCATTGGGAAAAGAAAAGAAAGTACAGATAAAAAGACATCTTTAAATAATGCATTAAGAGAACATGATGTAGCTGTTTAGTTCATCTGAAACCATGCTCGATTTAAGTATTGTTATCGTTAACTACCGTTCCTGGTCAAAACTTGAGAACTGTCTGCATAGTCTCCAACCTGAAAGGCAAAAAACCAAAAAAGTTATCGTAGTGGACAACAACTCTGACGATAATATATTGGATCGTTTTATTGAAAAATTCCCCTGGGTAGAGTGGGTAGAAAACGATATCAACGCTGGTTTCGCAGCCGGCTGTAATGAAGGAGCTGAAAAAGTAACCACCCAGTGGATGTTGTTTTTAAATCCAGACACCCGGCTGCAAAGAGACTGTTTGCCACCCCTGATTTCTTATTGCGATCAACACCCCGATTTTCATTTGATCACCATCAAACAAACGGACGAAAAAGGAAATAACACCCACCCTTATGGAATTTTTCCCAATGCATGGAACAGTAATGGGTTGGTCAGATCCCTCCAAAGGTTTCTGCTCCTCCCCGACCAAACAAAAAAAGTCCTCTCATCAAATAAAATTAGTTTTCCCCATTGGATCTCTGGTTCATTTGTATTGTTAAGAAAAGAGCATTTTGAATTATTGGGAGGATGGGATGAGAATTTTTGGATGTATTTTGAAGATGTTGACCTGTGTAAAAGGGCTGCTGATATAGGATTGAGTAGAATTTTACTTAACAACTGGGAGTGCCTTCACTACCATGGGGTTTCTTCTAGAGGAGATAATGAAACAAAAATATTAACCAAAGCAGAAGTTATAAAGTCACATCACAAATACATTGAAAAAAATTTTGTCGGAAAGAAAAGAAATTTGGCCCATCGGTGGTTGATGATCCAAAAAATCATTGAATTAACGTTATTGGGAGCTTTCTGTAAATCAAAAAAGGCAATTCTAAAAAAATTAAAACCTTTTTGGCATCAAATGTTTTTTTCTGCGGACATTTAATATTGAAAAGGCTGAGATAAAGCCTTATTTTTGTAATGTAAATGGAAAAAATCCTTCACTTGTTAGATGCGGGTCAGTTGATCCTTGCTCCCACCGATACCATCTGGGGCATACTATGCGACGCCACAAATCCTGATGCCGTTAATAAAGTTTATAAATTAAAAAAAAGACCCGATAGTAAAGCGATGGTTTGCATGGTGTCCGATGAGAATATGCTTAAGAAATTCATCAGTGAAATACCCGAAGATCTTCACAAGTATATCCAGGATTCCAGACCCACTACCTTAATCTTTAATGCTCCAAAGGGAATTGCTCATAATGCTATAGCCCAAGAAAATACTGTGGCGATAAGAATTGTAAATGATCATTTTTGTACCCCGTTAATTCGTGATTTTGGAAAACCTCTAATCTCCACTTCGGCGAACCTGAGCGGTGAAAAACACCCCACAAGTTTCTCTGATATAGCAAAAGAGATTGTAGAGGGCGTTGATCATGTAGTAAAATTAGATAGCATCGAAAGTAGCGCCCTACCTTCCAGAATAATAAAAATAAAAACCAATGGGGAAATATCCCTTTTGAGACCCTAATGATGTTGAATAATAATTTTGATGACATTCTAAAACAAGAGGTTTTTCAAACCTTGATTCACTGTGTGACAGATCTTGATCTTGAAACCTACTTAGTGGGAGGGTTTGTTAGAGACCACCTGCTGGGAAGAGGAAAAACCAAAGACATTGATATAGTTGCAGTAGGATCTGGAATAGACTTGGCCAAATCTGTTCAGCAAGAACTACCCGGGGCGAACACCATTCAAATATTCAAAAACTTCGGAACAGCCATGGTTCAATGGCGGGATATCACCCTGGAGTTTGTTGGTGCAAGAAAAGAATCCTATTCAAAAGTAAGTCGCAACCCCATTGTAAAAAAAGGTACTTTAAAAGACGACCTGCACCGCAGGGATTTTACCATCAACTCATTGGCTGTGAGTCTCAACCAGGGAGAGGTAGGGAAATTAGTTGATCCCTTCCAAGGTTTAAACGACCTCCAAGACGGTGTTATCAAAACCCCTTTAGACCCAGACGTCACTTATTCAGACGATCCTTTGCGAATGCTTCGCGCCATCCGATTTGCTGCACAGCTTAATTTTAAAATAGAGGACAAATCACTCCGCTCCATTTCAATAAACAGACAGCGAATCGATATCGTTTCCAAGGAAAGGGTCGTGGAAGAACTTCACAAAATAATGATGTGTTCCAAACCTTCTGTGGGGTTTTTATTATTAGAGAAAAATGGTTTGTTGGAATGTATCATTCCAGAACTCATAAAACTTAAGGGAATTGAGGAAATCGAGGGGCAAAAACACAAAGATAATTTTTATCACACCTTAGAAGTGGTGGACAACATATGCGAGAACTCAAATAATCTATGGTTGCGGTGGGCCGCTTTACTCCATGACATTGGAAAAGCACCTACCAAAAAATTCCACCCCAAAATTGGCTGGACATTCCATACCCATGAATTCATCGGATCAAAAATGGTCTACAAGCTTTTTAAAAGACTTAAAATGCCATTGAACAAAAAAATGAAATACGTCCAAAAATTAGTCATGATGAGCTCACGCCCCATCGTAATTGCTGAGGATATAGTAACTGATGCCGCTGTGAGAAGGTTGGTTTTTGATGCCGGTGAAATATTAGATGATTTGATCACCCTTTGTGAGGCAGATATCACGACTAAAAATCCTGCTCGATTCAATCAATATCACAACAATTTTAAAATTGTAAGGGGAAAAATTAAAGAGGTAGAAGAAAGAGATCGCATTCGAAATTTCCAGCCTCCTGTATCAGGTGAAATGATCATGGAATTTTTTAATTTACGACCTTGTAAAGAAATTGGGCTGATTAAAGAAGCCATTAAAGAAGCCATATTGGAAGGGGAAATACCGAATGAATATAATGCTGCATTTAAGCTAATGATAAAAAAGGGAGGTGAAATAGGGCTTGCGCCAAATGAAAAATAGTTTTAGAAAATCAGTGATCGTTAGTTTGATTTTGGTCTATTTAGTCATCGCCGCTGGGTCTATTGTTCGCATGACAGGAAGTGGAATGGGTTGCCCTGATTGGCCTAAGTGTTTTGGCTATTGGATCCCTCCAACAGAAAAAGATCAATTGGACTGGAAAGCAAATCACCCCTACAAGGAAGGTCAGGTCATTATTTTGGAAGAGGAACTTAGGGTCGCTAAAAATAATTTTTTGTCCACTGGAGCGTTCAATGCCAATAATTGGGATTACTACACAAAACACAATTATGCCATTTTTAATGCCTATCATACATGGATTGAATACATCAACAGACTTCTCGGGGTTTTAGCAGGGCTGGCCATACTGGTCATGACGGTTTTATCTTTTTGGTCCCGAAAAAGAAGTGCCTCCTTTCCCGTTATTGCAGTTCTTATTCTTTTAGGTATGGGATTTCAAGCTTGGCTGGGGAAAATTGTCGTAGATTCCAACCTCACCCCCTATAAGATCAGCCTTCATATGGGGATGGCTTTACTCATTGTATTAGGTCTCATTTTTTTTATCTTCGCTACTCAAAAAAAATCAATCTTTATACCTGCAACACCACAGTTGAAATTATATGCATGGGCGACTATATTGCTAACCCTTTTTCAAATTGGATTGGGGACTCAAGTACGACAGTATGTGGATACCCAAATGCATCAAACAGCGAGCTTGTGGCTGGACCCTGCACCCCTTAAATTTTATATTCACCGCAGTTTATCCCTGTTGGTTCTTGGAGCCCATTTGATCTTGTTTCTAAAGCTTAGGAAGCACAACCACAACCTAAAAGTGTTTTATCAAATTTTGGGATTGATAGGTTTAGAAATCATTACTGGGATTATTATGTATTATCTTGATTTCCCCTTCAGTTCTCAGCCCATACACTTAATTTTAGCCGCCCTACTATTCGGGTGCCAATCTTTTTTTATTTTACAAATGATTTCAAAAAGAAAGAGTTATGATTTATAGAATGCGTGCCATTTTGAATGCCGAATGCGATGTAATCCGAGATTTTGAAATTGAAGCTTCTGCTTCGCTTGAAGAACTTCACGATGCAATATCTCAATCTTTTGGGTTTGCTGGAAATGAGATGGCTTCTTTTTATAAGTCCGATGAACAATGGACCCAAGGAGAAGAACTTCCGCTGGTAGACATGGGGACCGGCGAAATTCCATTGAATGACAAAAGAATAGATAAGGTTTTTTCTGAAGATGAAAATCGACTCATCTATGTATACGACTTTCTCCATCTATGGACCTTTTTTATACAACTTGTCGAGACCGCCGAAAAAGATGTCCTAAAAGGATACCCCTGTTTAATTTTTTCTCACGGAGAAGTCCCTGAAACTCCTCCAGAAAAAGATTTCTCAGCAGAAGACGACGTGGGGGGTGGTCTTCCCCCAGATAACGATTGGGATGAGGACGATTATGATGAGGATCAGTTTTATTAAAGCAGATCTCCCAGACTGACATTTTGATAATGCTGTCGCATATAATCAAAAGCAGCTTGCATAAGCGCGCCCATTGATTTGCTTTTTTTAAAAGAATCGTCTAGGGTAAAGTTAAAGATTTCATTTTTGAGATTTTCGAGGTTCTCCGGTGTCGACAAAACCTCGTCCTTCATAATATTGACTAAAAATTCAACCCGATTACCTGAGTTTATAAGACGTCGAGAAACGATAGACCGCTCTTCAATTTTGTATTGAATGATTGACTCGTGATTGAGTTTTTCTTTCACCAACTGCATCAAAGGATAATTTTCTTTGAAAAATTGAGGACGATAAACCGATAATTTACCTTCATAACACTGCTGGTCAAAATCTATTGCCCTGATCTTGTAAATCACATGATCAAAATCGTGAATGGGAATAACAACATAATTATAGGCCCGCATATCCCCCAGCAGGCGAACCATACACCTTTCATTGAACTTTACGTACTCCTTGGCAATTTGCGCTTTTTCGGCTGCATTACATTCGGGCAAATACTCTTTGATGAAGGAATCCCCGGGTATTCCTGCAATATGCTCCTCAATTAGAGTATCGTGATTGACCATATAGTTTAGGTTATACGGAGAAAGGGAATGCTCGAACTCTAATCCATAGACCCTAGAAGCATCTGTTTTCTTTACATAGAAATAGGTGAAATTATCGTTTAAAATATTTCTTATTTTAATTCTAAAAGGCTTAGAATTACCAAAAGTGCAATAGTCAATGGAGTCAATATTCAAGTCGGGTAAGGAAGAAGTGCCACCATCAGAGTGCAATAATGTATAGATGGTCTTTAGGTGTAAATCTATTTCAGCACGATCTGAGTCGGAATAAAAAACTCGAATCCATAAGGAGTCCTGGTCATTTTTGTCGTAAACCGTGACTGAGCCAGAAAAGCGCAACAGATCGTCATAGCATACAGAGAGCTCCATCCACCGATCGTATTTTTTTAAAAAAAGCATCAATGCATCGGAAATGGGGAAAAAAGGTTTTTTTTTGGAAATGAGTTTCTCTTCCACCAGTATCTTTTTCTCAAAAGTACCCATTTTTCTGGATTGTATTTCCATACAGATGGTTTAAGTAAAACATTGATATATTATTGTAGGTAGCTGATATAAGCTTTAATTTTACAAAATGCAATTCCAATTAGAATCAAATTTTTCCCCTACCGGGGACCAACCTGAAGCCATTCGACAAATTGCCGCTGGCTTTTTGGGAGGTGAAAAATATGCCACTTTACAAGGTGTAACAGGTTCTGGAAAAACATTTACTGTTGCCAATGCCGTTCAAGAATTGCAACGCCCAACACTGGTTTTGGCTCACAATAAAACACTAGCGGCCCAGTTATACTCAGAGTTTAAGCAATTCTTCCCCAATAATGCCGTAGAGTATTTTGTGTCTTATTACGACTATTATCAACCCGAAGCCTATATCCCTAGCAGCGGCTTGTATATCGAAAAAGACCTCTCTATCAACGAAGAAATTGAAAAATTGAGATTGAGCACCACCTCATCCCTACTCTCTGGACGTAGAGATGTATTGGTAGTGGCATCGGTTTCTTGTTTGTACGGCATCGGTAATCCCTTAGAGTTTCAAAAAAATATTGTTGAAATAAAAAGTGGGGAACCCATTTCTAGAACACAACTCCTGCATAAATTGGTTCAAAGCCTCTACTCACGAACCACGGGTATTTTTAACCGTGGAAATTTCAGAGTCAATGGAGACATAATCGATGTATTCCCCGGATATGCTGATATAGGCTTTAAAATTCATTTTTTCGGAGATGAAATAGAAGAAATAGAGTCTTTTGATCCTATAGAGAACAAGCCACTAGAAAAATTCGATCGGTTGACCATTTTCCCAGCCAACATGTTTGTGACTTCCCCCGACATTCTTCAAAATGCCATAATCGAAATTCAAGATGATTTGGTCAAACAGGTGGATTATTTTAACACCAACGGAAGTTTTTTGGAGGCAAAAAGATTGCATGAACGCACAGAATTTGATTTGGAAATGATCCGAGAATTGGGGTACTGCTCAGGGATTGAAAATTATTCGAGATACCTCGATGGCAGAGACCCTGGCACCCGTCCTTTTTGTCTTTTAGACTATTTTCCTGAAGATTATTTGATGGTCGTCGATGAAAGCCATGTGACCATTTCTCAGGTACATGCCATGTATGGAGGGGATCGTAGCAGGAAAGAAAATTTAGTGAATTATGGTTTCCGATTGCCCGCCGCAATGGATAATCGCCCACTAAAATTTGAAGAATTCGAAGCACTTCAGAATCAAGTGTTGTATGTGAGTGCCACACCAGCAGACTATGAGTTAAAACAGACAGAGGGCGTGTTTATTGAACAGGTGATTCGGCCTACTGGATTGCTCGATCCAGAGATAGAAATTAGACCCAGCTTAAATCAAATAGACGATTTAATCGAAGAAATTCAACTGCGTGTTGAAAAGGACGAGCGCACCTTAGTCACAACCCTTACCAAAAGGATGGCGGAGGAACTGACAAAATATTTTGCAAGAGTCAATATCCGTTGCCGATACATTCACAGTGATGTAGACACCTTAGAAAGAGTAGAAATCATGCAGGATCTTCGCAAAGGATTGTTTGATGTATTGGTTGGGGTAAATCTTCTGAGGGAGGGACTGGACTTACCCGAAGTTTCCTTGGTAGCCATTTTGGATGCAGACAAAGAAGGTTTTTTACGTAGTCATCGCTCACTGACCCAGACCGTTGGTAGGGCAGCGAGAAATGTCAATGGCAAGGCGATTATGTATGCAGATAAGGTCACCAATAGCATGCAAAAAACAATTGATGAAACGCTTTACAGAAGAGAGAAACAACAAAATTTTAACATAAAAAATAACATTAAACCTACTGCACTCAATAAATCTCTAGACAATGCACTGTCTAAAAATTCGGTGGCGACCTATGCACAAGAACTAAAAGACAGAAAAGCGACAGAAGCGAAAAATCGCTACCTCAGTGCAAATGAAATTAAGGAAAAAATTAGGGTCTCCAGAAAAGCGATGGAAATGGCCGCAAAAGATTTGGACTTTATTGAAGCAGCAAGGCTGAGAGATGAAATCAAATCCTTACAAAATCAATTGGAATAAAAAGCTTGGTGAATTTCACCAAGCTTCTACAAATAAAAATTAATAATTTACTTGACGGAAATCAGTTTTTTGGGCTGCGGTAATGCTTCTTCCTTTTTCGGAAGGCTTACGGTCAAAATCCCCTCTTTGTATTGGGCGTTGATTTTTTCAACGGCCACAGAGTCAGGGACATCAAATACCCTTTTAAAAGCACTGTATCCAAATTCTCTGTGGGTAAAACTGAACGCATCCTCTTTCGAGTGCTGGTCAACCTCTGAAGAAATGGTCAAGACTCCATCTTCTAATACAATGTTAAAGTCGCCTTTTTTCTGACCCGGTGCCAGCAACTGAAGGTCAAAACGGTCGTCTGCCTCGATTATGTTTACCGCAGGAGCATCTTCATGGACGGGACTCCAATGGGAAGTGAGAAATAAGTCGTCTATAAAGGTGTTGAAAACCGGGCTTTGTCTTTTAATTAAATTCATCATACAAAATTTTAAGTTATTATTTATATAACACAACTCAAATCCCGTACCAATAGAATAATAGTGACATTCTGTCACTATTCTAAATAAAATACTGTCACAATGACAATCATAAGGCTTCCTTAACAATTTGAGCAGCTTCCTCAAAGGCGATCGCAGACAAGACATTGAGCCCCGAATCGTCAATAAGCTTTTTAGAAATATCGGCATTGGTGCCTTGCAAACGTACAATAATAGGGACATTTATAGCATCTCCCATATTTTTATAGGCATCAACTATACCCTGCGCCACGCGGTCACAACGAACAATACCTCCAAAAATATTTACCAAAATTGCCGCTACTTTAGGATCTTTTAATATTAATCGAAAAGCAGTTTCCACCCTTGCTGCATCGGCAGTTCCTCCTACATCCAAGAAATTAGCAGGTGCGCCTCCAGACTGTTTAATCAAATCCATGGTCGCCATTGCCAATCCCGCACCATTGACCATACAACCTACATTACCCTCCAAAGCAACATAGTTTAATCCCACCTCACGAGCCTCGACCTCGGTAGGGTTTTCCTCGGTTAAATCCCGAAGACCCTCATGATCCTTATGGCGGAATAGCGCATTGTCGTCCAAGGTTATTTTTGCATCTACTGCAATTATTTTATCATCGGAAGTTTTTAAAACAGGATTGATCTCAAATAGAGAGGCATCCGCTCCGATGTAGGCATTGTAGAGGGCTGTGATGAATTTTACCATTTCCTTAAATGCAAATCCACTTAGGCCCAGATTAAATGCAACATTGCGAGCCTGAAAACTTTGTAACCCATGACCTGGGTCTATCTCCTCAGTGAAAATTAATTCAGGGGTTTTCTCAGCTACCGACTCTATGTCCATTCCACCCTCAGTAGAATACATGATCATGTTTTTTCCTGAAGCACGGTTCAACAATACCGAAACATAAAATTCCTTGGGTTCCGAATCTCCAGGATAATAAACATCTTCAGCGATTAAAACTTTACTGACTTTCTTTCCTTCGGGAGGGGTTTGCGGGGTAATCAATTGCATCCCGATTATGTCCCTTGAAATTGTTTTTACCTCTTCAAGGCTTTTGGCCAACTTGACACCACCACCCTTACCTCTCCCTCCAGCATGTATTTGGGCTTTAATCACATGCCATGATGTTCCTGTATCCTTTGTAAGTTGTGCTGCGGCAGCAACTGCCTCATCAATATTCAGTGCAACAATCCCTTTTTGGGTGGCAACACCAAAACTGGCCAATATTTCTTTTCCCTGGTATTCGTGTAAATTCATCCTGTGTTTTTATCCATCAAAAATAGTAAATCACCACTGAAAATTGAACATATGACAAAAAGTAAAATGTTATATTTAAAACATTTTGTTTCATTTTTATAACATCTGATCTTTTAGCGACTTGAATTAAAATAACATTTTAATTTTGCGATTAAATAATTGTAAAAAGTGAAAAATAACGATTTAATTGACATTGCCCAGGAGTTTGGAAATCCAATATATGTATATGATTCGGAGAAAATTAAGTTTCAGTATGGAAGACTGACTTACGCTTTTAAGGACATTGGAAACCTGAGAATCAATTATGCTACCAAAGCATTGTCAAACCTGTCAGTACTTAAATTCATGAAGCTACTGGGAACAGGGCTGGATACCGTTTCCATCCAGGAAGTTCGATTGGGATTGGCGGCTGGTTTTGAACCCCAAGCCATCATCTATACCCCCAATGGAGTTTCCCTAAAAGAGATTGAAGCCGTCGCACAAATGGGAGTGCAAATCAATATCGACAACCTCTCCCTATTAGAGCAGTTTGGCACCAGACATCCCAATACACCCGTATGTATTCGCATCAATCCACATGTTATGGCGGGAGGCAACAGCAACATTTCAGTGGGTCATATCGATTCTAAATTTGGAATATCTATCCACCAAATTCCTCATCTGCTCAGGATCGTTGAAAATACTGCCATGAACATCAATGGAATTCACATGCATACCGGCAGTGACATCCTCGATATCGATGTCTTTTTACATGCAGCAGAAATACTTTTTGATACCGCCAAGCATTTCAAAAATCTTGCATTTTTAGACTTTGGTAGTGGATTTAAAGTTCCTTATCACGACAACGATATTGAAACCAACATCGAAGAACTGGGGGAAAAACTATCCTCTCGTTTTATTTCATTTTGTGAGGAATATGGCACTGACTTACAACTGATCTTTGAACCAGGTAAATTTTTAGTAAGCCAGGCTGGTTATTTTGTCACCCAAGTCAATGTGGTAAAGCAGACTACCTCAACCGTTTTCGCACAGGTAGACAGCGGGTTTAACCACCTCATCCGACCCATGTTGTACGGTTCTCACCACCACATTGAGAACATTTCTAATCCCGAAGGTAAAGAACGTTTTTACTCAGTAGTGGGCTATATCTGTGAAACAGACACTTTTGGCAGCAACCGAAAAATTGCAGAAATCACGGAAGGCGATTTGTTGGTCTTTAAAAACTGTGGCGCCTATTGTTTTTCAATGGCCAGCAATTACAATTCTCGCTACCGACCAGCTGAAATTCTATGGCATGAGGGCAAAAGCCATTTAATCAGAAAAATGGAAAGTTTTGAGGATATTCTTCAAAATCAGGTGGAGATTAGCTTCTCATAAAAAAATTAAACCTTAAACAATTATCCCCGAACCCAACAATTCTTCCTCTTGATACCAAGCCACAAATTGCCCGGGAGTAATGGCAGATTGAGGTTCTTCAAACAAAACATAAAAAGCGTCAACTTTGGGATAAATTATCGCCTTCTGTAATGGCTGTCGATAACGGATTCGGGCCATGACCTCCATGGTTTCTCCTTCAGGAATTTTAAGGTCATCCCGCACCCAATGTACATCTTCAATATTGACTTTTAAGGCTTTTCGCAACAAGCCTGCATGGTTTTTTCCTTGTCCTACATAGACAATATTTTCCTCCACATCAGTATCGATGACAAAAAGGGGGTCGGGGGTGCCTCCCACAGCCAATCCTTTTCTTTGACCTATGGTAAAAAAATAAGCGCCTTGATGGGTACCTACGATTTTCCCATCCGAAAATTGATAACGGAGTTGTTGGGATTGCGCAGGCAGATCCACTTCATCCCCGCTCTCTTTGTAATAGGTCTGTGGTATTTCTATGATATTTCCATTTTTTGGCTGGAGTTGCTGTTTTAAAAAATCGGGCAAACTCACCTTACCGATAAAACAAAGCCCTTGTGAGTCTTTCTTTTCTGCCGTTACCAAACCCAATTCTCGGGCCATGGCACGCACTGCTGATTTCTGAAGGTGCCCAATCGGAAATAAAGTTTTTGACAGTTGATCTTGGGTCAGCTGACAAAGAAAATAGGACTGGTCCTTATTGCCATCCGCTCCACTGATCAAACGGTATAGAGTTTGCCCCTCCTGGGTCTGAAGAGTGTCTTTTTGACAATAATGCCCCGTCGCTACATAGTCTGCACCAAGTGATAGGGTAATTTTTAAAAAAATATCGAATTTGATCTCTCGATTACACAATACATCTGGGTTGGGAGTTCTTCCAGCAGCATATTCGTCAAACATATAGTCTACTATGCGTTCTTTGTATTCTGTACTCAAGTCAACAGTTTGGTAGGGGATTCCTAGCTTTTCTGCTACCAGCATCGCATCGTTGCTTTCCTCCAACCAAGGACATTCGTCGGAAAGCGTCACGGAGGTATCATGCCAGTTTTTCATAAAAAGACCAATGACATCGTAACCTTGTGCAATAAGTAAATATGCAGCAATACTGGAGTCAACTCCACCAGACAAGCCCACCACCACCCTTTCCTTTTTCATAAGACAAAGTTACGCTAAGAATTTAGATTTAAAATAAGTGAAAAACTACTTTTGGCTACGTCCTTTTTTTTGCTTTTCAGCTTCTTCCATCGCTTTTTGCAAACGCGCTGAAAAGCCTCCCGCCTTCCGAGGTTTCTTTTTGTTCTCCTCAATCTTTGCATGAATCTTATCATCGTTGATAATGTAATTCTTAATGACCAACATCAAAAAAATGGTTAACAAATTGGACACAAAGTAGTACAAACTCAGCCCACTGGCATAATTATTAAAAAAAAACAACATCATAAGCGGCATCAAATACATGACGACCTTCATGTTGGGCATCCCGGGCTGCTGGGGCATGGCCTGCTGTCCCGTTGTCATCTGGGTATAAAAGAAGATAGCAATAGAGGCTAAAATCGGAAACAAGCTAACGTGATCGCCATAAAATGGAATGCTAAATCCCAAATCAAATACAGAGTCATAGGACGATAAATCGTCGGCCCAAAGAAAACTTTTTTTTCTCAATTCAAAAGCGACCGGAAAAAATGTAAACAAAGCATAAAAAACAGGAAGTTGGATCAGCGCGGGGATACATCCCGCCATGGGGTTAGCTCCAGCGCGGTTATACAAACTCATGGTCTCTTGCTGACGCTTTACAGCATTGTCTTTGTACTTTTTGTTCAATTCCTCTATCTCTGGGCGTAATACCTTCATTTTAATTTGGGAAACATATGATTTATAAGTCACCGGTGACATGGCCAAGCGTACTATTACCGTCATCAGAATGATGGCAATACCATGGGGTAAAAAAGCAGAAAGAAACCCAAACATAGGCAAAAACACAAAACGATTCAACCATCCAAAGATTCCCCAGCCCAGTGGTATTGAAGACTCTAAATCTCTATCATATGACTTCAACGTTTTATAGTCTGTGATGCCAAAATAATATTCAAAATTACTCCTAAACTCGCCCGACTCATATTGAAGTGGAATTTCTAATCCAAATTTTTTGGTAAATACCTCATTCAGAGATTCATCTTCGGTAAGACTTTTTGAGCTCACCTTTACCTGAGTCAATGGTTGGTCTGGAATTAGTATCGCACTAAAAAAATGTTGTCTAAAAGAAACCCATCTGATCTCCTCTGGAGACTCCACATCAGTTCCAGACAATGATAAATAATCGATCTTATCACCTTCGTAGCCATAAGTCAATTCCGTGTACCGTCCTTCATAGTCAATGCTTTTTGAATTTCTGTAAGCATCGGTTTCCCAAGTCAACAACGCAGACTCGCTGCTGTCCAGTAGGGAGGCAATACCTGAAGATTGAACACTAAAGTCGACTAAAAAGTCATCAGCATCAATGGCATAAACAAATTCTAAATACTGGTTTATGCCAATATTGGCGCGCAAGGATAGGATTTGTTTTCGGTTATCAGCACTCAGCCGAGGGGTAAAATAAAAATCTTTGGTGTTGAGTCTCCTTCCATCTTTGGTGACAAATTGTATGTTAAACACATTATTGCCTTCCTTTATCAACTCCAAAGGTTGGTCTAAATAATCAGTATAGTTCTTTAAACGCACCAAATTAAGGAGCCCTCCCTTGGGGTTGACTTCAAGATATAAGTCTTGATTTTCAATTTTTTGAACAACCGCCCCTTTATCCGTCATCCAATTACTAAAGATCCCAAAGGTGCTTTGTAAATTAATTTTTTGAAGGGAATCATTCAAAGGAACAGCAAGGGGTTCAACCGCATCAACGGCAGCCTCAGTATTTGTTGGGGTGGCTGGTGGACTGGCGACCTCCTCTGGCTGATTGACATACAGCATCCAAGTAAGGATCATTGCGATTAGAACGAATCCGATGAATTGGTATGGGTCAAATCTTCTTTCTTCCATGGGTTTAGTTAGATTGCTGTGCGATAATATAGTCAATAGTGGCTTTTATAAAAGCAACAAACAAAGGATGTGGATTTGAGACCGTGCTCTTGTATTCGGGATGAAACTGCACCCCGACAAACCATGGGTGATTTTCATTTTCAATAATCTCTACCAATTCTGTAGCGGGGTTAACACCTGATACTTTTAAATCACCTTTGTCAAAAACCTCCGTTTTGAAGGTATTATTAAATTCATATCGGTGACGATGTCGCTCCCCAATTTTATGATTTTTATATATTGAGGCAACTTTACTGCCTTTGGTCAGGTCACAATCCCAGCTTCCCAAGCGCATGGTACCTCCTTTGTTGACAACCCCCTTTTGACTCTCCATGATGTCTATCACGGGGTAGTCCGTGTTTTCATCTATCTCTGTGGAATTGGCGTTGGGGTGCATTAATACATTTCTGGAATACTCAATCACTGCCATTTGCATGCCAAAGCAAATCCCAAAAAAAGGAATTTTGTTTTCCCTGACATAACAAATTGCAGCTATTTTACCTTCGATTCCCCGACCACCAAAACCTGGCGCAACTATAATGCCCTGCAGGTCTTTTATCTCTTCTTGTACATTCGTCTGGTTCAAAAACTCGGAATGAATACTCACCACCTCCACTTCGGTTTCATTAATGGCACTGGCGTGGGTGATGGCTTCCAAAATGGACTTATAAGAATCTTGTAACTCAACGTATTTTCCAACCAGACCAATCTTTACTTTTTTCTTTGGGTTTTTATATTTCTTTAGAAAAACTTTCCATTCCTCCAGATCGAGACTGGATTTGGATTTTAATTTTAACTTATTCAAAACCACCTTATCCAAACCTTCTTCCAACATCTCAATTGGAACATCATAAATGGTGCCTACATCGATGGACTGAATCACCGCCTCTGGTTTTACATTGCAAAAAAGGGCTAATTTTTTTCGGATGTCATCGGACAGATTGTGCTCTGTTCTGCAAACTAAAACATCTGCTTTTATACCACTTTCCATCAGTGTTTTTACTGAGTGTTGTGTCGGTTTAGTTTTCAGCTCTCCCGCAGCCGACAGGTAGGGAATCAAGGTCAGGTGAATGACCATAGCATTATCCTCTCCCAACTCGTAAATGAGTTGTCTCACAGCTTCAATATAAGGCAATGACTCTATGTCTCCAACGGTACCTCCTATTTCAGTGATCACAATTTCAAAATCACCCGTATTTCCCAAAAGCTGGAATCTATCTTTTATTTCATTGGTGATGTGCGGTACTACCTGAACTGTTTTACCCAAAAATGCTCCTCGACGTTCTTTTTCAATTACACTCTGGTAAATCCTTCCCGTAGTTACATTATTGGCTTGAGATGTTTTTATATTAAGGAAACGTTCGTAGTGCCCCAAATCCAAATCAGTCTCTGCCCCATCTTCTGTTACATAGCACTCTCCGTGTTCATAGGGGTTCAACGTTCCAGGATCTACATTGATGTAGGGATCGAATTTTTGAATGGTGACTTTGAATTGCTGGGCCTGAAGTAATTTGGCTAATGATGCGGCTATAATTCCTTTTCCTAAGGAAGATGTAACACCTCCTGTGACAAAAATATATTTTATATCCGGCATCCGGTTTTTTTTGTATAATGACTAACCGGGCTTAAATTTACAAAAACCAATGCTACTTCTGTCCGATTTGATCTATTTCTTGAGCTCTTTGATGTCAAAATCGTCGTGTTGTAATAAAAAATATCCTGTATTCTGAAAACCATTGTTTTCTTTTTGATATAAAAATCTACTTTCCTGATAATCGGTTTCACCAATTTCATTGATCGATTTGAGATCACCTCGGTAAACCTTCCTCAATATCAAATCCAACACCAAATCATATGCCCTGATTGCGGTGCGGTTGGGGGGCTTACCAAAGGTCCTGATGTAGTGATTCTGAAAATGGTTGTATTCCCCTAATTTAAGGGGCAGCCGATCTGCAGTATAGGTAAACTTAAGATCCCCAAGTTGTTTCTGCGACAAATTGCTGTTTTCATAGGCATTACTGCGATAGGTAGTAAACAACTGAACCGATCTCATATCGGTTAATTGGGCACTCATCTGGGAACTCGCACTGGATATTAAAGAAAAGTCTTGGCTCTCTAAAATCACCTTATTGGGCAAGGAATCCACCAACAAGGAATCCACCAGTTCGGGCAAAAGATAATTACTTTTTTCAGGTCGTAATAGGGTCGCCTTCGGAAACATAACCAAAAGCTCTTTCTCAATATTTCTGCTAAGAGAATCTACCACCAAAACAATATTATCCTCCCGATTCAAGTACTTGTCTAAATACTCAAACATTCTTTTTCTCAGAAAACTTTTGGGGGTCACTGATTGATATACAGCATTCCTAAGGGCAACTGGATTGGTGGACAGTGGGGCTACTTTTGGTACGTCTCGGAGTGTTGTTTTGGTCGATAAATAATCAAAATTGGAGGGAATCAGCGGTCCAATGATAGCATCGGTTTTAGAAAAATCATGCGATCCGACAATCTCATTGATTTTAGTGATACTGTTTTCTGTGTCAAACACATAAAGCTTAACTGTAATTCCATAATGGGTAAGGGTATCCGCTGCCAGTAGTACACCCGCATAAAAATCTGCCGACAAAGTGTGTAAATTTCTACTTTGAAGTAGTCTTCGGGTGTCTTCAATGGAGTCATATACCATTTCATTGGACTTAAAGGGCAGTAAAATCGATAACGACACTTCCAATTTTTTATCTATCGAATCAAAAAGGGAAATGCGCTCTACCAAAAGATCGTCTTCAATCTTAAGTCCCCCCCTGGCCTCCTGAGGAACCCGGAGGACCATCCCTGCTTGTAATCCCATTTCCAATAACTTAGGGTTCAATGAATCCAATACCCTTTTTGATACATCAATTTTCTTTTCAATCCTGTAATAACCCTCTTTGGGGAGAACAGTGTAATAATTGTAGCTGCTGTCCCAAGTAGTATTTGCTGTTTCGCTCTCTGTAATTGACTCCAACCGGGGAACAAGAATTTGCTGACCTTCTTTGAGCCCCAATCTAATGGAGGGGTTTAAGGCCTCCAACTCAGGAATAGTGATCTGGAAATTATAGGCAATTCGCCATTTGGTTTCTTTGGGTTTAACTATATAGGACGCTGTCGTTAATTCTATCACCGGTTTTGGTGAGGAAGGAGCAACCGCAAGTTTTGGGTAAACAGGGATGCGCAATATCATCCTTCTTCTCAAACCGACCTTTTCCAGTAGTGGATTGTATTCGTTGAGTTGCTTCTCCGTGATGTTGTAATTTCTGGTAATTCCAAAAATCGTTTCTTTTTTTTTGACCTTGTGGGAAATAAATTTTAAGGGGGTTTCCTGAGCATTAGCAAAACCAAGGCCTGAAATAATAAAAACAAACGCTAAAATTAGATTCTTATTCACCGTTCTGTATTTTTGCTATTCCCATTCAATGGTTGCAGGTGGTTTGGAACTGATGTCGTATACCACCCGATTTACCCCTTTTACTTTATTGATAATCTCATTAGACATCTTTTGAAGAAATGCATAAGGCAAATCGACCCAGTCCGCAGTCATTCCATCGGTGGACTGAACGGCCCTTAATGCCACACACTTTTCATATGTTCGCTCGTCTCCCATCACACCCACACTATTTACTGGAAGCAGCATGGCCCCTGCTTGCCATACCTGATCGTAGAGGTGCCAAGATTTTAAACCCGAAATAAAAATTGCATCTACCTCTTGTAACATCCTTACCTTTTCCGCAGTGATATCTCCCAAGATTCGAATGCCCAAACCTGGCCCTGGGAAAGGATGTCTTCCCAACAACTGCGGATCTATACCAATACTGGTCCCTACCCTACGCACCTCGTCTTTAAACAACATTTTCAAGGGCTCAACCAGTTTCAATTTCATGTAATCCGGCAGCCCACCAACATTGTGGTGCGACTTGATAGTCGCCGAGGGTCCGTTGACAGAGATGGATTCTATCACATCAGGATAGATCGTACCTTGCGCCAACCAGCTTACCCCCTTTATTTTTTTTGATGTCGCATCAAAAACATCGATGAAAGTATTGCCGATTATTTTTCTTTTTTTCTCAGGGTCTGTTTCGCCTTTCAAACAATTGAGGAACTGTTCTGAAGCATCCACTCCAGCAACATTCAAACCCATACCTTCATATTGATTCATGACGCTCTCAAATTCATTTTTTCTAAGCAATCCATTGTTTACAAAAACACAATGCAGACGGTCCCCTATGGCTTTGTGCAGTAGTACTGCAGCCACTGTAGAATCAACACCCCCCGACAAACCTAAAATAACTTTTTCCAAACCTACAGTCTCCCGAATGTCTTTGACGGTCATCTCCACAAACGAATCTGGTGTCCATTGCTGCTGAATCCCAGCAATGTGAATCAAAAAGTTCTCTAACAATTGTTTACCGTCTTGGGTGTGGTATACCTCTGGGTGAAATTGAATTCCATAGGTGGTTTCCCCTTCAATCCTAAAAGCTGCATTTTCAACGTCGTCCGTACTGGCCAACAAGACTCCCTTCTCGGGCAGTTGGTCTATGGTATCGCTATGACTCATCCATACTTGACTGCCTTCTTGAATCCCCTGAAAAAATGGCGCTCCCGATTCGATGTGAGAAAGATTGGCCCTTCCGTACTCTCTGATGTTGGAAGGTTTGACTTCCCCTCCAGAAAAATGAGCCAAATACTGAGCACCGTAGCATACCGCAAGTAAGGGCAACTTTACCCGAATGGCAGATAAATCTGGGTGGGGGGCGGATTCCGAACGAACCGAAAAAGGAGAGCCCGATAAAATTACAGCACTAAAAGCACCAATGTTATCTGGGAGTTTATTGTAAGGGTGGATTTCACAATAAATAAAAAGCTCTCGTACCCTTCTTGCGATTAGCTGAGTGTACTGCGATCCAAAATCAAGGATCAAAACATTGTCTTGCATAGATCAAAAATACAACTAATTCAAATGGATTGAATTGGGAAAAAAAGGAATTTATCAAAAAAAAATGTTGGTAAATTTCAACTCTCAATAATGGAGAATTCCTTAGAAAGAGGCCGGAAATTTTTGATTAAAAAATCAAATAAATCGCTTCCGTGATCTATATAGTATTCACTGAAATTATCAACCCTTTCCTGAAGGTTCCCTCCGGGAAAAATTTGCTCATGTAAAATCACCAGTCGCTCAATCTGATCTTTAAGTTTTACCTTCTGTGCTTTTAGTAAACGTTTTTCCAAAAGTTCTATCCCCTTAAATTGTTTAGCTTTTTGGGCTTTTACTGCTCCTTCAAAAGAACGGTCCGTTTGATCTACCAATGCTCCTAACGCATCAAACTGAGTCGTTAATATTTTCTTAAAATGGGATAAGTCTAAATCGATATTACTGATTTGCCTGACTTTTTTATTGATCAAGGAATTCCTGTTGAGAAACAAATCTTTTAAGGTCAAATCCAACTGCTCTAATTTACGCGCATTTTTGGGGTTAATTAGTAAAGCACTGTTTCTTAAAATCAATAAGGGAAAAGGAATCTTATTATGTTCAAAATGCGATTTTAACTCCAACCAATAAGCAATTTCTGTACCACCACCTATAAAGGCTATATTGGGTAAAATCACTTCCTGGTAGAGTGGTCGCATCAACACATTGGGTGAGAATTTTTCTGGCGATGCAGCCACCCATTTTGAGATTTTTTCGCTGGAAAGTACTCTATCGTTTCCTTCCCAAGTAAAACCATTTTCCCCCTTAATCAAACGATGTCTTTGGCCCTCCTCCAATAAAAACAGATTCACGTCACGGGGATTCACCTGTGGTTTGTATTGAGGATTGTAAGTTTTTTTTAATTCTTTGATTTGTCCTGAGACATTTTTTTCGCAAGCCTGATGCTCCAACTCTTCTTTGATATAGGGGGTGAAATGTTTTTTTAGCGCGGGGTGATCACCATTGAGAATCAACAAACCATAGGCTTTAAACAGGGAATGGACAAAAATCCGTGTAGCCTCCGAAAGATCGGTCGCCTTTTCATAACTGTCTGAAATTATTTTTTTTAGTGCTTCAGCATTTACATGATCCCCTAATTCCTGGGTAAACAACGATAGAAGTGGTTTTAATCCTGAAGTGGGTATTTTCCCCACAGCGCCACCAAAATTGTTGTTCCATTTGAATTTTTTACCCCTAAAAACAAAATCGCTTATTTCCTCAAAATCGTGATCCTCACTTGCCATCCAATAAATTGGAACAAAGTTGTATCCAGGGAATTTATCTTTAAGCTGCCGACATAACTTCAAGGTACTTATTATCTTATAAATAAAAAAGATAGGGCCCGTCATCAAACACAATTGATGTCCGGTGGTCACGGTTAGGGTTTTGGTATCGGCTAAAAATTCCAAGTTTTTGGTCACTGCTGTCCCCATTTCCAAACCCTTGTACTGCTCTCGGAATGAAGCACAAAGGGTTTTGCGGATGGTAGCAGGAAAGTTTTTCTCTTTAACTTGAGCTTGTTTAAAAAGAGAATCAAAACTGGGAACTCCAGTGTGAAATGGACGTAATTGCTCTTCATCCTTTAGATAATCACACACAAGCGCAGAGAAGAAACCGGTCTCTAAAAATGGTATATGATTTGCTTTCATGTCTATTTTCAGTTAAAGATATAAGGATTTTCAATCATTATGGGGAACATTTTTGACAGGACTTCCATACAAGTCAAAATCTGTGGCTTTGTCGATTTTTACCTCCGTAAAATCACCAAGCTTGAGATAGTACTTTTTGGCGTGAATCAATACCTCATTGTCCACATCAGGAGAATCTATTTCTGTTCGTCCCACAAAGTAGTCCCCTTGCTTGCGATCGATTATACAGCGGAATACTTTACCCGTTTTTTTTTGATTGTGCTCCCACGAAATTTCTGATTGGATCTTCATGATCTCATTGGCCCGTTCCTGCTTGATCTGTTGCGGCACATCGTCGACCAAAGAATGAGCATGGGTATTTTCCTCATGGCTGTAAGTAAAGCATCCCAGCCGCTCAAATCTCATCGTTTTTACCCATTCCTTGAGCGTATTAAAATCTGTCTCCGTTTCTCCAGGATAACCAACAATTAGCGTTGTTCTCAATGCAATTTCAGGTAGTATATTTCGTATCTTATATATAAGATGAGTGGTTTTTTCTTGGGTAGTTCCCCTTCGCATCGATTTTAGAATAGGATCGGAAATGTGTTGCAGTGGAATGTCCAAATAATTACAGACCTTAGGTTCGTTTTTCATCACCTCAATCACTTCCATGGGAAAACCAGTTGGAAAAGCATAGTGAAGTCGAATCCACTCAATTCCATTCACCTGTACCAAAGCACGTAGCAAGTCGGCCAAGCGTCTTTTTTGGTACAAATCCAATCCGTAATAAGTTAAATCTTGAGCGATCAACAACAATTCCTTGACCCCGTTTTGCGCTAATTTTTCAGAGCGTTTCACCAATTCCTTTATCGGTGTTGACCTGTGCTTTCCACGCATCAATGGAATTGCGCAAAAGGAACAAGGACGGTCACATCCCTCCGAGACTTTAAAATAAGCATAGTTTTTGGGGGTGATAGTAAGACGTTCTCCAATCAATTCGTGTTTGTAATTTGCCCCCAAAGCTTTGAGTAATTGCGGGAGGTCTGTGGTCCCAAAATAGGCGTCTACCTCTGGCATCTCCCGCTCTAAGTCAGGTTTATAGCGCTCACTCAAGCAACCCGTTACAAAAAGTTGATCAATGGCACCGGATTCCTTTTTTTTAATTTGTGCTAAAATGGTATTGATCGACTCCTCCTTTGCGTTGTCAATAAATCCACAGGTGTTTACCACCACTACATTACCCTCTTCCTCGTGGACAACAGCCTTGTGGTTGGCCTTGAGTTGTCCCATCAATACCTCTGAATCATAAAGGTTTTTAGAACAGCCCATGGTGATGACGTTAATTTTATTGTGCTTGGTACTTTTTGTTCTCAATGGTTTGCGTTTAATTTATTACAACCCCCAACTGGTTTTTTAAAAAATCCAGTGAAGCTTTTTCGGCTTTGTGATGCTGATCGTTAGTCAAATTGGAAATAATAACGTGGTCTCCTGCATCAGGAAAGGTCATTTTTTGTTTTTTACCCGCTGGTGTCCCCAGCCCATCAAACATTTTTAACATGGCGGGGATGGAAACCACCTCATCTTTTTCCTCCTCACTCTTATAATAATACCCCATGAATACCGGTGCTGTTACTCTGTTAAATATTTCGGTCTGCATACTGACCTCCAACATTTTTTGTAAATGAATGGTTGACTCCAGCCGGTAACGGGTGGTCCAATAATTTCTCTTTTTTGGGGTAATGTTATCCATGATGTGGTACTTGCTTTTTACAACAGCTCGCGCCAAATACAAGCCCCACGGTAGGGTCAGTAGCTTGGCATCGGGATTGTATATTTCTACATTGGGGCCAAAGAGCAGCAGTGCAGCGATATCAGGATCATTCCCTAAAATTAAAGAGAGGGTTCCCCCAGTAGAAGAGGAGATTAGGATAACTTTCTCTCCAATTTTTTTTGCGATGGCCAAGGCCTCTTTAGCACTATCAATATATTTCTGTCCAGTAAATTGCAACAGGGGTTCTTCTACAATCAAACCGTGATCACTCAGACGTGGTAAGTATAAATTAGCTTTCAATGCTTTAGCTATATTTCTGTGGACGGGGTCTCCTTCGCCAATACTGGCTGAAAATCCGTGTAAATACAATACGCTGTAAGCTGTCTTCTTTGCGATCGAATCATAAAACTCTAACTGAGAGGCATTTTTGGGTTTGATGTTGGTCAGGGCAGCCTCTTTGTCTGAAATCCATTTTTTTAAGCTGTTCAACTCCTGATCAATAGGGGGCAAAGGACGGTCGATGTCGGGGGAGGCTACCTCTGGACCAATGATGAATAATCCATAGAGTACGGCCAGGAGAAAAAAAGCAGTTTTTATAATTTTCATGAGGCTGTATTAACTGAAAAAACTCCCGACAAAAGTTTCTGCATGGAAAAGCTGTAAGTCTTCCAAACCCTCTCCAACCCCAATGTACTTGACAGGGATTTGAAACTGATCGGATATACCCATCACCACGCCTCCTTTTGCTGTTCCATCGAGCTTTGTGATGGCCAAGGCCGTAACTTCTGTGGCTGTCGTAAACTGCTTGGCTTGTTCAAAAGCATTTTGACCTGTGGAGCCATCCAAAACCAACAAAACTTCGTGGGGTGCATCGGGAACGACTTTGTCCATTATTTTTTTAACTTTTGTCAATTCGTTCATCAAATTGACCTTGTTGTGCAATCTGCCCGCAGTGTCGATGATAACCAAATCGCTTTTTTGGGCTAGGGCAGAATGTAGACTGTCGAAGGCCACGGAAGCAGGGTCACTTCCCATCTGCTGTTTTACAAGATCAACGCCCACACGGTCAGCCCAGATCTGTAGTTGGTCTATGGCACCAGCGCGAAAGGTATCTGCAGCCCCTAGTAAAACTTTTTTACCTCCTCTTTTATAGTGGTGGGCCAATTTCCCTATCGTGGTGGTTTTCCCTACTCCGTTTACCCCAACGACCATGATTACATGTGGTTGGTGCGTTAGCGGACCATCAAATCCCTTTACCTCTTCGGCATTGTGCCGCTCCAGTATTGTGGTGATTTCTGATCTTAAAATTTGTGATAATTCTGTTGTACCCAGATACTTGTCCTTGGCTACTCTGGCCTCCAAAGCATCAATGATTTTTAATGTAGTGTCAACACCCACATCAGAGCGGATAAAAACTTCCTCCAGTTCATCTAATAACCCCGTATCAATGGTTGAGTTTCCAGCAACGGCCTTTCCCAATTTGGAAAAAAAAGAATTTTTTGTGGTTAAAAGCCCTTTGTTTAATTGCTCCTTTTTCTCTGAATTGAATACTGATTTTAAAAAACTCATGTTTGTAGGAATAAAAAAAGCTACTGTAAAAGTAGCTTATATTTTGGATTGACGTAAAAATTATTTCTTACTCAACCAATCGTTGGCCATAGCAGGCGCAACAATGGCTTCTACAAAAGAATAAGAACTGGAGCCTTGTTTTTTTACCATTTTAATGGCTTTGGTCAGCCTTTTTGAATCGGTCTGCAGCGAAGCTACTGATTTCTTTGCCATAATTATTTGATTTCTTTATGAAGGGTCATACGATTCAAAATGGGGTTAAATTTTTTGACTTCCAATCGATCGGGTGAATTTTTTTTATTCTTGGTAGTAATGTAACGGGATGTCCCTGATTTTCCTGAATCTTTGTGATCCGTACACTCTAATATTACTTGAACTCTGTTTCCTTTCTTCGCCATGATAATGCTTATAAAATACCTTTAGCTTTGGCTTCCTTAAGAACTGCGCTTATCCCTTTTTTGTTGATTGTTTTAAGTACAGATGTTTTTACCTTCAAGGTAATCCATTTGTCTTCCTCAGGAATATAAAAACGTTTTTTGATCAAATTAATGTCAAAGCGTCTTCTAGTTTTGTTCATCGCATGGGAAACATTGTTACCATACATTACTCTTTTTCCCGAGATGTCGCAGACTCTAGACATGATTATATATGATTTTGATAGCATGCAAATTTACACTTTTTTGAGTAGTTACAAAATATTTCAAGAATTATTAGAATTTGTGTTTTAAGAGTGCTTTATACAATATTTCAAATGCTTGGTTTACACTTTTATTGATTACTCGTGTTCGGCTATTTCCCATATTGAATGAAAAGTCATAAACATCATCGGGGGTTGCCAGAGCAATAAAAACGGTCCCTATTTCCTTTTTATCATCACCTTTGGAGGGCCCAGCATTTCCCGTTGTAGCGAGGGCGTAGTCGCTGTGGTACTTCTGCTTTGCACCCTGGGCCATTTCCTTCGCAACCGCTGCACTCACAACTCCGTGCTCTTCTATGGTGCTTTCCTTAACAGCTAAGAGATCGATTTTGGAACCCGTCGCATAGGTAACCGCACTTCCATTAAAAAAAACAGAGGCGCCCGCTATGGCCGTCAACCGTGCTGCAATTTCCCCTCCTGTACAACTTTCAGCACAGGCCAGACTAAGGCCTAATTCAGTTATTTTTTTAGCGACCAAATTTTCAATGGGTTCGTCTGCTTCAGAACCGTAATAAATGTCATCAATCAGTGGGATTACTTTTTTAATTTGCATGTCCACCTCCTTTTTCAAGGCATCCAAACGAGGTCCTTTTGTAGAGAGCCGCAAACGCACCCGTCCAAAACTGGGGAGGTAGGCCAGCTTTATAGATGGTGGCAGTGCATTCTCCCACTTTTCAATCCGCTCGGAAATTGCACTTTCACCCAAGCCATAGGTCAATAGGGTCTTGTGATAGATCGCTGGAAGTACAAAATCCTGTTGAATCTTGGGCAACACCGTATTTTTCATCAAGGCCTCCATTTCGAAAGGAACCCCTGGAAGGGAAATAAAAACTTGTCCTCGGTCCATAAACCACATCCCCGGAGCTGTCCCAAACTGATTGTGAAGCAGTTCAGCACGAGAGGGCAATTTGGCCTGTTCGCGATTCATATCACTGATCGGGGTGGTGACATATTTCTTAAAAATTTTTTCTATGTGTTCTAAAACCTCCTCGTTCTTTACCAAATGATCGTCAAAATATGAACAAAGGGTGTATTTGGTAAGGTCGTCTTTCGTGGGACCCAGTCCTCCCGTCATGATAATTATATCGGCGCGTTCTCGGGCCCGATCCAGTGCGTCGATGATCTTATCTTTTTGGTCTGAGATGCTGCTGATCTGAGTGACCTCTACCCCAATGCGGTTCAATTCTTTGGCCAAGAATACCGCGTTAGTATTGACGATCTGTCCAATTAGGATTTCGTCTCCTATACTTACCAATTCTGCTTTCACATTATTTAACTTTTATATTAAATGCTTTTTCTCCCGCCAAATAACCTTCCAATAGGTCATCATCGGAAACTTTACCAACTCCAGCAGGAGTTCCTGTAAAGATTACATCACCAATTTTTAAAGTGAAAAATTTTGAAACCTCAGCAATCAGTGCGTCAATGCCCCAAAGCATATGAGCGGTATTACTTTGTTGTACTATAGTGCCATTTTTTAAGAGTTTAAAATTGAGGTTGTTTATGTCCTCAAATTTATTTTTATCGTACCAGTTTCCAATGAGTGCAGATCCGTCAAAGGCCTTTGCTTTCTCCCAAGGAAGTCCTTTTTCTTTTAACGATTGCTGGAGGTCACGCGCGGTAAAATCAATCCCCAGTCCGATCTCCTGGTAGTATTTTGGCGCAAATTCGGCGTCGATGTGTTTCCCAATCTTATTAATCTTCACCAATACTTCGACCTCATGGTGCACCTGATCTGAAAAATGGGGGATATAAAAAGGGTTTCTTTTTTGAAGAATGGCCGTGTCGGGCTTTAAAAAAATAACAGGAGTATCAGGCTTTTCATTCCCTAATTCCGCGGCATGTTGGGCATAATTCCTGCCTACACAAATAATCTTCACAAAAAAAAATTAAGTTTTCAACTTCCTCAAGCGGATGGCAGTAAGGACTTTTTTGGTATACAGCGGAAAGTCAGCATTGAGCAACCAACCGAAATAACCTGGCTGTTGTTCCAAAACACTGTCCACTGTTTTCCCTTTGTGCTTTCCAAAAGAAAAGCACTCTTGTCCTTCCTTATTGTAGACAATAAACCCAGCGAAGTCTACCGCTTTTTTTCTTAAGGTAAATTCGTTTAACGCGTCCACATCCGCTCCCAATTCTGCATAGCGGCCTAACTGGGCGATCAGCACATCGTGGGTGGCTTTGGTATCTGCCATGGCTGTGTGAGCATTGACCAGTTCTTCATCACAATAAAACTTAAGAGCAGCGGTTAGAGTCCGTTGTTCCATTTTGTGAAAAATGGTTTGTACATCAATGGTCTTAAAATCAGCCATATCAAAATCTATTTCTGCCCGGAGCATTTCTTCAGCCAAAAGGGGAATATCAAACCGATCGGAATTATACCCTGCCAAATCTGAATCCTTTATAAATGAGTAAATCGCCTTGGATAGGGCCCTGAAATTGGGTTCATCAGCAACATCTTTATCGAAGATGCCGTGAACAGCCGAGGCCTGGGCTGGTATTGGACATTCCGGGTTGACGCGCCATACTTTTTCTTCTCTTTCCCTACTTGGATGTAGTTTTAACACCGCCATTTCTACGATGCGGTCACTGGCAATCTTCACTCCTGTGGTCTCTAAATCAAAAAAACAAAGGGGTCTGGTGAGTTTTAATTTCATTTTTTTCTTTTTTCAGTCTGTCTGCAAATCAAAAAGACTTTTTTCATGGAACAGGACCTTGGTTTCAATATTTAAAGTGTATGATTTTCATCCCATTGCTCTAAGTAATCTGTCATACTTTTGATGAATTGCCCCCCCATGGCACCATTGATAATTCGGTGGTCATAACTGTGAGAAATGATCATTTTTTTACGGATGGCAATGGAATCTCCTTGCGAGGTTTCAATCACGGCGGGTATTTTTCTGATAACGCCCACGGCCACAATACCTACTTGTGGTTGGTTGATAATTGGGGTGCCTGTTAGCGAACCAAAATTTCCAATATTGGTGAAGGTAAAAGTACCGTCGGTTACCTCATCGGGTTTGAGCTGTTGCTTCCTGGCACGAAACGCCATGTCATTGACAGATTTTGCCAAGCCCACTAAATTTAAACGATCTGCATTTTTGATAACAGGAACAATTAAGTTCCCATCGGCCATGGCGGCCGCCATGCCAATATTAATGGCCTTCTTTTGAACAATAGTATCACCATCAACAGAACTGTTGAGCAAGGGAAAATCTTTTAGCGCCTTAATCAGGGCCGTAATCAACAAAGGGGTAAAAGTCAATTTCTCTCCCTCCCTTTCATAAAAATCATTTTTGACTCTTTCCCGCCAATCCCATAAATTGGTCAGATCTGCTTCGATAAATGACTGTACGTGGGCGGAAGTTTGCTTGCTGTTGATCATATGACTGGCCGTCAGCTTGGCCATTCTCGACATTTCTATGATCTGGTCCTCCGCTTTTCTCAGAGCCTCAGGCTTTTGATAGGCCACTGGTGGGGGGGCTTGTGGTTTTAAACCTACTTCATTTCTCTGCTCCAAAAATGAGAGAACATCTTTTTTGGTAATTCTGTTGTTTTTTCCACTTCCCATAATTTGCTTTAATTCGGCTGCTGAAATATGCTCCGCTCGGGCAATACTTTTTACCAAAGGAGAGTAAAATTCGTTCGCATTGGAAGATGTTGGGATTGGCTCAGAATTTTTTTCAAATTCGGGACTCGGGTCGTGAAGAGCATAGGTGGGAACCTCCACAGGGGAAGTATCCTGGAGCACCTCCACCGCAACAGGCTCGGATTCTGTAGCCTCTTCTTTCTCCTCTACCTCCTCCAAAGCAGGCGATACAGATTCAACTTCTGGCGTGTCCCCATTGGTTTGAATCACCGCCATAACCTCTCCAATCTGCACCACATCGTTTTCGGAAAACTTCTTTTCAATCAGGATACCACTGACTTCACTCGGCACATCAGAATCCACTTTGTCTGTGGCAATTTCAACGACAACGTCATCGACTTCAATGAGGTCACCCAACCCTTTAAGCCACTTGGTTAAAGTAGCCTCGATCACGCTCTCTCCCATTTTGGGGAGTTTTAAAAAGTGTTTTCCCATTTTTTAAGAAAGTACAAAATTACCAAATTTATAGCGCAATTAAGGGTTTTTTGTATGGGGAATAAGTGTTTTCCCTTATTTACTGGCTATGGAGTTTTCGTAGGGAACTCTTTTGAGAATACTCCTCCCCAAGGTTACCTCGTCGGTGTACTCCAGTTCGTCTCCTACTGGTATTCCCCTAGCAATCGCAGAGGTTTTTACAGTATAGGGCGACAAGATTTTATACAAGTAAAAGTTGGTAGTATCGGCCTCCATGGTAGCACTCAAAGCGAAAATAATTTCTTTTATCGTGCCATCTTTTACTTTGTTTTCTAAAGAATCCAAGTTGAGATCCTGAGGGCCAATGCCGTCAATCGGGGATATAATCCCCCCCAATACATGATAGTACCCCTTGTATTGTCCCGTATTTTCTATGGCAATGACATCCCTAATGTCTTCTACAACACATAGGAGTGATCCGTCTCGGGCAGGGTTGGAACATATTTCGCAGAGCGGCAGGTCAGACAGGTTGTGACAGGAAGAACAAAAGTTGATATGTTCCCTCAAATCATTTAGAGCAAGCGTTAATTCAAGGGTGCTTTCCTTAGGTTGTTTCAGCAAATGCAACGCCAAGCGCAGGGCGGTTCTTTTTCCAATACCGGGTAATTGGGCAATCTCATTGACTGCATTTTCTAATAGTTTTGAAGGAAACTCCATGGCGTAAATTTAACAATAATTCCCCAGCAATGAATTTGTATCTTTAAAGAAGATTATGATGAATCCTGCTTTCATTCTGATGCTTATGCTGGGGTATTTTGCTGTGTTGATGGGCGTTGCCTATTTCACCAGTACAAATGCAGACAATCAAACTTTTTTTACAGCCAACCGAAGTTCTCCCTGGTATTTGGTAGCCTTTGGTATGGTGGGGGCCTCTCTTTCTGGGGTTACCTTTATTTCCGTACCCGGCTGGGTCGGAAACTCAGGATTTAGCTATTTTCAGGTGGTTTTAGGCTATTGGGCAGGTTATTTTATTGTTTCCTTTATTTTACTGCCAGTTTACTACAAGCAAAAACTGACTTCGATCTACGAATACTTAAAAAAACGTTTTGGAAACAACAGCCACAAAGTAGGTTCAGTTTCTTTTTTTATTTCTCGGGTTTTGGGCGCCAGTTTTCGCCTTTTTCTCGTAGCCATTGTGTTGCAGCAATTTGTTTTTGACTCCTGTGGTGTCCCTTTTGAAATCACCGTAATCCTATCCATTGTTTTGATCTGGGTCTACACCCAAAAAGGAGGCATCAAAACCATTGTTTGGACCGATACGTTTCAGACAATGTTGATGCTAATGGCGGTGGGTCTCAGCCTGTATTATCTCGGCAATGAATTGAACTTGAGTCCTTTTGAGGTGCTTTCAGACCCCCAATTCGATCGGTTGACCCAAATCTGGGTTACCGATGATTTTTTGGCCCGTAATCATTTCTTAAAATCATTTATTGGTGGTATGTTCATCACCATTTGCATGACCGGCTTGGACCAGGACATGATGCAAAAAAATCTTACCTGTATCAACCTTAAAGCTGCCCAAACCAATATGGTAGTTTTTAGCCTAGTCTTAGTAGTTGTCACTTTTTTATTTTTGGTATTAGGGGCAATGATCTTCATCTTTACTGAGCAAAATGGCATCGCAATGCCCTTGATGGAGGGCCGTCCCAAAAGTGACCTATTATTTCCAGAAGTTGCCCTCTATGGGGGCTTGGGAATTGGCGTGGGCATTATCTTTTTATTGGGACTTATAGCTGCAGCCTACAGCAGTGCTGACAGTGCACTGACCTCATTGACCACCTCTTTTTGCATCGACTTCCTGAAATGGGATCAAAAGGATGAAAAACAGCAGAAGATAATACGCAGAAAAACCCACCTGAGTATGAGTGCGCTGCTGATTGTGGTAGTGATTTTATTTAAATATGTACTGGACCGCAATGTCATCGATAGTTTACTGACAGTCGCCTCCTACACCTATGGTCCCCTGCTGGGCTTGTTCGCCTTTGGAATTTTTACTCCTTTTCAGATCGACGACCGCAAAGTTTGGTATGTTGTTTCGCTCTCCATAATCTTAATCATATTATTGGGCAACCTCCCTCCCACTGCATTAGGGGGTTATAAGATCGGTTATGAATTACTTCCAATCAATGGACTTTTGAATTTTGTGGGATTGTTGCTCATCAAAAGTAAAAAAACTACCACCTGATCAAGGCACTGCCCCAAGTGAAACCGCTACCGAAAGCAGCCAAAACCACTAAGTCTCCCGATTTAATTTTTCCAGCTTCCCAAGCTTCTGTCATCGCGATAGGGATGGATCCCGCTGTGGTATTTCCATAACGCATGATGTTGTTGTATACCTGATCGTCTGTCAATCCAAATTTCTTTTGTATAAACTGTGAAATTCTAAGATTGGCCTGGTGGGGAATCAACATGTCTATTTGATCTGGAGTCTTTTTATTTTCTTGTAAGCCCTCCATGATGACCTCTGAAAAACGAACTACAGCATTTTTAAATACCAGTTGACCGTTCATATAAGGGTAATAGGAGGTATCCTCCGCGTCATTGGCAGCCATAATCTCAGGAACCCAGCGCTGGGTGCTTGGACCAATCAGGGACAACTCCTTGGCATATTTTCCTTCAGAATGCAAATGGGTGGATAAAATTCCAGTTTCTTCCGAAGAGGAACGACTGATAACAACAGCACCAGCACCATCGCCAAAAATAACAGATACCCCTCTGCCTCTGGTCGTCATATCCAAACCTCCTGAATGGTTTTCTGATCCAATAATCAAGATGTTTTTATACATCCCTGTTTTGATAAACTGATCGGCGGTGGACAAAGCGTAAATAAATCCAGAACACTGATTTCGGATGTCCATGGCCGGACAAGTGGGGATGTCCAACTCTTTTTGAACAATGACCCCAGATCCTGGAAAATAATAATCAGGACTCAGGGTTGCAAAAAGGATAAGTTCTATGTCGTTTTTATCTATCCCTGAACGTTCAATAGCAATACGGGAGGCTTTCACTCCCATGGAAGCGGTAGTATTCCCATCACCTTTTTTTATATGACGCCGGGATTCAATGCCCGTTCTTTCCAAAATCCACTCGTGGGAAGTGTCCATCAATGCGGTTAAATCTCGGTTGCTTATTTCATTCTCAGGCACATACATGCCCATTCCTGTAATCTTCGATTTATACATAGTTCGGTTTCTTTAATTGCAATTTAAATAAAGATAATTGAACCCTATATCATTTAAAAATAGAATTGCCCATTGGAGTGATAAGACGCATAAATTAAGCGAATAACTGGACAGGGTTTTTAACTGTGGAGAAAATATTTTTTTAACGAAATCAGTACGGAAGAATTACTTTATCAATAAAGTGCATCACTCCGTTGTTGGCTTGGATGTCCGGAAGGGTAATGTTGGCAGTTCTGGCGTTTCCATCGGTCAGTGAGGCCCCGTCAGAAAGATTGGCAGTGAGCTCTCCACCGAGGGTGCTCAAGGTTAAGTTGTCAGTCAGGTCTGCATAAAGCACACTCGAATCCACTAACACATGATGGTCTAAAGTCGCCTTGAGCGTAGGCTCATCGATGTCTATCAGATAGGAGAGCTCAAGTTCCGATAATACATTTACAAAAGCCTGATTGGTGGGTGCAAAAACAGTAAACGGAGCATGAATATTATCATTTTCAGCGCTTAGGATCTCGATATAATCTACCGTTAAATCACTTCGAGTGAGTGCGAGGGCAAGATTGTAAAGGGCAGGGTCGGACACTACAAAAGTTACCAGAGTGGGAATTGGGATAATATTATCTACCGCATGGATGATCCCATTGGTCGCTCGGACATTTCCCTGAACAATTCTGGCGGTACCATTAAGCCTGACACGCATACTGACCTGATTGATGTAAAGGGACAGGGGAAGGTCATTCACAGCACTGTTGGCTTGAGTCTGAAAATAGCCTGTCACAAAATTCCGATACTCTTTTTGACCAGCCATCACATGATTGAGCAGGAGCTGTCTGAGCAAGTCGGTAGGTACCTCCTCTACACTAGAATATCCATTTTCCATTAAAAATAATATAAACGCATCATTGTCCGGAGCAAAAAGTGTGTAGGGGCCTGCACCGCTCAAAACAACATCCAGCTCTGTTTTCTGCAAGGCATAACTCAGATAAGAATACCCCATACTGGTGGAGATGGTCTCAAAAATCGTTTTATCTTGCGGGAGGTCATCATCTGTTGTTCCCTTGGAGCAGGAAAATAAAAAAATGGATGCCAGGAGCACGGACAGAATTTTAATATTTTTCAACATCGAGATAATTATTTTTGTGGACAATATTTTCTGAAGGAATCGGTGTCTACTTTGGCATTGAGATCATTGAGTAAGGTGTAGAGTCCAAAAAAAGTTCGATTCATGTAGATAAAATGTTTTGACCCCCTGTTGCCATTCATCTTTCTCAATTTTTGATCAGAAGAAATCATTTGGCTTAGTTCGTTTATTTCGTCCCAAAAAGTAAGCGCTCCAAAATCAAAAGTTTGGTGGCTGAAAGGCATCGTTAATATTTTGATAAGTCTTCCAAACAGGGCCGTAAAAAAGGCCAACTCCTCTGGGGTATCGTCTGGTCTAAGGATTTCTAATTCCAATAGTATGGACTGAAAACGGTCTGGGTTATCGTCGATCTCCAATTCGGACAATTCAAAGTAGGGACCGTAAAAAGAATCTGGAATTGATTTTACACAACCAAAGTCCAACGCCACCAAATTCAACTCCTTATCGATTAAAAAGTTTCCAGGGTGAGGATCGGCATGAACCTTTTTGAGATGGTGAATTTGAAACATATAAAAATCCCACAGGGTTTGCCCCAACCGATCGTTATCGGCTTGACTGCGGAATTCTTTGGTAATATACTCAGAAACGTGCATCCCTTCCATCCAATCCATGGTCAATATTTTTTGGGTGGAATACACCGGATAGAATTTCGGAAATTTTAAATCAGGAATGACTTTGCACTGCTCCGCGATCCACTCACTTTGTTGGAGCTCCAATTGATAATCGGTCTCCTCCAGCAGTTTGTCCTCTACCTCTTTAAAATACTTGTCTGTATCTTGGCCCCTAAGGTTAAACATTTTTAGGGCGATGGGTTTGACCAAACTCAAGTCAGAACCAATACTGTCTGCTACCCCAGGATATTGAATTTTCACAGCAAGTTTTTTCCCATCTTTAGTTGCCTGATGTACCTGACCGATACTGGCAGCATT
>MDTG01077986.1_pt1 | contig 45746 bp, 43 predicted proteins | sample 811421 | NCBI WGS metagenome assembly MDTG01 (sample SAMN05326645, study PRJNA326480) | marine metagenome | isolation source: seawater | place: Pacific Ocean: South East | collected 2011 | reverse complement strand
ATAGATTGCTTTGAAAGAGTGAAATAATTTTAATTCATGAAGAATAATAGTTATGTCCTTTTGAGGTGTTCCAGTTACTAATACAAATTTTTGTTTATAGGGATTCTTTCTTAACAAGTTTTCAACTCCAGGAACCCATTCAGATTCAACTACCTTTTTTATACTTTGATCATAAAATTTTTTTAAAAATTCTTTCTCCTCTTCTTTAGTAATTTTTCTTCCAATGTACTCAGAAAAATAGAACGGTATCTTTATAAATCTACTTATACCAGCATTATTCAAATGATGATTTACTACTGATTTTTCAACTTCTGCTCCATATGGTTTAAACAGGTCTCTAAATATTTTTGTTTTTATATCAACACTCTCTTTTATTACTCCATCAAAATCAAAGAAAATAATTTTAGCATTTTCTATCAATTTTCTTTCTAGATTTTTCATTATTAAATAATTTTGTTATTTAATTTTTTTTTCTGAAAATATGATATTATTGTGTTTACACAATCTAACTCTAGTGACGCCCTTGCCTCACTAGTTGATGACGCTATGTGAGGTGTAAGCAAAATATTGTCTAACTCAATAAGCTTTCCTTTATACGGTTCATCAATAAATACATCTAAACCTGCTCCCCTTATATCTCTATTCTTAAGAGCAGAATATAATTCTTTCTCATTCACAATTCCTCCTCGGCTAGTATTGATGATGATTGAATTTTTTTTCATTTTAGAAAATTCGTTTTTACCAAATAAGTCTCTAGTTTCATTTGTAAGTGGAGTATGAATTGATATTATATCGGAATCTTTAATCAGGGTGTCAAAATCAGCATTTACAATTTCAGTAACTTTATTACTTTTAGCTAATTTGTTTATGACACTGTGATCCACGTAAGGATCGAAAATATTTATTCGATTTGGTAGGAAATTAAGTAAAATTTCTAACAGATATTGTCCAATGCTTCCAAAACCAACAATACCAATGTTAGAATTAACTATCGAATTTCCAATTAATTTTTTCCATTGATTTTTTCTGACTTCTCTGTCGTGCATTTGAATATTCCTATTTAGAGATAACATCATTGCAATACTCAACTCTGCTACAGGAGCTCTTAGTGCATTTGGAGTATTACAAACTGTAATTTTCAATTTTTTGCACAATTCAAGTGGGACATTTTCTATTCCCACACCTAACCTACAAATTAATTTTAATTTACTATTACTCTTTACAAGTTCAGTTAAGTCTTCAGTGCCAGCAATTATAGCGTCACAATCACTGGCAAAATTTGCTGTTTCTTCCGAAGTAAGTTTTATCTTTTTATGATTTAAATGAAAATTAATATTATTTTTTTTTAGCAAACTTAAAGGGCTTTTACTTATTGAACCAAAAGTAGTAGTGGAGATAAATATTTTTCGCATCACAATTTTATCAATTTTTTTGCACTTATTTTAATTTTTTTTCTTGAATAAAGGATTAAAGCTGGAAACAAATACAGTAATAAAATAATAATTATTAAATAGACTACACCAGAAACAAAAAATAGCAAATAACTGTTTAGTATGTAAATCGAAAATACAATTTTAATAAAATAAGCTATTATTATAGGTACTAATAAAACAATAATTTGGTGTAACAATAATAATAAATAATTAACTCCAATTATTTTAGCATTGTAAATAATTAAAATGTTAGAATATAAAATCTGCGATATTAACAAAGAAAAGGCTAAGCCAATTGCACCTAATGAAAATCCATACAAATTAGTTGGAGCAATAAAAATAAAAGATAACACAATATTTACAGGAAGAATTGAAGACTGAATAATTGCATAAGCTCTTGATCTATTTGTTGCTAATAGATAAACACCTCCTAGCTGCCCATACGTTTGATGAACTGCAGATAATATTAAAATAGATACAACTAACGATGCGTCAGAATATTCCTTTCCTCCAATAAGTTGCACCAAAAAATCAGAATGAACCGACAAAAAACCAGCCACAACAGATGTTAAAAAATAAAATAATGGCAAATAATCATTAAATAGTTCTTTTTGCTTTTTATAATTAGTTAATTCATGCGCAGCTGCATACTCTCTGAGTAATAATGGTGTAAATGCCCCTGTTAACAATATTATTACAAAAGTAAATTGATATCCTAAACTAAAATACGCCTGTTCAATTGAGCCGGCAAAGAACTGCAGCATCCATCTCTCACCTAATGAAACAAAAATACTAAACGTATTGGCATAAAAGAGTGGTAAAGCAAAATTTTTGAGATCAATTGCTGTTTCATTAAGTGAAAATGAATTAATTTGAAATCTTATTTTTTTTAAAGCAAGTCTAAAAAACAATATAATGATAATAATTAAAAGTAGGTTATGAAAGCCTAAGTAAATGTTAAGGCTATTTACTTCATAGTAAAAGATTAATCCCGTAAGGATCAATAAAGATAACTTCATTAATAAGATAATTATTTCACTTGACACTGTCATAACCCATGCATCCATAACTTCTCTTGTCTTCTCAATAAAAGTTAAAAATATTACAAGTAGTAATACTAGGTAAGTTGTATTAGTAGATGCAGTAGAAAAAAAAATTTCATTCTTATTAAAAAAAATAATAAGTATTGAAAATAAAATAATACATAGACTTGAGGCTAAAAAATAAATTATTGAAAAGATAATCAAATTTATATTTTCTGGTTTTTGAGATAATTTTGGAAATAATCCAGAAATTCCAACTAATAGAAATTGAATAATTTTTTCAAAAAATACTTTTAAGTACTGAAATAAGCCAAATTCAGACGGCCCTAAAGATCTTGCGAGGAATGCGACACTTAAAAAAGTAAATATTGCTCCAGAGCTATTAGATATTAGTTTTGCTGTGTATCTTTTCTTAAGATTATCCATGAGATAAAATTATAAAGTCCAGCCATCATCTACTATAATGTTTTGTCCATTCACAAATTTATTTTCATCACTCAAAATAAATTGAAGGGCTCCAACTAGATCAGAAGGATCTAAAAGGCCCTTCATACCAGAATCTTTTTTATATTTTTTAATAAAAGACTTTGGCTGGTTCTCATAAATTCCACCAGGACTAATACAGTTTATTCTAATATTATCTTTTTTGTATAGCTTGGCTAAATATTTAGTTATGGAAATTACCCCAGATTTAATTGCACTATACTCAATTGGTGAAGTCATATTAGTACCAGAGTAATGTTCAAACTTTGGACTCGAAACCCCTTGAATAGATGATATATGAACCAGAACTCCTTTTTTTTGAGCTAAAAAAAGTTTAATAATTTTCTGAGAGAATATGATTGGGCTTCCTAGATTAGCATTAAGATCAATATTTAAATATTTTCGTTCAATAAGACTAAATTTTGCTCCCCATTTTTTTGATTTAGGGTATGCACAGTAAATGGCACCATCTATCCTTTTTGAATTTTTAATTGCAAAGCTAATTAAATTATCAAGTGATTTATCATTATTTACATCACAATTTTTAAAATTAAAATTTTTTTCTTTTCTTAATTCTTTAAACAGAGCATGGTTATTATTTGTAAGATCAGCGACAATTACATTTCCATTATTTTTTAAAATATGCCTTACGAAGACAGAACCTATTAAACCAAGACCACCAACAACAATATATGTTTTATTCTTATACATTACTTCACCTTATCTGCTAAAAGAAGAGTTACTATCCTAAAATCAGAATAATTATCAATATCAATTGATCTTTCAAAAGGCATTATATACAAACTGGTTTTTTTACCAAATAAAGTTTTTGATCTAAATAGGTATTCTCTTTTCCAAATATAAATAGAAGCATTCATATCATATATTTCAGGAGAATCTTGACGTCTGACAATCTTTCTTTTAGAATTATTAACCAATGATACACCGTTTTTTAATTTTATTACTTGATTAAAATATGGGTTTCTCCTTGCTTCACAAACTGAGAATAAATTATTTGAATTATTTTTCATAAATAATCTATATGCTTTTTTAATATCGCTGATATGTCTTAACGGTGAAGTTACATCAAGATCAAATATAATCTCAAATCTCTTTTTATATTCTTGCTCAGCCTTAATAACAGCGTGCTTTATAACATCTATCTTGGAAACTTTGTCACCTGATAATCTTTTGGGTCTCATAAAAAAAACTTTTATACCAAGTTTTTCAATTATCCTTTTTATTTTCTCACTATCAGTAGAAATCACTATATTATTAAAAATTCTAGAATCTAATGCCTGATTCAACGTATAGCTTAGAAGAGGTTTGCCATTGATTATTTTTAAATTTTTATTTGGTAGGCCTTTTGATCCTTTTCTCATACAAATAGTACACAATGTATTCATAAAATATTTTTTTCTTTAATTTCCTTAATTAATTTCATAACTTTCATACCTTCAGCATATGAACATAGGTTGTTAAATTTTTTTTTAATTATAAAATCATGTTGGTCTGAATAAGTTTTCATTAATGACATTTTGTCGAATTTAATTTTCTTTGACTTACTGTTAGTCCTATAGATTATTGAATTATCAATTAAATTTGCATTAATGGTAAAATTATCACCATATATAAAAATCTCTCTTTTTGGAATTTTAGAAAAATAACTTAATTTTATATCTATTAGCGAATTTGATTTTTTATCACCTACCGTACCTAATAATATTAAAATATCATCTGTATTAATTTTTAAATTACTTATTTTACTATTAAATACAGATTTAACTCTAATTTTCCCAAATAAATACATCGAATAATCAAGCTCATGACTTAAATCCAATAATACTCCACCCCCACTATCCACTTTTGCACTACTAGATAAACTATATGACCGATTATCTCTCCATAATGGAAGATAAGACTCACATCTTACATTAACTAGAAAAATTTTTTTTTTTATTAATTAGTTGTTTAATTTTTTTTATTATTGGGTGCAACCGTAAATTGTACCCTACAAAATATTTATTATTTTTTATTTTAAAATTTTCATATTTATGAAAAAGTGGCTTTTCAATCAAAACAAATTTGTTAGAAAACAATCTTTCTATATTTTTAAGCGTTGCAAGATGTTTACTAGTATTATTAGCAATAATAATATAATCAGGATTAATGGAGGATACTTCTGAAATTGATTTTAAAGTTATAAAATTTTTTAGCTTTTGTTTAGTTACAACATAAATTTTTGAAATATCTTTCCTTTTTTCTAGAATTTGTGCATGTCTTTTACCAATTGAGCCATATCCAATAATAAGAACATCTAATTTCATTCAATTTAAATTTTTTCTAATACTTTCTTATATATCTCCCAATTTCCGACATCAGTCCAATCATCGTTACTAATAGGATAAATCCCTATTTTTTTCTTATTTTTTTTTGCTTTTTTAATCAGATCCGTCATATCATATTTCGTGTCAGGAATTAATTTTAGTATTTCTTTATTCATTATATACATTCCCGAGTTAATTAAAATTTTTAAGTCAGGCTTTTCCTCAAGATCTAAGAAGTTTTGATCTGAGTCAGTTCGGCAGACCCCATAGGGAAGATTATATTGCTTAATAGCAGATACGATTGTTATATCAAAACTATTCTTTTTATGGTACCTAATCATTTGATTATAATCTACGTCAATTATTGTGTCGCAATTAGTTATGATGAATGTTTCACTTAATTTTTTTATTATATTCTTTACTGCACCCACTGTACCTAACCTAGATTTTTCCTCATAGAAATTTAAATTTGAATAGTACTTAGTCTCTTTCAAATATGACCTTAATAAATTACTTTGGTAATTAATTGTAATCCAACATTTATTAATTCCTGAAGCCTTGAAATTTTCAATAATATAATTAATAACTGGCTTTCCCTTTATTGGTAATAATGGTTTTGGAAGAATATCAGTGAAAGGGGCCATTCTTGTACCTAATCCTCCAGCCATTATTATCGAATCTATTCCTATACTATCTTTATTTTTCATTCTTTTTTTTCTAGTAAAATCTATAAGCCTAATTAATTTAAAAATTTTTCTTTTTCGAGTTAGTATTGGAATTAAATCAAGTCCCTCTCTAATCATAACTATCTTAGCTTTTTTTTCAGAATAGCTATCTTCATAAAAATAAACTGAATTTTTATTATATAATCCTGATATCTTAGTTTTTATGGATTTAGTTTTTAGAATTCCCCTTCTAATGTCGCCATTTGTTAATGTACCAAGGTATTTTTCATTTTTATCTAAAACTACAAGCGTGTTCACTCCAAGTGAATTAAAAATTTTTATTGATTCTTCAATTGTAAAATTTTGATTAATAGAAGATTTATTCATTTTCTTTGTAGAATTATCCTAAAAGACTCTGCAAATTTAAATCCTGATTGCGATCCTCTTAATTTTGCCAAAGCTTCAATTGATTCGATCGATCTAGGATTGCCAGGTTTTTGAAGTTCTGACTGGTACAATTTCATAATTTTTAATTTCTTCAAAAAAAATTTTGAAATATCTATATACATGTTTGGTTTAAAACTTTGTTCAGATACAAAATTAAAATCTGTTTCAGAAATTGTTTCATATTCAAGTATTTCTTTTATAAATGGATATCTGAACCATTTACTAAAAGCGCTAGTGGCTTTAGATACTATTTGGTGATCAGTATGCGCATCATTACCACATGGAACGTAAATAACCTCGGGTTTAATTTTGTTAATTACTTCTCTCATAGAGCTTATGATATCAGCCATTGGAATCATGTCCAATTTACTAGTATTAAATCCTAATGAAAAACTTTTTTTAAAACCAAATAGTTTTTCGACTTTTTTTATTTCAATATCTCTTTTATTTATCTGTTTAGCTGACCAACCACCACTACGATTCATTGAAGTTATTAATAAATAGTAGATTTTATCTCCATTATCTTCATGCTTAAGGAGTGCTCCACCGCATCCAAGTGTTTCATCATCAGGATGAGGAGCTACTACCATAACTTTTTTCATAAATATGTATTTTCTTTAAATAAATAATTTGGCGTAAATGATACTAATCGAATTGCCGCGTCCTCACATTTTATGTCAATATATCCATCATTAATAGATAAAATTTTTCCTGGTTCAATTTTCTTTTTATTTTTAATCACCTTTAATTTCCACACATTAAATATTTTGTTTTTATATGTGAAATATGCCCCTGGATATGGCTTATTTAAAGCTCTTACAAGCCTTGAAATTGATTCTGCATTCATTCTCCAATCTATCTTGCCATCTTCAATATTTCTTTTTCTAAGCAAAGTTTTTTTATTTTTACTTTGCCTTACAACCTTCAATTTATTCTTATATATTTGATTTATTATTTCTCTAATTTGTTTTTTAGACACGTTTATTATTTTTAAATATAAACTTCTAGAGTCTTCATTCCTACTTATAGTAATTTTTTTTTGGTTAATTATTGGACCATCATCAATTTTCTCATTGATTAAAAAAAAAGTTGAAGCAGTTTCTTTTAAATTAAGAATTATAGACCATATAATTGGATGCCTTCCTCTAAACTCGGGTAACTTTGAAGGGTGATAACCTATAGTACTCTCTTTAGGAATCTTTAAGATTTTAGAATTCAAAATTTGTGACCAGCCAAAACAGAATATATAGTCAGGTGATTTTTTCTTTATCCATTTATATGTTTTTATAGAGTTAACTCTTATAGTATAATGTATTGGAATATCATTCAGATGACAAATTTCTGATAAGTCTACAAAGTCTGAATTATATCTTGATCCTTTTGTAGTGACCACACCAATTATGTCACATTTTAAAGTAATTAATGTCTTGAGAATCGCATTAGACAACTCAACATTTCCTATAAATAAAATTTTCATAATTTATAATTTATATCAAAAAAAATTTTCTTAACTGATAATGTTTTTATTATTTTTTTTATTATAGTATAAGATTTCTTAGAAGATCCACCTTTCCCATAATAATTTTCATTTTTTTTACATAGGTTTAAAAACTTCTTACTTAATGCTAAATCGATGGCATTTTTAATCTGATCTATTTCTGGTTGAGTATCTAAAATACTATTTGACTTCATTCGACCCGCCTGTCTTTCACCTATGTTTATTGTAGGTTTTTTAAAATATGGAACTTCTATAATACCGCTTGATGAATTTCCAATAACAACATCAACTATTTTTAGAAGTGAATAATATTTTTCTTGTCCTAATGATTTGAACATATATGAATTATTATTTAGTCTTACATATTTTTTAATTAAACTTATTATTTTGTTTCCATAAATATCTGCATTTGGATAAGTAAATATTAATGTTGTGTCTTTGTAATTACTTAAACAATTTAGAATATTCTTAAATTGCCACTCAGATGTATCATCCTCAAGTGTAACTGGATGAAATGTAATTAAAAATATTTGTTTTTTAAATTTTATATTCAATTTCCTTTCTAATTCTTTTTTTGTAATGAATTTCATTCCCTTAATGATATCAATACCCATCCCACCAACATTAAATACATTCTTTGGATTTTCTCCCAATTGAATAACTCTTTTTCTATAGAACTCGTTTGCAGTAAAATGCAATGATGCCATCTTTGATACAGAGTGTCTTATTGACTCATCAATTAATCCCTCTGTACTTTCTCCTCCATGAAAGTGGCATATTGGTATCCTCAAAAAAGTTGCCGATATTGAAGCAGCAAGAATCTCATACCTATCACCCAAAATAATTATTAAATTTGGCTTTAATTTATCTAGTGCATGCGAGATTTTAGTTAAGGCTTTTGATGTAGACTCTATGATTGCTTTCGGATCATCACTATTATCATCTTGATCAAGTATTTTAATCTTTTTATTAATTTTAATTCCATCATCTTTGATAACTTTTTGCGTATTCCCATACTTTTTATATAGATGTGATCCAGTAACAATAGTTTGAACTTCAAAACTTTTATCAGCATTAAATAATTTAATTAAATTACGAAGTAAACCATACTCAGCCCTTGTACCTGTAACAAAGCAAATCCTAATCATCAACTCCATCTAAATTTACAGTATGTCTAAGTTTCCAATCTCCATTAACTTTTTTCCACAAATGATCTGGTCTGAATTTATCACATAATTCAAAGAAATATTGTTTATCCATATCTAAATAATTCATTATTTCATCAAAATACTTATTAGGAAATTCGCTTTCGAATTTTTTGACAAGTAACTGTCCCTCTTCTCTTGTGATATGTTTATTTCTTATCTCCTGACTTGCATCATAAGTTGCTCTTCCAATACCAAATTTAATTCTTGTTGTATAATAATGTAAATCATCAATCTTATCATCAATACTATTATATTTGCTATAAGTTGCTTGGGTTCTAAATGGTCTAGCTTTAAAGGAAGTATTTTCAACTGCATAATAGTAAGCTTCTTGTGGAGTCCACTTTAGATAATATCCTAGATAATGAATTTGAATATCAAAGTCGTTAAATTCATTATTTAATGCTGGAATAAAATTATATAATTCTTTTTTTGACAGTTCGTGCTTATCTTGAAGTTCTTTAAGTGAAAGTCCTCCTAAATACATATCGTCTAAGTTATTTAAAGCCCAATATGACCGATCCCTCAAAGAGGTAGAGTTTTCTGCAATGGGATTTCCGTATTCTGCTTCATTTTCTCCATAAAAAACAAGAGGAATATTGTATTTTTCAGCAATTTTAGGTATTAAATTTTTTTGACCATAAAAAAATGTCTGGAAAGGATGCAAAAGATTTTCTATAGATAGTTTTGTAAGCTTTTTCATAACTCTTCCTGATGGCTTAATTAGAATATTATCAAAATTACCTTCCTCAATCCAATTCTTCCAATTTTCATATCCATAATCAGTATATAAAATTGGAGACCATGTAACAGTAAGTGGGTTCATTCCATACTTATATTTAAGTATATGTGATTGATAGGCACTGTCTTTACCACCACTCCCAGGCACAAGACAATCATAATAACCATCCGACCTTCTGTATTTATCTAATAATACTAATAGTTCCTCTTCTCTTTTTTTCCAATCGATAAGATTTTTTTGTTTCGCATGATTACAGGCATCACAAATATTATCACTATCAAAATTCATGTATTTTGCTCCATCTCTGTTTCTTTTATGCTTAAATTCAGGATATGACGCAGGTCGTTGATTAGAGATAACGCACTCCTTACAAAATTTTACATTGCTTGGAAGATTATACATTGTGTTAATAGTCATATTTTATAAACTTTAAAGAAGGGATTTAAATTTTCTATAAACATTTAATCCTTTCTCGCCACTTTTTTCAGGATGAAACTGTGATGCAAATATATTATCAATTAAAATTGATGAGCAATATTCTTTATTTCCATACTTTGACTTTGTGAGTATACAATTTTTATCGTCTGGCACAACATAGAAAGAGTGAACAAAATACATATAATCATTTTTTTGAAGGTCACTCAATAAAGTGTCTTCCCAACTACGTTCGTGATATATTGTGTTCCAGCCAATTTGAGGTACAGGAAACTTATCATTTTTATTATTTTCGAAATCAAATTTTTTAACTTTTCCGCCAACTATTCCTAAACCTTTATTTAATCCAAACTCCTCACTTTCATCAAAAAGTAATTGTAATCCTAAGCAAATTCCAAGGAAAGGCCGCTTGGTATCTATAAATTCTTTTGTTGTCTCGAATAAATTAAGACTCACCATATTTTCAACCGCTTCACCAAATGCTCCAACTCCAGGTAAGATTGCAGATTTAGCATTTAATATTTCATTTCTATCACTGGTTATTTTTGCGTTTATGCCTACATACTTACATGCTGAATAAACACTGTATAAATTTCCTAACTTATAATCAATAATAGCTACATCTGTCATTTGATTTTTATCTGGTAATAATATTATGTTCTTTAAGGTTTAGTTTAATATCCATTATAGACATTTCACGAAAATTTTTATAAGTTTTCATATTTTCTAAAAAAACAAGATTCCCTTCTGTAAAATTTTTTTTATTAGCTTTATCCAACTTGTTAATAAGCGAGTAATGCAAGATAGATGCTATAGCTATTGCATCAGGATTAGCATTAAGCAATGTTTCCTTTATATGGCTTATTTTACCTGCGCCTCCATGAGCAATAACTGGAATTTCAACACTTTGTGTAATTAGTTTAATGATCTCATTATCAAACCCCCCACCTGTTCCTTCCTTATCTATGGAAGTTAGTAATATCTCTCCTGCTCCAAGTTCCTGAACTTTTTTAGCCCATTCTATAGCATTAATACCCGTAAACTCTCTACCATTGTCAGTATAAACTAGATAATCACCATTTTCAGACTTAATTGTTTCTATATTTATAACAATTGTTGAGGATCCAAAAACTTTACTTGCATTTCTTATAAGATCAGGATCCTTAATTGCTGCAGTATTTATTGAAACTTTATCAGCACCAGCTCTAAGTACATTATTTATATCATCTATACTTCTTATTCCACCTCCAACTGTTAATGGGATAAATATATTTTTTGCTGTCTTAGTTATAATTTCATTGAGACTATTTCTTCCATATAAACTTGCAACAGTATCTTGATATATGAGTTCATCTGCTCCATTTTGATAATAGTATCTGGCAAAATCTTCCGGCAAGCCTAATACTCTCAAGCCTTCCAAATGTATACCTTTTACTAAATTTGGACCCTTAATATCTAATCTAGGAATAACTCTAATACATTTCATAAAATCTAATCTAGAATCGCTTGATTCTTCTTATAGTTTTTCTTCGATTTTTTTCCTATATATTTGTTCCAATTAATTGCTGATACTCCTTTTTTTGATCTTAGACACGTTAAATTTTCTTTAGTAAAAATATCTCCCTTATGAATATCTTGAGATGCAACTATTTTCTTTCTTACAACTTCTATATTTTTAATTTCACTTAGAGTGGGTTTTTTTAAATTACTACCTAAAGAGATTTTTATTTTCTTGGATGTTTCAATTATATTTTTTAATTCATCTACTGAAGCACTTGATGAATGATCTGGTCCTCTCTGTCTCTTATCTAAAGTAAAATGTTTTTCTATCATCTCCGCTCCTAATGCTACTGCAGCATATATAGCTTCGTTTCCTAAAGTATGATCTGAATAACCAACACGTGTCTTAAACTTTTTCTTAAAAGCAAGCATTGAGTTTATATTTGCATCACTTATGGGAGATGGGTATTCAGTATTACATTGTAGTATAATTAATTTTCTTTTAGATAAACCAGATTTTACAAGAATTTTTATAGCATTATTAATATCTGCTATTGTGCTCATACCAGTTGACAAAATAGTTTTTTTATTGAATTTACCAATTACTTCTAAGTATGGAACATTATTAATCTCACCTGAAGGTATCTTTATATAATCAAGTTCAAGCTTGTATAAAAAATTTAAACTCTCAATATCAAAAGCTGATGATAAAAATTTAATTCCCTTTTTTTTTGCATGCTTAATAAGAATATAGTGATCTGAATAACTAAGTTGGAGTTTCTTTAGCATCAAATATTGGGATATCTTGGACTTTGTATTCGTAGTTTGATAGTTTGCTTTTGGAGCATCTATAGTTATAAGATTTTCAACTTTATAAGTTTGGAACTTTACATAATCAGCTCCTGCATAAGAAGCAGCATCAATTAACTGCTTAGCTTTTCTTAAACTTCCATCATGATTAACGCCCGCTTCAGCAATAAAGATAGTTTTTTTTAACATAAATTATTTCTTATAAAACGAATCAGGAGCTAAATCATCCTGTAAAAAAGCTCCCGCAGAAACAATTGAATTATCTCCAATTTTTACACCTTCTCCAATTACTGAATTGCTTCCAATAAAACATCCTTCCCCAATAATTGCTGATCCATTTACAACAGCGGCCGTGGATATATGTGTATTATCACCTATAAATGTATCGTGTTCTATTAATGCCTTAGAATTAATAATGCAATTTCTTCCAATCTTTGTGGAAGAATTAATTAAGGCATGATGCATTATGATTGTTCCTTCATGAATAACAGAGGTATTAGATACGTAGGAAGAAGGGGAAATTATTATTGGAAATTTGTAGTTTAAGCTTTTAGCATTCACAAAGTATTCTGATCTTTTTCTAGAAGACTTTATAAATCCAAATCCCAAGAATAAGTTACCACAAGTTTTAATAATATTAGGTAGATCATTATCATTTCCTAATATTGGATAATTTGAATTATTATTTTCTTTAGAAGTTAAATTGTCAATTATGCCCAAAATAGTATATTTCTTTTGTTTCTCAATTACATCTATACATGCTCTTGCGTGTCCACCATTCCCTACTAATAATAAATTATCCATTTATAATTTCTACAATTCTTTTTAAATCATTTTCCATAAGATTGTATCCACTAGGTAAACAAATTGATGAGTTAATCATTTTATATGCATTTGTTATTTTATATTTCTGACAATTCTTATATTCTTTTTGTAAATGATTTAACTGCCAAATTGGTCTTACATCGATCTTATTTTTAATTAGTAAATTCATCAATTTATTTTTTTTAGATTTTAAAGGCCTTTTAAGCATTAAAATATTTAACCAATAATTACTCTCAGAGTATTCTGGAGCAAACAAAAGTGAAGTGTTTTTATTATCCATTAATAAATTTGAATATAATTTATGAGTATTTCTTTTTTTTCTCAAAACTTCTCTAATTTTTTGAAATTGAGCAAATCCTATAGCTGCATGAATATTTGTCATAGCGTAGTTATATCCAACCGAATTATGAATAAAACATAATTCATCATCCTTAGCTTGCTTAATAAGATATCTGGCTTTTTTAGCTAATTGATCACTGTTTAATAATATCATTCCACCGCCACCGGATGTTATTATCTTATTTCCATTAAAGGATAAGCATCCAATATCTCCTATTGTTCCTGTATGTTTACTTTGAATTATTTTTCCAGAATAAATTGTTCCTAAACTCTCAGATGAATCTTCGATTATTTTTATATTTCTCTTACTGCATAATCCTTTTATCTTTTCTAAATTAACTGCATTTCCATACACATGAACTACTATGATTGCCTTAATAATTCTTTTTTACTTCTTATTGATAGTGAAACCATTCTTATAGATTGTCTCTTTTTTTAAAAACTCAATCGTTTTGTCCATATCTATATTAAGATAATTATCACAATCCATAAAAATTGGATTTGCATCAATATATCTAACAGTATTTATGGGGGCAATAAAAGTAACTGTAGGGACTATGACCTCATCCTTAGCTTTTACTCCTGCTAGAATAAGGCTGATATGCAGTGATGAGGTGCCACTATTACAAGCAATTGCATGCTTAACATCTAAGAATTTTTTTATAGCGTTTTCAAATTTTTTAATATACTTCCCAGAGGTTGAAACCCAAGAAGAATCTAAGCAATCATTTAAGTACTTTTTTTCAAGTCCAGAAAATATAGGCTCGTGGGGGGATATGTTTTTTCTAGTTTTTTTAAGTTTCACTATCGGTTACCTAAAGTTATATGTGATATTTTTTTGAGTTAAAAAAATTATTTTGATTTACAACCCAATCAATTGTTTTCTTTAACCCATCTCTTAAGTTAGTTTTTGGTCTCCATTCAGAATTCTCTATTATTTTTTTATTATCACAAAATAACCTATCAACTTCACTTTTTTTTGGTCTGACTCTTTCTCTATCTTGTTCAAGAGAAAAATTGACTTCCATAATTTCAGCAATCATTTTAAGAAGTTCTTTCATAGATATTTCATTTCCTGATCCTATATTTGTTACTTCATGAAAAAAAAAATTTTTTTTATAAATCTCTATAAATCCTCTAACTGTATCACCTACAAAAGTTAAATCTCTTTTGGGATCTAAATTTCCAATTTTCACTGCTTCACTATTATCTTTTAGTTGGGATATAATTGTTGGAATAACAGCTCTTGATGATTGTCTTGGTCCATAGGTATTAAAAGGTCTTACAATTTTTATTGGTTGATCAAATGAGTTTATATAACTTATTGCTAATTGATCTGCAGAGATCTTTGAAGCTGAATAAGGTGACTGGCCGACCAAAGGATGCTTTTCATCTATTGGTATATATTGAGCAGAGCCATAAGTTTCACTTGTAGATGTAATTAAGACTTGCTCTAAATTCAAATCCTTACTTGCCTCAAGTATATTATAAGTTCCTTCAATGTTCGTTCTTATATAAGCTAAAGGTGAAACATAAGAATAAGGTATTCCAATTAAAGCAGCTAGATGAAAAACAGATGAACAGTTATGCATCGATTTTTTAACAGAGTCATAATCTCTTATATCTCCTAATTCAAACTCAATTTCATTTCGAACATCTGAGTCTTCTAGCCACGTGTATGAATTAGAAATATTATATCTATCAAATGCCTTTACATCAAAAACATTCCTTACCAATTCCTCACATAAGTGTGAGCCAATAAAACCTGTGGCACCTGTTACAAGAATTTTTCCCATATTTTTTACTTATATCTTCAATAAAACAAAAATGCTACTATAGATCAAATTATTTAGTCATATATTTTGACCTATTCACTTAGCTATATTTTTTTTTCTGTTCTGTTTCTCAGTATTGGCTATGGAAGCCTAATAATAAATTATAAAATTTTAATTGTATCTATTTTCCTTATCATGTTGATATATCAATTAAATAAAAGAATTAGTTTAGCTATTTCTATCTTTTTATCTTACTTAATAATTTCTGTTGGCGGCTTATTAATAGGAAAATATTTTTTTTATTTAATACTTATATATTTTTTATATATTTCAGAAGCCCTCTTCAGAGACAGATTAACATCAATAAAAAATAGTATATTAAAAAATTTAACAATACTTGATTTAATTGGAGTAATAATTTTTAGTTTCTCTATATCTATTCTTCTTCTTGAAAGAGAATGGATTGAACCTGGAAATATGATCAATATATTTAGAGAAGGTTTCTTTCATGATGAAATCTATCATATGTCTATTTCATCAATGATATTTAATCATTTAATACCCTCAACTGGATTAAATTCGACACCATATCTAAATTATCATTATTTAGTTCATATTATATCGGCTGGGGTAATGGGAATAACAAACTTAAATGCTTATGATATAATTCCCTTAATAAATATTTTTTTTGTTTATCCAGTATTTATTTTTTTAATAAATAAAATATTTCATGGTATTCGCGTTAAAGAAAATGGAATATTTCTATTTTCATTTTTTCTTTTTCTACCTTTTACAGAGATTCAAAAATTTCAATTGATGGACTTTACTTATCCATTTTCATTACTAATTTTATTTAGCTTTATCTATTCGCTTCAGAAAAATTACAGAATAAAAAATTATATGATTTTTATACCAATATCTTATTTTGCAAAGCTGTCCTCGGGGCTGATCATCTCCTCATGGATTGTCTCTTATTCAATTTTAAAATATAGGATCATCCCAAAAAAAGTTATTTTCACTGTTATATTTATTATTTTAAGCATCATAAGTCTTAAATTGGTAAGAGATACGACAATTGAGAATAATGAATATTTATTTTCAATTTTATCATTTATTTTTTATAATAAAAAACATATTAATCCACTATTATACTTATCGGTTATATATTTTCCCTTTACATTATTTTTAATAATTTATTTATTTAAAAATAAGTTAAATATTAATATTAATCAAAATACTTTTACTTTTATTTTACTTACTGGAATATGGTCTTTTGCTGCAATTAATATCATTTCACCTGCTGGAAATAATATTTACTTTGTAGCATCTCCATATATTTTAAGTCTGCCTTTTGTGATATCAACGATGATTTTTTTAATTAAAAAAAATTACTTTATTAATATTTTTTTTTATAGTTTTATTCTCATTTCAATAATTATAGGTAGTTATAATTATATTAAAGAAAAAAATGAAATTATTGGGTATTTTGATACAAAAAACAAATCTGTGAGATCTGATTCAGGAAGATCGTTTGAAGAAGAGAAGATAAAAGAATTTAGTATGTATATTGATACTTTGGTAAAGATTTCAAAACGCGACGATTTAAAAGACTATCTTGTTGAAATTCCAGAAGATCAATTATCTTTTTGGCAATATTGTAAATGGGTTTCAGATTGCAGGTCCCAAGTAAGTTTTTTGATTCCTGCAATTGCAAATAAGCCTGCGTATAATGGGTACAATGATGAGACAATGAGAAATAAAAAGGTCTTTGGATTTAAAAGAATTGATGTTTATGGATATGGAAATTATTACAAACAACCTGATCTTTCAGCTTGTGAATATAGAAATGTTAAAGGCTTAATAACTATAAAATTAGAAAAAAAAGATATACAATTAGATTTGAAAAAATGTTAAAAAAACGTACTTAATTATTTTCTTTTATATATTTAATAAATCAAAAAAATAGAATGTTGAAAAAAAGAATTCTTATAACTGGTGGTGGAGGTTATTTAGGATCCATCATCGTGCCTCATTTAATAAAAAAAGGGTATCAAGTTACAGTTATAGATAGATTTTTTTTTGGCAATTCTCTGCCAAAAAAAAATAAGAATCTGGTAGTAAAACAAAAAGATGTAAGAGACTTAAAAAAAAAAGATTTTCAAAAAATTTATGCTGTTATTGACTTAGTTTCAATTTCTAATGATCCTGCAGGTGAGTATTTCAAGAAAGAGACTAATGAGATAAATTTTTTATCGAGAGTAAGAAATGCTAAACTATCAAAGTCATCTGGTGTAAATAGATATATATTGCCTTCATCTTGTTCAATATATGGTTTCCAAGATGCCATTGTCGACGAAGATAGCCAAGTCAATCCTCTAACTACATATGCCAAAGCAAATTATAAAGCTGAAAAAGGTGTACTTAATTTGGCTGATAATAAATTTACTGTAACAGTAATTAGGCAGGCAACTGTATTTGGATACTCTCCAAGAATGCGGTTTGATTTAGCAATTAATGGCATGACTGAGGGTGCAATAAATACAAAATATTTGCCTCTAATGAGAAATGGTAATCAAATTAGACCCTTAGTCCACGTTAAAGACGTAGCCAGATGTATGGATTTTTTCTTAAAGGTAGATAGCATGATAGTAAATAAAAAAATCTATAATCTTGGTTCGTCAAAATGCACGACTACAATAAAACAATTGGGTAAATTTGTTAAAAATGTACTGGGAGAAAATATTAGGATTAGGTGGTATGGCGATCCGGACCATAGGTCATATAATGTTTCATTTAAAAAATTAGAAAAAATTGGTTTTAAAACCCTTTACGATATTCCATATGGAATAAAGGAAATTAGAGATAAGATATATACTAAAGTTATATCTAAGGAACTTAAGACTATGACATTGGATTGGTACAAGTATCTTGAGAAAGCAAACAAAATTATAAATGATGTTTCTGTTAATCAAAAAATATTAAAACTCTAAAAATAAATTAAATGAAAAGTAACAAAGGAATTATATTAGCTGGTGGACTAGGCACCAGGCTGAATCCATTTACTGACTATATGTCTAAACATATGTTGCCTGTTTATGAAAAACCAATGATTGTATACCCTTTATCTATTCTACTTTATTCTGGCATAAAAAATATTTTAATAATTACTAATCCAGAATACATTGAAGTATTTAAGAAATTTCTAAGTCCTATTGAAAAGAGATGGAAAGCAAAATTTTCATATAAAATTCAAGAAAATTCTAAAGGGGGAATTGCTGAGGCATTTACAGTTGGACAAGATTTTATTCAGAATGCTAATAAAATAATTCTTATACTTGGAGATAATTTCTTTTATGGGAGAGATCTTACTAATATAGTTAGAAGCACATTAGCTAAAAATAATAACAAATCATGGATTTTTTTATGCCCTGTAAAAGACCCATCAAATTATGGAATTGCATACCTTAACAAACAAAATAAATTGCAAAAGTTAATCGAAAAGCCAAAGAATAATAAAAGTAACCTAGCAATTACAGGGATATATATATATTCTTCAAATATGCTTAAATATATAAAGAATTTAAAAAGATCGAAAAGAAATGAACTTGAAATAAGTTCATTAAATAAATTAATTTTAAAAAATAATAAACTTGATTACATCTACTTAGGAAGAGGCATTACATGGTTCGATATGGGAACCTTTGAGTCTCTCATGGAAACGAGTGAATTTGTAAAAATGATACAAAATAAACAAGGTCTTAAGATTGCGGACATATAAATAAGATGAAATGCACATAATAGCAGGAATGCATAGATCAGGCACTTCAATGGTCGCTGGTATAATCTATAAACTAGGTGGTGACTTTGGAAATAAGAACGATTTAATTTTGGCTGATAAATGGAATCCAAAGGGATATTTTGAAAATAAAGATGTAGTTAAAATTAATAATGAATTAATATTTGGAAAAATAGGTAAGTTTAGTTCCCTGTACCCGCCTCAAATTAAATCAATTACAAGAAGAGTGAGGCAAATAAATAGAAAAGTAGAAACAATTGAGAGCAAGTTTAATGATAAGTTTGTAAAAGATAATCGATTTTGTTTAACATTACCTTGTTGGCCAAATAATGCGACATCATTAATAATAGTGCTAAGAAATCCTATATCCATTGCTTTATCATTAAAAAAAAGAAATAAAATACCTTTTATTTTGGCTTTAAAAATATGGCGATATCATATTCTTCGTTTGCTATATTTTGGAAGGATAAATAAAAAACATTATGTTTTTTTTGAAAACTTAATTGACACTAATAAGAGAGTTTATGAACTAGAAAAATTAATAAAGTTTATTAATAAGAATTCAAATTATGATTTGAATATAAATTTGGGTAAAGAACTATTAAAATCAGATTTTATCTTAAAAAAAGAAGCTGTTTTTATGAACGAGAAATATTATAATAAAAATAAATTTAAAAAGTATACAACATTATGGGATCTCATAAAAAATAAATATGGATGAATCAGTAAGTATTATAATTCCAACATATAATAACGAGGTTTCAATTAAAAATCTAATACCTGATCTATTTGAAAAGTTTCAAAATTATGTAATTGAAATAATAGTAATTAATGATGGAAGTTTTGATCAAACAGAAATTGTCTTAAACAAGTTGTCAGAAAGATACAAAAACCTAGTTTTTATTCAACTTGAACAAAACTGTGGTGAACAAAATTCAGTTTTAGCAGGACTATATTATGTCAAGAATAATTTTGTAATAATTATGGATGATGATTACCAGCATACTCCAGATGCTGCAATGGAATTATTTATTGAATGTAAAACAAAAGGTGCTGACCTAGTTTATGCAAATTACAGAAATAAAAAACATTCACAAATTAGAAACCTAGGAAGCTTTGTCTTTAATAAGATAATGCTTTTTAATAATAGCAATTCTGATCTTAAATACCTTGCAAGTTTTAAATGCTTTAAAACAATTCTTTTACAGTCGCTACTCGAAAAAAAAGATAAATTTTTTAACATTGATACCACTCTTATGAGGATTACAAATAATATTTCCAATATTCCTCTACCTCATAATGAGCGAAAGTATGGGAAGTCAAATTATAATTTTTCAAAGCTATTTAATTTATTCCTACGATCTATAATCTATAGATATGAAAAAATTACTGCAATTATTAATTTTTTTTTAATCTCACTTATAATAGTATTAATATATTATATAAGTAGAATCATTTATAAAAATATTTTAAATGTAGATTTTCCACCAGGCTATTCTACGGTAGTTATTTTTTTAGCTTTTATATCAATGATGACAATTATCCAATTCATAATGACCCTGAGTAATATGATTTTAAAAAATAAACCAATTAAGATAAAATATGTGATTCAAAAAAGGTGAAAAACATAAAATATAATTGTCGGACTTGTGAGGTAACTGGAATTATTAAGAATAAATATGTATCATACGATTTTGACAATAAAATTGAATTTATTGAGACTAGTGATGGTATTATACACCAGGTAAATCCTCCAACAGTAAAAAAGATAAAAGAATTTTTTAACTCCAAATCCTTTTTAAAGCAGCCAAAAGATAAGCATATAGAGGGTTATCTAGATTATATAAAAGAAGAGCCTATTAGAAATAAGACAAGTATATATAGAGTAAATAAGCTAACCAAAATAATTAACTTCAAGGAAAAAGTTAAATTATTAAAGATTGGTTGTGGGACTGGCTCATTTATCTATCATATCAGTAAAATACAAGGGGTTAAATCAACAGGTATAGAACTAAGTAAATATTTCTCAACGTATGGTAAAGAAAAATATAATGTAGATATTTTAAATCAAGATTATCTTGAGACTAAAATTCAGAATCAAGATGTAATAATAATGTTTAATGTTATTGAAAACTTATACAATCTAGACGAAACAATTGATAAAATATACAAAGATCTAAATCCTGATGGAAAATTTATAATTAATTATGTACCTTTAAAGAATTTATTCTTCAGAATATTTAAAGAAAAATATTTCATTTTTAGACCTCCAATCTATCATATATTTATGAATCAAAAATCAATTGAAACATATTTGTATAAAAGAGGTTTTATTTTAGAAAAAACTTTTTATGATATAAGGTATTTAAGCATAGAAAAAATATTAACTTTGTTAAAGCTAAAGAAATTAAATAATTTTTTTAAATTTCTTTCATCATCAAATTTATCATTTAAAATATGGGCTTATCCGTCAAAAATCTTGGTCCTTAAAAAAATATGAAAATTAGTAATAAAATATTATTTTCTAGATTAGTTAAAAATAATAAGCTCCTTAAAAAAGATATAATTGAAAATTTAGCAAAAGATTCTTTTATTTTTGGTAAAAATTTAAGTTTATTCGAGAATAATTTAACTAGATTTTTGAATATTAGCTATGCTGCTGGTGTAGCAAATGGAACAGATGCCATATATCTTTCTTTAATATCTGCTGGTTTAAAAGCTGGAGATAAAGTTGGATTAACAAGCTCAGCTGCTTATTATTCTTCATTGGCATTAAACCGAATAGGTGCAATTCCGATTTATTTTGACATAAGTCTTAGCAACTATCAATTATCATTAGATGAGCTAGAAAAATTAAAATCAGGAAATGTAAAGTTTTTAATATTGACACATCTATTCGGATACTTATCAAATGATATATTTCAAATCGTAGAGTTTTGTAAAAAAAATAATATCATAATAATAGAAGACTGCGCCCAGTCTTTTGGTTCTAAATACAAAAATAAATACGCTGGTACATTTGGAAATGTTTCTGCATTTAGTTTTTATCCAACAAAAAATCTAGGAGGAATTGGCGATGGTGGTGCTGTAGTTACTAATGAGAAAAAAATACATGATAAAATAATTATGTTAAGACAATATGGCTGGGGGAAGAAATATTACATTGATATAGAAAATGGAATTAATAGTAGAATGGATACTATTCAGGCAATTTATCTTAATAAAAAATTGAAAAAATTTAAGAAAATTCAAAGATATAAATTAAAGAATTTTTCATTGCTTAATAAATTAATAACTAATCAAAGAATTATTAAGCCAGTAATCCCTCGAGATGGAAGCTTTTCATGCCATCAATTCGTAGTAAAAATTTATCAAAATCGAAATAGTTTTATTAATCACCTGAGTGAAAATGGCATTGAGTCAAATATATTATATCCAATACTAGACTATCAGCAAAAGGTATCTAAAGTGGCTGGTAAATTAAAAAATAGTGAAATTTTAAAAAAAAGTGTTTTAGCTCTTCCTATAAACTCAGAGTCAAAGGAAAATGAGATTAAATATATTTCAAATATTATTAATAAATGGAAAATTTAGAAAATATAGTTGAACCAAAAATTTTTAACATTAAGCAAAATAAAAACTCAAATATAAGTGGTATACTTAATGTGATAGAAAATGGAGAGCATATTTTATTTAATCTTAAGAGGATTTTTTACGTACATGGAGCAGAAATTGGGACAATAAGAGGTAATCATGCAAATATGAAGCAAGCTATGATTATTTTAAGTATAGCTGGTAGTCATAAAATTGAATTGGAGATTAACTCTCATCATTACAATTTTAATATGTCTTCAATAAATGAGTATCTAGTTGTTCCAAAGAAAACTTGGATAAAATATGAAGTAACGAAAGCGAATAGCGTGTTATTAGTTTTATGTCATGATATTTTTGATCACAATGAATATATAAATGATTATAGGTTATTCAAAGAAAACGATGTTAAATCCTAAAGAAATACTTCCAATCAAAAATAATATTTATTATTGTTCTTAATATATAAATTAAGATTACAAATATAAAAACATCAAATGAATTAAAATATTTTTCATATATATAAATTAAAAAAGTACAAAGAATAAAAATGATGAAATGATAAAAATAATAATAAGAAATAGAAAATTTTTTTATATTTTCCACATTCTTATGCGATAGAAATAAATATCTTATTCCAATTGTTACAACATTACTTGCTATAAAGCTAATATAGGCCTCAATTAAGAATTGATGAATTAGTATAAACTGAAAAAATAACCCACTTACTGTTAAAAAAAATAAGGTTTTAAAATAAAAATAAAAGACACTAGGTTTCTCAAACTTCATTTATAGAACTTCATTTAAAAAACCTAAGACATTTGCTTTGACAGCATTTTTACTTATATCACATGAATACGCTAGACAAAATTCATTATTATTAATATCAGAATCATAATGTCCATTATCTAGAAATTTATTTATTTCTTCTATTAGCTCTTCAGGAGAGTCCCTTACAACAGCTCTTTTTCTTAACAAAGTTAAGGCTTTTAAATTTAATTTAACCCTTCCATTGACAACAAACATAGGCGCTCTAGTAGAGGCTGCTTCGAGTGCAGTTGTAGATGGTGAGTCAATTATTATTAACCTTGCACTGCTAATCAATTCTAAAAAGCTCCTACTATCTTCAACTATATCATTTTTTGGATAAACTGCTAACTCACTATAATTTTGATCTTGAGTGTTATTTTTCTTGATTATTACATCATGCTTGTTTGATATCTTGTCTAAATAAGGAATAAGAGTTTTTTGACTCTTTAAAAGATGGCTATCTGCATTGATCATATCATCAAATGGACAAATATTTTTAATCCATTTTGCTGTCACGTAGATTATTTTCTGTTTATACTTAACCTCAATTCTTGATTTTAGCGAGCCAACTTCTTCTATTTTTTTTAATAATCCTTTTTCTTTGTAATGTATATACTTTTCTCTTGTGTTCTTACCATAGTATAAATAATAATCAGTAAACATAACTTCACAAAAATCTGATGTTTTATCAGACCACAATCCCTGCTCACCGTGCTGCCAAACTATTACTTTTTTTGACAAACTTTTTGCAATATGGGCCAAATAATTATGTTCAGCCTCCACAAATACTGAAGCTATTATTCCATCACAATTACTAATTAAATTTCTATATCTTAAATAATTTTTTTTCAAAATACTTTTGTGTTGATGCCAATATTTCAGCATAAATTTTAAGATCGTAGAGTGGTAATCCATCAATTGAAATGCTTTCATTTAACAATTCTAATATTTTTTTGTCTTTCGTTTTATAATTTATTTTTTCTGGATAAGTTTTAAATCTTATTTTCCAATCTCTCTTAAATTCATTAAAACTTGAAAGTTGCTTCCATTCATACTCACCTCCTAATAATAAAAGTTTTTTTCTCTTATTAAATATATACTTAACACTGTTTAATATATATTTATAATCCTTAACTAAATTTATCAATTTAGAGCCTAAGAGGCTTTTTAATATAACTTTATAGTTAATTTGTTTATTTATAAAATTCTTAACATAAATTATTCTATGCTTCCTTTGAGAAAGTTTAGAGTTACTAAAGACCATTGATAACAATGAATCTGGATTTGGTCTAAACTCATAAAATAACTTAATTTTATTACCCGAAAAAATTATTATTTCATTTTTTGGAAATTTTTTAGTGATAGACTCTAATATGTAATAATTATACCAAACTTGACCAACCATTTGATGCAATCCAAATCTAAAGTAACTACCAATATTAATCTTAAAGTCTTTGAATATTTTCGAAGAGTATTTATTAAGACTATTAACTAAGTTATCTATCCTTGAATCAAGTTCATCAATTTTTATATTGATCTCATTTTCCTTAACAAAATCATTATAAAAGATATTTTTTATTTTTTTTTTATCTGCAAGTAGTTTACTCACTGGATCAAAACAAATCACAGTATCATCCAATGAATGATAGCTTGATATATATTTATTAAATTGTATTTTGTTTTGAATAATTATAATTCTCATTAATTATATTCAATGATTAATTAATGATTTAACTATTCTTTTCACATATGAAATAGCTATATAACTAGCTGAATTAATTCTCTTTTGATACATTTTATTTAATTCTAGAAGTTCTTCAGTTACACTTTCAAAGTCATTAACTATTTTATTTTCTGAATGTTGTCTACTTTTTTTAAAAACTGACCTTATGTATTCGCTTCCATCAAGTAAATAAAAATTCTTAAATTTCATTACATTGCTCAATGTAGTAAGAGTAAAATTATGTATATGCGCTAATACTGAAAATTCCTGAAAATCATAATTATAATTTAAGTTATTTTTTAAATTTTTTACCCCAGGGACTTCAATATAGATTAGCGTATTTTCATTTGATAATTGATCAATGATTTCTAACTCTTTTTTTAAATCAGTAAAATGTTCAAATACGTGGCTTAAAATTAAAACATCAGCTTCTCCATATTTAATTAAACTATTAGAGCCACCTTGAACACAATTAACGTCTTCCTTGGAAAGATTTTCAACAACAACCGATGAATAATCACAAGCGTATAAATCAAATTTTAAATTATTTTTTTCTAAGTATTTTTTTAATGAAAGAATTCTTGATCCTGTTCCTACTCCTATTTCAAATATTTTCATATTTGACTTACTTTTATCAATATGATTTTGAATAAAATCAATAAAATCCTTGTTGATAGTTGGAGTAAAATAAGTCTTTGCATTTGTAGTGCCTTTAGTAATTGGCCAATAAATTAAATCATAAAAAGATCCAATGGTTTCAGAAGAAATTGAATAAACTTGACTTATTAATCCACAATTTTTACAAATTTGGTTTGGAAATGGTAATCCATATCTATCGAATTCATTGAGTTTTTCAAATTGATTACTTTGGCAAAAGCACTGATCATTTGCCTTTAGAGTTATTTTTTTTTGATAGATTAATTTATTAAATTCTTTTACGGCATCTAATCTTAGACCTTTAAGGGAGATCCTTAATTGATTATTTACAAAAGCCTTTGATTTTTTCATAAATTATTTACTTGGTTGCGGGGGTAGGATTTGAACCTACGACCTTCAGGTTATGAGCCTGACGAGCTACCAGACTGCTCCACCCCGCGCTATTAGCACACTTTTAAAGCATAAAATTTATAAATCAATCTATTAATCATATGTGTGATAGTATAAAGTAGATATTAAATTCAAAATAAATTGATTATCAATCCCAGCTACCTTATAAATTTCTTCATGAAAATCATAAATAAATTTCTTAACTTCATAACAAAGTTCAGATCGGGTAGAGAATTACTTGCTAAGTTTCTTGATTTTTTTAATGGAAATCTTCACTTGTCGCTAAAAATTCTGAATATAAATTCCAATATTCTTCTTGATGTAAATTCTGGCCCTGAAGTTAGATATAGAGTTACCAGTGCAAAAAGAGAGGAAACAACGATGGAATGGCTTAAGAAGCTAGATAAAAATAAGACTTTATATGATATAGGTGCGAATGTTGGATGTTACTCACTTATTGCAGCTAAAGAATTTAACATACAAAAAATACATGCATTTGAACCATTCCCAATAAATTACTCAAAGTGTATTCAAAATGTGATAAAAAATAATCTTTCAGAAAAAATTTCTGTATACAATTTTGCAATAGACTCTGAAAATAAAATTCAAACACTTTTTCATACCAATCAATATGAGAAAATTCAATCTGGATCTAGTGGACACCAAATTGGTAATCCCATTGATGAAACAGGAAACATTTTTAAGTCTAATTTTGAATTTCTAATTAATACATACTCAATTGATAATTTACAATCTATATCAAAAATACCTTCTCCCGATTATATTAAAATTGATGTTGATGGAAGAGAACTTGAGATATTAAAAGGAGCAAAGGAAACCCTAAATTCTGGAAAAATAAAATCAATCATGATAGAAGTAAATTTAGATCAAAATGACATTATTGAATTACTTTCATATTACGGTTTCACTGTCGCTGTTTATGGTGAACATGGTAATACTATTTTTGAAAGAAAAGTATAAATAAATAATTAATTTTCGGAACTACTGATATCAAAGAATTTGTATACCAAATTTGAAAGCTTTTTAACATGTATATTATCTTCAGGAAGAATATCATTAAAATGGTTAGAAAAAAATGCGTATCCCTTGGACTGGTGTTTTCCATTTTTAATTGCAATAAAAACAACATGCTTTTCTAATTCAATCTTTTTATTATTTACATTTATAAATGAATTTTTATTGATCTCAAATGGGTAAGTTAAAATAATAAAAAGACTCTTTTCTCTAATTTCTATTTCATTAAATATCTTTACTTTACTATTTTCTTCTCTAATACTTCTAAGGATTTTATAAGCTTCATCTCTATCATTATTTGAATTAAAAATAACCTCACAGTCTCTCGACATTCGTGAACTACAATCAGTAAAATTCAAATTTATTAAATTAAAAAAATCTTTATGATTTCTAAGACGATAATAAAATTCTTTGGTGTCATTTAATGTTTGTGACATTCCACTAGCTAAAATAAATGGATAATTTAAATTAATAATGTCTCCTAAAATGGTATCGTATGTTTTAAGCATATCAAAAAAAGGATCTGAATTTTTATTCAAATACCATTCTGGATTTTTTTCTTTATTCAATGTTTCTGCATTAAATAGATAATGATGCTGAATATGGGCCCCACCATTCAGAAAAATTGATGAGTAGTTCGGCTCAAGTTTTCTAGTATATGAAGAGTAAATATCACTCAAAAAAAGATCTAGAAATAAAGCTCGTCTCCATGATTTTTTAAAAACAGATGAAATTGATAAATATAGGTATCTTAGATAATTTTTAAATTTTGCAAACTTCAATATCAATAAAATCAAAATGAACAAATTCTTAATAGTAATTTTTGATGTTGCATTATCATTTACTGTTTGTCTAAGCACTTCAGTAATTTTGCGAGACCACCAGCTTTTATCTGAGCTTGTGTCTGTCCATGGATCTGGAATAAAAAATTTTGGTGTATTTAAATTATTTTTTAAATTCATTGGAGAAATAGCTCCAACCGAATACCCCCTTTCCTCTAATTTTTTATAAATTGTAGTATTTTTACAATGAACTCCATCACCTAATCTAAAAATACCATGATCCTTGTAATCCAAACCCGTATGTATTGAATGCCATTGTATCCAAGGTTCAATTTCTTCGTAACGATCTTCAGCAGTAGTATTAATATTCTTGAGTGAAAGTAGTTTTCTAAAGTTTTTTAATTTTTCACCTTTTTTAATATATCTCTTTAAGATATCAAAATTAATTTCATTGAGTTCAATAAATACCAAATTTTTTTTATTAATATCAATAAACATATGAATCTATATAATAAAAATAATAATACAAAAAAATATATTAAAAATTTTTATAAATTAAAATTAATGTATCTTTTATAAAAAATCTATAAATATATTGTATATTTCTAATTTAAAATGATTAATTTTAAAAAAAGATGAGAAAAATACTTCATATTTGCAATCATGATTTTTATCTTAAAAGATTTCTTGAACCTATTATATTAAAATTAAAAGATGAAAATTATGAAGTACATGTTGCTTGTAAAATTAATGATGAAGATTTATCATCATTCAAAGGCATTAAGATACATGATATTTCATATCCTCAATCAATATTATCAATAAAAAAACTTTTACATTCAATCAAAAGGTGTCTTTTTATTATTAAATCAGAAAATTATGATCTAATTATAAGTCATAATAGAATTGCAAGCTTTGTAGGAAGAGTTTCCGGCTATCTATCAGGCAACAAAAAAAATATTTATTTTGCACATGGATTTTACTTTCATGATAATCAAAATCCTTTGTCTTATTTTTTATCAACTCAACTTGAAAGAATTTTGAGTTGGAATACTTTTCATACAATTAGTCAATCAAAAGAAGATATGAATATTATGATTAAAAAAAATTATATAAAAAAAATGAATATTTCTTATGTAGGCAATGGTATTGACACTAATAAGTTTAGAAGATTAAAGAGTAAAAATGATAAACGTAATGACCTAAATATTTCTGATGATGTTTTCGTAATATGTGCGGTTGGAAGATTAGTGAAAGGAAAAGGCTTTCAAGACCTGTTAGAGGCCTTTAATTTAGTTAATGATAAATATAAGAATATATTTTTGATAATTGTAGGTGGAAATGTAGTTCAAGATATTTCAAAATATCAATCAGAAATAATTAATAAAATTAAAAAATATAATTTACAAAGTAAAATCCATATGACAGGAATGATTGATAATGTTGAAGAATTTATGGGAAGCTCAGACATATTTATTTCAGCATCTTATAGGGAAGGTATTTCTCGCGTCATATTAGAAGCTATGAGTATGGGTTTACCCACAATAGCCACACGAATAAGAGGAAGCAAAGAGGTAATTGATGACGGTGTCAATGGGATATTATTTGAACCAGGCAACATAAATGAATTAGCTGAAAAAATTATTTATTTAATAGAAAGTAGTGAGCAAAAGACTCAAACATTATCTGATAATGCCTATGACACTATACATCCTTTTTATTCAGAAAAATCTTATACGCAAAGACAAATGAAAATTATTAGTAAAATAATAAATTAAACTACTTCTTTCCTAATTTATTTTTATTGATTTGTAAAATATCATTAGAATCATAATACTCAATTTTAAGCTTCTTGATTTCATTAATTAAGTTGTCATAAAATAATACTTTACCATTTTCATGATTATAAGAAAAATCATCATAAAAAATAATCTTTTTTTTTGTAATTTTACAAATCAATTTCAATAGGTAAATTTTGTCAGCGGGACTTCGTACAAGTAAGCACTGATCTATGCGTTTAATAAGCCCAAAAGATTTAAAGTAATAATAGGTGGTATCTAGTAAATATAAATTTCTTGCGGATAATAAAAATATTATATTATTCGAATCTTGATTTATATCGAAGATTTTTTTTTTCATATTTAAAAAAATATCTAAATTAGCTACTCTATCTCTTTCACTTATAATATAACTTAAACCCCTATACTTCACTTTTGGAATAGTTTTCCAGGTATCGCAAATGGTATTATCGATATCAAATAAAAATATGCTTGTTTTTTTTGAAGATAAAATTTTCCCTATGTTGAGAAAAATAAATATGGTAGATATGAAAATGGATAGAAATCTCATTTATTATTTTCTATTTTATATTTCTCTCTTTAAGTACTTGAATAAATTTTTCTGTAGTTTTAATGTCACCAATTGTTACCCTTATATAGCCTTCGAGTCCATGTAAGTAGCTTCTATCTCTAACAAAAACGTCATCTGCATTTAATATTCCAATTGTCTGTTTTGGATCTTTGACCCTTATCAATAAAAAATTACCGTATAATCCAAAATGTTTAATATCATTATTATTTAGATAATTAATTAGAATTTCTTTTGATTTTTTTACTTCTGATACATATTTATACATGTATTCATCATTATTTACCGCAATGCTTCCTATAATTTGTCCAAAAATACTTACTTCTTTATTATCTTTCGCAAACTTCAGTAAATTATAATTATTTTTACTAGAAATTGTATAGCCAATCCTAGCTCCCGCCAAACCATATGCTTTTGAAAAAGTTCTCGTAACAAAAACATTCTCGTGCAAATTTACTTTACTAACAAATGATTCGCCACCAAATTCAATATAAGCTTCATCAATAACAAATATTGAATCTTTATGTTTTTCAACTAATTCTGAAATTATTTCAATACTTATAAAGTTACCAGTTGGATTATTTGGATTTGCAATAAAAATTATTTTTGGAAAATTTGATTCTATTTGGATATCTAATTCTGATTTTTCTAGTTTAAAAGGCTCCATCAAATTTAGATGTATTATTTTAGCTCCATATTTTTGAGAAATTGCAGCATAATTACCATATGTAGGATTAATTATTATAACTCTATCATTCGCCTCAATAAATAACCTTGAAATTGTGTCGATAGCTGCATCTGAACCGTTGAATATGTGAATATTATTTTCATCCAAATTATTTTTTCTAGCCAATGATTTCCTTATTTCTAAAGACTTTACATCAGGATAGTAATTTAGATTTATTTCCTGTAACTTTTTAATTAACTCATTTTTTAGATTTTTTGGAAAATCTTCTGTAGATTCATTCCAATCTAACTTTAAAATGTTGTTACTATATTGATTTTTTTGTGATTTAGATATTTCTAGATATGGCTCATAGTTATCGAAATGTTTTCTAATTAATTTTTTATCTTTTTTTCTCAATAAAATAGGTTTTTTCCCATTACTATTTATATAAAATTCTTTTTCAGAAACAGCGAATTTTCTTAAATTAAACCTAGTTTTAAACTCATCTGAAAATTTATTTTTATCAAATAGTTCTGAAGCGTTTATTATCATTTCTAGTGAATCAAGATTTTCCCAATAAATTAATTGATACTCATATATTTGGTTATTATTATCTATCTGCTCTATGAACATATTTATATCGGGGTGAGTCATTATGATACCATTACTTAGAATTAATTTATCTTGGCTTCTTCCAACTATTGAATGAATAACTTTACTTTTCTGACCACATTCGCACTCACTAATGTCATTATCAATCTTAATTTGGTCTCCCAATTTATACCTTATAAAAGGAAAATTATTTGACCCTAATACCGTTAGCTCTACTTCATTTTCTTTATCAGTTTCAATTATACAGTTTACTTCATTTATATGCATCCTACCATGTTCACATTCTGACGCCATATGACATTCTGATGATCCATATACCATTCTTATAAACCCAGGCTTAAAAGCTTTTTCCAAAATATTTTTTTGGATCTCAGTTATTGTCTCAGCTGTTGGATGAACAAGTTTAATATGAGAATTTATTACAATATCATTTTCTACAATGAATTGAGCTAGTCTTACTAACGCGTGAGAGAAACCTGAAATATAAATAGGCTTAAAAGAATTTATTTTACTTATTATTTTTTTATAATCACTTTCAGTTACAATATCAGCCGCGGCAAACTTTACTTGATTAAAAATAATTCTATTGGTTAGAGATTTGATTTTACTTCTTAACCAATTTTTTCTTGATCTTACTCCACCGATATAAATATTCTTGTCGAATCGATTAATTTTTAGTCTTAAAAAGAATTCATAAAATGAGCATTGACTATTTATAAAAGAACTAATTGATCTGTAAAATTGAAGTGGCTTACCTGTTGATCCAGATGTTTTTTGCAACCTGTTAAAAGTATTATTCTTGCTTGATAATTTATTAAAATTATTTCTTATTATCTCTTTTGTTATAATATCAAACTTATGAAGTAGTGTTGATTTGTTATCAAAGTTAATTGATTTCTTTGATATTATATTTTTATAATATTCAACATTTTCATCAATATCTTTTATTAATTCAATAAATTCTTTTTCCTGAGAATAATCTAAAGAAACTTTTTTTCTTAAGTACTTTTTGAAATGTGAATTAAAAAAAAAATTACTGATAAAGAAAAAATAAATATTGTAAAGTATAATGCTAAGTATTTTTAAATCCATTTTTCTTAATTAAGTTGGACTTTATAATATTTTATATACCAATCAATAAAATTGCCAATACCCACTTCTGCTTTCGTGAAGGGTTTGAAACCTGTTTTATTAAATATCTTGTCGGTTGAAGCATAAGATTTTTCAACATCGCCCATTTGCATGTCATAAAATTTCTTGATACTTTTTTTTCCCAATTTTCTCTCAATTATATTAATAAATTTAGTTAGTTTTATTGTGTCATTATTTCCAATATTATATACTTCAAAAGGTATTTGTTTATTTTTCTTGTTTCTCTTTGAGGGCTTAAATAGAAGTTTAGATATCGAATTTGTAATATCATCAATATAGGTAAAGTCTCTATAATGATTACCATTATTAAATACTTTAATGGGTTTATTATTTATTATTGCATCTACAAATAAAAATAAGGCCATATCTGGTCTTCCCCAGGGTCCATAAACAGTAAAAAATCTTAATCCAGATGTAGGAAGATTAAAAATATTGCTATAAGTATGGGCCATAAGTTCATTAGCCTTCTTGGTTGCTCCATATAAAGATGTAGGTCTATCTGTATTATCATTCTCCATTGATGGAAATTTTTTATTCTTTCCATAAACTGAACTTGAAGAAGCATACAATAAGTGTTTTATCTTATACTCTTTTGACAACTCAAGAATGTTAAGAAACCCAGTTATATTACTATCAATATAGTCTTGTGGCTTCAAAAATGAATGTCTTACACCTGCATAAGCTGCTAAATTAATAACGTACTTGATATTATGTTTAATAAATAATTTTTTCAAAAATTTGTTATCAGAAATCGAACCCCTGCAAAACTTAAAATTTTTATGTTTCTTTAGTATTTTTGTCCTATCTATTTTTAATTTTAAATCGTAATAGTTATTAAGATCATCTACACCAATTATATTATAGCCAAGCAAAATTAGATTTAATGATTGGTGGAAACCAATAAATCCAGAAGATCCAGTAATTAAAATATTCATTCTAAATGCTTATACTTTCAATATTTTTAGGAATTAAATGTTTTAAGTCATAAATTACTCCATTAAATTTAAGAGCACTTCTTAAAATTTTAAAATTATTTTTAAGAAACACTTTATGAGGAACTGCAAAAATGCAGATGTCATACTTTAAATCAACTTTTTTTAAAATTTTAATTTTATACACTTTCTTAACTTCGATTTCGTCAACTATGGGATCAAGTATTTGAACATTCTTTGTAAATTTTTTTAGTTCATTAAACAAATCAATCACCTTAGTGTTTCGAATATCTCTAACATTTTCCTTAAAAGAAAAACCTAAAATTAATATTCTTGGATTTTTCTTATTTTTTACTAATCTTTTTTTATAGTCTTTTATAACACGTTTAGAAATATATTTTGAGAAATTATCATTTACCTGTCTACCGGACAAAATAAGCCTTGTATTATAATTATGCTCTTTCAACTTAAAAGCTAAATAATATGGATCAACTCCAATACAGTGCCCTCCAACTAATCCAGGTTTAAAATCATGAAAATTCCACTTTGTATTTGCAGCTTCGAGTACCTGACGAAAATTAACACCTAATTTGTTAAATGATATTGATAATTCATTAACTAAAGCAATATTTACATCTCTTTGAATATTTTCAATTACCTTAGATCCTTCAGCAACCCTAATATCATTAACTTTATGAAGTTTTTTACATATAGAACCATATATTCTTGTCATTAATTGCATACCGTATTTGGAAGGAGAAGAAATAATTTTAACAATATTATTTATTGTATTTACTTTGTCTCCAGGATTTATTCTTTCTGGACTATATCCGACAAAAAAATCTTTATTAATTTTCATCCCCGTCTTCTTTTCTATTATTGATTTACAAAGATCCTCTGTTACTCCAGGATAAACAGTAGACTCAAATATTATTAGATCTTTTTGTTTAATAATTGAGGCTATTTTATTAGTTGCATTGATTAGATAAGAAAGATCTGGAGTCTTATTTTTTTTAATTGGTGTAGGCAGAGTAATAATAAATACATTACATTGATTTATATCAATAATATGATTTGAATACTTTATTTTATTAAAAGACCTAATAATTGACTTAGACATCTCTCCAGAAGAGTCAAATTTTCCATTAAGTTCAGAAACTCTCTTCTTACTTACATCATACCCAATAACATCAAATGTTTTTGATAAATTTAATGCAAGTGGCAACCCAACATAACCTAAGCCTATCACTGCTACTTTTAACTTCATTATTTACAATAGCCTAAATATTTTCTTAATTTTTAAAAATAATCTAAATGGAAAAAAACTAATAATGAAAATTACCAAAACAGTTAAGTCGTATGATTCTAGTTTTTTAATTTTAGATCGTAACTCACCTGGCTTATCTTTTTTCCATAAAGAGAATAATTCTCTATTCAATGTTTTTTTTCTAGCACAATTTATTTCTTTTGTATAATTAAAGCCATTTTTTTTGAAATAACTGTCTAAGTCAGTTAACATTTTCTTATTTTCAATTATAAATCTATCCTGTTGATTATAAGTAATACTTTCCTGATGTATTCGCCACTTTGCTAGAATTTCTGGATATATTTTTATTTTTGAATGAAAAGCAACTCTCAAAAATAAATCTGCATCACCAACACAATTAAATTCATTATTAAACTTTAAATCAAATTTTTCTAATATAGATTTTCTTAATACAACAGTTTCTATATCTAAATGATAATTTACTATTAAATTTGAAAAATAATTTTTTTCTTTCGGGTAGCCATACTTATAATTTCTTCTTAAAATTCTATATTCATTAAAAAAATAAGAATCACTGAAAACTAGTCCAACGTCACTGTCGTCAAATAAGGGTATTTGTTTTTCAAGTTTACTGGGATACCAATAATCATCTGAGTCTAAAAAAGCTATAAAGTTTCCATTGCATTTTGATAATGCATAATTTCGTGCTTTATAAACATCTACATTTTTGTCGCCTCTAAAATATCTAATTCTGCTATCATTATAACTCAATATAATATTTTGAGTCTTATCAGTACTACAGTTATCCCAAAAAATAATTTCAAAATTATCATATGTTTGTTCAATTATTGAATTAATTGCTTCTTCAAGATATTTTTCACCATTATAACAGTTTACAATAACACTAACTAGCTCAGTTTCTTTCAAATTAACCATAAAACTAACTAATAAATATATTTTTTAATTTCATATAAGTTTTTCAAAAATATTTTTTCTGTATTTTTTCTAAGATCTAAAATATTGTTTATTATCAAATCTGTGTGATAATCATAATTTTTATTAACTATATTTTTACCTGCTACTATTTCTTTAACCATATAGGCTAAATATTGTTTTTTAATATTCTTACCTTTTATAATATTATTTAATTTTTTTAATTGAGCTTCCTCATAAATTACTCTCACATCATCAATTACTTTGTTTACTCTTAAAGCAAATTTAATATCTAATTTTCTATTATATTTTTTCATTATTATTTGTGAGAAAAATGACGTTATCATCTTTTTTGCAGGCTTATCATTTTGATCAAAATTAATTTTTTTAACTTTTCCATGGGATTTAACAGAAGGCATTGTTTCAGAAAAATCGTAAATTATAGTATTTTTTTTATAGTAGGCTTTAATAAATCTCTCTCTTTTATTTGCATTACGTTTTAATATAAGATTCACTGTCTTTTTTTTACTAGTCATAATCAGCTTTATAAAAGACCCTCCATTAAATATCTTACAAGCATTAATCTTGTAAATATCATTCTTTGTAATAATTTTTAGAATAGATAGAACATGAGGTAAATACTCTGTAAATATGGGAATACTAAAATCATAAAACTTTTGCTCAGAGTGCCTTATTTCGTTAATAGGATCAGACCATATAATCTCTAAAGTCTCATATCTCTTGTCGATGTCCTTTGATATTTTTGACATATTTTTGGAAAAAAAATAAACATGTGCTGCACCTAAAAAAATTTTTTTATTCCTTGATACTTCAACTAATTTTTCTGTCTGAAATAGTTTCTCAGTAACAGGTTTTTCTACAAGGACTGGAATATTATTATTCAATGAAAATAAAACTGAATCAAAATGATCTTTAGTTGAATTTGATACAATTGAGGCGAAATAAATACTTCCATCTTTTAAACTTAAACTCCTATTGACTTGCACAAGATTCATCAACCCCTCAATTTTAATCCAGTTTCTAATAGTTTTAAAATTAGAAGGAGAAATAATAATGACTTTGAAATCAAAATTTTTACTTGATATTATTTCTTTTATTAAAATTTTAGTCCACCGACTACCACCAAAAAAAATAATTTTCTTCACATGCATTGATCTAATATAATCATCTTAATTCTTTAAATCTAATTATCAAAATCAACAGGATCAATAATATTGATCAACTCAGAATTAACATTATTTTCTACTAAATAACTTTTTATCTCATTAGGAATATGCCAAGCAAGATTTAAAATAGGTATATTCTTATCAGATAATAGAAATAATTCTTCATCTTCACAAATTGGAATCCTTGTTCCAGGCACATAGTGTCCAATTTTTTTTGATCCTTTCTTTTCAAAGACGGCTTTAACTACTGTTTCATCAATATCTAAGATTCTTATTAAAATTGCTGCTCTACCTGGAAAAGCTTTCGCAAAAATGTATTCATACTCTTTAATAAGTTGAGCTATCTTAATTTTCTTTTTTTCTTTCCAAACACTAATTTTTTTTGCCATAGACATGAACTGATCTTTAAAGCTAGCTTCTGTGATTAAAAGTTTTTTTTCTAACGACTCTTCTACTTTTGATTCTTGATCCATATTTCCAATAAAAATTCTGATGTTGCCACCATATCTTGGTGGAAAGGAAACATCTAAAACCTTGTGACCAAGATTCTTTGCAATTTGTTTGAACGAGGCGTAACTATAGCTGCGCGGATGCTCATGATAGAAAGTGTCAAACTGATTCGAGGATAGAATTGATCCTAAGTAATGGTTTTCAATCACAATAATCGTTCTTTCAGATAATAAATATTTAAGAGCCACCAGTAAGCTATCAAGGTCCTCAATATGAGCAAAAACATTTGTAAATGTAATAATATCGGGATAGCCATGCTTACTAAGAAAAGCCTTGCTAGATTCTTTATCAAAAAATTCATTATAAATTGTGTGGCCTTTTCCTAGGGCGTCTTCTGAAGCTCCAGTGGGTTCAATGCCAAATGTTTCACATTCTTCATTTCTAAAAATATCAAGAAGTGTGCCATCATTACACCCAATATCTAGCACTTTCATTCCTTTTAAAGATCTCAAATTCAACTTACAATGATTTACGAGTTCATGCATGCCATCTACTACATCTTTTGTAAATCTAGCTCGGTAATGATATGTTTTTGGAAACAAGTATTTCTTTTCCACTTGGTATTTTTGATGAGCAGTAAAACATTCATTACAAAATAATATCTCTGTTTCATATTCGGCACATGTTTCATTTTGATTTACAGGTATCAAGTCATCACACAAAGGAAGTTTACCGAGATTTAATACAGGAATTAGTTTTTTATTCTTACAAACTTCACAAACATCGATTTGATTTAAATAAACCATAAAAAATATTATAATTAAATTTTATCCAAGAATATATACTTTAAATATTTAATGTCTTGTTGAAAAAAATATTTTTCTAAATATTTAGTATTTATAACCTTCTGAGTTGAATTATTTATTTTCTCGATAATTTCAGATGAAGTTAATTTTTTTAAATCTTCTTTTTTAAGATGACATATAGGAGAATCAAAATCTCTTTTTTCAAGATTAAAAATATCTGCGCCATCATATATAGCCGTACTCATTCCATAATAATATCATTCAAACATCAAAGAATTATCATTTACTAAAACTAAATCACATTTTTTTGCAATTTCAAACCATGATAATTGGGTATTTATAAATCTATCAGGAAAATCTTTCCTTCTAATCCAATCAGGGTATAAAGGATGAAACTTCAAATAAACATTTATTTCATCAGGAAGATCATATAGATCATTTATAATTTTTTCATACCCTTCTTGTTCCCATGAAAATGCATACGCTATATTTAAAATACTATCATAAGATAATTTTTTTATTTTTTTAAAATTTTCAATAAGTAAATGATCTTGTCTTAATGCTCCTCCAAGAATTATTTTCGATGGTAGATTGGTATTTTCTATTAATTCATTTTTATTTATTTCTCCATTAGTAATAATATAGTCAGGATATGTATCAAGATTCATTTCATATTTTGAAGGATAGTGTTGAAGTAATTTTTTTGAAAATCCTGTGTGTTGAAACCCCTTGCTTGTTGTGCTTGGTGATATTTCTTTTTTTAAAGATTCAAGTACTCTCACCCAAGGTTGATTTTCCCATACTGATAAAATTTGGTTTGGTTTATTTTTAAGAATTTTAGTAAAAATTCTATTTTGTAAATATAATGTATATACTGTTCCATCAATAATCTCTTTGTAGTGCGTCCTTTTGAGTGTTTTTACAATTTGATAATCAGTATTTTTTGGAATCTTTATCGATAAGAATTTAAAAAAATGAATTATATTGAGAATAATAGCCTCAAAAATCATCTTTAAATTTACAAGATGATTCTCACTATAAGCACTAAAATTTTTTTCTAGTCTCTCTATTAAATTAATATACTTTTTTCCTCTTTTATAAAAACCGGGTGTAGTTAATTTATATAAACAAATCACATCTTTATTATTTTCAAGTATTTTTCTGAAATATTCTTCTCTTAAAACACCATTATTGTTATTTCTATGATCAAAATATGAAAAAACAATTATAGAATCATTATTTATTTTTTCTAAAATATTTATTTTACTAGCTGTAAATGAGAGAAGTATATCTCTAATTATTTTAATAATTAAAAAAATAATTGCATAAAAAAAAAAGATATTTTTATAATTAATATTATTGGAAATTCTAAGATAACTCTTTGATTGTCCCTCGCATCTACAAAATGCAGGGCTATATTTTAGTAGATGTGAATTAAGATTGTAAATTTTACCAACCTGGGAATTGAAATCATCAATTGATATCACTTAACTAAATCTTTCAAACTTTATCATTATTTAATTAAATCTATAGCTATTGGCAAGTAAGGGAGTTTTTTTATTTTTTTTTTATAAAAAGGGGTATTTTTATTCAGAAAATAATAAGGGTCCAATCTTGATTTCCATATATTTGATTTAATTATTAATTTTTCTATACTTAAATAATCTTTTGATTTTTTTATTATATCCTTATCTATTTTTGAAAGAGTAGTTGGTGAAAAACAATATCCTGCAGTTTGCTCATCAAATGTATCTTTGTCAGCATTATTGATGCTTGTAGTAATTATAACAGGTGAATTATTCTTCGCAACTCGCACCATTTGTTTTATATTTTCTTCAAATAGAGAGATATCTGCATGCTCTAGCGCTGATACTGAGACAACTGCATCAAAACAATTATCCTTAAAAGGTAATTTGTGGAATGCTCCTTGAATAAAATCAATTTCTCCATAATTTATTTTATTTCTTTTGATGCGCTCTATAGAACGATAAAAAATTGAGAATATTTTTTTTTTAATAAAAAATAATAACTTTTTAATAGAAAAAATATTTTTTAAATTAATTGAATATTTTTTTTTATCTAAAGTAATAAAATTTTGATACGAATGCTTATATGAAAAATTGCTACCTTGACTATCTTTAATATTAAATATTTTTTTTGCCTCTTTAGGTATTTTTCTTTTTTTAAAATCTAAACTAGCGATATTATATCCTCTTGCAGCTAATATATATTGGAGTGGACCCAAACCAGCACCGGCATCGAGTATGTATGAGCCTTTTTTTAAATTTAAATTATCTAATTTCTCTAATATCCATATCATATCCATATCATAATGCCATCCTTGCGGTCTCTCCATGACTTTTAACCAATAACTTAGTTCATCAAGTATTTTTTTATTATTTAAAGAATGTGGGGAAAGAATTTTTATTTTACCAGTAACTATATCTTCCATGGGACTTCTCCACTTTGCCAAAGTTTTTCTAATAAATCATGATCTCTTTTAGTGTCCATACACTGCCAATAATCATCGTGTTTATAAGCCATTAGCTCCCCTAATCTTGCTGCCTCTTCTAGTGGAGATCTCTCTAAAATTGTTTTGTCTCCATCTTTAATTAAATCAAAAAACTCTTTATTAATTACAAAAAAGCCTCCATTAACCCAATCTTTTTTAGTGTTGGGCTTTTCTGCAAATGTTAATACTTGATTATCTTGTATATTTAATTCACCAAACCTGGCATTTGGATGGACGGCAGTTACCGAGACCATTTTTCCATGATCTTGATGAAATTTAATCAGTTCATCAATATTTATATTTCCTAATGCATCACCATAAGTAAGTAAAAATGTTTCATTACCAATGTAATCTCTCATTCTTTTTACTCTACCTCCAGTCATTGTATTTAATCCTGTATCTACAGCTGTAACTTTCCAATCTAATCCTACTTGATCAAGTGTTTTGAATTTACCCGAATTAACGTCTACTGAAAAATTAGAATATAATGAACTATAATTTAGAAAATATTCTTTCACTAGCTCAGCCTTATATCCAAGTGCTAAAAAAAAATCTTGATGACCAAATTGAGAATAATGATTCATTATATGCCATAAAATTGGTTTTTCTCCTATGCGGACCATTGGCTTAGGAATTGAATGTGTGTATTCAGATATTCTGGTTCCAAATCCACCAGCTAAAATTAAAACTTTCATTAGTTAACTCCTATTCCAACGTATTTCTTGAAATTATTTTTGTCTAATGCTCTTCTACCATCAACGACTAATGGAGTGCCTTTCTTACTATTTATTAGCTTATGAAGCTCATTAAACTCAGGCCAACTAGTTAATAACACAATTATATCAGCTTCATTTATAGATTCAGAAAGAGATTTTGAATAATTAATTTCACTTGTTTTAAAAATTTTTTTTGCTTCTTTTTCCGCAGCAGGGTCAAAGGCTGTTACATTTGCTTTAAGTTCTAGAAATTTTCTAATAATAGGAATCGAGGGTGACTCCCTCATGTCATCGGTATCTGGCTTAAAAGATAGGCCTAAAATGGTAATATTTTTATTATTTAAGTCAGAAAAATGATTATTTATTAAATCGAATATTTTCATTGGTTGGTCTTTATTTATATCCATAACAGCACTTAATAATTTCATTTCATTATTATTTGATTTACCAAATGAAATTGCAGCACTTAAATCTTTTGGAAAACAACTGCCACCGAACCCACACCCTGACTGAAGGTATGATGTGATACCTGTAATGACTCTATTTGAGTTTTCTAAAATTGGATTAATTCTTTGATCCATATGTACCCCTCTCATTACATCGACTGCATCAATATCACTCTGTGATGCACAGAGGTTTCCAATCTCATTGGAGAAAGATATAAGAGTGGCAAGAAAAGAGTTGTTAGCATATTTAATCATTTCTGCTGTTTTGTTATTTGTATTAATAAAATCAACTTCAGAAAAAGATTTGTAAATCTCTCTCATTAGCTTATTGCTTTTATCATTATTACTTCCAAGTACAATCCTATCTGGAGACATGAAATCTTTTACCGCTGATCCTTCCCTTAAAAATTCTGGATTCATTCCCACATCAAAATCTTTCCCCACTTCTTTATTGGAAAATTCCTTTATAATAGGTATCACGATATCATCAGTTGTTCCAGGTGTGACAGTGCTTTTAACAATAATTAGATGATAAGTATTTTTTTTTTCAATTGACCTTCCCACAGCAGCTGATGCTTCTTTTATATATTGTAAATCTATTTTTTTACCATCAAAAGGAGTTCCAACTGCAATAATTGATAAATCAGTCTTTAAGACTGATTCTTCAATATAAGTTGAAGCAATAAAATTTTTTTTTAAGTTTTGTAATAATAATTCTTCTAATCCCTTTTCATGGATTATTGCATCTCCACTATTTATCATACTTACTTTGGATTCATCTTTATCGACACATATAATGTTGTGACCTTTTTCTGCTAAACATAGGCCTGTTACAAGACCAACATAGCCTGATCCAATGACTGAAATTTTCATTAATCTCCTTATTTAAAATTATGTTTATACCAGTTTAAAGTTCTCTCAATACCATCAGCAAGCTCAATTTTTGGATTAAATCCAATATTATTTCTCGCTTTAATTATTGATGGACATCTTCTATTAGGATTATCAGTTAGATAGTCTTTATCTTCACTTATTTTACTTCTAATCTCAACATCAATACCAAATAAGTCTCTTGATTTTTCTACTATTAAATGAGCTAATTCAATAATTGATATTTCAGGCTTCTCTATTCCTATATTGTATGCTTCTCCAGGAGTTGAAATGGTTAAAACCTTAAAATAACCTATAATTGCATCAGCAACATAGCAAAATGTTCTTGTTGGAGATCCGTCTGAGTGCAGGATAATATCTTCATTATTTAGCACTGATTTTGCAAAATCTGGTATTACCCTACCATCCGTAATCTTCAAACCAGGACCATAATTATTAAAAGGTCTGGCAATAGTTATTGGAAGATCATAATGTTTAGCAAAATTTACACACATTGTCTCTCCATATCTCTTTGACTCATCATAGCAAGCTCTTGGGCCAGTACATGATACATTACCTCTATACTCCTCAGAAGTTGGGATATTATCTGGATCTGGATCTCCATAAATTTCACTTGTTGAAAAAAATAAAAAACCATTAATATCTTTTTTATTTTTAACTGAATAATCTAATAGATGCCTAAGACCATTAATATTTGCATCCATAGTCTCAATTGGAAATTTTCTGTAATAAATTGGAGACGCAATGCTTGCTGCATGGATAATATAATTATAGATAGGAAAATTTAGGGGTAACTCAAATCTAATATCATGGGAAATTAGATTATAGTTTTTTGTTTCTTTTATTTCCTTAATCCAGTTCGGAATTCCTCTTATAAAATTATCTAGAATTGTAAGATTTATTTTTTTTTCAGAAAAATTATTTTCGTTCCAATATAAAATTGATTTTATGAAATAGTAGCCTAAAAAACCCCCACCTCCAGTTATAAGGATATTTTTTCCTGAAAGTAAGTTCAGCTCTTCTTTTGAATTCTTACAGATATAATCTAAATCTCTAGATATTAAATCTTTTGCCTCAATCACTAATTAAAAACCTTTTCTTTTAATTATTATAAAATAAGTCTCTTGAATATACCTTGTGAATAACATGTTTTAGCTCTTCTGAAAATCTATTAGCAATAATTAAATCTGAACTTTCAATAAATTCGTCCCTATTGTTTATCACAGGTAAACCAGCGAATGTCTGTTTTTTTATGTATGGCTCAAAAATGACAACCTTTATTTTCTCTTTTTTTAAACCTTTAATTATATCTAAAACAGCACTTTCTCTAAAATTATCTGATCCTTTTTTCATTATCAAGCGATATACTCCCACAGTACCAGGGCAAGAATTTTTTATAGATCCTATAATAAATTTTTTACGTGTCTTATTTGATGCAACTACAGCCTTTATTAAGTTGTTTGGAACTTTGCTAAAATTACTTAAAAGTTGTTTTGTATCCTTTGGCAAGCAGTAACCTCCATATCCAAATGATGGATTGTTATAGTAATCTCCAATTCTATGATCAGAACTCACACCCTTAATTATCTTTTCTGATGATAGATTTTGAGATTCTGCAAAACTATCTAATTCATTAAAAAAAGAAACTCTCATAGCTAAAAAAGTATTAGAAAATAATTTTACAGCCTCAGCTTCACTTGAGTCCATTTCTAATAGGGGTACTTGAGCCTTATTTTTTTTTGAACAGTTAATTAGCAGCTGAGCAAATTTTTTTGCCTCTTTAGAGAAATCGCCTACAACTATTCTGGATGGATATAAGTTGTCATATAGAGACTTACTTTCCCTAAGAAACTCTGGAGAAAATAATATATTTTGATTACTAAACTTTTTTCTCATTTGATGAGTAAATCCAAGAGGAATAGTTGATTTAATTACAATTGTAGCCTTACTATTTATTTGAGTGCAGTCTGATATAGCCCCTTCAACAGAGGTTGTATCAAATGCACCAGTTTTAATATCATAATTTGTTGGAGTTGCTAATATTACGTAATCTGCTTTACTGTAAGCATCTTTCTTATTTAGAGTTGCATTTAAGTTTAAGGGTTTATTAGAAAGATATGACGATAATTCTTTATCATCTATAGGGGATTTTTTTTTGTTAATTAACTTTACTCTCTCTTCACATATATCTAATGTTATGACTTCATATTTTTGAGATAAAAGAACTGCTAAACTTAAGCCTACATACCCTGAGCCAACAATACAGATTTTCATATGATATGAAGAATAATAACTGAGAAGCAATTGTAAAGTGACAATATTCATGCTTGGTAGACCTGGCAATGTCCTACTCTCCCGTGCCTTAAGACACAGTACCATTGGCGCTGGAGCCCTTAACGTTCGAGTTCGAAATGGAGTCGTGTGTAACCTCTCCGCTAAAACCACCAGGTCAACCAAACATGAAAACAATACTAAATTATAAATTTATTAATCATCT